>Ga0255764_10001899_pt1 | contig 17304 bp, 19 predicted proteins | sample 071ome_30_FD_179964 | JGI IMG/M metagenome (GOLD analysis project Ga0255764, IMG submission 179964) | Coastal salt marsh microbial communities from the Groves Creek Marsh, Skidaway Island, Georgia - 071406AT metaG (version 2) | ecosystem: Environmental > Aquatic > Marine > Intertidal zone >... | reverse complement strand
ACCTCGCTGTGGAAGAGTTGATTAGGTTCCAACAACGTACATCCGGCTAGACCTCCATATCGAAGTACTGCTTTTCGATTCGAATAAAGGCCTTGCCAAATTCGCCGACCGCCCGATAAAAGCCGCTTTCACGCGCTTTAATCAGATCGTCGAAGAATACTGTCATCCACGACCCCATGTGCTGCTCAAAAAATGCTTTTTGGGTGTCGTGGGTAAATTCGTCAGGGGCTGCGCTCATGATGCTCATCACTTCGCAAAGCGCGCCTGCATGATCCTCGGGTTCGTGCGTTCCCTCTCGTGTTTCAAAGCCGAGCCCTTTCAGATCGGTCCGAAGTTCGGCTAACGGTTTTTCTTGAAGGAACCCGGTCAGGTACACCGATCCGTACGGCAGTAGCTCGCCCCTGCCCAAACCGATAAACAGATCGTGGTATTCCTGGGAAAGTTCAGAGAGATCGCTGCCGGCCAATTCAGTTTTTAGCTGCCCCCATGGAAGTGCGTCCGAAGTGGATGCGTCATCTGTAGCAATCGACGCGATCAGCGCGCGGATCTCCTCGTTACAGGGGCGTGCAAGCACAGCCCCAAGAATGGCGTAGACGCCACCTCGAGCTTGGTCTTCCTCAGAAATATTCGCGTCGGTATTTACGGCCACTGCGTTTTTCGCCGGCACTGCTTCCTTATCCTCAGAGATTTCTTGAATGGAATCTCTATCAGTGTTTTCTTATAAAGAATTCTTATGAACAGTATAACGAGATTCTTGCGCGAGAGCGGATTACTTTCAACCACTGAGATTGCCTGCTTTTTAATTCTGAAAGAGCGTGCAATGCACTATCCATCTGGTTGAAAACAGGGCCTTAATTAGAGCCTACTCCGACGCCTTCGGCTTGGGGACAAAGCTATTCCTTGAACATCTCCTTCACCCGACAGTTTTCGCAGAGCTTCAACTTGCGAATACCCTCCCCTTGAAACATACGGTGGCTCGACAGTTTTTCTTCCATGCGGCTAATCATGCTCTGGGTCGTGAATGGCTTTCCGCAATCAAGACACTTAAATGGCTCTTCTTCGTTCAGAACCCTTCGCGCCATTCGCGCATTGGTATCGGTCAGCAGTCGCGCGCTCAATCGAATCGCATCTTCCGGGCAAGTGTTTTCGCACAATCCGCATTGCACGCAATTCCATTCAATAAAAGAAAGACATGGTCTTTCTTTGTTATCCAATAGTGCGCCCGCCGGGCAAACCGCAACACATCCCATGCAAAGCGTGCACTTGGCCGAATCAACTTGCACCTCGCCCATCGGACTGCCTTTTGGCAGCGAGATCTCTGCCGGCGGCTCCTTCGCTTGGCTCACCAGATGATCAATGCTGGCGCGCAGAACGGTGCGCTTCTCTTCCATACCGGCATAGGTTGCAACGCGCATAGTTGCTGCTGGATCTTCTAGACTTTGCAACGAATTCGCCCGCTCCATGAGTGGCTCGTCTGCATCCACCAAAGCAAGCGCGCTATCCGCCCACCCCAAGCCAGAGAGAATTGCGCTCGTCTCTTTTATTTCGCGGGCCACTTCACTCGAGACGCTCATTGCGGTATCCGCTGAACTCACTAGGGTTACCGATCGCGCACCGTAGGCGAGACAAGAAAGCCAAACCTCAGGCCCTGCACTTCCCAGCTCCTCAAGCTTCCACGGCAGAATGGATTCAGGCAAAGCCGCGATCGCGCGCGTCATGTCGTGCACGCCGGTTTCCCCGCCAAAAAAGACTACATCCACCGCCGTCTCCGCATGCTCGCGAAAAGACGCGATCGCGCGGCGTAATCGATTTAACTGGTCTGTCCGATTGGGGTAGGCATAACTTAACGCGCCCGTAGGACAAGCCGATGCGCAGGAACCCATGCCCTGGCATAGATGCGTCTCGACAGAAATACGTTCACCGATTGAGCTCAGCGCATCTGCCGGACAGACATCGAGACAACGTCGACATCCAACAACACCTCGTGCGCCATGCGCGCAGATGTCGGAGTTATAAAGCACATAACGTGGCTTTTCGAACTGCCCGCGTAGATTGCCGAGTGACTCGCAGGCCGCGACCAGCGCCTCGTTATCGCCTTGCGGCGCAAAGTAGCCGGCAGGCAAAACCTCCCGGTTTAATATCGGCTCGCGAGACAAATCGAGAACGACATCCAGGTAGCCATTGCCGATACCCATCGACTTTGCTAGATCAATTTCCTCTGAACCGCGGGCGATGGTGAGAGTGAACTTTCCCAAGAAGCCTTCGACGGCAATGGGTCGACCAAACACCACCGGGACTTTCTGTCCCCCGATCATCCGGGAGTCTGTGGTGCCGGCTTCACCCCCATCGGACGCCACAATCACGCAGCTTGGAAGCGGGTCCAGCGCACCCACCGTTTCCTCTGCGGTAGCGAGCGGGCCCACGACCGCCACGACACCCTCCGAGCTAAACGATACAAGCGATGTGGGCGTTAGATCGCCCTTTAAAGCCTCTGCGAGTGCATCTCGTCTCGCCAAACCTCGGTCAGATGTACCAGGCAACTCAAATCCGAGGAAATTGCTAACCGCTTCTGTCATTTGAACACTCACGTCTTCTTGGGTGGGTCAGAGTCGTCTTCTGAATCATGGTCGCCCGCTTCAGCAATCTCAGAAGAATGGTCTCGGTCCTTTGGTTCGACCGACGGATCGATATCTCCGGCGGCTTCAATCGGCGGCTTCTGATCCTCGCGATCTTCGCTGTCGGATTCGGACTCTGCTTGACCTTCATTGGCCAACAGTTCGGGATCCTCCGCCGTCGCATTGCCTGCGAGCTCCTGTTCTCGTTCGGCAGCCTCGCGGGCCTTGCGCTCAAGCATTTCCTGTTGATGACGCATATCTGCGGTCACGATATCGCCTAGCGGCTCAAAAGAGGTGTAGTCCTCATCGTATTCACAAAGCCCGTCACGCACATTGAAGGCTGCGCCGTGGAAGAGCTTACGCAACGCCACCTTTCGAAGTTTCTCACTGACCTCCGGGGAGAGGAAGTCGCTGAAGTCGTCATCTTCGCCCAACGAATCAATGGGCGGCATATCTTCATCGGTCAGTGGCTTTACCGGATCAGCAGCAGGACGCGCTGCGTCTTGCGGGGCAGACTCCGACTCGTGAGCGAGATCACCTTGTATCGCGTCATCATCGAGTTCTTGCTGACGCAAGGCTTTGCGTCTTGACCATCGGCTTAGAAATGTTCCTTCCGCTTCGCTCACCGCACCCTACCCGGTTAGCCCTGTTGATCCACCGGACGCCGCAAGGGCTTCCAACTGTTATCGGCCCATGGTTGGCGGGCGCGCTTATGCTTCTTTTCGGGAAGATAATTCTCAAGCACCCATGCCTCGACCCACTCATAAATGGGCTGCGGAATAGGCAGATCAAACACAGGTGTGTCTACTTCGACATAAGAGGACATTTCGCTGTAACTTAAAGTCACCAGCAGCGGCTTGAGATTATCGCCATCCTCGTCCTCTGCGCCAATCACAAAGATCGCGGGTTTGGTCGCGGTTAAATTCGTGTAATAACTCTCCGCTTCATCCGCAAACAATTCAACGACATGCCCTTCGTGAAGAAACTGCTCTTTTTCTTCGTCCCGGTAAATGCTTTTACAGCCCGCGACACCGGCGTCACCCTCTATCGGGAGAATACCGACGACCGACCAGCTATCAATCATCCAGGGCTTGCCCGGATAAGAGCGGCGCTCCACAACGACTGAGACAGGAAATCGATCTTTCATGTAGGACTCTGGGGTTGCTTAAAGCCCAGTAAACGGTCACTATAACCGTCGCGCTCGCACGAACTCAACAAGTCACCCACGATAAACCATGTCGGTAAAAAGGGAAAACAGTGCCGTCGACCATCGTCCCATCCTATCGGATGAGGGACTGGATCCCACTCGTCCCGTTATCGCTCGCGATGAGTTTGGCGAACAACGCTCGCTCAACATCGCCGGCGAATATCCTCTGACGATTAAAGTCGATGGCGCAGAGGTAGTCACCCTCATGACCCTGGGCACGTATCCTGAGAAATTAACTCTGGGGTACCTTCGGAACCAGCGGTTGATTGATGACATTACCGAAGTCGCTGAGGTCAAAGTCGATTGGGAACGGGAGACCTCCGACGTGATAACCGCCCATGGCGAGGGCATCGTCGACCTTCATGAGAAGATCTCTAAGCGGACCGTTACAAGCGGCTGCGGGCAAGGGACTATTTTCAGTTGCACGCTCGATAAGCTTTATGACACTCGGCTTCCTCGGGTTGAGGTCAAGCAGTCGACCATTTATGCCTTACTAAAGACCATCAATTCGTTTAATGAAATATATCGTGCAGCGGGGGCAGTTCATGGATGCGCGCTGTGCGATGGCGCCAAGATTCTCCATTTTGTTGAAGACGTCGGCCGCCACAACGCCACCGACACGATTGCTGGAGAAATGTGGCTCGAAGGTATTTCAGGCAATGACAAGATCTTTTATACGACCGGTCGACTCACCTCAGAAATTGTGATGAAGGCGGCCCACATGGGCATCCCGGTTTTGGTGTCCCGATCAGGTATCACCTACATGGGGCTTGAGCTGGCGCAGGACTTGGGCGTCACGATGGTTGCCCGCGCAAAGGGGCGACACTTTCTTGTGTATAACGGTGAAGACACGGTTGTCTATGACGAGATTCCCGAGCAGCGCCCCGTGCTCGCAGGACGAAAAATCGACTAATCCGCTGGAACGGCCTGGTACCAGCCCGACGATTCGACCAACGCGACATTGACACCGTAGAGTGTCGAGAGCCGCTCCCCCGTCAGTATTGATTCCTTCGGCCCATCGGCCCAAACCTGCCCCTTACTGAGCAGCACCACGCGTGACACCTCGGGCGGGATCTCATGAATGTGGTGAGTCACCAGCACCAAGGTGCGGCCCGAGCGAATCAGTTCCCGCATCGTATGCAAATAGGCGAATGTGGCAGACAGGTCCAGTCCTGTCGTAGGCTCATCAAGAATAAGATTAGACGGTTGATTGATCAGGGCTCGTCCTAGGATCAATCGACGCTGCTGGCCCGAGGACAAGTCCCCATATCGTCGGTTGGCCAGCTCACCAATCTGCAACTCGTCGAGAATTTGCTTCGCAGCCAGGCGCTGATCGCGCGAAACCGTTTGGTGACCCCAGACTCCGACGCTTCCAAAAAAACCGGAGAGAACCACCTGCTCACCCACCACCTCAGGCGAATACTGCTCCTGCAAGTCATTGGAGATGATGCCGAGCTGAGTTCGCAGTGACCAGATATCGCCACCCGTTTGACCCAAAATTCGAACAACAGGCTCTTCGCGCCAGAGCGGATAAAGGTCGCGGGTGAGGAGTTTGAGTAAGGTGGTTTTCCCCGCCCCATTCGGACCAAGAATGGCGACGCTCTCGTGCTGGCTGAGCTCTAGACTCAGGTTATTGAATACTGTGGTTTCGCCCCGCTTGACCGTGGCGTTTTTAATCTCAATCAGCGGTGTGAGCGCATCCATCGCCACAGCAAATCAATAATCTTTCAGACTCAAGAGAGCTTGATGTCATCTTCGATCGTGACGTCCACGGAGGTTCCTGAAAGCTTTAATTGGACGGTGGCCTTTAAAACCTCCGTGCCGTTCAGCGTGCCAGCCGATAAACCGTCGCGCACCGCCTGCTCAATTTCCCTCTGAGACTGGATGCCCACTTTCTTCAGAAATTTCCGAAGTTGAATATTAAATACGTCCTCGTCCATGGGTTTTTCCTGTGGTTCGAACTACGCTAATCAGAGCGGCAAATTATACGATGCGGCCTTCAATCATCGAATCCCAAAAGGGATCAAGACAGGCCCGCAGCGAGCTCGATGGGTTTGCCGTGCGGTGTATTCAGATAGGCTCGACGCCATTGATCGACGCGATCAGCCATTTCGGGCTCCGACATCAGCGATCTTTCCAGTAGGATCTGCTCGAGTGTAGCCAGCCAGTGGCCATAATAGGTGTCACCGCGGTCGGGGTCGCCTCGATCCTTGGCGTTGGAGATCTCAAAGGCCAGTCGACTCGCCCAATCACTCCATGTGAAAAGGCCCCGTCTGTTGAGTTCAACCACGAGAGAAAACACCTGCGCCTCCCAGGGTTCGGCAAATGTGGGTCTTGCCTCATCAAGAAGAAGGAAGGCTTCCTCTGACGTCGTTTCGGTGGTCATGCAAGACGCTCCAAGTAAGGCTCCCACATATCAAGACGCAGCGTGAACGACGTCTGGTGATGTTGACTGTCCCAAACATCGGAAGACAAAAACGCAACGCTGAAAAGATGCTCGGCCGTTCGCTGGCCCTTCGCGTTTTTATCCGGGAATACGTGGGCACCGTGATGCTCGACCACTCGCCCGATTCGGCCTCGGATGTAGCCCGGAATACGGGTGTGTCCCTGCGGCGCATCGCTCAAGACACGAACGCGATCACCCACCGAGAGCGCTGGAGGGCGATCAATCGGCATCGTTACCGGCCCGCCTTTGGCTAAAACGGCCGCCACCTTGTCTGCCGTTAGAGGCGCGAGTCTTTTTTCCTCTGACCCATCTGGCATGGCTTCAACCGGGGCGCCGCTCAGTTCTCCTGCTGTAACCAATCCCTTCTCAAGTAACAGCCGGCGAAGGCCTACCCACCAATTCTCGTAATAGCTGTTCTTAAGGTATTCATCGGGTTCTTGGCGCTCCCGGGCATGTCTTGACTCATCGAGATTCCACTGCCCTAAAAATCCACAGGCTAAAGTCAGCGCAAACACGCGCTTCTCCCATGGGGCATGAAAAACCGGCTCGGAAGGCTCCGGCTCTGGGGCAATCGGCCCCAGACCCTCTAAACCGCCCAAATCGTGAGCGGCCCTCATCCGTCTTCCGCGCCGACTGGACCCTCTAAGACCTCGACGCCAATCATCGCATTGCGCGTAACGAGATCCGCGAGCTCTTCTTCCGACAAAGATGCTGTTCCGGGGGGGCGCTCCGGCAATACCAGATATCGCATTTCTGCGGTTGAATCCCACACCTGTATCTCAACATCTTCACCCAGCGCAGTTCCGAACTCAGCCAGAACGCCGCGTGGATCGCTCACCGCACGGGCTCGATACGGAGCTGACTTGTACCAGACCGGCGGCAAGCCCAACACGGGCCAGGGATAACAGGAACAAAGTGTGCACACCACCAGGTTATGCACCTTGGGAGAGTTCTCGACCACTTTCATATGCTCGCCCTGACGGCCGGTGAACCCCAAGGATGCAATTGCTGCGGTGGCATCAGCCATCAGCCATTTCTTAAACTCGGGATCCGCCCATGCCTTAGCGACGACGCGGGCGCCGTTACGCGGGCCAACGTCCTGTTCATAGGTTTCAATAAGCGCGTCGAGCGCATCTGTCGTGACGAGACCCTTCTCAACCAACAAGGACTCAAGCGCCTTAACCTTAAGCTCCAGTTCCGACGGGGGGTCAGTATGGTCGTGGTCGTGGTCGTGGTCGTCAGACATAGTGCCCTCCTACATCTGCTGCTGATCACTGCGCAACCCGCTTGAGAGGTGCAGCATCCAATCCACGACAAAATTAACCGCGACAGTCAGGCCGGCAATCGCCACGGCAGGCAGCAACGGCGTAATGTCGTTGTAGTTAATCAGCGTGGCGTTTTCCCGCACCATAGATCCCCAATCCGCGAGCGGCGGTTGAATACCAAGACCCAGGAAGCTTAAAGCGGCAATGAACAGGAAGACAAAACAAAAACGAAGGCCAAACTCAGCAAGTAACGGAGCCATGATATTCGGCAGAACTTCTTTTCGGATTACCCATGCCATGCCCTCTCCACGCAATCGTGCCGCTTCAACAAATTCCATGACGACCACATTCATGGCGGCGGAGCGTGAGATCCGGAAAACCCGCGTGCTATCGAGTAGGGCAATAATGATTACCAGCGACGGGATTGATGTACCAAAAACCGTTAGGAGCAAAAGCGCAAAAACCAGGGAAGGAATCGCCATCAGAATATCGACAACGCGGCTGATAATCATGTCGTACCACCCGCCCAATATCGCCGCGAGCATGCCCATCACCCCGCCAACCAAGAAGGCGAGCGATACCGTTACAAAAGCGATACCAATGGTGTTTCGCGCGCCATAAATCAAACGCGTCAACATATCCCGACCGATGTTGTCCGTGCCGAGCAAAAACTCATCGGACCACAGCTCGTAAGACGCACCGACAATTGCTGTTTCTTTATAAGGTGCCAATACCGGTGCAAAAACAGCGACCACAACATACCCAAGAATAACCAGAACACCGAGTTTGGCGCTGATGGGAGCGGATAGAAGTGTTTTCAGCATAAGCCAGGCCGGCGGCAGAGACTACCGCGGATGAAGCAATCTCGGGTTAGACACGATCGACACGATGTCGGCCAAAAGATTTAGCAAGATATAAACCGCGGCGAATATGATCGCGCAGGCCTGAACGACCGGGAGGTCGCGCTTTGAGACACTGTCGACCAAGAGCTGACCGAGACCCGGATATACGAAGACTACCTCCACCACCACAACGCCGACCACAAGATAGGCGAGATTCAAGGCGATCACGTTGACGATCGGTCCCCAGGCATTTGGCAATGCATGATGAACGATCACCCGAAACGGCTTGGTGCCCTTCAGCCTCGCCATCTCAATATAGGGGCTCGACAGTAAATTAATAATTGCCGCGCGGGTCATGCGCAGCATATGCGCCAGCACGACGAGCGTCAGGGTCAACGCCGGCAGCAGCGTCCGAAAGAATTGCTCGGAGAAGGCAAGATCCGTACTGACATTCGAGATGCCCGGAAATATGCCCGCCTTTACGGAAAGGAACAGGATAAGGATGTACGCGACAAAAAATTCCGGGAACGAAATGGACGTGAGCGTTAGCAGATTGACCACGCGATCGTAGATGCTGTTTCGATAAAGCGCCGCCAGTAAGCCGAGAAGCAGTGCGAGCGGCACCGCGATCGCGGCAGCAAGCCCGCCCAGGAAAAGCGTGTTGGAAAGGCGCGTGCCCACAAACTCTGAGATCTCCCGTTTGCTTGCAAGCGACTGCCCGAGATCGCCATGAAAGATACCGCCCAGCCACTCAACGTATCGAACATAGGCCGGGCGATCTAGGCCGATCTCCTTGCGAAACGCCGCTACGGTCTCTGGGGTCGCGGCCTGCCCAAGAATCGCCTGAGTGATATCACCCGGTAGTAGTTCGACCACGAACGCGATGATGACCGAGACTGCAAATAAGGTCAGCAGCCCGAGCGCCAATCGCTGGAGCACGACCTTCATTAATGGAGGCATGACGAAACGCTCTAATGAACTGTTCTTATGTCTTTAAAAACCAAAAACCCTGGCGCAGCCACCTGCCACGCCAGGGTCACTTGGTCTAGCGCGATGCCAGCAAGCTTAGGCGAACCACCACCGCTCAGCCGCTTTACAGCCGTCGAGCTCCCAGTTTCCTGCGATCACATCTGGGTACTTCACCTTATCGCTAGTTGCAAAGATATCCTGCAGGAACAAGGGCAGTACCGTGCCGCCGTCGCTGTGCACAATCTGCTGCATCTCAACGTAGATGTCGCGGCGTTTTTTCGTGTCGGTCTCCACACGACCCATCTTCAGCAGCTCATTGAACCGCGCGTTCTGCCAATAGGTGTCGTTCCACGCAGCGTCTCCGGCGTAGACAGTCGAGAACATCATGTTCTCGGTCGGTCGACCAGACCAGTAGCATGCGGAGAACGGCTTCTTCATCCAGACGTTTGACCAATAACCGTCATCAGGCTCACGAACCACCTCAATATTGATACCGGCTGGACGTGCAGTTTCCGCCATCAACTGGCCCGCGTCGATCGAGCCGCCAAAGCCCGTCTCGGCAGCGTGGAATTGAACGTTTAAGCTGTCGAATCCTGCTTTCTTCAGGTGATACTTTGCTTTCTCGGGATCATATTGACGCTGCGGAAGCTCATCCGTTGTGGCACGGTAGAAGTTAGCCGGACCGATGGGGTTGTCGTTACCCAACTCGCCGTATCCTCTCGCCACCACTTTCAGCCATTGCTCGCGGTCAACAATAAACTTCATCGCTGTGCGCACGTCATTGTTGTCGAAAGGCGCCACGTTCGTGAGCATCGGCAGGGTCACCTGCTTGTTGCCCTTGGTTGAATCCACGTTGATTCCGCTCTGACGCTTCAGAAGATCAGCGGTTTTCGGTGACACGTTGTTCATGGCATCAAGCTCACCGGTACGCAGCGCGTTTTCGCGCGCGGCGGAGTCGGCAATCTGGAGAGTCTCAACCTCGTCAAAGAACCGTCGATTCGGCTTCCAATAATTCGGGTTTGCCCTCGTAAGCGTACGCACGCCGGCCTCGTGCTCAACCAGGGTGAATCCGCCGGTTCCTACTCCGGACTGCCAGTCAATCGTGCCGTCGCCGTTAGACGGACATATGAGTATGTGGTAATCGGTAAGAATGAACGGAAAGTCCGCATCGCCCCCGGTCAGTTCAACGACCACACCGTACTTGCCGTCGGCTTTGACCGATGCCACACCGCCCAGCTGACCTTTGGCTGCGGATTTTGAATCCTCTCCAAGGTGGTGATTCAGTGAATCCACCACATCCTGAGAGGTCAAAGATTTGCCGTTATGAAACTCAACGCCCTGACGAATCTTGAAGTTCCAGGTCTTCGCGCCGTTGCTGCCTTCCCAGCTTTCAGCCAACTCCGGTACCAACTCACCAGACGGGGCTACCTCGGTCAGGTTATTTCGCAACTGGCCGAACTGAACGTTGAGCATGTAATGGTCAAGAATCTGACCCGGGTCCAGCACATCGCTGGTCGCGCCACCGGTCACGCCCTGTCGGAAGCGACCGCCTTGCTTAGGCGCCGCCATGGCGCTTTGCATATAAAGGCCAGGCGCCATCGCACCCAGACCCATCGCCGACATGCGGGACATGAATTCGCGTCGGCTCATCGTGCCTTTCGCGACTCTATCCTGCAGACGACCGATCTCTGCTTTTTGCTTTTCGTACATATCCTGTATTCCTCCCGGTATTTTGAAATGGCGCCCAATCCGTTTAGGGGTCGCGCCCGGATAATTCCCAGCCTGATTTCAGACAAAGGCTAAGATAAAATTAACCCGCTGATAAAGGCGATGTCAACAACAATACCGCCAAAAAAACACTTCTTAGCGGATGAACAAGGAATCCCACAAAACGGATGGACGATCTCATGGCGGCGACGACGTCGGGGCACCGGTATTGATACCACCCCTTTACCGTTGGCCGCCTCAACCTCTGGCTATCCTGCGGTGGATCTGGGCGGGGGTTCTGTATCCGTGGGGGCTCTTTTTTTTGGGGCTTGCTATTTTTTCCTGGCAATACCTAACGCCGTCATTAGAGGTCATGGCCTCTTTCTCCTTAAATTGGATCGGATTAATTTGGCTTCGAAATGCCGCTCTGCTTTTCTTAATTGCAATGCCGCTGCACTGGTGGCTCTATAAGAAGCGTGGTCAAGGCGCCGATCAAAAACTCAATCCGTCATGGCAGCCACAAAACTCAGGACGGTTTCTTTTTCGCGCGCAGCTTAAGGACAATATGTTCTGGTCACTGGCCAGCGGCTGCACCGTCTGGTCGCTGTATGAAGCGTTCACCTTCTGGCTATATGCAAACAGCTATCTCGACTTTCGAGAATGGAGTGACTCCAAGGGTTATTTGGCGGGGCTTGCCTTTCTGACGTTCTTTGCAAGCTGGGCGCATTTTTACTTCGTACATCGCCTGCTTCACGTCCCAGCAATTTATCGGTTGGCTCATGCACTGCACCACCGGAATAACAGTCCCCAGCCTTGGTCAGGAATATCCATGCATCCCTTGGAACACGTGCTTTATTTTTCGATCTTCGCAATGTTCTGGTGGATTCCAACGCATCCCGCCCTCATCATCATGCTGGGCTTCTTCCAGGGCATAGGGCCCGCGATTTCACATTGCGGGTTCGAGGAGATTCGCTTCGGCAAACGAATTCGTATTCCAAGTGGAGATCCTTTCCATCAGCTGCACCACAAATACTATGAGGTGAACTACGGAAATAAGCCCGCGCCTTTTGACCAATTGTTTGGCTCATGGCACGACGGCACAGAATCGGCGAAGAAGGCGTTTCGTGCCCGGCGCAGAGAGCAAGCCATTTAGACCTGGCGCTTACGAGCGATCCACCCCTATCACGGGCAAATGCTCCAGTTCCGGGGTGTTATATCGACGGCCTAGTTTGAGACGGTTTGTTTCTGCGCTCGATTAACGAGAATAACGCCGGTCACTGTCAGCACAAAAGCCGCCCAGTGCCACAGGCTGTAACGCTCGTCAAAAACCACCATGGCTATCGCGATCCCGAAAAACGTTACCAGATAAGCCACCTGACTGAAGTACACAGGCCCAGCGATACGCACCAGCACGAAGAAAAGCGTAAATGCGACAGCGGCAATAATCCCGTGCATCAAAATTAATGCGTTTACCACAGAGACCTCTTCCCAGATAACAAAGCGCTGCCCCAGCAAGATCGCGGTCACAATCAGAATAAGCGCCGAAGCAAAGAGCATTCCGTTTGCACTTGCGAGATCATCAATATCTGCCGGTCGACACTTTGCCGTAAAGACATTCCCAGCGGCGTAGCTCAATGGCGAAAGAAAAGCCAACAAAAACCACCCAATGGGTTGATCGGCCGAGAGTCCTCCATCAGGCACAACCACCAACAGCGCGCCGGCAAGTCCTAGGCTGATGCCAAATCCCCGTCGCAGATTCGGTCGCTCGATCATCAGAATAAGCGAGAGCAGATAGGTAAAAATGGGAACCATCGTCAGCACCAGCGACATGGCGCCTACGCTGATGTAGTTCAAACACAAAAACATATTGGCCGTGGGCAGACCTGACGTAAGGGCGCCGGCAACGATGAAATAGAGGAGATGCTTCTTCGACCGGGGGAGTCGTTGCCGCCGTACCAGGTTAACGAGCGTAAGCACCAAAGCGCCGATGAAGACGGTCCAGAAAGCATAGGGAAGCGGTGGCACTCCGGCCGAGCCCACATAACGGGCAACGTTTGTTACGCCGCCCCATAAGAGCCCGAGCAGCAAAAGAATGCCGACTGAAAGCCCTACCCTCGCACCCCGCTGATGCTGAATTTGTTCTGTCATTTATTGTGTCCGCAGTTTCATCCGCAACCCTTTAGAAGGTTAATCGCCCTCTTCGTTTCGCAGCAGCAGCACCAGTGCGACAATCGTCACCATTACACCGACCCAAATCCCAGCAGGCGGCAGCGTTCGTCCTAGCGCGATTTCCCACAAAATCACCCAGCTGGGCGTCATGTAGGTGTACGCCATAACTTTAGTGGTCGGCAAGTGGAGGGTTGAATACTGCAGACAAGAAAACGAGGCAGCGCTCGCAAACACCGCAAGATAGACCAGTGTGATCCATACCAAGGGGCGTAACGATGCAAAGTCCGTCGCTAGAAGATCGCTCGCCCCATAGACCAACATCAAGAGCGAAGCGCCCACCATCATTCCGAAGGTAAAGACCAGAGGCGATTGACCCCGGTTTAGCTTCCGGATCAGCGGGGTGTAGAGCGCATGGGCGATACATCCCACAAAATAAATCATCTCACCGCGACCTATTTCAAAAGCAAGCAATGCGTTGACGTCGGCGCGAAAAATTACCCATATGGCGCCGACGGCGCCGACGCTCAGCGCGACTCGAATCCGACGCGTGGCGATCTGGCCAAGGAGAAAATACGCAAACACGCCGCTCATGATCGGCATCAGGGTAAACACTGCAGCGGTTGATACGGCAGGAGCCGTCTTCAAACCCTCGAACATCAATACAAAGTAAGCGCCCATTAGCCCGCCCAACACCAGGTACCGCCATGGCGCCTCGAGATCCTGACGCGTAATGAGGCCGCTTCTCCATACCCAAAGGCCAATGACAAGTAGCGCCAGAGGGAACCGCATCGCCGTGAGTGCCGCGGGACTGATGTCGTTCGCTATCAGGTGCCCAAGACTAAACGATCCGGCCACCAGCGCGGAAAAGAGCAACATAGCGCCGTGAGCAAGTGCGGTGGTCCGGCTATTCATCAGCGAGGTGATTCCTAAGGGAGGTCGTCCGGCTCACTTGTGAGTGTGCAGCGGAGAAACCTCGATAACAGGTGGGGATCAGCAGTATAGTCCCGGCCTGAAGAAACACAATCGAAAATTATCAGTTCGTTGTTTATTTCACTATTCGGTCAAACGACTTTCGATCTCTAAATGCTCTGGATACCCCTCACATTCGCCGCCGCATTTTTTCAAAACATGCGATCGGCTATACAACGCCATCTGAAATCGGAACTGACGGATCTCGGCGCCGCGTCCGTGCGTTTCTTATACGCCGTGCCGTTTGCACTGGTCTGGCTCTTGGGTTTGGTTTGGATCGGACAGTTTTCCTTGCCGGCAATTCATGGCGAATTCCTCGTCTGGGTGCTTGGCGGATCAATCAGTCAAATTATCTTTACAGTGCTTTTGATGTGGCTGTTTTCTTTATCGAACTTCACGGTCGGCACCGCGTTATCGAAAACCGAGGTCGTTCAGGTGATCCTGCTCGAAGCTCTCCTTCTGCAGACAGAACTCTCCGTCCAGGGACTCATTGCGATCATCATCGCATTCATCGGTGTGGTCGTTATGACCGTTGGTAAATCCCGCACCACAATAGGTTCGGCGCTTTCCGGTCTTGGGCAAAAAACAACCGTGGTTGGCCTTTTTTGTGGGCTAACGCTGGGTTTATCGTCAGTACTCTTCAGAGGTGCTGCGCTTTCACTCGATGACGGCGGCCTGCTCATTCGATCGGCATTTACCCTGGCTGTCGCAACCACCATTCAAAGTTTGATCCTATGGGTGCTGTTAACCATGCGCCAACCCGGACAACTCGGGAAGACGCTAACCCACTGGCGTATCTGTACGCTTGTGGGATTTGCCGGCTGGGCCGCCTCGATCTGCTGGTTTATGGCCTTTACCCTAACCCAGGCGGCTTACGTTCGAGCGCTCGGGCAAGTGGAATTGATCTTTACCTTCATCGCGTCCGTATTTATTTTCCGCGAGAAAGTAACGGGAACCGAGATAACGGGCGTATTGCTGCTGATTGGCGCTATTGTGTTTTTAATTTTGGAGAGATCGGCCTGAATCGATCAAGCAGAAGATCCCGACAGCAGATACCGATCGAGAAAATAATCTAGCCAGTTACGCGCTGCCAGAGCGTGTTCGGTGTGATCGGCAAGTTGGTTATCGTGGGGTTTTGCACCGGTTAGCTGCAGTTTAGGCCTGCCGCGCTCCGAGGTACACCAGCGGTTAATCATCTCCCGTGTAATTTCGGGATGAAACTCAATGCCAAACGCGTGCCCATCATACGAAAATGCCTGTCCTTGGAAGCGCTCATTCTGGGCAAGATGGACAGCACTTTGGGGGATATCGAAGGTTTCCGAATGCCACTGAAAAAACGAGGTGGTTTCCGGGAGAAACGCTTTGCCCTCTTCGGTAGGGGAAACGGGCCAGTATCCAATCTCAACTTCACCATCCCCTCGCGGCCCCACGTTCGCCCCCAATACCCGCGCCAGTTCCTGCGCGCCTAAACAGATTCCGAGCATCGGCGTTTTGCTGGGAAGTACCGCATGCTCAATCCAATGAAGTTCTGATGCGATACCGGGATTATCGTCGTCGGTAGCGCTTTGGGGCCCACCAAAGACAATCACCGCATCGTAAAGAGAAAGATCGTCCGGCAGGGCATCACCAAGACAGGGGCAAAAACGGTCAAGGGTAAAACCGCGCGCGGTCAAGTTGCGTCCAAGAAGACCGGGTGTCGAAATCTCCTGATGCACAACGGTGGCAATTCGTTTCGACGAATTCATAAAGGGTTGGCTGAGGGAATGTATTAGATTTTTCTGAAAATCTATCACGAACGCCGGTGGCTACGGATAACGGCTGGACAGCCGCTGCCAATAACTGTATAAATAAACAGTACTTTGGATAACCCTGTATATCAAATACACGCTATACCTATATCTGCCAGCATGAATACACCGCTCACCAAACGACAACTGCAGGTACTGGAGTGCATCCGATCCTTTTTTGAAACGACCGGCATGCCGCCGACAAGAGCAGAAATCGCCAAAAAACTGGGCTTCCGCTCGGCAAACGCGGCCGAGGAGCATTTACGTGCACTGGCTCGCAAAGGGGCAATCGAACTGCAGTCGGGCGCATCCCGGGGCATTCGATTGCTGACCCCCTCCGGCATTCCTGTGATCGGTGAAGTTGCTGCAGGACACCCGATGCTGGCGGCAGAGCATATTGAAGATCACTATCCCCTGCCACCCCGTTTATTTAGGCCACGCGCTCACTACTTATTGCGTGTACGGGGAATGAGCATGCGGGATGCGGGCATCCTTAATCGCGACTTACTTGCCGTTCACCGTACCCGCGAAGCTACTAACGGTCAGATTGTGGTGGCACGACTCGACGACGAAGTCACCGTCAAAGAATTTCGTCAACGCGGCAACATTGTCACCTTAGTCCCAAAAAATCCTGATTTTTCTCCGGTTCGAATTGATCTGCGTGAACAGTCTCTGGCTATTGAGGGCATTGGCGTTGGGGTCATCCGTAATGACCCTCTCGCATGACCCTTGATGCCTGTTTGCAGCGGCAGGATATCTGGCGCGGCAAAAAAACATCATACGCCGGCAACGCCATCGCAACGGGATTTGCCGCTCTGGATCACTGTCTGCCGGGTAAAGGCTGGCCGCGAGGTGCGCTCACAGAGATTCTGGTTGAAAACATCATACGCAGCCCTCTTTGGCTGATCCTGCCGGCCTTAAAACATGTATTGGCATCTCGCCCCTGGCAGGTCTGGATTGCGCCCCCTGCCCTGCCTTACCCACCAGGCCTCATCTACAGCGGTCTGGATGTATCAAAAATAATTGTCGTCGAGGCGGAAAACGACGCTGACATTCTGTGGTCAGCCGAGCAATCGCTACGATCAAATGCGTGCAGCGCGGTTATTTTCTGGTCAGGTTCTTTAAAAACTGCCTCAATGCGTCGTCTTCAGCTTGCAGCAGAATCCGGCGATACATTGGGAGTTTGCTTTCAGAGCGACAAAGCGTTACGCCAGCATAGTCTTGCTACTTTGAGGATACGCTGTCGGGAAACCCTTGCCGGTTTGAAAATCGATTTTCTGAAGTGTCGAGGTGGGCCGCTGTACCAGGATATTTCTGTTACGTCGGAG
>Ga0255764_10001891_pt1 | contig 17354 bp, 11 predicted proteins | sample 071ome_30_FD_179964 | JGI IMG/M metagenome (GOLD analysis project Ga0255764, IMG submission 179964) | Coastal salt marsh microbial communities from the Groves Creek Marsh, Skidaway Island, Georgia - 071406AT metaG (version 2) | ecosystem: Environmental > Aquatic > Marine > Intertidal zone >... | reverse complement strand
AGATAGCGCGTCTAGTTCAGAATCTCTCTATTGCCGGATCCGTCGCGGTAGTTCTGGACCTACTTTTTTCGGAGACCGATCGTCTGTCGCCAGAAGCTGTGGCGAGAATGCTGCCGGCGTCGGAGGAATTCCAGTCTGCGCGTGACGAATTATTAGCGCAAAAAAGTAGCGATCAGACTTTGGCCGAAGCGCTCGCGGGATCTCCGGCCGTGCTTGGTTTTGCTTTGGGTGATGAGCCCACATCAGATCTCCTGCACGTTAAATCAGGTCTGGTTGCTGCAGGAGATCCACCAGATGAATTCCTCCCCTATTTTGAGGGAGCTATTTCCTCACTTCCTGTGCTCTCGAGGAGCGCTCCCGGTTATGGCGCCTTGAGTCTGATACCAGATCACGATGGCGTTGTGAGACGTACACCTTTGCTTGTGAACGTTTCGGATCAGATCTTGCCGACCATCGACGCCGAGGCGCTTCGGGTGGCCCAAGGCGCGAGCACTTATGTGATTAAGTCCACAAATGCGAGCGGGGAGGCATCTTTTGGCTCCGGAGGAGGGGTCATCGGAATCAAACTGGGCGCTTTATCAGTGCCTACAGACGCCAACGGTCGGTTTCGGATCCGTTATTCGGCAGAGGCGCCAAAAGCCACGAGTGCGTGGGAAGTGATCGCCGGAGAATTTGATCGTTCAACATTTGCCAACACCATAGTCATCATTGGATCCAGCGCGGCTGGTCTCTCCCGACCTCAGGCCGTGCCAGTGCAAGGGATGATTCCGGCTTTCCAAATCAGAGCGCAGATACTGAGCACCCTACTAAGCGGCGAGTTTCTATCGGAACCAGATTGGGCTCGAGGGGCCGAGGTTCTTTCTCTAATTATTCTGGGCCTTTTGCTCATCTGGCTTTTGCCAAGGTGGGGTGCAAAAGTCTGTGCCGGAATTGCGCTAATCGCCGTTTTTGCTGCGGTGAGTGCGTCGTGGATTCTATTTAAAAATTTTAATTTCTTGATTACGCCGTTCTACTTCTCGATTGTGATTTTGCTTCTTTATCTGATGCAGTCTTTACGACTTCACTTGGCAAATGAAGCGGAGAAAAAGCAGGTTCGACACGCATTTGGACGGTACCTTTCACCTGTGCTGGTCGATCAGCTTGCTCAAGATCCGGCCAGGCTCAAGCTGGGAGGTGAGAGCCGCGAGATTACCGTTTTGTTCTGCGATATCAGAGGCTTTACAACCATTTCTGAACAGTTAAGTCCAGAGCAATTGACGGAGTTTCTTAATCAATTTCTCACGCCTCTAACGCGAGTAATTCTCGAAGAGCAGGGGACGATCGATAAATACATGGGCGACTGCATTATGGCGTTCTGGAATGCGCCTCTGGATGTTGAAGGTCATGCGCGTTGTGCCGGTCGCGCCGCATTAAGAATGTTGGAAGAATTAGAGCAACTGAATGCCAGTTTGGAAAGACAGCAGCAATCGGAGTCGCTTGGAAGCATTCCGGAGATCAGAATAGGTATCGGGATAAATACGGGGTGGTCAGTGGCGGGCAATCTGGGCTCGGAGCAGCGATTTGATTACTCCGTGCTTGGCGATTCGGTGAATTTAGCCTCTCGTCTCGAAGGCCAGTCAAAGGCTTATAAGGTGGATATTCTGGTTAGCGAATCCACGGCGAATTCGGTCTCGGAATTCGCGTGGTTTGAATTGGATCTGGTTCAGGTCGTAGGCAAAAATGAACCAGTCCGAGTGTTTACCTTATTGGGAGACGAAGTCGTTAAGGCGGGACCGGAGTTTGAGTCGTCAATCGCGTTGCAGAAAGATATGCTCAGAGCCTACCGTGACCGCCAATGGAGCACGGCGCTGGAGAAAATTGATGCTCTTCAGAGCATTGGGATGAACAAGTTGGATGGCTATCTTTCCATGATGCGGGCGCGCATTATCGATTTCAGCAAGAATCCGCCGGGTGACGACTGGACCGGCGTTGAACGACGCCAACAGAAATAAGAGATGGTCAGTCTTTTGTTCCTGTGAAAACGCCCGCAGCGCCGTAACCCGGACCGGTGATTGAAAAGTTGCCCCCTAGTTCCGGTGGCGGAGAACCTGCGGCGCTCGAACCGAAAAAATAGCCTTGGGCGTTCAAATGATGCGCTTTTGAGGCGGACTCTATTGAGAAAGCAGAGCCATGATCAGTGGGCATAGATCGGGTTGCGAAGGTTCTTCCATCGAAAGACGCATTAAACTGTGTGAGCTCGTACTTCTTCATGGAAAAAGCCACGTCGGCCTGGAAATGTCCGCGCGCTTCACGTATCTGACTTACGGAATTGACAGCGCCAACCATGTTGCCCGAGTAACGGGCAGTTTGACCGGCTGCGGCAGCCAGGTTCTTCTGAGCGGAGCGGATGCCCGAAATCCAGTAGGTAATTTGGGACGACTCTGACGAAGGAGAAACCCTCTGTATGGCAGTTCTCCCCCAGTTCAGAAACCGGCATTCAGAACATATGGGCCCTGGGTTTTTTGCCATCGCGAGGCGTGAGCCAGTCTGAGTGATTCGCGAGGAGAATTTCCATTGCTCTTCGCCCGCAAAAATAGTCGTCGCAACTTCGCTCAGCGGACGGCTTGCCCTTCGATCCGTGCGGCCGGCTGCACTCGCTGGATAGAATGTGGTCGTTGATTCCCATGTGCTGGTATCGGTGACGGTTTCCCAGCATCCTCTCTCATCACAGAAAGAAGTGGTCTCGTAACGTGGGGTTGAGTCGTACTCCTCGTAAGTGGGGTATGAGTCCTTCGTACCCGCTGCTTCTGAATAGGTATCACCGGTATAGGTGTCGCAGGAGCTATCTACGCACACTGACGTGTATGACTCAGAATCCGGCGATGTGTATGAGTCACTCTCTGAAATTGAGTCATAGGTATATCCAGAAATGGACGGCGAGTCCGCATCTGAGCAATCAGAAACGTAGGGATCGCAGTAGGTTACGGGCTCGTCCTCAATTGAGGACGGGGTGATAGTGACGGGCTCATCAACCGCAGTCGTCACGGGCTCATCAACCGCAGTCGTCACGGGCTCCCCATCCACGGCTGGGGGTGGCGCAACTTCGATGTAGGAGAACGATTCAGTTGATATTTCTTCGGACAAGGGAGCGGTTATCGCCTCCCCCGTTTCGTCTCGGACGCCAAGGGTTTTCGTCGTTTCATCGACCGCTGCCGCCAGTTCAGTCACCTTGGGCGCAAATACAGTCGGAGGAGCCGGCGTGCCTCCGATAGGCCCCGTGATAGGTGGCGTGAAGGTTTTGATGTTAGTTGCCAGAGCAACTGTCCGATCAGAAATGTTTGTTCTTAGGTTCACCGGCGATGGGCTACCCACCCCCACAGGAGTGACTGGGCTGAGGATGGGGTCGTTGGATGCAATATCGGGTGCCGGGTTGTTGATGGTGGGCGACAAGGCCTCGGGCTGAAACACCAGATTTGGCTCTGACGAGATGATTGGCGGTGACGCTGGTTGAATTGGCTGGGCAAGATCTCCGGATTGTTCGGTAGGTATGGACCCAGTCGTTTGAAGCGGCTCAGGAGCCGAGACGGGGTTCGTAATCGACTGTGCGGTTGGCGTAAGATTGTCTGTCGATGCTGTGGGATCATTGCTTAAAACAGTCTCCTGCAGTCCAGTCCCCGAAGGATCGGAAATAGCGGGGGGCGTGCTCGAGCCCGGGGGGATCGCGTCGTCCGAAGCTTGTTCCGTAGCGACGATGGGTTCGATACCTTGATCTGGTGAAGGACCTTCGTCTATCGGATCCGCTGCATCGATATTCGACGAAAGCCCAGGCGCAACACTATCCTCTGGTGCGTCGACAGAACTTCCCGATTCAGCTGTGTTTTCAGGCACCACTATTGCAGTCCCTTCCTCGGATTGGGCAGGATCTGTGTCGATTTCTTCGGCTGCCGAGGTCGCCGAAGAAACGATATCGGAAGCGTCGTCTTCTTGAGACGGCGCGGAATCCCCTGACGCCGCACTTGCTGGCACCTCGTCGCTTTCGGCCACGGCAGTATCGTCTTCTGCTTCCCCTGACGCCGCACTTGCTGGCACCTCGTCGCTTTCGGCCACGGCAGTATCGTCGTCCGATGCCTCCGGTGACGGGGAGACACCATCGTCAGCTTGACCATCAGTGATTAGTTCTTCGGTCTCATCTGGCGCCCGCTCAAGCGATCCGATATCGTTCGAGAGAGAAACAGGATCGATTGGCGCGCTTTCAGGGGCAGCATTTGGTTGATCAAACGAAACCGAGATAGCTCGACCAGGGCGAGACGTGCGCGTGGTAAGGCCCGAGGTCGAGGAGGTGACGCGCATCTGGGTGCCAAACAGAAGACCGGCCTCTAGCCCGGCCGCGTTTTGTTTTACATAAGCAATACCACCGCGGATACCAACTGTCGCCGATGCAGATTTGAAGATGATCTCGTTATTCTTTGAAATCTTTCCCCCCACGAGCCGAAAAATGCCCTTGCCTACGCTAAGGACCATTTCTCCGGTATCGGAAGCGGGGTCATAGACATACTCATCAATAGTTAAGTCAGAATTAGCGCCAACAGATAGCGAGGTGCCGTCTCTGAAAAGCAATTGCACCCTACCCGATTCATTTGTGGAGACTTGCTCGTTGAAGTAAACGTCAATCCCCGTTTCGAGGATGCGAGCGGGTGATTGAGGAGGTTTGCCCTGAGCGTCCACGACCGACGCTGCCGTTTTGCCCACCTCAACATCTGTATTCGCGGATACCCAGCCCGAAAAGGTATGAATCACGGCCAGGACAAGCAGTGCTCGCACTACCTTTCGCGTGTTTAACTTAAGGTCCATTTCAAACCGCGCAGCTAAAATTGCACCAGTACGCTGAGACTGGAAAACCAGTTCTCATTGGTAAAATTGGGCAGATTCGAATTCACATCAGTATACCCCGCGGTAATCAGAAAGCTGAAATTGGTGTTAAGCGGCAATGTGACCGCGCCATTCAGTCGTAGCGTTTGATCCTCGCGAACCACATTCGGATCGATTGTTGGACTTGCCTCATCGAATGCTTTGCTAAAGAAGCCGATGGATAGGAGTGTCGACCCGGGAAACTGTGGGTTTAGGAAATTGCCAAAAATACGTTGCACATCTGCCTGAACGCCAAGCTCTGAGTAAGCAAAGGCCTTGTCCTGCGCATTCTCTCTCAATGAGCTTAAAGTCAAAGAGCCCAAAGTGGTATCTGTGAGAGCAAGGCTTGCGCCTCCAAAAGCACGCAATCTGTCTCCATCAAGGCCTTTTTCTGTTGCCTGCTTATAGTCGCGGTCAGCCAGGCGCGCTCCCAGTCGCCAAGTCATGGATCGTGACGCTCTCCAGTCAAAGTCCAGCCCACCACCCATAGCGTCAAAACTGTCTTTTCCTCCCATCGCCATCGAGTTTACGAGTAGGTAGGGTCGCAGGTCTGCTGCGGTGCCCGGCTTGGGATTGAGTACTACTCGAGGGCCGAGTTGAATTTCGAAAGTTGAGGTGTCTATCTGAGAAAACGTGTTCTGTTTTGTTTGTAAGGCCAGCAGATTGCTTTCAATGGTAAAGGCGGGCTCGGTATCAAAGTCGTAAACGTAACTGAACTGACCGGTCAGTGATAGGTCCCAATCGGGTTGTCCAAGGTACTCCTCATCGAGAAGTGCGCTGCCGCCGAAAAGTCTAATGTCGGGCGTCAACGGGCCACCATTCGCGTTTGACTGGTAACGCACGCCAGAAGAGACGCTTCCAGAGAATCGATGTGGAGACACCATCTGATCGATTTGTTTCAATATCGACGTTGCGAGCGCTTTTGCCTCATCAGGAACGTCCTGGGCCTGGAGGACGGCGTCGAGATAGGTCGAGGCCATTGCGAATGAGCCCAGTTGAAAGTAGAGAGTCCCAAGTTGCAGGCGAATCTGGGGAAGATCAGGCTCAATAATAAGCATTCGCTCGAGGGCTGCGACAGCGCCCTCAATGTCGCCTACTGCAATCGCGGCCTCAGCAAAGGCGAAGGTTTTGTCCAGGTTTCCGACATCGGCATACATATCAGCGAAAGATTTTTCATACTGCTCGGTACGAGTCGCTGAGTTCTGCGCTAGGGCCACGGAAGCGAGCAGGGCCATAAAGGCGGCGAGAAGGCAGTCGCGAGACCGAAGTTTCAAAAAAAGCCTCTTGGTAGGTATGCGGCGGGTAAAGACGAATGAGGGAAGCAATCAGGCCTCACCTGTGAGAATTAAAAAATACCCTACTTTTACATAGACATGGTTTGGTGAGGATAACTGGAAGTCTCCATGATGCCCTATTCTCAAAGATAGCAGCTGCGTAAGGAGGGCAGATAAAGGACTGGGTGCAAAAAACCGCCCCGGTAGAGGGCGGTTTTGGTTTCCAGCAAAAGGTGCGCTAGTTCGGCACTTTATCGTCGATGCCTTTGATGTAGTACATCATGCCAGCCAGCATGCCGTCGTCTGCCGTTTTGCCGGCTTCTAGCACCAATTCACCGGCCTGGTTGTAGATCGGCCCGGTAAACGGATGCAGCTTGCCGGTGCGAATGTCTTCGGCGGTTCTTGCGGCAAGCGCCGCCACGTCGGCGGGCATGTTGGTGTAAGGCGCCATCACGACCAGGCCGTCGGACATACCGTGCCAGGTATCGCCGGACGTCCAAGAGCCATCCAGAACCGCTTTGGTTCGTTCAACGTAGTAAGGACCCCAGGCATCGATGATGGAGGTCAGCTGCGTTTTCGGGGCAAACTGAATCATGTCTGAAGCCTGGCCAAACGCCATCACGCCTCGTTCGGCGGCGGCCTGAAGTGCAGCCGTGCTGTCGGTGTGCTGGGTAATGATATCGGCGCCTTGATCCATCAGTACTTTTGCCGCATCGGCTTCTTTCGGCGGATCAAACCAGGTGTACGCCCAAACAATTTTCACTTTGATGTTTGGGTTCACCGAGTGGGCGCCAAGCAGGAACGAGTTGATGCCCATGATCACTTCCGGAATCGGGAAGGAGGCGATGTAACCGACCGTATTGGTTTTCGACATTTTGCCCGCGATTACGCCCTGCACATATCGGCCTTCATAGAATTTGGCGTTATACGTCGCGACGTTGTCGGCGCGCTGGTAACCCGTGGCGTGCTCGAACTTTACATTCGGGAACCGCTTGGCGACCTTGAGCGTGGGCTCCATGTAGCCAAAGGAGGTGGTGAAGATCAACTGGTGACCCGTCTCGGCCAGTTTCGCGATGGCGCGTTCGGCATCGGGACCTTCCGGGACGTTTTCCACATAGGTCGTTTCGACACGATCGCCAAGCTCTTTTTCAATCTGCAGACGGCCCTGATCATGAGCGTAGGTCCAGCCGAAATCGCCCGGCGGCCCGATGTAGATAAAGCCGACTTTCAGCTTGTCCGCAGACGCGGCGCCTGAGGCGAGCATCAAGGCGCTGGCGATTGCCAACGCGGTTAGTCTTAGTAGATTTCTCACAGTAAGAATCCTCTGCTTGGTGTGCTTAATTTAATTTTTTATTAGCGCTCCGCCCGGAAGGGACGCCCAAGACAGGCCGGGGCGTTCAGTCGAATCCGGGTGGAGTCACGCGATATCAAGACTAATACAACTATGGTCGCAATGTAAGGGAGCATCGACATATACGAGGCGGGAATACCGAGCCCGGCCGCCTGAGCATTAAGCTGCAGGATCGTGATCCCCCCGAAAAGAACGGCTCCAAAAAGCACCCGACCCGGTCGCCAGCTGGCAAAAACCACCAGCGCGAGCGCAATCCAGCCCCGGCCGGCCGTCATGTTTTCCGCCCAAAGTGGCGTGTAAGCCAATGATAAGTAGGCGCCGCCGAGACCTGCCATGGCGCCACCAAACGCTACGGCCGCGTAGCGGATAAGGATTACCCGATAACCAATGGCGTGGGCAGACTGATCCGAATCACCCACCGCCCGCAGGACCATCCCCCAGCGCGATCGGCCCAGAAACCATGACGTTACTAAGAGAATAGCAATAGCGAAGTACACCAGCGGGTCATGACCAAAAAGGATCCGTCCAATGATCGGCAGGTCGGTCAGCCAGGGGATGTGAATCCGCTCAATCTGCTCAATGGTGCGGCCGACATACTCAAGCCCAAAAAGCGCCGATAGCCCCGTACCAAAAATGGTCAGTGCCAATCCCGTGGCCACCTGATTGGACAGCAGCGTAAGGGTCAGAAACCCAAAGATCAATGATGCAAGTGCCCCGGCGGTTACTCCCGCGATGACACCAACGAGCGGCTCGCCGGTTAGCGCTACTGCCGCAAACCCAAAGACCGCGCCGATCAGCATCATGCCTTCCACACCCAGGTTTAAAACCCCTGACTTTTCGCATACGAGTTCACCGGTCGCGGCAAAAATCAGCGGGGTCGCGGCCGTCATCATGGTCATGATGGACGCGATGATGAGTTCGGTCATGATGCGCTCGCCTGCGAATGCACCCGCGTGATGCGGTATCGCGTCAGAAGATCAAAGGCTAACAGGTAAAACAAGATGATGCCCTGGAACAATCCGGTCACCGCTTTGGGCAGCCCCGCCGAGATTTGCGCTCCTTCGCCCCCGATGTATGTGACAGCGATCGTGATGCCGGCCAGCAATACGCCAATGGGATGCAGTCGACCGAGAAACGCGACGATGATCGCGGTGAATCCATAGCCGGGTGAGATCTTGGGCATGAGCTGACCGATAGTAGAGGCGGCTTCCATTACGCCCGCGAGGCCGGCCAATCCTCCGCCGATTAAGAGGGTGCTCCAGATCATTCGTTGCTGGCCGATGCCGGCATGGCGGGCGGCCAACGGCGCCGAGCCAAACACGCGGACATGAAAACCAAAGCTTGTTTTTTGAAGCACGAACCAGGCGATGAAAGGCACCGTGAGCGCAATCACGGTGCCCAGATGCACCCGATAGCCGGCAACGATCATCGGCAGCAGGGCCGCATCGGGAAACATTCGCGTGCCCGGAAAGCCCCAGCCCTGTGGGTTTCGCCAGGCGCCCTGCACCAGATGAATCAGCAACAGCTCGGCGACATAGACCAGCATGAGCGAGACAAGGATTTCGTTTGCGTTAAATCGGGTCTTCAGAAGCGCCGGAATCGCCGCCCAGGCCATGCCGCCCAAAACACCGAGCATGACCATCAGCGGGAGGATCATCGGATTGGTGCTTTGATAAAAATAAATGGCCGGTGCACTGCCCAGAAGAGCGCCTGCAATAAATTGCCCCTCCGCTCCGATGTTCCAAACGCCCGCCCGAAAGCCCAGCGACAGTCCTGTGCCAATCAGAATTAATGGGCCGGCCTTTACCATCACCTCGGAGAGGCCCGACCATGAGGTTAGCGGCTCAATGAAATAAAGATAAAGCGCCACGCCCGGCGCTTTGCCCATGGCGAGGAAGATAACGGCTCCGGTAATACCCGTCAGCGTCAGGGCGAGCACCGGCGAGAGCCAGGCGGCACTGGCGGAGGAGGTGGCTCGGGCTTCGAGCCTAAGCATGTGAGACCTGTTGTGCAGATAAGGCGCTGGCACCCATCAGAAGGCCCACGGCCTCGGTGGTGACGCTGTGCGCTGGCTGTGGTTCTGAAAGCGTGCCCCGGGAAATCACGGCGATGCGATCCGACAAGGCGAAAATCTCATCTAAGTCCTGTGAGATGACCAGGGCACCGGCCCCGGCGCTGACCAACGCCTGAATTTCGTCGTGAATGGCCGCAGCGGCTCCCGCGTCGACCCCCCAGGTCGGTTGCGACACAACGATCAAATTCGGTTTTTGCAGGATCTCCCGTCCGACAATAAATTTCTGCAGGTTTCCGCCCGACAAGCTTTTGGCCAGCGCGTCTTTGCCGGTGGCGCGGACATTGAAGCGTTTCAGAATGTCGTCTGTGAACTGGCTCACGGCATCCCAGCTGATCAGGCCTTTCGTGCTGAAGCCCATTCGTTTTGCCGAGGTGAGGAAACTGTTCTGAGTCAGACTCAGGTCTGAAACGGCGGCCTGACCGATTCGCTCCTCCGGCACAAACACCGCGCCCAGTTGGCGACGATCCATCGGGCGCATTCGCGTGGCGTCGGTAGATCCGATCTTGATGGTTCCCGACTGCGGGGCTCCGGTTTCTCCAGAGAGCGCCGACATGAGCTCGGTCTGTCCGTTGCCGGCGATACCGGCAATGCCGACGATTTCTCCGGCCTTCACAGTTAGATTGATTTCCTGCAGATCGGTGCCATGAAGCTCGCCGGATCGTACCGAAAGATGGTTAACCGAGAGGCGTGTTTCTGATGCCACCTGCCCGCTACGCCCTCTTGCGGATTCGACGCGTCGCCCGATCATTTTTTCAGCGAGCGATTGAGCTGTCTCCTGCGCAGGCACGCAATCGTCTACCCGTTTGCCGCCGCGCAGGATCGTCGCTCGATCACAAAGTGCCCGGACTTCCTCAAGTTTGTGGCTGATGTACAGGATCGACCGGCCCTCACTGGCGAGCTTTCGAAGCGTAGCGAACAGGATGTCCGTCTCCTGCGGCGTTAGCACGGACGTGGGCTCGTCAAGGATTAGCAGTTTGGGATCCTGCAGCAGACAGCGAACAATCTCGATACGCTGACGTTCACCCATCGAGAGGTCATAGACATAACGATCGGGATGAAGTTTCAGGCCGTATTGCTCGGCGGTGTCGTTCAGTCGGCGGCGGAGCGTCTGAAGGTCCTGGGGGGGTAGGGCGAGGGCAACATTCTCAAGCGTGGTCATCGACTCAAAGAGGGAGAAATGCTGGAACACCATGCCGATACCCAGCGCTCGTGCGCTTGCGGGGTTATCAACGCTGACGCCGCGGTCGTTCCAGGAAATTTCTCCAGCGTCCGGCCGCAGCACACCATAGATCATTTTGACCAGCGTGCTTTTACCGGCCCCGTTCTCACCGAGAAGCGCATGGATCTCACCGGGCGCAATCGCGAGGTCGATGTTGTCATTGGCGACACAGCCCGGAAAGGTTTTTCGTATGCCGGTCAGACGTAATAGCGTTTCGCTCATCTCAATGCGCTCGATCGTTCGGGTAGGCCGGCAGATCAATCCCCCTGCTGAAAACAGCGGTTATCAGTAAGGGATCTTATCGTCCTTTTGCAGCCAGGCGCTCATGAGATCTTCTGCCTCCGGTAGCGCATACCTTAGCAGCGGAAGTTGTCGCTCCGGGAGCGCGAGAGAGACTTCCCTGTACAGCGCCGCGTCATCAAAACCGGCGCGAGCCGCATCGTCACGTGTGCTAGCAAAGTAAATCGCGTCAATGCGCGACCACCAGATCGCGCCGAGGCACATGGGGCAGGGTTCGCAGCTCGTGTAGATCACTGAGCCTGCAAGCGAGAAGTCGCTCACCTGCTCGCAGGCGGCGCGAATCGCGCTCACCTCCGCGTGAGCCGTGGGATCGTTGTGCGAGGTGACCCGATTCCATCCCTCGCCGATGATCTTACCGTCGCGAACCACCAGGGCTCCAAAAGGCCCGCCGGCGCCTGCCTGCATGTGTTCTTTAGCGAGCGCTACGGCCGCCCGTAAAAAGTGTTGATGGATCTCGTCTTGAGGGTTCATAGAGGTGTCCGTTAAGCGGCGGGTGGTGTCATCAGTTGAGGTGTGGGTAGAGCTTGCGAAGGTTGAAGGGCGGCGAGAAGTTCGCCCAGCACGGCCAGCGCGATCACGCCTGGCTCTTTCCCGGCGGGACCACCGCGTCCAATCGGACTGATCAGTCGCTCAAGCGCCCTGGCATGCAGACCTGATTTTGAAAGGCGTTTTCTGAATCGATGGGATTTGCTCTCGCTGCCAATCAAACCGACGTATCGAAGGGAAGCGTTCTGAAGCAGTATCTGACACAGATCGAAGTCAAGGTCGTGGCTGTGGGTCATGACGATCGCGGCGCCGAAGCCATCGAGCTCATAAACTCCCGACAAGGGATCTGGAGTCTTGGCTAGGGCGATGTTTCTCGCGAGCGGTACGTTCGTGAGTTGCTCCTCACGCGAGTCAAATACCGTCACGCTCAGCGGAAGCTGAGAGGCGATCGCGCAGAGCGCGCGCCCTACATGACCCGCTCCAAAGAGCGCGACCCTCGGATACTCATCGCGGACCGTCAGGCTGAACTGGCCTGCCTTGGGCGTCGACTCTTTGGCGTCGTGGCTGCGTACCAGGGGGTTTTTTTCAAGCTGTCGTCGATCGAAAAAAAGCTGCAGCTGCCGGTCGTTTTGCATGAGCGCGGCCGCGGTTTCGAGCCAACCGCACGAATGCGAGTCGATTGGCTGGAGCATGATCTGCATGACCCCGCCGCAGCATTGCCGCATATCAGGGCCAAGCACCGTATCCACGAAAGCCCGCCGCCATTGACCGGTGCCCACCAGCATCGCCTGCGCGGCCTCAATCATGGCGCGTTCGAATTCACCGCCGCCCACGGTGCCCCATGTGGTTTCTTGAGACACCAGGACCCAGCTTCCGGTGTCTCTAGGGGTAGACCCCCGCTCGTCACTGATGAGCACCAGCACAGCACGCTCATTCGCTTGGCCGGTGCTGAGAGCGGCCATGATCCAGTCGTGGGGAGCGGGGAGGGCGTCAATCATGGCGTCAGGCGATACGGGTGTTTTCGGCTCTTGCTTGTTCGATCTTCACTGCCTTCAGCAGTGCCTCCGGCGTTGCTGGCGCATCGAGCGAAGGCAGGTGGCGGTAGCCGCTGATGCTGGATACCGCGTCCGAGAGCGCCTGATGAACCGAAATCGCCAGCATAAGAGGTGGCTCACCCACGGCTTTGGAGCGGTGAATGGTGTGCTCTTTATTCTCGCCGCCTGCCCACAGGCGCACCGTCATATCTTCGGGACGATCCGAGCACGTGGGAATCTTATAGGTGGACGGCGCATGCGTCCGAATCCGTCCCTCGTGATCCCACCACAGTTCCTCTGTGGTCAGCCAGCCCATACCCTGAATGAAGCCGCCCTCGATCTGGCCCAAATCGACTGCAGGGTTCAATGACCGACCCACATCGTGGAGGATGTCGACGGCCACGATCCGGTTTTCACCGGTCAGCGTATCCAGCGCCACCTCGCTTACCGCAGCGCCGTAGGCAAAGTAAAAAAAGGGCCGACCTTTTCCCGCTTTGCGGTCGTAATGAATTTTGGGGGTGCGATAAAAACCGGTCGCCGACAGCTGTACGCGTGCCATGTAGGCCTTTTCAATCAAATCGGCGAAGTCGATCGATTGCGCGCCGATGTGTACTTGAGCGTCTTTGAAATGAATATCGTCCGCCTTAACGGTAAAGTGATCACTCGCAAAGGCGACCAGGCGTTGCTTGAGCAGTTGGGTGGCGTTGAGTGCTGCCATGGCATTGAGATCGGCACCGGACGAGGCAGCCGTGGCCGAGGTGTTGGGCACCTTATCGGTCCGGGTAGCGGAGATCTTGATGCGCTCCATGGGCAGGCCCAGGGCGTCGGCAACCACCTGGGCGACTTTGATGAAAAGCCCCTGGCCCATTTCCGTTCCGCCGTGATTGAGGTGTACGCTACCGTCCCGGTAAATGTGAACCAGCGCACCGGCCTGGTTAAACCAGGTGGCGGTGAAGGAAATCCCGAACTTGACGGGCGTGAGCGCCAGTCCGCGGCGCACCATGGGGTTTGAGGCGTTGTGCCTGGCGATCGACTCCCGGCGTTTCCAGTAATCGCTACTGCTCTCGAGTTCCTGAACCATTTCATCCAGAACAAAATCCTCTATCTTCATGTGATAGGGCGTCAGATCGCGACCATCAGACCGATAGAAATTTCGCTTTCGCACTGTTAGAGGATCCAGACCGGTTGCGCGGGCAATCGCCTCGATCATTCGCTCGCCGGCGAACATGCCCTGCGGTCCGCCAAAGCCGCGAAAGGCGGTGTTGGAGACGGTGTTGGAAAAGCATCGTTTTGAGCGAATACGGGCCGCGGGAAAAAAGTAAGCGTTATCCAGATGAAACATTGCCCGGTCATTGATCGGGTCGGACAGATCCAAGGAGCAGCCGCAGCGCGACGCCATGTCGCAATCGACGGCCAGAATATGTCCCTGTTCGTCATGGCCGACGGTCCAGTCAAATCGAAAGTCATGACGTTTTCCGGTCAGACGCATATCATCATCGCGATCGAGCCGGCATTTGACCGGCGCCTGATTGCGCTGGGCGGCCACTGCCGCGAGTGCTGCCCATTGGCAGGCCTGGCTTTCCTTCCCGCCGAAGCCGCCGCCCATTCGCCGAACCTCCACGGTTACGGCGTTCGCGGGCTTGCCCAGTACCTTCGCGACGTGATGCTGTATTTCGCTTGGATGCTGGGTGGAGCAGAAGATGAGCATATCGCCGTCTTCCTGAGGGACGGCACAGGAGATCTGCCCCTCCAGATAAAAATGATCCTGGCCACCGCATCGAACCGTGCCCTTGATGACACGCGGTGCGTCACGCAGTCCGGCCTCCACATCGCCACGCGTCATGAGTTGCTCATCGCTAACAAACGCGGCGGTTTGAATGGCTTGCTCGATCGAAAGCGTTGGCGCTTCAGGATCGATCTCGACTTGTCCGAGGGCAGCCGCCGCGCGAGCGAGTCGATGACTCGAGGCCACCACCGCAAAGACGGCTTCTCCGTCAAAGCGAACCGTGCCTTCGGCCAGAAGCGGGTCATCGCCCCGACCGGACGGGCTGACGTCGTTATGGCCCAAGATATCCGCCGAACAAAAAACATCGACTACGCCAGGTGCTTGACGCACTCGAGTGAGATCCATATTTCGGATTCGCCCACAGATGCCGGAGGCTCGTCCAACGGCGAGGTGTAGCGACTGCGCGGGTAACGGCATGTCGTCTATATAAAGAGCGGCGCCCGTGGCGTGTTTCAGGGCACTGTCGTGTGCGAGCCCCTCGCCTACTGATTTCGCTCGCGATTCAGCCATGGCCTGCTTTTTGTGGTTGTCCGAGGTACAGGTTGGGCATGGGCTCGGCGGCAAGTGAGCGAATGCATTTCTCCAACAGGCCTGCTGCAACATCCTCGCGGTAGCCCGCGCTGGCGCGCATGTCCGAGATAGCGGAAAAGTCTTTTGCCAATGCCGATCGGGCGGCCGGTAAAACGTGCGCCTGTGTAGGCATCCCGACGAGGGCGTCCTCGCAGGTGCGGGCACGCCGCGGGGTGGCCGCCATACCGCCGAACGCAATTCGCGCAGAGACGATCACGCCATCGACAACCGTAATCGCAAAGGCGCCACAGACTGCGCTAATGTCCTGATCAAATCGCTTGGAAATTTTCCAGCAGTGAAAATCAGACGCTATGGGAAGCGGCACCGATACCTTGAGCACAAGCTCATCGTGGTGACGATCCTGTTTGCCGTAATCGATGAAAAAATTTTCGAGCGGCATGGATCGGCTGCCTAGAGGACCTGCGAGGGTCAGCGTTGCGTCCAGGGCGATCAATGCCGGTGCGAGGTCGCCAATCGGGGAGCCGTTGGCGATATTGCCGCCCACCGTGGCCTGTGCGCGAACCTGAGTCGATCCGAAACGGCGAAGCAGGGTTTCGAGATCTTCTGATAGTGCGCCAAGCGCTGTAAGGGCCTCTGCCACCGTGGTGGCGGCGCCGATTTCAAGCGCATCTTGGGATTGATGAATGCCGCGAAGTTCCCGAATCCGACTTAAGTCAATAACGTTAGAAAAACGGCGGTGCTCTTTATTGATCCATAGGCCCACATCAGTCGACCCGGCTATCAACTGTGCATCCGCAAGGCGCTTTTGAACAGACCAGCAGGCAGCCAGATCAGTCGGTGCAGCAAAACCTCCAGCCGCCCCTTCAGAGCAGAGATACTGCTCGTCCCCGGCCCAGCGGGACAGCGTCGTTTCGGCCACAGCGCGCAGTGACTCCAGGTGATCCGGCCGGTCTTCGGTGCATGCCTGCTCGGCGGCGCTAATGATGGGGCCGTAGCCCGTGCAGCGGCAGAGGTTTCCCGCCAGGGTGTCGTTTATGGTGCGACGATCTGGCGATGACCGGCCCGACGCACAGGCCTCATGCAGGCCGGCGAGACTCATCGCAATACCCGGCGTGCAAAAGCCGCATTGTGAGCCATGGCATCTTGCAAGCGCATACTGGACAGGATGCGGTTCGGGATCCGCAATATGTTCAACCGTCAGAATCTGCGCACTATCAACCGAACCCAAAGGGACGATGCAGGCATTCACCGCCTCATAGTGAAGCGCCTGATCTGAAAGCCGCCCGATTAGGACGGTACAGGCGCCACAATCACCCTCTGCACATCCTTCTTTAGTTCCGGTCAGGCCTTGGTGCAGTCTGAGAAAATCAAGAAGCGTCAACTGCGGGTCGAAGGATGTGACCGTCAGTTCCTGTCCACCCAACAGGCAGCGAAATTGTGAACGGGGCTCGGCCATCGCGCTATCGATTCCGTTCAGCTGCCCCGGTATGTGCTATAGCCAAACGGCGATACCAGCAGCGGCACGTGGTAATGCTCGTCTGACGCACTGATGCCAAAGCGAATTACGACAACATCCAAAAATGCCGGGCTTTCAAGCAAAGCATCCTGCTGACGAAAGTAGTCGCCGATGGAAAATCGCAGCTCGTAGGTCCCGCAGGTGAAGGCGCTGCCTTCCAAAATGGGGCCATCGACCCGGCCATCGGAATTGGTGATGCCCGAGTTCAATACGGTCTCGGGCGCGTCCGAACGATTCAAGGACCAGGCCACCCCGGCCGCCGGTTGACCCCTGGCGGTATCGAGAACGTGAGTCGTCAGTTTTCCCATGGTCTTTCCTCATTCTTTGCGCTGAAACCTTGCGGGGCGAAACCCCGCCCCTTTGCGCGATAGCAGTCTCACACAAGGATTTTTCAGCGTCAGCCAAAAACCCCCCCAAAACACTTTCAAATAAAATTTGATAATAATCAAGATTATTCGCGAAATGCTCAGATAATATTTATCCCGCTTGCCAGCCCACCCCCCGCAGCAAAAAAGCTTATGTCTGCTGATTCTTCATATCCTCGTGACCTAATCGGGTACGGAAAAAATCCTCCCGACGCCAAATGGCCCGGCGGCGCGCGGGTCGCGCTGCAGTTCGTTCTCAACTACGAAGAAGGTGCCGAGAACTGCGTGCTTCATGGCGACGACGGATCGGAGGCATTCCTGTCAGAGATAGTAGGCGCGCAGTCCTGGTCTGGGCAGCGCCATCCCAGCATGGAGTCGATTTATGAATACGGCTCGCGAGTTGGGGTGTGGCGAATTCTTAATCTGTTCAGGCGTTACGATATTCCGCTGACTGTTTTTGGCGTGGCCATGGCGCTTGAGCGAAACCCGGCCGTGGTCGATGCGGTGCTTGAGGCGGGTGATGAGATCTGC
>Ga0255764_10001856_pt1 | contig 17524 bp, 19 predicted proteins | sample 071ome_30_FD_179964 | JGI IMG/M metagenome (GOLD analysis project Ga0255764, IMG submission 179964) | Coastal salt marsh microbial communities from the Groves Creek Marsh, Skidaway Island, Georgia - 071406AT metaG (version 2) | ecosystem: Environmental > Aquatic > Marine > Intertidal zone >... | reverse complement strand
TGCGTGACCCGGGGTATCAATAATATTAATTCTTGTATCTTTCCAAACTACTGAAGTTGGCTTTGCTAAAATTGTAATTCCTCGTTCTTTTTCAAGATCACCACTATCCATGACTCTTTCGTCAACATGCTGGTTATCTCTGAATAAACCACTTTGTTTTAATAAATTATCAATCAACGTTGTCTTCCCGTGATCAACGTGAGCGATGATAGCAATATTTCTTAAGCTGTTTGTCATAAAATGTGCGCTAAATACACTTTCTAAGTTGATTTACTAGTTAAAAATAAAAGAGCGATTAAACTGCTCTATTCCTAGTTTTTTTACCTTTGTGTCTGTTCTATAGAATTGCTATTTTTTATATTTTGATGACTGCTCACGATAGTCGAAGCAGTTGCTAAAAAGATAAAAAATAACATCACAATAATTTTTCTCATGATACTTTTTAAAAAATAAATAAGTCCGCGAAAGAACTGAAATGTGTTCTTAAAGTGATCGTGATAATGCTTTTCGATCTAACTTTGTTGCGTAATGAGAGGCAAATAATCCTGCTAATCCTAAAAATGAAAAAGCATAAATCCAATTCGTTTGTTGTGATAGAGCCTCATGGTTATTAGTGATATCTAAAACAAATCCAAATATTCCAGGTGTGATTGAGCCAAAACCAATTCCTATAATTGATCTAAATGCTAGTGATCTACCTAAAACATTTCTATTTGTACTATCAGTAAGAGCAGCAGTTAAAACTCCAGAATCTCCAATGGTAAAAAAGCTGTATAAGAATGAAGCTAATAAAATAATTAACCATGGTAAGCTTGGAATCCAACCCATTAAAAAAGAAAAGATTGAACTGATCAAAGCAAAAATGATTAAAACATTTTTACTTCCAAACTTGTCTGAAAAAAAACCGCTTATCATATTCGCAAACACACCCGTGATATGAAGCGTCACGGAAATAACTAAACCTAAAACAATTGGATTAAGTTCAGTTTTGCCAATCAAAACCAAACTTAAAAAAACTGGCATCCATGCCCACATACCAAAAAGTTCAATACAATGTGCCGTATAACCTTTAACTAAATTTTTATTTTGTTCAGATTGTTTAGCAATAATAAACTTTTTTAATATCTTAAAACTAAGCTCTTTATTTAAGTCCTTTCGTGAACATAAATAAAAACTAATCAAACCAAAAACTGTAAGCAGTGCACAAATTAAAAATCCATCATGGAAGTTATAAAAATTAGAAAAAATAAAACCAACTGATAAAGAAATAGCATAACCAAGGGATTGTCCTCCAAGCATAATACCCATGGCCAGCCCTTTATTCCCTTTGCTAAATTTTTCAGAAACTAAAATCATCGAGGGTCCATAAATCCCTCCAGCCGCAATGCCTAAGATAGAATTAAAAATTAAAGCGGTAGAAAAATCATTTGCAAAATAAAAGAATAAAAAAGCTCCAATTGAATTTAATAATGATGAAAAAATTAAAATTTTATTTGGGTTAATAAAATCAGAATAATAAGAACTTAAATATAAAGCTATCGCAAAACCTACAACTAATCCCGTTTGAATAATTCCTGCGTTGGTTGCGGACAAATTCCATTCCTGAATAAGAAATGACATTGAGCCAACATACATAAAAAAAGTTGCTGCAGTTAAAACTCGTCCTAGGAATAAAAGCAAAAGCCAATTTTTATTAGCAGAATCTATTTTCATAAATTAATTTTTTTTAGATAGTAATTTGTTTTTAAAATATAAAAACAAAGCCATGATCTCATAAACAGCAGCAAAAATATGATAAAGCCCTGGAACTTTTGCAATTTTATATAAAAAATTAAGTTTAGGAATTTTTGACCAAACAATTAAAAAAGCTTTTGCACCTTGATAGAGCTTTCCATCTTCAATAACATGCAATCTTCGAGTTAGTTGATCTAGATTTAAATTAGTCCTTAACGCTTCTTTTTCATGAATATCATACCATTTAATGTTATTTTCCATTTTTTTATACATATCGATTTCTTTTTTACAGATACGGCATGACTCATTAAAAAAAACTTTTGTACTCATAATTTTAAAATATAGTTAATTTATCATATGAAATTAATAAAAAATATTCTTATACTACTAATATTAAGTATGACAATTTCTAATCAGGGTGTTTCAAAACCAACCCATCATAATAGCGATGGTACTTTTAGTAATGTTGAAGGAAGCCCTCAAAGATCAGGAAAATCAAGATGGTCTTATTGGACATTTTATCAAGAGAAAAAAAAGTTAAAAATTAATATTCCAAATGATCATGTGATTGATGAAAAGTTAGTTCTTAAAAGTTTAGAAGAAAATAAAAATAATAATTATGTCGCTTGGATTGGTCACGCAACTTTTTTAATTAAATTAGGTAATAATATAATTATTACAGATCCTATTTTTTCAAAAAATGCGGGTCCGTTATTTTTAGGATCTTATCGATATGTCAAACCAGCTATTCCATTAAACAAAATTCCAAAAACTGATGCTTTGCTATTAACTCATAGCCACTATGATCACTTGGATACGAGGACTTTAAGTAACTTTCCGCACAAAAAAACAAAGGCTATTGTGCCTTTAAAATTAGATAAATTTTTTAGTTCCAGAGAATTTAGTAACATTAAAGAATTAGATTGGTACCAAAGCACAACGATAAATGATGAAATTAAAATTACTTTAGTCCCTGCTGTGCATTGGAGCAAAAGAACCCCATTTAATACAAATAAGACTTTGTGGGGCAGCTTTTTAATAGAATATAAAGGTAAAAAAATTCTGTTTGCTTGCGATACTGGTATTGGAAATGTTTACAAAGAAATTGGAGAAAAATTTGGTCCAATAGATATGTTATTCATCAATATTGGGGCTTATGATTTTAGACCCATGTTTGATAGATCAATTTTTCACACTACTCCCGAAGAAGCTTTAGAAGTTGGAAGCATGGTGAAAGCTAAAAAAGTGATCGGAATGCATTGGGGTACATTTATATTATCTCTAGAAGATCCATTTGAACCTCCAATTCGTTTTAAAAATTCAGCAGAAAAATATGGTTATAAAAAAGAAGATGCTGTTCTTTTTAAAATTGGAGAACTTAAAACAATTAGTGAAATTATAAAATAAAAAGGGCCCAAATAATTGAGCCCTTTTGCTAATGTTTGATTAATATAGAGATTTAAGAAACCATTTTTAAATCAGCTTTTTTATCAAAGAACTGTTCATCTTCTGTTGATCCTTTAAGCGCTGTTGTAGAAGAAGTTCCTGCACTTAAAATATTTGCGATTTGATCGAAATAAGACGCTCCAACCTCTCTTTGATGTTTTGCAGCGGTATAACCTAGAGACTCAGCCTCGAACTCTTGTTGCTGAATTTTTGAGTAAGCAAGCATACCATCTTTTTTGTATTTTCTTGCAAGATCAAAAATTGCAAAGTTTTGAGTATGGAAACCAGCAAGAGTAATAAATTGAAATTTATAACCCATTTCTGCAATCTTATATTGGAAGTCCAACATTTCTTTATCAGATAAGTATTTTTTCCAATTAAATGATGGAGAACAATTATATGCCAAAAGCTTTCCTGGAAACTTCTCATGAATTGCTTGAGCATATTCCTTTGCCTCTCCTAAATCAGGAGTTGCTGTTTCACACCAAATAGCATCACAATAAGGCGCATATGCTAAACCTCTTGAGATTGCCTGTTCTAAACCTGGTTTAACATAATGAAAACCTTCTGGAGATCTTTCCCCTGTTAAAAATGGTTTATCATTTTCATCAACATCTGATGTTAAAAGTTTTGCAGCATTTGCATCTGTTCTAGCAAAAATACAAAGTGGTACATCCATAACATCTGCAGCAAGTCTTGCAGATTTTAAATTACGTACTGCATTTTGAGTTGGAATTAAAACTTTACCACCCATATGTCCGCATTTTTTTTCTGAAGCTAATTGATCTTCAAAATGAACTCCGGCAGTTCCCGCTTTAATGAATTTTTTAGTTAATTCAAAAACGTTTAATGGACCACCAAATCCTGCTTCACCATCAGCCACGATTGGCATTTTATAATCAACAGCATCTTTTGGATCTAATTTTCCTTCCATGATCTCCATTTGCTGAATTTGGTCTGCTCTCATTAGAGCATTCATCATACCTTCAGCTAATTTTGGAGCACTATCCATAGGATATAAACTTTGATCAGGGTACATTTCTCCGGCGCTATTTGCATCAGCTGCAACCTGCCAACCTGATAAGTAGATTGCTTTTAAACCCGCTTTGGCATGTTGAACTGCATGATTACCTGATAAACTTCCTAACGTATTTACATAGTCTTCTGAATTTAGAAGATTCCATAATTTTTTTGATAATTCTTTTGAGACCGAATATTCGACGTTAAACGTACCTCTTAATTTTTTTACATCTTCATCTGTATAATCTCTTTTAATTCCTTTAAATCTATTTTCCATTTAACGTTCCTTTCGTTTTATTATTTGTTTAGTTTATGCTGCTTTTCCTGTTCCAAAGCTAAAAATTCTTTGAAATAATTTTTTAAAAAGTTTTAATTCTTTTTTATCCATTTCAATAATGCTTGATTGATAACTTGATTGATAATTAGTCTCATCAAAACAAGCGTCATCAAAAGCAACACAGTTACTCTCTATATTGTTTTTTTCTCTTCCCATGACTAATTTGCCCCCTGAGCACTTGCAGTATAGTGTTCTAATCCTGAAGATCCCCAATCTTGATTATCTTCATTAATGAATAAGCCTTGATCTTGCCCTGGCTCACCACCGGCTGTATTTGTTAGCTTTTGCGTGATTTCTTTGATGAAATCTTCACTTGTTTTTCTCATTTTTCCTCCCTTTTGTTAATTTTACAATATTTACAAATTAATTATTAATCAATAAAAATGGCTAATTTGCTTGTAAATCGAGTAAATATTTATTGACTAAATGTTTTCAATTTGTAAATTTTGTAAATTATGAAAAATCAAATTGGCTTTAAAATCAAGAATACAAGAAGAAAAATAGGGATTTCCCAAGCTGATTTATCTGAAAAGTTAGGAATTTCTTCAAGCTACTTAAACTTAATTGAATCTGGAAAAAGAAAAGTAAATGTCGATTTATTATTAAAAGTTTCGGATGTTTTAAACATTGAGCTCAAAGATTTATCTAAAAAAGAGGATGCGAGTCTATATCATGATGCCCTTGATCTTTTAGGAGATAACATTTTTGAAGATTTAGACATTACAAATATAGAGGTTAAAGATCTTGCAAACAATAATCCTTTGATTGCCAAGGCATTAATTCGACTTGGAGATTTTTATAAAAAAGGGAATAAAGAAATTTATTCAAAAGTTGAGAGTATTTCAGAAGATAATATTACAAAATTTAAATCAAGCTTTCCTGGAGAGGCTGTTTCTGATTTTTTGCAAAAATATAATAATTATTTTCAAGACCTTGAAGATTATGCGCTTAAAGTTTTTAAATCAGTAAATTCAAAAAGTAAAACTCGGCATGTTTTATTAATCGATTATTTAAAAAATAAACACAAAGTTGATGTTGAAGACATTGTACCTTCTGAAAAAGATAATTTTGCAAAAAAATATGATCATCATAAAAAAAAGCTTTATCTATCGGATTACTTAACTTTGGAGACAAAGAAACTTTATACTGCATCACAAATTGTTCAGTTAGAAGCTTTAGATATTATTGAAAAACAATTAGATGATTTTGCATTTCAGAATGAAGAGTCAAAAAATTTAACCGTTATAGCACTTGTCAATTATACTGCTGCAGCAATACTAATGCCTTATGAATTATTTTACAACGAATGTAAAAAACACCGATATGATTTAGAATTAATTCAACATACTTTCGCAACATCTTTCGAACAAGTTGCTCACCGTGTAACTTGTTTACAAAATCCTAAAATGAAAGGTATTCCTTTTCATATGTTAAGAGCAGATATTGCCGGTAACATTTCTAAACGTTTATCCTTATCTGGTATTCAAATTCCACGTTACGGCGGAGCTTGTCCTAGATGGAATATACACTCAGCATTTGTAACTCCTGGTAAAATTCATGCAGCATTATCAAAAATGACTGATGGTGAAAAATATGTTTGTATTGCAAGAACAGTTGAAAAAGGAATAGGAAGACACGGAGTGCATAGAAGTATGGTTAGTATTGGACTTGGTTGTGAAGCTAAGTATGCAAAAGACTTTGTTTATTCCGATCAATTAAACTTAAAAGATGATAAAGCTGCAATACCTATTGGCGTAAATTGTAGAACATGCACTAGATTAGATTGCCAGCAAAGAGCTTTTCCTCCAATTAATAAAAAGTTTAAAATTGATCTCAATAAAAGAGGAATTTCAGTTTACGTAAGTGAATAAACAATTTTTATCATTAAAAAAAAAAGTTCATTCATGCAAGAAATGTCCTAGACTTTTTAAGTTTAGAAATAAAATTTCATCACAAAAAAGAAAATCTTATCAAAATGAAGTTTACTGGAATAAACCAGTTACAGGCTTTGGTGATCTTAATGCCAAGTTAATTTTAATTGGTTTAGCTCCCGCAGCTCACGGTGCAACGAGAACAGGCCGAGTTTTTACTGGAGATAAATCTGCAGATTTTTTATTTAAATGTTTATTTAAATCAGGATTAAGCAATCAACCTAATTCTGATCATATTCAAGATGGACTTAAACTTAAAAATACTTTTATTACTTTAGCTTTAAGATGCGTTCCACCCCAAGATAAGCCAAATCCACTGGAACTAAAAAATTGTTCTAATTTTTTTAAAGAAGAGCTTGATATGTTAAAAAATAAAAAAGTTATTATTACTCTTGGAAAGATAGCGTTTGATACTTGTATAAAATTTTTTAAAGAGAATTATGGTATTACCGGGTCCTTTAAATTTGGTCATGGCGTCAAATATAAAATGAATGATATAGTTTTACTTGGCTGCTATCACCCATCACCTAGAAATGTGAATACCAAAAGAATAGATATACCAAAAATGGTATCCTTGTTTAAAAAAGCAAAAAAATTAGGTTAAATTAATCTAAAAGAGAAGCAACGTGCTCCCAATTAACAAGGTCATTAATAAATGCCTTTAAATAATCAGGTCTTCTGTTTCTATAATCCACATAATATGAATGTTCCCATACATCACAACCCAATATTGGCTTCATATTATTAACTAAAGGATTTGAAGCATTTGCAGATTTAGTAACAACTAGCTTACCATTATCAATTGCAAGCCAAGCCCAACCTGAGCCAAACTGTGTAACTCCAGCTTGGATAAAGTCTTCTTTAAATTTATCTACACTACCAAAATCAGATACAATTCTTTTTTCTAACTCTGAAGGCATTGCTCCACCGCCTTTTGGCTTCATGCACTTCCAAAATAATATATGATTCCAGTGTTGGCCTGCATTATTAAAAATACCAGCCTTTGAAGCGTCATTTGCAGTTTTTTTAATAATATCTTCTAATGAAGCGCCAGCTAAATCAGTATCCTTAACTAAGTTGTTTAAATTTGTAACATAAGTTTGGTGATGCTTGCCATGATGCAAATCTAATGTCTCTTGAGACATTACTGGTGCAAGAGCATCATTTGCATAATCTAATTTTGGTAATTCAAAAGTCATAGGAAGGTTATATGATTAAATAACTTCGTTTTCAAGTATTCCAATTGGATCAATTGAAACTTTTACCCTATCACCTGGTTTTAAAAATTTAGGAGGCTCAAATCCAATTCCTACTCCAGAAGGTGTTCCGGTAGCAATGATATCTCCTTCAACTAATGTCATGGACTTTGTTAATGTCTCTATTAAGAAAGGTATATTAAATACCATGTCTTTAACTATACCAACTTGCCTTTCCTCATCATTCACAAAAGTTTGAAGTTTAATTTCTTCAATGTGTTCAATTTCATCTTTTGTAATTACAGCTGGGCCCATCGGACAGAATGTGTCCGGTCCTTTTCCGATAAACCATTGTTTATGATTATTTTGTAATCGCCTAGCGGTAACATCATTAATAATTGTATACCCAAAAACCACATCAAAAGCATTTGACTGACTTATATTTTTAGCTTTTTTTCCAATGATTACTCCAAGCTCACCCTCATAATCAGTAGTTGAACTATGATCATTTTTAGAATCAATTTGATCACCCGGTCCAATAACGGATGTAGTTGCTTTAGTAAAAATAATAGGTTGTTTTGGAACTGCATCTTTGCTTTGAATAGTACTATAAGAAGATCTTAAGACTTCTTTTGCATGTTCTGCATAATTTTTTCCAACACAGATAATGTCTCTAACTGGGTTAGGAATTGGTGATAAAATTTTTACTTCATTCAATGAATAATGAATATTTTCTAAATTATTAAATTTCTTCAAATCATTCTCAAGCTTAGAAAAATTTTTAATAATTTCATTTAGACTATTTGGAATTTCTGGATCTAATTTCTTTAGATCAATAATTCCTTTATCTTTAATTTCTAAACCAACAGAAACTTTATTATCTTTTTTAAAAGTTATAAATCTCATTTATATATTTTTATTAAAATATTTTTTTTTAACGTAATTTGCAATTAAAGACATTACAGCCAATGCCAATAAAGGAAAGAAAATTTCTGGTGTAAATAATAAGTTTAAGTTTAAATCTTTATCACTTTTAAAAGCATTGGATAAACCACTAAAAATACTCACAGAAATAATAATCGGTATTGCTTCACCAAATAACGTTGCTAAAAAAAAGTTTTTTAATTTCATATTGAATAAAACAGGTAATAAATTTTTTATAGGAAATGGAATCCCTGGGATAACTCTTAAGCTAAAAAAATAACTTAATTCATTTTGATTAACATTGTTTTTGAGACCTGAATATTTACTTCCAAGATATTTTTCTACCAAATCTTTAAAGTAATGATTTGCAAAAATATAAAGGAGTGTAGCTCCTATTGTAAAAGAAAAAATTGATAGTATTGATCCAAGCACTGTTCCAAAAGCAAAACCTGCAAATATTACTAACGGAGTTCCAAACCCCATAAGGAAGACCCAAATAATAGAAAAAAAGAAATAAACTGAGCTAATGAGAAAAAGATTTTGATCTCTTAATTCAAAAATATATTTTTTATTATCTATTAAATATGAAGGATTTAAAAAAGTATCTGCGCCATAGTAAAAAAAGGCAATTACAACAGCTGTCACAATAGATAAATAAGCAAAACCTAGAAAAATTTTTATTTTTGATAGTCTATTCATTAGTAATACTGCCAATAATTTTTACTGTACATCCAAATAAGAATTTCTTATAAGAGCCAAAATTTATTATAGCAATGAAAAGAACATATCAACCAAGTAAAAAAGTAAGAGCCAGAAGACACGGTTTTAGATCTAGAATGTCTACTAAGAATGGCAGAAAAGTAATCGCTAGAAGAAGAGCCAAAGGTAGAAAAAGAATTTCTGCATAGTACATGCCAAGCAAAATAGCTTTCCAAAGTTTAAGTGGAAGCAAAGAATTTAAAGAAGTCCTTTCAGGAAAAAAAGTAAATTCAAATCTCTTTACAATTTTTTATAAGTTAAAAAATCAAAATGATAATAATAAAGAAATTCTATTGAGCTGTGTTGCCGCCAAAAAATTAGGAAACGCCGTTAAAAGAAATAGAATGCGCAGAAGACTAAAAATGGCGACGCGAAAAGCTATAATAGAAATTAAAAAAAATTTTCAAACAAAATTCAAGTATGCAATATTTGCTAAATCAAAAATATATGATGAAAATTTTCAAAATATTGTTGATGAACTTACAAATAAATTAAGGTCAATTTAATGAAAATTATTGAAAACTTATTAGCAGGTATTTTGATCGGTACTATAAAAACATATAAATATTTGATTTCTCCTCTACTGGGACATAATTGTAGGTTTTTGCCAACATGTTCTGATTATTTTATAGAGTCGATACAAAAAAAAGGTTTTTTAAATGGTTGTTATTCAGGTATGAAAAGGATCTTGAAATGTCACCCAATTAAATTTTTAGGTGGTAATTCTGGGTTTGATCCCGTGGAGAAAAAAAATGGAAAATAAAAATGTTCTTGCTGCTGTAGTTCTTTCAACAATCATTATTATGATGTGGCAATTTTGGTATGGAGAACCCATACCTCAAACGCAAAATCAAGAACAAACTCAACAACAACAATTAAAAAGTGACAAACCATCAGCGCCCTCTCTTTCTCAAAAAAAAGTTGAAACAAAGATAACTAGATCCGATGCAATTAATGAATATGAAAGATTAAAAATTGAAAATAACAATTTAACTGGATCAATATCTCTCAAGGGTGGTTTGATCGATGATATAACTTTAAAGAACTATAACTTAAATCAAAAGTCATCTGATCAAAAAGTTGTTTTACTAAATCCAAAAAAAATTGATGATGCTTATTTCCTCGAAACTGGTTGGGCCACATCTGGAAATGTAATTGTACCAGACAATCAAACTATATGGTCAATTAAAGGTAACAAAACTTTAAGACCTAATAATCCTGTTGAGCTTGAATGGAATAATGGCAAAGGTTTAATTTTTACAAAAAAATTTAGTATCGATAATCAATATTTAATTACTGTAAATGAAGAGATAAAAAATTCTTCCAATCAAACTGTAAATCTTTTTCACTACGCACAAATTACAAGACAAAAAAAACCTGAAGTTAAAAACTTTTACATCCTTCACGAAGGTTTGTTGGGTGTAGTCGATAAAGATTTAATAGAAGAAAAATATGACGATATATTAGAAAAAAAGAAAACTCAAAAAGGTTCGAGTGGCTGGGTTGGGATTACAGATAAATATTGGTTAACTGCTGTAATACCTGAGAAAGGAAAAAATTTTAATGCAGAATTTTCATACGACAAAGCCTATAAAGCAAATTATATTGTAACTGACCCTACAACGGTAAATGTAAATCAAACAGGTTCTAATGTTTCAAATATTTTTGTGGGCGCTAAAGAAGTTTTTGTTATTGATAATTATGCTGAAACAAAAGGGTTTCATAAATTTGATTTGGCAATTGATTGGGGTTGGTTTCACTTTTTCACCAAACCATTATTCTTCGTAATAGATTATTTGTTTAAATTAAGTGGTAACTTTGGAATAGCAATTATCTTGTTAACGGCTGGTATTAGAATATTATTTTTCCCTCTTGCAAACTACTCTTTTGCTTCAATGGCAAAAATGAAAGCACTTCAGCCAGAAATGCAAAGATTAAAAGATTTACATAAAGACGATAAACAAAAGATTCAGTTAGAAATGATGAATTTATATAAAAGAGAAAAGGTAAACCCTGTTTCTGGATGCTTACCAGTGCTAATTCAAATTCCATTCTTCTTTGCAATCTACAAAATGCTTTTTGTAACAATTGAAATGAGACATTCTCCATTTTATGGCTGGATCCAAGACTTGTCAGCTCCAGACCCGACAACTTTATTTAATTTATTTGGTTTAATTCCATGGGACCCACCTAGCTTCTTAATGATTGGTGCTTGGCCAATTATCATGGGAATAACAATGTATATTCAACAAAAACTAAATCCAGCACCACCTGATCCGGTGCAAGCAAAAATTTTTATGTTTTTTCCATTCTTTCTTACAGTCTTGTTAGCCTCTTTCCCTTCGGGGCTAGTTATTTATTGGTCAGTAAATAACATCTTAACAATGGCGCAGCAGTACGTCATTATTAGAAAAACAAAAGTTAAAACTGTTTAATGGATCTTAAAGAATTCTGGCCCCAAAAAGACGCTCCTTCAATTGAAAAAGCTCAACAATTTGTTGAGAAATATAAAGGTGAAAAAATTGTTTTAAAATATGGCGGACAAGTTATGGCCAGCGATCAGTTGTCAAAGGCCTTTGCTCAAGATGCAGCAATTTGTAATTTAATTGGAATTAAAAACTTAGTTATTCATGGTGGTGGCCCACAAATCAAAAAAAAATTAGAAGAACAAAATATACCAAGTAAATTTATATTAGGTCTTAGAGTTACAGATGAGAATGTAATTAACATTGTTGAGGATGTTTTGCTTAATGAAATTAATCCAGAATTAGTAAACACAATTAATCATTTCAAAGCAAATGCCGAACCGGTTACAGCAAGAAATAAAAACGGAATTTTAAAAGTAAGAAAAGCTAAAAATCCAGAACTAGGCTTCGTAGCTGATCCAGAAGAAATTGATATTGAAAAATTAAATAATATTTTAAACGAAAATAAAGTACCTGTAATCGCACCGATGGGTCTTGGTGAAAACAACCAAGTTTATAATATTAATGCAGACACAGCGGCAGGAACAATTGCGATCAAGGTAAAGGCAAAAAGACTTTTGTTAATGACAGATGTTCCTGGTGTTAAAGATAAAAACGGAAATTATATTTCAAAATTAACAACTTCTGAAGCTCAAGATCTAATTGATAATGAAACAATTACAGGCGGCATGATACCTAAAATTCAAACATGCATTTCTGCTGTAAAAAATGGCGTCGGCGGTGTTGTTATTATTGATGGGACTAAGCCACATGCAGTACTCCATGAGTTGTTTACAGATGAAGGTGCTGGTACATTAATTGTAGAATGAGAGATTTAGCTACAATTAAACATTGGATTTTTGACCTAGATAATACCCTTTATTCAGCCACTACTAATGTTTTTGGAAAAATTGATAAAAAGATGTGTGAGTTCATCATGGAAAATCTTGATGTGACTAAACAAGAAGCTGTTAAAATAAAAAATGATTATTTTCATCAACACGGAACAACTTTAAATGGTTTGATGAAAAAACATGATATTGATGCTCATCATTTTTTAGAATTTGTGCATGATATTGATTATGATTTTTTAAAAGAAGATCCAAAACTTAACGAGCAAATTCAAAATTTACCAGGTGAAAAAATTATTTTTACTAATGGGTCAAGAAAACATGCTGAAAGAGTAATTGAGCGTCTTGGTGTTGAAAAAAACTTTCAAAAAATATTTGATATTGCAGACTGTGATTTCATTCCGAAGCCAGAAATTGAACCGTATCAAAAATTAGTTAAAACTTTTAATATCCAATGTGACCAAAGTATATTTATTGAGGATATTGCTAAAAACTTAGAGCCTGCTCATAAAATGGGTATGAAAACAGCGTGGATTGAAAATGATGATCCCTACTGCAAAAAAGGATTTGATGGAAATCATGTACATTATACTGTAAAAAATCTTACAGAATTTTTAAAAGAAACTAACAAAATTATAGGTCAATAATGGAAAAAATTATTAATGATGCTTGGGAAAATAGAGCAAAAGTCGATGGGAATTCAGATAAATCAATTCTTCAAGCAATTTCAGAAACAATAAAAAAAGTTGATAAAGGTGAGATTAGAGTTGCAGAAAAGAAGGGTAATGAATGGATCGTTCACCAGTGGATTAAAAAAGCTATTTTATTGAGCTTTAAAACAAACGAAATGCAAACTCTTGCTGGACCTTACGCAACATGGTGGGATAAAGTTAAAGGTAAAACTGCTGGTTGGGGACGTGCAGAATTTAAGGAAGCAAATTTTAGAATGGTTCCAAATGGAGTAGTCAGACACGGATCTTACATTGCTAAAAATGTTGTTTTGATGCCATCGTTTGTAAACGTCGGAGCATATGTTGATGAAGGTACGATGATTGATACGTGGGCATCTGTTGGTTCATGTGCTCAAGTTGGAAAAAACTGCCATGTTTCAGGAGGAGCAGGAATTGGAGGTGTTTTAGAGCCCATGCAAGCAAACCCAACAATTATAGAAGATAATTGTTTTATTGGAGCAAGATCAGAAATTGTTGAAGGTGTGATTGTTGGAGAAGGTTCTGTAATTTCAATGGGTGTTTTTATAGGTCAATCTACAAAAATAATTAATAGAGAAACTGGAGAGACGATATACGGAAAAATTCCGCCCTACTCTGTTGTCGTTCCAGGATCCCTTCCTGATCAAAATGGAAAAGGACCTAGTTTATACTGTGCTGTAATTGTAAAAACAGTAGATGAAAAAACTAGAAGCAAAACTTCTATAAACGATTTACTAAGAGATTAATTTATGAGTAAGCTAATTGATGAAATTAGATTTACTCAAGAATTAATTAAAAAACCTAGCGTTACTCCTAAAGATTTAGGAGCAATGAATATTGTCGTTAAACATTTAAAAAAGCTAGGATTTAAATGCAAGCTAATGTCATTTCAAGAAAAGGGAACGGATAAAATAATTAACCTTTATGCAAAATACGGTAGCCAATCACCTAATTTATGTTTTGCAGGTCATACTGACGTTGTCCCTGCTGGAGATATTACATCTTGGTCGATCAATCCTTTTAGCGCAAAGATAAAAAAAGGTTACCTTTACGGTAGAGGTGTAAGCGATATGAAAGGTGGGATTGGATGTTTTATTGCTGCGGTCAGCCAATTTTTAAAAGAACATAAAAAATTTAAAGGCTCAATAAGTTTTCTGATCACAGGAGATGAAGAGGGAATAGCGGTCAATGGAACTAAAAAAGTCGTTGAATATTTAAAAAAGAAAAAAGAAAAAATTGATTTTTGTATTGTTGGAGAGCCTTCAAATAGAAGAAAATTAGGTCAAATGATGAAAATAGGAAGAAGAGGTAGTATTACTACGCACTTAACAGTCATTGGAAAACAAGGTCATATCGCCTATCCTTTGGAAGCTTTAAATCCTGCAACTCCAATAATTAAAATTTTAGATGAATTAAAATCAAAACCTTTGGACAAGGGAAACAAAAACTTTCAACCTTCAAATCTAGAAATTACGAAAATTAGTATTGATAATTCAGCTGACAATGTCATTCCATCAAAAGCAAACGCTACATTTAATATAAGATATAATACACTTCACACTTTTAATTCATTAAAAAAATATATTTCTAAAATTGTTAAAAAATATGAAAAAAAATATAAATGAAAAACTCAATTCCAATTTCAAGGGACGGGCACAGCCTTTCTAACAAAACCTAATGAAACAGTCAGAAAAATTCAAAATATTATTAGAAAAGAAACAAAACAAAAAACAGTCCTATCTACAATTGGAGGCACTTCTGATGCAAGATTTATTAAAGATATAGCTCCTTGCATCGAATTTGGCTTAGTGGGTAATACTATGCACCAAGTAGATGAAAGGTCATCTATTAAAGATATGAAAAAATTAAAATTAATTTACCTTAAAATTATTAAAAGTTTTTTTAATTGAAAACTTCAGTTATCACATCACTAACATATCAAAATCATAATACAGGACCAGGTCATCCTGAGCGAGTTGATCGAGTTAAAGTTGTTAATGAAGAGCTAAAAAAACTTGATAGAAAAATCACATGGTTTGAACCAAAATCATTTGACCAAGCTATTATCGAACAAGTCCATAATAAGGATTACTTAAATAAAATTTCTACTTCATTTCCTAAAAGCGGAATTCAATTTCTAGATGGAGATACAATAGTATCCCCAGGATCAAGAGAAGCTGCATTAGATGCGGTGGGCTCAATTCTATTGGGAATTGATCAAGTTGTTAACAAGGAGTTTAAAAATACTTTTTGCTCTGTAAGGCCACCCGGACATCATGCTGAAAGCGATAAGGCAATGGGGTTCTGTATTTATAATAATGTTGCAGTAGGAGCTGCATATTTAATCAATCACTATCATTATAAAAAAATTGCGATTATTGATTATGATGTTCATCACGGAAATGGGACTCAAGAAATTTTTTATAATAATCCTAATGTATTATATATTTCAACGCATCAATATCCTTTTTATCCTGGGACAGGTTCTGAAAAGGAGAAAGGGATATCTGATAATATTTTAAATATTCCTTTAGATTCTGGAACAACAAGTAATATTTATTTTAATGGTTTTGAAAAAGTTTTAAAAAAATTAAAAAATTTTAACCCTGAATTTATATTACTCTCCTCCGGTTTTGATGCTCATACCGAAGATCCATTGGCGCAGGTAAATTTAAATTCTAAAGATTTCTATGAGATTACAAAAAGAATTGTTGGTGTTGCCAATGATATCTGCGATGGAAAAATAGTTTCAATTTTAGAGGGTGGTTATAACCTTGATGCGCTTAAAGAAAGCGCTTACGAACACGTTAAAGCTCTAATTGAAAACTAAATTTTAAGATTTTCAAAAAATTCTAAAGACTCAGGATTTGCCAAAGCTTCAAGATTATTAATTTTTTCTTTATTTAAAATTTTTCTAACTGCAATCTCAACGATTTTTCCACTTTTAGTTCTTGGAATATCTGGACAATTTTTAATAATTGCAGGGACATGTCGTGGTGAACAATTTTTTCTAATTTTAAATTTAATATTTTGAACCAGTTCATCACTTAAGCCTAACTCTTCTTTTAGCTTAACAAAAAGTATGATTCTTACATCATCATTATAATTTTGTCCGACAACCAATGCTTCTAGAACTTCATCAAAACTTTCAACCTGCCTATAAATTTCGGCTGTTCCAATTCTAACTCCACCTGGCTTTAACGTAGCGTCAGATCTTCCATAAATTATATATCCTTGATTTTTAGTTTTTTGAATATAGTCGGCATGATGCCAAATATTAGAATATTTTTCAAAATAAGCAGATTTGATTTTAGATTCATCAGGATCATTCCAAAACTTTACAGGCATAGATGGAAAAGGTTGCTTAACAACTAATTCCCCCTTTTCATCATTAGAAATACTATTTCCTTCGTCATCCAGAATATCAATTTCAATTCCTAGACTGGGGCTTTGAATTTCACCTGCGTATACAGATTGAAAAACATTACCAATCACTAAACACCCAACAACATCTGTACCTCCGCTAATAGAGGATAAATGAACATCTTCTTTAATATTATTATAAACATATTCAAAACTTTCACTCACTAATGGTGATCCAGTCGATGTAATGGTTTTGAGACTGCTTAAATCATATTTTGAAGCATCAAATTTTTCATTTTTAAGCTGATCAATGTATTTTGCGCCAACTCCAAACAGTGTAAATTTATTTTTTTCACAATATTTGATTAAAACATCAAGAGAAGGATAAAAAGGTGAGCCATCATATAAATATATTGAAGCACCACATGACAATGCTGCAACTTGCCAATTCCACATCATCCATCCAGTTGTTGTAAAATAAAATACTCTGTCGTTTTCTTTTACATCGCAATGAATTGATAGTTCTTTTTTTTGTTCAATTAACGCATTTCCAGCACCATGCACAATACATTTTGGTACTCCAGTAGTTCCACTAGAATATAAAATATAAACAGGATGATTAAATTCAAATCTTTCAAACTGATTGTGTTGATCAGACACTTCTAAAATTTCATCAAATTTATCATAGTCATGTCTTGTGACATCTCTTTTATTATAACTAAAAACTACGACTTTTTTGATTGATGGTATTTCTTTTAAAATTTCTGGAATTCGATTCAGAATATCAA
>Ga0255764_10001855_pt1 | contig 17531 bp, 17 predicted proteins | sample 071ome_30_FD_179964 | JGI IMG/M metagenome (GOLD analysis project Ga0255764, IMG submission 179964) | Coastal salt marsh microbial communities from the Groves Creek Marsh, Skidaway Island, Georgia - 071406AT metaG (version 2) | ecosystem: Environmental > Aquatic > Marine > Intertidal zone >... | reverse complement strand
ATGCCATCCAAGGCGGGTGAAAAAATTCAATTTACCACTCAAAGTATTGTTGAAAGTAACCTTCAAAAAAATAATATTGAGGTTGTTGGAACTATCATTGAACCAACTACGATTAAATTTAAATTTAAATCACCAGAAGATCAAATTCTTGCCAAAACGCTTTCAGAAGAAATTTTAGGAAATGATTATGTGGTTGCCCTAAATTTAATTTCAAATTCCCCACAATGGCTTTCAAGCTTTGGTGCACTGCCAATGTATTTAGGGCTTGACCTAAGAGGTGGTGTTCACTTTTTAATGGAGCTTGACTTATCAAAGGTATCGGAGAAAAAAACAGATTCTTTACTTGATGATATTAGAAAAATTCTAAGGGATGAAAAAATACCCTATTTTGATTCGAAAATTATGGGTAATTCAATGGAATTTAAATTTAATTCAGAGCTTTATCTTGAGAAAACTAAAAATTTAATTCGCGGAATGATGGAGGGTAAATCTGTTTTTGGTGGAAAAAAAACTGAAGCGTTTGTCTTCAATGAAGCTAAAGATGGTAAAAACTTTATACTCCAGATTAAACTATCAGAATATTCAGACGATGCAACAATTAACTTTGCATTAAAGCAAAACCTCGAGACTCTTGAAAATCGTGTAAATGAGTTAGGCGTTGCTGAACCAATTATTCAACAGCAAGGTAAAGATAGAATAGTTGTTCAATTACCTGGCGTTCAAGATACTGCCAAAGCCAAAGAAATTCTTGGTAGGACAGCAATACTGGAAATGAAAATGGTCTCAGATGATCAATCGCCAGAAATCATTGAAAAAGCGCAAAATGGAGAAATCCCTCCTGGTTTGGAGCTCTATGAAGATCGCGAAGGAAAACCATATTTAGTTAAAAAAGAGGTTGTTCTAACGGGTGAAAAAATTGTCAACGCAGGTCCAGGGGTGGATCAACTCACTGGTCAGTCAATTGTTTCAATTACCCTTGATGGATCTGGGGCAAATATTTTCAAACAGGTAACACGTGAAAATGTTGGTAAACGATTAGCCCTAATTTTGATTGAAAAAAATATTTCAGAAATTATTACAGCACCCGTTATTAAAAGTGAAATTGGTGGGGGAAGAGTTCAAATTACTGGAATGCGCAACACTCAAGAGGCGACTGATATTGCCCTGCTTTTAAGGGCTGGTTCTCTTGCAACGCCCATGGAAATTGTTGAGGAAAGAACTGTTGGCCCTAGCATGGGTAAAGAAAATATTGCACGGGGTATCAACTCAACCTTGTGGGGATTTGTAGCAATTATTGTCCTGATGTCTCTCTACTACATGCTCTTTGGGGTCGTTTCCGTAATTGCACTTTCTGCTAACTTATTTTTCTTGGTAGCCTTGCTTTCAGCTATACAAGCCACATTAACCCTGCCTGGCTTAGCCGCAATCGCATTAACATTGGGTATGGCAATTGATGCTAATGTTCTGATAAACGAAAGGATTCGCGATGAAATAAGAAATGGTAATACACCTCAGGCAAGTATTAGTTTAGGTTATGAAAAAGCATGGGGTACTATCTTAGACTCAAATATTACAACCTTAATCGCTGGTCTGGCTCTATTTATGTTTGGCTCGGGCCCCATTAAGGGATTTGCAGTTGTTCATGTTCTTGGAATTTTAACTTCGATGTACAGCGCTATTTGGGTTTCAAGATCATTAATTAATTTTATCTATGGTAAAAAAAGACATATTAATAAATTATCCATTGGTGAAATTTATAAGGTTGAAAATAATTAATTATGGAATTCTTTAGAGTCAAAAAAGATATACCCTTCATGCGATACAGAAAGCTTTCAGCGGTCATTTCTATATTGACATTTGTTCTAGCTGTTTTCTTTTTAATTTCTAAGGGACTTAACCTTGGTGTTGATTTTACTGGCGGAACGATTATGGAAGTTAAATACAGTCAGCCAGCTAAAATTGATGAAATTCGCGAAACCTTGAGCACTATAAACCTATCTGACTCTCAAGTTCAAAATTTTGGCACTGCTAACGATGTCCTAATTAGACTGCCTTTAAGAAGTGATTTATCAATTGCTGATCTTTCAGAGAAGGTTGTTAAAGGCCTAAAAAAACAAGATTCTCAAGTTGAAATTATGAGGGTAGAGTCTGTTGGGGCTCAGGTAGGTGACGAGCTTTATGAAAATGGTGCGCTTGCAATACTCTTTGTTTGCATTGGTATCGTTCTTTATCTATCGCTTCGCTTTGAATGGCGATTCGCTATCTCTGCAATTGTTGCTAATATGCATGACGTAATTATTATCTTAGGTTTTTTTGCCTTTTTCCAATGGGAATTTAACTTAACTGTGTTAGCTGCCGTCCTTGCTGTTCTTGGCTACTCAGTCAATGAATCCGTTGTTGTTTTTGATCGCGTCAGGGAAAATTTTAGAAGAATGCGTAAATCTGATGTTGCAGATGTGATAAATAATGCAATTACTCGAACAATGTCTCGGACAATCATGACTCACCTATCAACTCAAACCGTTGTGATTTCAATGCTAATTTTTGGTGGTGAAATTTTAAATAATTTCGCCCTTGCTTTAACCATAGGCATATTATTTGGCATTTATTCATCTATAATGGTTGGGTGTCCCTTGGCAATGTGGCTAGGAACTAACCAAAATAATTTAGCCATAAGTCAAGAAAATAAAAAAAACGAGCGGGAAATTATTTAAATAATTTAAATTGATTAACTTCTCTTTAAAATTCCAGCTGCTATCACTTGCAGCCCTCCTTATACTCTCTGGATTCTTCTCAATTGCTGAAACCAGCTTAATGGCAATTAACCGATACCGCCTTAAACATTTAGCTAAGGAGGGAAATAAAGGTGCCGTACTTGCTAATAAATTACTTGATGAAACCGATAAATTACTCAGTGTTATTTTACTTTGTAACAACTTTTGTAATGCAGCATCTGCAACGCTTGTCACTGTTTTAGTTGTTGAGTTATATGGTGAAGATGAATATTTCATTATGGCTGGAACAATTTTTACTACCTTTTTAATTCTTATCTTTAGTGAGATATCACCCAAAGTTATTGCTGCTGCTCATGCGGAAAAATTAGCTCTTAAATGTAGTTTTATCTTATTTCCTCTTTTAAAAGTGCTTTATCCGATTGTATGGTTCGTGAATCTTTTTGTTCTTGGCCTTCTTAAAATACTAAATATTAAAACAGTTTTTAATCAAAAGCATTTAATTACGATGGATGAATTAAAGAGTATTGTTTCTGATTCTGGTCATTTTTTACCTAATAAAAATAAAGCTATTTTTTTAAATTTAATTGACTTAGAAAAAGTAACTATTGAGGATATTATGCTGCCGCATACCTCAGTGGAATCAATCAATTTAAATCAATCAATTGATGAAATATTAGAAAAAATTTCAAACTTTCATCATAATCGAATTATTTTAAAAAATACTGATAATGAATCTATTTTTGGTGTTGTTGAAATACAAAAAATATTCAAATTTTTACTCAAAAACTCTAAAGAAAAATTCACTGTAGAGGATCTAAAAAATCTTAAAGATGATCCTTACTTTATCCCAAGTGGTACAACACTCTATAAACAAATTCAGCAATTCCAAGATAATCAAGAAAAGCTTGGATTGATAGTTAATGAACATGGTGACTTTTTAGGTTTAATCTCATTAGAGGATATTCTTGAGGAAATTATTGGGGAATTTAATATTGAGCTACCCTCAAAACTTTCCAAGGTAACTTTTGATCAAGATGGATGGATTGTTGATGGAGGAATAACCATTAGAGAATTAAATAAAAAGTTAAAACTTAATTTACCCACTTCAGGTCCAAAAACTTTGAATGGTCTTGTATTAGAATTTTTTGAAGAAATTCCAGAACCTAACACAAGCTTCAAATTTCATGGAACAGCCTTTGAAATTATTAACAGCCAGGACAAAACAGTTAAAACGGTAAAAATATTTAAGTAATTATGGTAAATAGCAATCATTCTGAGCAATTAAAAACTAAACCATCAAAAATAAAACCAAAACTTCCAAGCCTTTATAAGGTCATAATACTAAATGATGACTACACTCCAATGGAATTTGTAGTTTTTGTTATACAAAAAGTTTTTCAAAAGACGCATGATGATGCCACCAGACTGATGCTCAAAATTCATACTGAAGGCATTGGAGTGTGCGGGATGTTTCCTCTAGAGATTGCTGAAATGAAAATGAACCAAGTTATAAATCTTGCTAAAGAGGATCAACACCCCTTGCAATGTATTATAGAAAAGATATAGTTAAATTATGATTGCACAAGAATTAGAAGTTAGTTTACATATGGCCTTCATGGACGCAAGACAAAAGCGTCATGAGCTTATAACGGTTGAACATTTATTGCTTGCTATGCTTGACAATCCATCTGCCTCTGAAGTTTTGAAGGCATGTGGTGCAAGCTTAGATAAATTACGTACTGATATTTCTGATCATATCGAGGAACACACTCCAATCGTTAGTGGTGAAGATGAGGTTGATACCCAACCAACCCTAGGTTTTCAGAGAGTGATTCAAAGAGCCATGCTTCATGTTCAATCCTCTGGAAAAAAAGAAGTTACAGGTGCAAACGTTCTAGTTGCTATCTTTGGAGAAAAAGACTCGCATGCTGTGTATTTCCTGCATCAAGAGGGTGTAGCTAGGCTGGATGTTGTTAATTATATTGCCCATGGAATTTCAAAAATCACAGAAAATGATAATAAAGACGCTCCAGTTGAGGAAAATGAGACTGATTCAAAAACAAATAAAAATCTTGAAACTTATACCATCAATTTGAATAAACTGGTTTCAGAAGGAAAAATTGATCCCTTAATTGGTCGTGAGTTGGAAGTCGAGAGAGTGGTGCAAATTCTTTGTCGCCGAAGAAAGAATAATCCATTGCTAGTGGGTGAGGCTGGGGTTGGAAAAACTGCTATCGCAGAAGGATTAGCAAAAAAAATTGTGGATAACGAAATACCAGATGTGCTCAAAAATACCATTATTTATTCCCTTGATTTAGGCTCATTGATTGCTGGAACAAAATATAGAGGTGATTTTGAGCAGCGATTAAAAAATGTACTTAAGCAGTTAAGTGAAAAAAAAGATGCTATTCTTTTTATTGATGAAATTCATACAATTATTGGAGCTGGATCTGCAAGCGGTGGCACGCTTGATGCATCAAATCTTCTCAAACCTGCTTTAGCTAATGGCTCAATGAAATGTATTGGGGCAACCACTTACCAAGAATTTAGAACGATCTTTGAAAAAGATCATGCGCTAACCCGTAGATTCCAAAAAATTGATGTTGAGGAGCCAAGCATTCAGACAACCATATCAATTCTTAAAGGACTTAAAACTCATTTTGAGAAACATCACAATGTTAAATTTTCATCCAATGCATTAGTGAGTGCAGTTGAATTATCAGCTAAATTTATCAATGATAAAAAATTACCTGATAAAGCGATCGATGTTATAGATGAGGCAGGAGCTGCACAAAAAATATTACCAAAGAATAAACAAAAAAAATTAATTGGTACAAAAGAAATCGAAGAAGTTATTTCTAAAATAGCCAGAATTCCTTCAAATAATATCAACAAAGACGATCGAAGTGCTCTTAAAAATCTTGAAAGGGACCTTAAAGCAATTGTCTTTGGTCAAGATAAAGCTATTGAGAGCCTCTCCTCCGCTGTGAAAATGGCACGAAGCGGTTTAGGAACGGATAATAAACCCATTGGAAGCTTTTTATTCAGCGGTCCAACAGGTGTCGGAAAAACTGAGGTTGCTAGACAATTAGCTTACGTGCTTGGTATTGAATTAATAAGAATTGATATGAGTGAATACATGGAAAGACACTCAGTCTCTAAATTAATTGGAGCGCCACCAGGATATGTAGGCTTTGATCAGGGTGGTATATTAACTGAAAGCATTAATAAAAATCCTCATGCCGTTCTTTTATTAGATGAGATTGAAAAAGCACATCCTGACGTATTCAATATATTGCTTCAAGTAATGGATAATGGAAGTCTAACGGATAGCAATGGTAGAAAGACGGACTTCAGAAATGTAACTATCATCATGACAACCAATGCAGGTGCTGAAACACTTTCAAAATCAACATTTGGATTTACTGATCATAGAGAAATTGGTGATGAGCAAATTGAAATTAAAAAAATATTTACGCCTGAATTTAGAAATAGATTAGATGCTATTGTTTCTTTTGCGCCCCTTGATAATCAAATTATTTTAAAAGTTGTAGATAAATTTTTAATTCAATTAGAAAATCAATTACATGATAAAAAAGTGGATGCCACTTTTACTCCAAAACTTAAAGAATTCCTTGGTAAAAAAGGTTTTGACCCTCAAATGGGTGCTAGACCAATGGCCCGACTTATCCAAGATACAATTAGAAAAGCATTAGCAGATGAGCTACTCTTTGGTAAATTAGTTAATGGTGGGGAAGTAGAGATCGATATTGATGATAACGAAAAAATAGTTCTAAACTATAAAAGCACAGAAAAGCTTACAGTTTAGCCCGGCTTTATCATTGCATTTTTAAATAAATCAGAGTCAATTAAAGTATCTAGCCATTTCTCAACCCCCTTTAAATTCAATTTAAGAAATCTTTCCTTATTAACATTAACCAGTTGTCTTACAAAAGGAAAGACAGCAATATCTGCGAAAGTAAGATGATTATTTACTAAAAAATCTGTTCTTGACAATTTAGCTTCTAAGAAATCAAGAAAAATAGTAGTCTTATTAAATAGCTGATCTATATTTTTTTCTGGGTAATGAATTGAATATTTATATGCATCCAAAGCTTTTTTGAAGCTTGTATCATTTTCCTTGATGATTTCTTGTGCCAACTGTTTTTCTAGGGGTCTTTGCGTATTAATTTCAATATTAGGGTTATGATAAAGAGCCCAATCAATAATATCCATGCTCTCATCAATTACTTGCTCATCAGCAATCAAAACTGGAACAGTGCCTTTTGGACTAAAATGAAGCATTTCTGGTGGCTTGCTTTTAAGTGATATCTCAATAAGCTCGAAATCAATATTTGCATAAATTAATACCATTCTTGCTCGTATCGCATAGGGGCAGCGCCTATATGAGAACAAAAAGGGTAATGATTTATTTCTCTTGCTGAATGCCTCGATATATTTCATCTATCAAGCCAAGGCCTTTATAAATTAAACCCGTATATATTTGTATTAAATCAGCTCCACTATCAAATTTTTCTTTTGCGTCTTCATAGCTTGATATGCCTCCAACACCAATAATGCTTACTTTTCCTTGGAGTTTTTTAGAAATGTATTTAAGTACTAAGGTAGATTTATCTTTTAAAGGTGTCCCTGATAAACCACCAGCTTCCTGATGGTACTTTGATGACAGGATATCTTGCCTATCAATTGTTGTATTAGTTGCAATAATTCCATCAACATTATTTTCAATCAAAGTTTTACAAATGACATCAAGATTAATAGGTTCGAGATCAGGTGAGATCTTAACTAAAAAAGGTGTATATTTTTGATGCAGTTTCTTTAATTTGCTTTGCTCAGCCTTAAGATGTTTAATAAGTAAATTTAAATGCTCTTCTGACTGCAAATCTCTTAAATATTTTGTATTTGGAGATGAAATGTTAACGCTAATATAGTCTGCAATTTTGTATGCTTTTCTGAAACAGATTAAATAATCATCTACTGCATGATTAATTTCGGTATCAAAATTTTTTCCAATATTTATTCCCAAAATTGCTGAATAATTTGATTTTTTTATATTTTCTAATACTTTATCAATACCTTCATTATTAAACCCAAATCTATTTATCAAAGCATCTTGCTCAACAATTCTAAATAATCTTGGTTTGGAATTACCTTTTTGTGGCCTTGGTGTAACAGTTCCTATTTCAATAAAACCAAAGCCAAACTTATCTAATATTTCAATATAATCTCCATTTTTATCTAGGCCAGCCGCTACCCCAATGCAATTTTTAAAATTTAATCCAAACACCATTTTTGTATCATGTTTTTCTTTGTAAAATAAATCTAAAAACTTTATTTTATTTAAAAACTTTAAAAAATTAAAAACTAAATGGTGAGCAATTTCTGGATCAAAAAGAAATAATATTTTACGTAAAAAAATATACATAGGTAGATTGTAACTTAGCGACTGACTATCAAAAAGTATTCTTAGAACCTATTTTATGGAATTGAAACCCATTGCATACCAAAATCAGGGTCAATTATATTTATTTCATCTTTAAAAACTTTTTTCCATACATTTCTTACAAGTTCATCTGTATTATTTTCCTTGCTTAAATGTGCTGCACCAAGCCACTTTAAATTTTTTAAATTTATTTTTTTTAATATCTCCAAAGATTGGATATTACTCAAATGTCCATAATTTCCTTGAATTCTCGCTTTTAAGTTTTTGGGGTATTTTGACTTAGATAACATATCAGTATCATGGTTACTTTCTAAAATTAAGGCATCAATTTCTTTAATATGTTTTATAAGTAAATTACTACCAAATCCTAAATCAGTAATTATTGCCAGATTTTTATCTTCAGCTTCAAATTTAAACTGTGTTGGTTCTCTCGCATCGTGCGGAACTGGTATTGTATGTATTTTTAAATCTTTTAAGTCAATAATATCTAGAGGGCTAAATTTGTTAATTTCTAGTGTATAAGATTTTTTTATTTTTTTTTGGCACATTTTAAATGTGCCATGGGTTAAATAAATCGGTTTTTTATATTTTTCAGCAAGGGCAAAAATCCCTCTACTATGATCATCATGTTCATGTGTCAAAAAAAAAGCGCTAATATCTTCTGGATTTATATTTCTATGTACAATGCGACTTTCAAAATCAGAAACTGAAAAACCACAATCTACGATTATTTTTGTTTTTTTTTGGCATACAACGTAACTATTTCCAGAGCTTCCACTTCCAAGAGAACAAAATTTCATTATTTTAAATATTCGTTAATGATTTTTAATACCTTCATAGAATCTGAAGACTTACTTTTCTTTCCATTTGAAAAATCAATAAAGACTATTGAGGTGCCTTCATTATCTGGTTTAATTCTAATTCGATATCTTTTTTCATTTTTTGGGAGAATATCATCTTGATCTTCATCGCCCCAGCTAGGCCAAAGACTAGTTACCCATGTTTCCTCCTCACTTTTTTGGGTATCTGTATCTAAGCCAAATTCTTCGGGCACATAATCCTCATCAATCGGTTTAACTTCTGGAGCCTCGATTCCAGTAAAAGAAGGTTCGGTGGAGTTGGAATTAATTTCTTCATCATCTTCTTTAACATCATCACTTATTGATTCATTGTTTTCGACATCTTCTTCTTTTGATTTTTCATCATTACCCCAGAAAATTAAGCTATCTAATAAACCATCCTCTTCTTCTTTCTTTTCAGAGGGTAAATCAATTTGAGTAAACCTTACATAGTATATCCCTTCACTTCTATTCTTATCCTCTGTCACAAAACCAATGATATCAAGCGCCAAACCAAGTCTTCTCCATGCTCGATCATATTGATCAAACATTCTGATATAAAGATCATCTTGATTATTAATTAATTCTGCTTTAACAATTACTTCAGGATTAAGAACTTTTTGTTTTGCATCAAAATCAGTCGATCCTAATTTAATCATTAATCTTGTAAGTAATTCTGAATCAATTTCATAATCATCAATCTCTCTTTGTTCAGAGATCTCAACTTTTTTGGTAACAGATTTATCATCAGATTTATACTCTTCAATTTTATTAATTGTTCCTACATTGTAGTCAGCATTTCTCTCCCTCAAAATCCTTGAGTGCTGATCAGCGGCAGCTTCAGCAGATCTTTGTGATATATATATCTCGGTAGTTCCTTTTTCCCCATACTCAACCCGAGTTCTAAATTTTCTTTTATCGGCAAAACCAGATAGGGAATCGAGCCATTTATCAAAAGTTGATATTACACCTTCATTTTTATCAAGCTTTATATCATCAGTATCCATCCACTCAGTTTCAATTATTCCTGTCCTTTTATTCGAAATAATTACTCTAAATCCAAGATCTTCCCAAAAATCTTTTACATGAGGCCAAATTTTTTCAGGCTCCTTTTCAACAACTAACCACCTTAAATTACCAGATTTAATAATTTTCATTCCTTCAGGGTTTTCAACAATTTTTTTTCTATTTGGATTCGAATAGTTATCGGCCAGATCTTGTTCTCTTTGCTTATAGTCTTTATAAGACTTTGCCTCTCCAGGAACATTGTAACTAGAATTGGACTCAAGCTCTGATAAATCAGGAGGAACTTCTAATTTTCTTGATTTTGAGGAATTAACATAATCTGGAGCGGTGATATCATCAAAAAAATCTTCTGTGGTTGAACACCCATAAACTATAAAAAGAGCAAAAATTAATAATAATTTTTTAATTGGCATCGTTAATGCATTTTATAAGTTGTTGATGATATTTTGAATCGAGCCGAACTAAAGGTAGTCGAATAAATGGTTTTATCATTTCAAGATAATATAAAGCCCACTTTACTGGAATTGGATTGGGCTCAATAAACATTAACTCATGCAAATCTTTTAATTTGTCATTTATAGATTTAGCCTCTTGAAAATTTCCTGAAAAAGCTTTTTCACAAATATTATGAATTAAATTTGGAACTACATTTGCTGTGACAGAAATTACTCCATTTCCGCCCAGTTCTAAAAAATCAAGGAAAGTTTTATCGTCACCACTAATAAGTAAGAAATCTTTATTCACTTCTTTCTTAAGCGATTTTATTCTATTAAGATCACCGGTTGCATCCTTTATCCCAATAATATTTATCAACTTGCTTAGTTTAATGATTGTATCGTTATTTAAATCACAGCCAGTTCTGCATGGAACATTATATAAAATCTGGGGTATTGAAACAGCGTCATTAATAGCTTTAAAATGCTGATATAAACCTTCCTGATTAGGTCTATTGTAGTAAGGCGTAACTAACAAACACGCATCCGCTCCAAGCTCCTTCGCTTTGGCAGTCAAAAAAATAGCTTCCTTTGTTGAATTGGCGCCAGTACCAGCAATAATAGGAATTCGTCCATTGATATACTTCACACCCTCTTCAATAAGTTTTATGTGCTCATCAAAATCAATAGTAGGCGCTTCACCAGTCGTTCCAACTATAACAATACCATCTGATTTGTTTGAGACATGAAATTCCAACAAATTTTGATAACTCACAAAATCAATTGAACCATCTTCGTTCATTGGGGTTACTAGGGCTACGATACTTCCACGAAACATTTTAAAAATAAAAGCCTATAAAAATGAAATAAAATATAATTAAAAATTATATAAACATAAAATAATATTACTTTTTTATATATCTAAATTTTGTTATATTATGCATCATTTTCAACTGATATTAAAGCTTACTTATTGCATAATTAAATTATAATCATAATGATGTTAAACAATTATTTTCTTATCATTATTAGCACTGTTCTCGTTAATAATATAGTCTTAACAAAAATTCTTGGGCTATGCCCATTTATGGGTGTGTCAAAAAAATTAGAAACATCAATCAGCATGTCGGCTGCAACTGCATTTGTACTTACAATTGGCTCTATGACAAGTTGGGCAATTAATCATTATTTACTGGAGCCTAATAATCTTATTTATCTTAGAACAATCACATTTATTGTAGTCATTGCCGCAGTTGTTCAATTTACAGAAATGCTTATGGAAAAGCATTTCCCTTTCTTGTATAAAATGCTTGGTATTTTTCTTCCCTTAATCACCACCAACTGTGCCGTTTTAGGTATTCCTTTACTAAATGCGCAAGCAAGTCACACATTAATTGAATCAGCCTTTTTTGGCTTTGGTGGAGCCATTGGCTTTTCATTGGTATTAATTCTTTTTGCATCAACTAGGGAACGGCTCGAGGGAGCTGATATTCCAAAACCCTTTAAAGGCTCAGCAATTGCTATGACTACTGCAGCGATTATGAGTTTAGCCTTTATGGGATTTGTAGGATTAGATCGATAATGCTAATTACCATTGGTGTCATTATTTTTTATCACTCATTATTGGGCTTGCACTAGGTATTTCAGCTATTAAATTTAGAGTTGATGGTGATCCAATGATTGAAAAAATTGATTCAATTCTTCCTCAGACTCAATGTGGTCAATGTGGCTACCCAGGTTGCAAGCCCTATGCTACGGCAATTGCTAATGGTGAGGCCGATATTAATCAATGTCCACCTGGTGGTGATGATGGAATTCATAAATTGGCCGACTTGTTAGGTGTTGATTACAAGCCACTTAATGAAGAACATGGGGCTCCTAAACCTAAATCAGTAGCTATTATCGATGAAAAAACTTGTATTGGTTGTACCCTCTGCATTCAAGCTTGTCCGGTGGATGCCATTTTAGGGTCAGCCAAGCATATGCACACCATTATTGAAAAAGAATGTACCGGTTGCGAATTATGTCTTCCTCCTTGCCCCGTTGACTGCATTGAGATGGTTCCAATTAAAGAAACAACAGAGAACTGGAAATGGAAATATCCTGTTCATAAATTTAAAGTTGAGGAAAGGGATGCTCCTTGAAGCTTTTTGAAAATATTTTTAAGTTTAATGGTGGTATTCAGGCAGAAACTCATAAAGCGATTTCTACAGCCGAATCAATTAAAAAATTTAGTATTCCTAAAAAATTATTCTACCTCTCAGGCAACACATTGGCAGGCTTGCAAAAATAAATGTCAATATTGGTGATTATGTTCTAAAAGGTCAGCTAATAGCTAATGCAGATGGAAATGTCTCAGCTGCAATTCATGCACCAACCTCTGGGCATGTAGAGTCTATTGAAAAATTACCTATTCCCCACCCCTCAGGCTTGCCTGATTTTTGTGTCGTCATCAAAACAGATGGTAAAGATAAATGGATTGATAAAAAACCCATTCAATGGAAAAAAATAGGTTATCAAAAAACAGTTGAATTACTTATTTCATCCGGAATTGTTGGGCTTGGAGGAGCGACATTTCCAAGCCACCTTAAATTAACAAAAAAAGATCATGGCACTAAATTAACAACATTAATCATTAACGCTGCAGAATGCGAGCCCTATATCACTTGCGATGATATGTTGATGCGTGAAAGAATCGATGAGCTTATCAAAGGTATTAATTTACTACATGATTTTCTCGAATTCGAAGAAAGTATTATTTCGATTGAGAATAATAAAGTTGAGGCCATAGAAAAAATAAAAAAAGCAATAATAAATGAAAAAAATATTAGCTTGAAAATAGTGCCAACCATTTACCCTAGCGGTGATGCAAAGAGATTAATTTACCTGACCAAAGGTATTAAGATTCCTAAAAATACTAGGTCAAGTGAATTAGGCATTCAAATGTTTAATGTAGCAACAATTGTTGCGATTTATCGTTTCCTTGAATTTGGTGAGCCTTCGCTTTCTAGGATTATCACGATCACTGGCAATATCAAAAAACCAAGAAATTACGAAGTTCTCTTTGGTACGCCATTAGAAGAAATAATTATTGATGCTGGTGGTCAAAAAATAAACAATAAGACCTTTATCATGGGTGGGCCCATGATGGGCTTCGCCCTTCCATCAATTCAAGTTCCGGTTACCAAAGCTATGAATTGCATTATCAGCGCAGAACCTAAAATGCTAAAAAATGATTCTCCTGTGCTTCCATGCATAAGGTGCGCAAGATGTGCCGAGGCATGCCCTGTTGAGTTACAACCGCAAGAACTGTATTGGTTTAGTAAGTCCAAGCAACTTGATAAAGTTGAGCAATATAATCTCTTTGATTGTATTGAGTGTGGATGTTGTTCATATGTTTGCCCAAGCAATATTCCCCTAGTGCAATATTACCGTTTTGCAAAAAGTGAGATCATCGAAGAAAGGCAGCATCAAGAAGAAGCAAATATCGCACGAGAAAGAAATGAATTTAGATTAGCCAGACTAGAACGTGAAAAAATTGAGAGAGCTGAGAGAAACGCGCAAAGACGAGCACAAACTTCATCAGACGAAAAATCTAAATTGGTTGAAGAGAAAAGAAAGGCGATTCAAGAGGCTATGGAGCGAGTTAATAAAGAAGGTGGTGATAGTCTATGATCAGTAATCAATCCCCCTTTGTTCAAGATACAACATCCGTATCTTATATCATGTTTTTAGTTTTGGTAGCTATAATACCAGGCATACTGGTTCATTGTTTTTTATTTGGTTATGGCATTTTATTTAATATCATAACTGCAACCATCACAGTTCTGATTACAGAATATTTAATTCTAAAAGCCAGAAACTATCCCGTTAAGCCTTTTCTCACAGATTATAGTGCCATCGTCACTGCATGGCTTTTAGCTGTATCCATTCCATCGATTGCACCATGGTGGATCATCGTTATAGGTTCACTTTTTTCTATTATCTTTGCAAAACATTTTTATGGTGGGCTGGGTTCGAATTTATTTAACCCAGCTATGGTTGGCTATGCCATTTTATTGATAAGTTTTCCAGCCATTATGACAAAATGGCCATCAGCATATTCATCTGTAAGCTTTGGCGAACAGCTTAAACTATTTTTCTTTGGTATGAACAATTATGATGCAATCGCTTCAGCAACCCCGCTTGATTATCTTAAAACTGAACTAATATTAAATAAAAATATTGATCAAATTTTAGCTGAGCCCATCATTAAAGCTAACCCCTTAATTTGGGTGGGTGTTGCATACTTGTTAGGTGGTTTATTTTTGATATATAAAAAAATTATTACCTGGCATCTTCCACTTACTTACCTTTTAACCCTATTTTTAATTGCATCTTTATTTAGTTTAGCCAATCCAAATAACTTTGCACCCTTTTACTATCATCTTCTCAATGGTGGTACTTTTTTAGCGGCATTCTTTATTATTACTGACCCGGTAAGCGGGCCAACAACGCCGAAAGGAAAAATATTTTTTGCATTCATGGTTGCAATGCTCGTTTATTTAATTCGTATTTTTGGCGGCTATCCAGAGGGTATCGCTTTTGCTGTGATCTTTATGAATATTTGTGTACCTCTAATAGATAAACTGAGCCAGCCAAAGGTGTTTGGTCATGACTAATTTTTTTCAAAATCAAAAAATTATCTTTCAAACAATTTTAGTGATGCTGCTTTTTGGACTGGTCTTTGCATTAATCCTGGGGGTTTTCTATGAAAAAACTAACCCGGTGATTCTAAAAAGTGAGGCTGATGCAAAAAAAAGAATGTTATCAAGCTTAATTGAGAATGTTAAACATGATAATAATGTCGAGAAAGACTTTTTTGAAATTGAACCCAGTTCACTTCTTGGTAATAAAAAAACAAGTAAAGCTTATCGAGTCAAATATGGTGATAAGCTTAATGCAGTCATTTTAGAAACAAGAGCACCCGATGGATATTCTGGAGATATTTTTTTATTGGTAGCAATCAATAAACAAAGTGAAATCATAACGACAAGAGTAATTAAACATCAAGAAACTCCAGGCTTAGGGGATTATATTGATATTGAAAAAAATCCATGGATTGATGCCTTTAAAGAAAAATCATTGGAAAATCCCTCTGAAAAATTATGGGCGGTCAAAAAAGATAATGGCGATTTTGATTATATATCGGGGGCCACCATTACTCCCCGAGCAGTGATAAAGGCACTAAAAAAAACACTTTTGTTTTTTGAATCGAATAAACATAAATTAGGATTTAATGATGTTTAAAAAAGCAGTCATTGATGGTTTATGGAAACAAAATCCTGGGGTCATTCAATTATTAGGGTTATGTCCAACCTTAGCGGTCACAACCACTGTTGTAAATGGTCTAAGTTTAGGTCTTGCAACGGTGATTGTGATGATAGTTGCCAATGCATCCATATCCCCTATCAGGCGATTCATTCCTGATGAAATCAGGGTGCCTATCTTTATTTTAGTCATTGCAGCCTCGGTCACCGTCATTGATCTTGCAATTCATGCCTATGCAGAACCACTTTACAAGGCCTTAGGTATTTTTATTCCTCTGATTGTCACTAACTGTATTGTGTTAGCACGTGTGGAATCTTTTGCATCAAAAAATCCTATCTTGCCATCCTTTTATGATGGTTTATTCATGGGTATTGGATTATGTTTCGTTTTAGTTTTATTAGGAGGTATGAGAGAGTTTTTAGGTAGAGGTACCCTCTTCTCAGGTCTTGATCTTATTTTTGGACAAAGCTACAAAGATTTGAGTCTTGAATTTTTTTCTAATTATGAGGGTTTTTTGTTAGCTGTCTTGCCGCCAGGTGCTTTTTTAGGTCTTGCGTTACTGATTGCATTAACTAATTGGATTGATCAAAAAAAATAAATTATGAATGCAGAAAAAAGAGCATTTATTTTTTCTTTATTAAAAAAAAACACTCCCAACCCAACCACCGAGCTCATTTATAAATCTGATTTTCAACTTCTCATTGCTGTTATTTTATCTGCTCAAACAACTGATATTGCCGTCAATAAAGTCACGAAAAAATTATTTGCTATTGCTCCACATGCAAATGCATTGAGTAAACTTACCCTAGAAGCTACAGAGGAGATCATTAAGACCATAGGTTTATATAAAAACAAAGCTAAAAATATTTTAAAGACCAGTGCTATTTTAAATCGTGATTATGATGGTCAGGTTCCTAATAACCGAAAAGAATTAGAGTTATTACCAGGTGTGGGAAGAAAAACAGCGAATGTTATTTTAAATACCTTGTTCAAAGAGCCTGTCATTGCAGTTGATACGCATATATTTAGGCTCGGTAATCGCATTAACTTAGCTAAGGGCAAAACGCCCCTTGAGGTTGAAAAAAAATTAACCAGACTAACACCTAGAGAGTATCTAGCTGATGCGCACCATCTTCTCATTCTTCATGGTCGCTATACCTGCAAAGCGATCAAGCCTGAATGCCAAAAATGTTGTATTTATGATTTATGTGAATATAAAGGAAAGATTTAAAAGAGCTCTTCCATGCGTGAAGGAATAAGCTGTATAACTTGAGATTTTTCTTCATTGGTCATATCAAACCAAGCCGTGATTTCATCAGAAGTTCGAAAACATCCTTGACATACTTCCTCGTCATTATATTGACACACACCTATACAAGGTGAATCGATATCTTTTTTTTCATCAATCGCACTCATTAAGCTAATGCTCCATGACAATGCTTGTATTTTTTACCACTTCCGCAAGGGCAAGGATCATTTCTTCCAACCTTGGTTTGCCCTGTAGGAGTATTATTTCCAGCTTGGCTGGAAGTTTCACGATTTGATTTGGCAGCATCCACAGAGGCTTGATTTTGCTCATCGATACGTCTTGCTTCGTTTTCATCTTTAACCACCACAAGCATTAATACTCTGGTAATTTCAAACTTAATCGTTTCTAAAAGCTGCTCAAAAAGGGTGAAAGATTCTCTTTTAAACTCTTGTTTAGGATCTTTTTGTCCGTAAG
>Ga0255764_10001851_pt1 | contig 17562 bp, 11 predicted proteins | sample 071ome_30_FD_179964 | JGI IMG/M metagenome (GOLD analysis project Ga0255764, IMG submission 179964) | Coastal salt marsh microbial communities from the Groves Creek Marsh, Skidaway Island, Georgia - 071406AT metaG (version 2) | ecosystem: Environmental > Aquatic > Marine > Intertidal zone >... | reverse complement strand
TAGCAAAATACAAGTGTATGGTGCCTCCATACACTCTTTTTATCACTTCTAGTACTTGTTCAAGTGCGTATAGTGTTTTCTTACAGGGTGAGTGTGCCATGCATGCCCTCGCGCTTCAGCTTGTCGTCAAGCGTCGAAGGCAACGGCGGTGACAGTATACGTGAGAGCGGAGAATCTTATCACATTCTATGTTTACAGATCTTTTCTAGACTCTTCTGAGAATGTACGAGCGGCAGTACAGCAAGCAGCAATCTGTTTTTTCAGGTGGTGATGCAACAGCATCCAGCGAAAGCTCTGAGTGTGAGGAACAGACTTGGATATCCTGGTTCTGTCGCCTAAAAGGAAATGAATTTTACTGTGAAGTCGACGAAGATTATATTCAAGATGATTTCAATTTGAGCGGGCTTGCAAGTATAGTACCATACTATGACTATGCACTCGATGTTATTTTGGATGTTGAGTCACGCGAACAGCTCAGTGAGCAGCAGCACGAACTTGTGGACTCCGCAGCTGAAATGCTTTACGGCCTTATCCATGCACGCTACATTCTGACAAATAGGGGGATGCTTACTATGCTAGAGAAGTATAAACAAGGTCATTTTGGACGTTGCCCGAGATTTCTTTGCAATAATCAGCAGTGTCTACCCACTGGAACCTCAGATATCTTTCGAACTGCGACTGTGAAAATATTCTGTCCAAAATGCCAGGTACGTACACATCATCTGAACTTGCCCAAGCACTAAGACATTAATTTAGGACATTTACTTTCCACGTAGTAAATACCAGGGGAACGTAGATGGCGCATATTTTGGAACTACTTTCCCACACCTTTTCCTGATGACATATAGGCACTTAGTGCCCGAGATAGCCTGTCAGAAATATGAACCGCGAGTGTTTGGCTTCAAGGTCTGTGATTTTATGTATGAGTGATCCAACTGCAATTATTCTCCTCTTCAGATACGACAACAGAGAGAGCAGGTTGATACCGTCTAACGTTTGTAAACAAAAGGTTTGCACAGTTGAGGCGACAAGTTTGTGCAGCCTAGGTATAGGTAAATGGGTTAAACGGTTATACAATATGGGAATTTCTAGCTGGTTTTCCATTGAAAACAGTACAATTAACGTGTTTGTATAAGATGATCAACTACCGTGGGATCTGCGAGTGTGCTAATATCACCCAGATTTTCCAGGTCACTGTTCGCTATCTTACGCAGTATACGGCGCATGATCTTTCCACTTCTTGTTTTGGGCAATCCGGGCGCCCAATGTATCACATCAGGTGAAGCAAATGGGCCTATGACACTTCGAACAGTTTGCACGAGTTCCTTGCGGAGTTTTTCATCGCAAGCAGTTCCTGGTTTGACTGTCACAAACGCGTAAATAGCTTGTCCCTTAATTTCATGATCGATGCCCACGACAGCTGCCTCTGTACATGCAATATGAGAAACAAGAGCACTTTCTACCTCTGCAGAACCTATACGATGTCCAGAAACGTTTATCACGTCGTCAACCCTTCCTGTGATCCAATAGTACCCGTCACTGTCTCTCTTTGCACCATCACCACTCGCGTAATATCCCTTGAAAGGGGCAAAATAAGCTGTTTCGTATCGAGAATGGTCGCCATAAATGGTGCGCATCAACGAAGGCCATGAACGTTTGAAACAGAGAAGACCTTCAGCTTCTCCGCTGAGTTCTTCGCCTGTGACACTTAATATGACAGGTTCAACCCCAAAAAAAGGCAGCGTTGCACATCCTGGCTTTTCAGTGAAGATTCCCGGAAGTGGCGTCAAAAGATGTCCACCAGTTTCTGTCTGCCACCAAGTATCAACGATGGGACAGCGCCCGTCGCCGACAACTTCGTGATACCAACGCCATGCTTCTGGATTGATGGGCTCACCGACTGAACCTAAGATTCTCAGTGAGCGGCGAGAGTACTTTTTTACGTGCTCGTCTCCTTCACGTTGCAATGAACGAAGAAGAGTTGGCGCCGTATAAAACACTTGCACTTGGTATTTGTCAATTATTTCCCAGCAGCGTCCACAGTCCGGGAAGTTCGGCACTCCCTCAAACACTACTGACGTTGCCCCATTCAAAAGGGGACCATATGTCAGATAGGTGTGACCAGTAATCCATCCACAGTCAGCCGTACACCAGAAAATATCTCCTGGTGAGATATCAAAAACATACTTCGTAGTAGTGGCCGCGTATACCATATATCCACCAGTACAGTGAACAACACCCTTCGGCTTACCCGTTGAACCAGAAGTATAAAGCATGAAAAGAGGTGCTTCAGCATCCATCCAGCACGTGTCACATTCGTCTGACATGCTTTTTACAGCATCATGCCAACTTTCATCACGTCCAGCAACAAGATCTGTACTGACACCTTTCACGCGTTCGTTTAGGACGAAAAGACAGTGCGAAACATTAAATCCTTTATCCAAGGAAATCTTTAAAGCATCATCAACAATATCCTTGAGGTGGATGACTTTGCTACCGCGCATCACTGCATTCGCCGTTAGAAGAACAGTAGCGCGGCTATCGAGTATCCGCTGAGAAAGTGATTCTGCAGAGAAGCCAGCGAAGACAACAGAGTGGACAGCACCTATGCGGGCGCATGCCAGCATAGCAACGGGTAGCTCTAGGATCATTGGTAAATATATCACCACTCGATCTCCAGGTCTGACACCTACATGTTTTAGCCAATTCGATAGTTGATTCACGCGCAGTTGCAGCTGATTATACGTGAGTTTGTCTTGTTCTCCAGGTGAGTTGCCTTCCCAGATAAAAGCGGTGTTATCACCTAAACCTTTGCTTATATTTGCTTCGATGCAGTTCCACGCCAAATTAGTGCGCCCGCCTTTGAACCATGAGTGTTCAACCTTTCCTTTCGTAATATCGAAGTTGCTTTCGATGATGGATTCACCGCGCCAAGGAGCTTCCCACACGAACTCGGAAGCGACGTTGGACCAAAATTCTTCGGGTCTCTCTATAGAGGTCCGGTACAGCTCTTGGTATTCTTCCAGTGACTTCACTCCAACTTTAGGCTCAAACATGTTGCTATGCTAGCGACTTAAGCGCACTTTTTCACCGCAGTCACGTCCACGCGGCTCGCGGCGTGCTCGACTTAGAGGCGCCAGACGTCGATGCGAGACCGCCCCCCCCCCCGCAGTGCGTCCCTATTTGGTTATTGCGCCTTCATTCCTTGGGAGGGCCATTCCATCGCGTGCGCGGCGTCAGGCTTCATATAGAAGCTTCTCAATACATCATGTATCGATAATTTGGAAAATCGTTTTTAAACTGTTTGCTTGGGTGCTGGATGTTACGTGCTACGTGCTCGATGAGACGCAAACGTCGCGCAACACAGGTGTTGAAACGCGGCGACGTTCGGTATTCGGTCGAGCGCAATCATGTCACGCAATGATGCACCGGGAGAAATGGTGCGCAACAGTCGAGTCGATTGGCCTAAACCCTCAACCCTAGAAGTTCGTTCTGGGTGATAATCGCCACACTACGCATCACACACAGTCTCACTTTTTGCAATAATTTCACGGGTCATCAACAAGGTCAGGTCACAGGTCTCCTGCCCTGCAGTCAGGGGCGAGAGCGCGAGAGGGAACGAGCGAGGGCATGCGGCCGACATCGACGACGACGACGACGACGAGGTGGACGACGACGCGCGCGATATTTTTCGATCTCGACGACACGCTCGTCGAGACCACGGCGGCGGACGCGCGCGCGTACGAGGCGGTGCGACGAACGCTCGAGACGGCGCTCGAGCGCGCGGGCGCGGGGACGACGGGCGGCGGTGTCGAGGGCGCGGGCGCGGGCGCGGCGGCGCGGGCGGTGGAGCGGTATAAACGCGCGTTGGCGTCGACGCCGTGGGACGAGACGCGCCGAGAACACGTGTGGGCGACGCGGGAGCGGATGTGGTTGGAGGCGACGGGGGACGAGGGGGACGGGTGGACGGCGGCGCGCGCGAACGCGAGTTTTCGAGACGTTCGTTTGGAGACGCTGCGGATGCGGGAGAGAGTGCGAGAGGGCATCGCGCGGTTGCGGGCGAGAGGGGTGGGGGTGGCCATCATCACGAATGGGCACGAGATCGTGCAGAGGGAAAAGTTGGCGGCGTGCGGGGCGTACGAGTGCGTCGATGGGAAGAATATCCTCGTCGGTGGAGAGGAGGTGCTCGCGGGAAGGGGAGAGAAACCGTGTGCGACGATATTTCTTGAGGCATGCGCGAGAGTGGGCGTGGAACCGTGCGAGGTCGTGCACGTGGGGGATTCGTGGAGGGCGGACGTGCTCGGCGCGCTCGGCGCGGGACTGCGCTCGGCGTGGATCTCGTCGGAATCGCCGCCCGACGACGGACACGACACCGAAAGATTGCGCGTGTTCGCCACGATCGATGCCTTTTTCGATCACGTGGAGGCGGCGTCCGACGAGGACGCGTGGTGTCGATTCGAGGAGTGAGACGCCGCGCACCGCGGGGGAGCATTGAGACGCCGCGAGCTCCCCCGATTAGGTTATTTCATGTAATTAGCACGCGCGATAGCTCGCATTCATCGCGCGCGTCGAGACGTCGTCCAGCCGGCGGCTCGATTCGGTTCGCCGCCGAGACGCTCGACAGTTGTCCCGCACACCTCGCCCACCGATCCTTCGTCCTCGACCGAGGTCGCGCGCGATGTCACCGCTCGCCGGCGCGCGCGGTGTCGTCATCAGCGCATGTCCCGGCACGCGCGCGCTCACTCGCGCGTGCGCGCGTCGTCTTCGTCTCGGCGTTCGATCTTCCCGCCAAAATCAAAAGAATCTCTTGACGCGCGCCTCGTCGTCGTCGTCGTCGTCGGACGCGACGAGGGAGAGCGCACGAGACGACCGCGGGCGCGTCGATCGATCACGCGTCGGCGTTGGGGAGTTGCACGTCATCACCGGACCCATGTTCGCGGGGAAGACGTCGGCGCTCATGTCCCGAGTGGAGCGCGCGCGCGCCGACGGCAAATCCGTCTTCGTCGTGAAATCGGCGCTCGACGTCGAGCGTTTCGGGGAGGCGGCGCGTGAGGCTCTGATCGCGCACGATGGACGGACGCTGGGTGGTGAGACGTCGGGGGTGGGAACGGCGCGCGTGCGAGCGGTGCGAGAGCGTCTGGGAGAGCTGTCCGGGGACGACTTGCGAGCGTGTCGGCACGCCGACGTCGTGGCCGTGGATGAGGCGCAGTTCATGCCGGATTTGGTGGAGTTTGTGAGACAAAGCGTGGAGATGTTGGGACAGGTGGTGTACGTGGCCGGTTTGGATGGGGATTTTCGTCGAGAAAAGTTTGGCGGAGTGTTGGATTTAGTGCCGCTGTGCGACACGGTGACGCGCCTGCGAGGCTCGTGCGCTTCGTGCGGCAGGGAGAGCTTATTTAGTCAACGCGTGGTGCGGGAAGAGGGTGACGGCGTCGTGAGCGTGGGTGGGAGTGATAAGTACGCGCCCGTGTGCAGGGCGTGTTACGTCAAGTCGAGCGGCGATGAGACGGCGCCGAGGTAGGTTACGTCGGTTGTCGGTGATCGCGCTGAGGGCGCCGCCTTGCTTCTAATTAAAATCTACGTACTGTGTGTGTGTGTGTGTGTGTGCGCGCGCGCGCGCGCGCGATTATCGCATCTAGAACTTTAATCGTTTCTTTGGTGATTTCCCTTTCGCTTTCGAGGCGGTGGCTCGACGACGTTTCTTCACCGTCGTGGCAACGCCGGCGGATCGCAAAGCGGGCAAATACGCTTCGTCATTTTCGTCGTTATCGTCGTCGTCGTCGTCGTCGTCGTCGTCATCGTCGTCGTCGTCGTCGTTTACGATCACTTTGCGTTTCGGCGTTTCGGCGTTTTCTTCCGCTTCCGTTTCCTTGGCCGCGTTTCGTTTTCTCCTACCCGGCTTCGTGGCGGAATCCTTGAACATGTTTTCGGCGAAATCGCTCGCGTCTCGAGTCATCAAATCTCGGAACGTATCCGCGGCTCGTCGAGCGCCGGCGATCGATTGCGACGCCGTGGCATCGATCACAGACGTTTCCAACGTCACCGATGAATCGAATTTCACGACTTCAGCGTTTCTCGTCGCCTCCGTCGGGACGTAGGACGCCACGCGCGCGTCGGACAATCCGTACGCTCGCTTCACGTGCGATTTCAGCAAGAGCACCACGCTCAGCGCCCCCGCGAGCTCGACGTTTCTCTTAAACTCCTCGTCCGGCGCATCCTTATCCAACTGTTCGCTCGACGCGCTCAAACCTTGCTTGAGATGTTCGAGCAACAGACTGCCCTTGAGCGAGATGACGCGATTGAGCTGAAAGACGACGTACAGCGTCTCATCCACCGACGTGAACGGTAATTCGGTGACGACGTGGGCGAGGAATCGGAGGAACAACACGTCGGAAGACCCGCTCGTCGTCTCAAATCGTCTCAAGAGCGTGTTCAAGAAGGCATTTCGAGACGTGCGAGACGAATTGACCAACCCGTAAATGAAGGCGAAACCGCCATCCGTGTCGGACGCCTCGCGAGAACCGTTTTCGCCTCGCCTTGCTGCCGTTTCTAAACGTTTTTTGAACGTGTACGCCTGCTCGACGCCGTGCGTGAGCTGATGTTCGAAGAATTCACCGTGTCTATGAACCTGAGCCTTCAAGAGCTTTCGAGCGAGACGTTTGACGCTCTGTCTCGGATCGATTTGCAGCGCGATGAGCGTCGGGAACGCGCTCGCCGGGTGCACCAAACCTTGACGAAGAACGACCTCGACGAGATGTATTCCCTTCAATCGAACTCCGTGATCCGCGTCGACGCAGAGAGATAACACATCCGTCCAATAACGCTGCGCGATGCCTCCCGCGATCGAACGATCGCTCTGACCGTTGACAATTTGCAACTTTTCCGACGCACGCGCGCGCTTTTGCGCCGACTTGAGCACGGACGCCTTGGTAGAGACCGAGGTGTCATCGACCGCGGTCGAGGTACCGACCGCGGACGTCGCCGTCATGCGTTGCTCTTCTTCACGAATCAATTCACTGAGGTTGGTGAGCGCTTGTTCTTTTAAACTGCGCTCGGCGCTCGACGCCAACGCGGCGCGCATGATTGGATCGAAACTCCCCTTGCCGAAACCGCCATCCTTGTTGAACATGAGCTCCGGTCTAGCGACGAAGAGATCACCGCAGGCGCCGAGCGCGCCTCGCGTAAGATCGAACTCTTCCGCGGGCTGCATTTCGAGCGTTTTTCGGAAGACACGAAGAAGGTCTTGCATGGAGATGTCGCACTCGCCGCGCTCCATCGCGGCGTCGATGACGTCGGCTCCGAATCGAGCAATGTTACCCAACACGTAGAGCGAACGCGCGCAGTGCGAACGCTTCTGCGTTGTGAGAGGTTCACTCGTGGAGATTGACTCAATGACGATGGACACGAAACGCTTCAGCATGGACATCGTGCCGCTGTCTCTTCCGCCTCGAGTCTCCGCCACGGCGCAGAGCGTCTTGCACGCGTAATAAATGACGGGCTTGTCGTGATGTCGCAACAGAAGAATGCGCAAGTCGCGCTCGATCTCGTTCGCAACCTTTGTGGGGAGTCGTCCAGCGTGACAGGCAACGACGTGAATGACTGACATGCAGCACTGCAGCTTTTCGCCGACGTGCGGCGAGACGTCGTCGACGCGCTTGAGATAGGGTTGAAGCGCCACCGCGAAATACGTCGGGTCGCTCTTGGGAAGACAGAGCGTCGGATCGACGATGGTGAGAATGTGTAACCCGAGTGCGTATTTTACGCTCTTTGATACCTCGGATTTCGCCGCCGAGGAGTCCTGAGCGACGAGTGCCCCTCGAGCGTCGACCTCCGGCGGCGCCTCGTCGGATTCGCATTCGATGAGCGCGTGCAACATTTGTACCGCTAAACGACGCGCGATGCGTCTCATGCCGCGAACGTCGACCCATGAATCGAGCTTCTCGTCTTCGCTCGGATACAAGACGGCGTTCAGGATGGCCACCATCGGGAACGTCGGAAGAAGAGGAAGCTTTTGTCTTCCGCTTCGAGAGACGAGACGATAGACGTCCCACGAGACGCCGACTATTTGGCTCGCGCGGGCGGATATCGGGTCGATCGCATCCGTCATGGCTTCGTTGTGAGTAGCGAGCTGCATCGCGCACGCGTCGTCGTCGTCGCTCCCCGCGTCGTTATCATCATCGTCATCGTCGTTGTCGACGTCGCGCTCGAGCGCGCCCGGCGAAAACCACAACTCTCGGAAAATCTTCACCACGTGCTGTCGGATCGATTCCTCTTCGTCTAATATTCGAAACGCCAACACTTGCATGGCTTTGTCCGCCTTGGTGAATTCAGGATGACGAAGACAGTCTTGCAAAATTGACACGACGCGCTTTCGGACCGAGACGCCGACGTCGGAGACGCGATCTTCGATGACGTCGTAATACTTGTCGGCGAGCGCGATGTTTCGCACCATTTGCCTACCGATGACATCAACGACCGCCGCCCGCACGGACGAACCGGTGTCCTTCATTCGAGTTTTTAGCGCTCGCACGATGTCCGGTGATTCTAACAATCTCGGATCCGCGCTCACCATGCCTCCGATGGCTCTCGTCGCCGACGTTCGCACCAAGACGCTCGAATCGTCCAACATGTACGTCACTCGCTGCACGAGCACGTCCAGCTGACGCGCCAACGGACGACGTGCGTTCAGTTGTAAGCACAGTGACTTTGCAAGATCGCGCGGGAGACCGGCTAAGGATCCACGCGAGGCGCCGCGCGCTGTCTCGGCGACGCGACGCATCGCCGAGTGCAGCGCGACGTACATGGGTCTGGAACCACCTGCTTTGACTTCTTGTCTAAATCCTTCACCCGCTTTTTCTGCATCGCGAGCAAACTGACACAAATGGTACGCCAAGGCTGAACTGTGCAAAGTGACGCGCGTGAGGGATGACGTTTCGGACGCAGCGGTGTTGTGATTCTCGTCGTCGTCGTCGTCGTCGTCGTCGTCGTCCTCTGTCTCGTCCATCGCGTCGGGCGCCGACGACGCACCGCCGCGGTTGTTCTCCGCAACGTATCGCGCCAAAATGGACTCGAGCGCAAAGAATTCTTCGCTCGTCTCCTCATTTGCCACGATCGCATTCTTGTTCCGGTCCTGCGCGTCGACTCGAGTTTGCACTCTGGCGGCGTCTTGATGCGCGAACAACACGGCGCGCTCGTGAAGCGCGTCCGGATTGGACGTGAAATCCAAGTCATCCGCCCTGGGGAGTTGGCGCCAAAAGGCGTCTTCTTCTAGAATCTTCGCATCTTCGCGCAGGCTCGACGTCGTCTGTCCGAGAAAATCGAGCGCCACCTCTCTGATCTTTGAATCTTTACACTGTAAACCCAACGTTCCGAGAAGATTACCGGCCAGATTGAGCACAAGTAAGTTTGCGACGGGCCATTCGGGAAGGTTTCGACACGCCAACGCGTCCACCAACGCGTTGTTGATCACAGCTCGAATCTGACGCTCGTTCTCCGCGGCTTTCACCTTTGGCCATCTCGAGAGTAAATCTTTCCAGAAGTAGTTTGTCCAGTGAAACGCCGAGCCAAACGCCTTTGCGTGCACGTCCGTCGGGCCCGACTCTGTCGTCTTATCGTCGGATGCCGGTTCTTCGGCATCGGAGAACTCGACGGTAGCTTGGAGACATTTCATGAGCAAAGCGATGAGCACCTGAATCTGCAGGGCGTCCTCCTCGGGAACGTTGAAACATTGATTGCCGCGGCTTTCGGCGGGAAGCTTCACGAGCGATGAAAGCACATTGTCGATGATGAACCCGCGATGTTCACTGTACTGAGCAAAAATACTAGTCACCAGATCGACCGATTTCAACTGCACGAAACTCACGTCTTCAATCTCGAATGCAGAGAAAGCCAGCGAAGTGAGTTGCAACACCGTGGCGTCTGGAAGCGCTAAAATGGAAATCAAATTTGCCAGATGCGTGAAAACAACACCAATCTTGGCACCCAACACGTTTGCTACTTTTCGACCGTTACTACTCGCTTTGGTCGCCGACGCAGGCGTTACGACTGACGTGTTTGCCTTGGTTTTACTCGCGGGAGTCTTCTTCTTACCGCTTACCGTTCGTTTGTCGTCCTCAGCATCGTCGTCGTCGTCGTCGTCGTCGTTATCATCACCACCACGGTGCACATTCCACAAATTGGCGTCGTAAAACACGAAAACATTTCGAAGCAATTGCCGTCGCGTGCATTCAATCATCTCATCGATACTTTCTTCCCTATAAATCTCCTTCGGCATGTCGGCTGATGACAATATGACAAAGTACGCCGCCATGGCTTCCATCGCTTTCATGACACGCTGCGCGTTCACACCGCGAGAATGATCGTTCATCTCGATCAACGTCTCATGCGCCCCTTTCGCAACGCTCTCTAGCATCGACAGCGTCTTGATGAGTTCCTTCTTGCCAACATTCTTCAACAGTCCGCGATCTCGTAAAATCTCGCACCTCGAGCTGAAATCTCGCAGTTCGCTCATCATGATCGCGTCCGAACAATCATCACCCTCCTCTCTATCGTCTAACTCCATCTTATCTCGCATATCCTCCGCCGCTCGAACGAAATCACCGACCAAGGCTTCACCATCGATCGAATTCACGTACTCTGTCGTCGTCATCACCGTTTGCGGCGCCTCCAGCGCAGGCGCGCCTCCCGCCGCCGCATTATCTCGCTCCGTCTCCTCACCCTCACCTCCGCTCGGAAGCGCCATGCCTTCCATCGTCGCACCCACAGCCGCCGCCGCCGTCGTCGACGGAAGCGTCGCGGTCGCCTCCACGGATAAACACTCGCCGTTCGCCTCCGTCACCCTGGCTGTCACCGGACACCGCGTCGCGTCCGTCTTCGCGTACCGTCGTCTCGCGATCGCGAGCGTCGTCGACCTAGACGAGCGTTAAAAACAATCACACGTGTGCGCGCGCGTCAGTCTCGCGCTCTCTCTTCCCTCATCGCGCGCGTCGACGTCGCCTCTTTCGAAACTCGTCGGTTTCGCCTGTCGCAAGATGAATCAAATCTCAACTCAATCCGACCCATCGCGTCCTTCCTCTCAACCCTCTCGCTCGCGCGTCGCCATCGCTCGTCGATCACGCACAGATACGACACATCGCACGCCTCCAAGAGTTCAACGAGCGCGACCGCGAGCTCTCGAGAGACGCCCTCCCTCGACACCGAGCCGTCCGTCGCCTCGTCCCACACCGTCGACGCCAGCTCGACGTGCGACGCATCGACGCTCGGAAGCGCGGCACCGACCGCGAGGTGGTGTTCACCGGGTCCGATCGCCGTGAACCGAGGGTTCTCGGGCGCCGCCGTGGGCGACATGGCCGACGACGGGCGGGGTGTGCGGGGAATGGAATTTCGCGCGGGAAACCGAAAGTCGTGGACTAGGGTTCAATACTTTATGTGTGCGATTGAACATGATTGATAGGGTAAATATTGGATTCTATATGTATGTGGATGCACGTGCCGACGTAACAGACAATCGAGGTGTCGCGCGCGCGCGTCGTCGACGGCGTCAGCGCTTCCCCTTTTTGGTCTTCTTGGACGACGGCCACTGAATGACGAATCCGCGTCCGGGAACGTGGTGAAGCGGGTGGAACGCGCCCGCCTTGCGCTTGGACTGGCGTTTACTCTTGGGATCGTATCCGTGCGCGGGGACGTAACACGTGCGCGCGAAGAGGCGACGTTCGTCCCCCTTCGTCTTCGACGACGCCGAGGGGTTCGAGGCGATGAAATCGGCGTGGGTGGAGACCGGAGCGATGCCCTCGAGGGCGGCGATCGGGTTGACGTCGACGGAGGTGCCGAGGAAAATTTCATTCGGATGCGTCCCTGGCGGGAGTTCGCCGCCCCACGCGAGCACCTCGGCTTGCGTCATGAACCAGCAGCACTCGATCATCATCGATTCGTCTTCGTCTTCGAAACATCTCTGAATTTGTGCCAAGTACATCTCCTCGGTCGTTCTCTCGGGAAGGCAGTACACGCAGTCTCCGGTTCTGTACTCCACGCCCTCTCGCAAGAAACCGTCGTAAAACGTTCTGTCTCGGCGAACCTTGTCCTTCTTCCCTTCGCCGATCCACGATACGATCGCCAAATGATTCCCAGCCTTTTCGTTGGCTAAATCTCGACGCTTACGCTTCTTCGGCGCGGCGTCTTTTGCCTCCGCTTTCTTATTCTTCTTGCCCTTGTTTTTATTCGCCTCGGCGCGCTCGCGATCCTTCGCCTCCAATTCCAACAACGGATTCACCCGCGCCATCGACCTCTTCTCCGGAGACGCCGCCGCGTCACCGAATACCCTTCCTTTCTCCTCCTCTCCTTCGCCCTCTCGCTCATCCGCAGCCGCTCTGCACATCCTCAACACGTCCCTCACGCTCGCGTGTGGCGCCCTGCGTCGTCTCTCCTTCGTCTTCCCGCCTCCTCGACTCGCCCCCAACCAACTCCTCGGCGGTCTGTACTCCCTCCCCGCGAGATCAAACACGACGTCTCGCGCTCCTCCCTCGCCTCGTCGCGTCCACGCGGATCCTCCACCGCCTCTCGCGTCCGCGCCCGCTGCGCTCGCGTCCCGCAACGTCTCAAACGCGCTCTCCTCCCTCGCGTGATTCGTCCCGTCCTCTCCCACCAACGCGCGCTTCGTGCGCTCACACGTCGTACGACGCATCATCTCCGCCACCTCTCGCGCGGTGACGCCGTCTTGTCCGCTCAGAATCGCGCGCGCCGCGCACGATAGAATCATCTCTCTCGCGCGCGCGGGAATCTTCAACCCATCTCTCGCGTCCACCATCGTCGCCCTCGCGCGCGCCGCGCTCTCGCGCGCCATGGATCGACGCACACCACGTTCTCGCGCCTTCTCTCGCTCTCTCTCTCGCGCGCCGCTCGCGCGCTCGCGCGTCCTCGCCCGGGTGGCGCGATTCGCGATTCGCCAGAGACTGAGGCGCAACGGTTGACTCATGCGCACCCTCCTCGCCGCGCGCGCGCTCGCGTCGCCGCGCGCGCGCGACGCGCACCGAATCTCCGCGCCCACCCGCTCGCGTCGCCGCGCGCGCGCCGTCTCGGGCGCGCTGGAGCGCGAACGCGAACGCGACGACGATGTCCCCGCGCTCTTGCGCTACGACGCCCATCGATCGCTCGCCCTCGACGATCGCGCGAGGCGAGACGCCGCCTCGCTCGCCGCGCTCGCGCGCGATGACTCCGCCGTCGCGTTCGCGTGCGACGCGTCGGGGACGAGGGCGCTGTGCGAGCGCGACGAGGGGACGGGATGGTGGCGTGTACGGTACGCGAGCGCGCGCGAGGCGGCGGAGGCCGCGGGCGGCGTCGATTTCGATGGACGAGACGGTGGATTCGCGTACGTCGGACGCGATCGATCGAGAGGCGATCGTCCAGTGTTCGTCGTCGACGTGGATCGCGGTGGAAAGGCGCGCGAGGTGTTTGACGGGAACGACGGCGTCGAGCGGATGTTTCGAGACGTCAAGACGACAACGGGACGCGCGGCGTTCGACGCCGAGGACGCGTCGATCGTCGCTGCGGGCGCGGGATTGCTTCGTTGGCGAGAGAAACAAAAGTTTTGTCGAAATTGTGGGCGAGAGGGACCGAAAATCGTCAAGGGTGGTCGAAAAGCGACGTGCGAGGCGTGCGGCGAGAGCTCGTATCCCGAATTGATGCCGTGCTGTTTGGCGCTCATCACGTGCGGGAATTACGTGTTGTTGGGGCGAAACAGACGGTGGCCCCAAAACTTTTACTCGCTCCTCGCCGGTTTCGTCGAAGGGAGCGAGAGTCTCGAGGGGTGCGTGGCGAGGGAGGCGTTCGAGGAGGCGTCGGTCGTCGTCGATCCCGCCGGCGTCGAATACGTCGCCAGTCAACCGTGGCCGTTTCCGAATCAACTGATGATGGGATTCCGCGCAGCCGTCGTGGCCGATCGTCTAGGTCCGTTAAAGATGCCGCCGGAGACGAAGACACTCGACGGCGAGCTCGCCGACGCGAGATGGTTTCACGTAGATTACTTGGCGAGTCGGATTTCTCCCGAACGCGCTCGACTGGATCCTCGAGGCGACGAATCCGCGGAGCCCATTCCTTTCGGTGAGATCGCGCTTCCGGGCGAACACGCCCTCGCGCGCGTGCTCATACAGAATTGGGTGGACGAGAAAATGTCCTATCGACGTCGTCGATGTGACGATCGACTCGTGACGACGGTGGTGGAGGGTTCGTTTTTCACCGAGTGCGAATTATCGAGCGGCGACGACGAGAGCGGCGACGCCTTTGCCTTTCGAGACGACGTCGCCGAGTCCCAAGCGTTACACTTCGTCATGTGTGAGGTGTTATTAGCGAGAGAGGGTCAAGCGCCGGTCGTCATTCGCGCCGCACCGGCTGAGGTTTCAAAAATTCGCGACGACGTCGTCGCCGAGGTGGAAAAAGTCGGCGACGGCGCGCGCGCCCTCGCCTACGTGCGGGCAACCGGTCGCATCACGTGTAAGCGCGACGCCGACGGCTCGCAGCGCATAAACGTCAAGATGTTGAGCGAAGCGAGCGATGAAGAGTTCGACGCGCGCGCCATTGTTGTCGCCATGCTTCAAAAAGCGTGTCCATTTCATGAATTTACATTCGTCGGGGTGTAACAACACTCGGGATGTTCTATTTTGAGACTCGAGACGTCACATCGCGCGCCGTTCTCCGGACGAAATCATGACTCGAGACATGCAGCGCTTCACGAAAATCATGGAAGCTTTTCGCGCCGACAGTAAGATGGGCCACGACGAAGTGTTGCGGGTCATCGAGGATGCCGTGCGTCGAGGGCACGGCGACGAACTCCCGCTCATCGCGTGTGAACTCGGAAATCTCGAAGCATTGAAGACAACGCTCGAGGCCGGCTGTCGCCTGACGTCCGAGTGCACCGTCGCCGCCATGCGCGTGCAAAACTTTGCGATGATTTTCTTTCTTCAAGAGCGCGCCGAAAACGGTTTAGACTCGGCGAGTTGCGCCGAAGCTGCGTTTCACGGTCGCATGCACATTCTTCAAAACTTTTTCCGAGGACGCGTCGACGCGCAGGCGGCTGTGCGCGCGGCGGAGGGCGGTCAACTCCTCGCGCTTCGATACGCGCACGAAAACGGCGTCGAACTCGACGGCGAGATGGCGATGCGCGCGTCCGAGCGCGGACACGTCAACTGTTTAAGATTTATCCTAGCGTACGGCGTCGAGCTGACGAGCGCCGAGGTGAAGCGATGCGGATTACTCGCCGTGAACGGTGGACAAATTGGCGTCCTAGAAGTTTTACAAAACCACCGACAGTTTATGTGGACGGAGAAATTTTGCATCGCGGCGGCGCGGAACGGCGACGTCTTCTCTTTACAATGGCTCATCGAACACGGGTGCGCGTACACGGAACGCACGCTCGCCGTCGCTCGAGAAGGACCAAAGGATGGTCATCGCGCGTGCGCCGAGTATCTCGTGCGCGTGAAACGCGGCGACGTAGACGTGGACGGCGCGCTCGTCGCCGTGAGCGCGAGAGAGGAAGCCGCGGCTCGATTACGACTGTTCACATGCGCCTCCTTCGTGCTCACCGTTGGCGTCGTCTTGGCGAGATTTCGGTCGCAGAGATCCTAGGCTAGCGAAAGATGCAACGTAAAGACGACGACGTGATCACACCGGTAACGCGTTCGAACCACCACTCCTAGAAGATGCCGACGTCGACGTCGACGCCGCGTATCCGACGGCGCGAAGACACCCGCCGCACGCCGGCGATACGATTTGCCACGACGCGCTCGCCACCGCTCGAAATCCCTGCGCCCCGTACGGAAAATAACTCACCTGATAATAGCCAACCGCCACCATCTGCAACACGCTCCAAAACACCGTCATCACGTACGAATGATTCCACACCGCCGCCCGCACCGTCATCGCCGCCGTCGCCGTCATCGCCGCCGACGCCGGCAACCGCTCCTCGCTCGTCATGTGCGTCACCTGCGCCCCAGCCCCTCGCAACGCCCCCACCGCGCACACGGACGCCACGCTTCCCATCGTTAAACACAATCCAAACTTTGCCGGCGCCACCACGAGCGTCGGAACGCCGAAGAAGAACGCCAACCCGTACGCCGACGCCGACGTCGCGCTCAACGCTAAAAACCACACCACGCGCTCTGAATTCATCGCCCCCACCGCCTGCGTCGTCTGCGTCATCGTCTCCGACGCCGCGCGCGCGAACGTGCGCGTGGATGTCTGCGCCGTCGCGGACGCGTGGCGCGCGAGGGCGACGCCGTGCGTCGTCAGCGTCTCGAACCGCGCGCTCGCGTCGCGCGTGAATGATTCCCAATCGAACGACGACGACGCCGACGCGGAGGACGCGGGTGGGGGGGCGGTGGACATGACGCGCGCGCGAGGGTGGTGCGATGGGTCGTGAGGGAGCGCGGGGGGAGGCGGTCGGTCGCCGCGCGCGCGCGCGGATGACGATCGCATTTCATTCATTTTTCGACTCGACTCGATTCGGTCGTCACATCGTCGCGCGCGCGTTCGTGCGTCGGACGACGCGCCATGTCCACGCCGGACCGTGCGCGCGCGCGACGCGTGACGTCTCTGTTGAATTCGTATTACGACGGCGACGGCGACGCGGCGACGCGGTCCGGGATTCATCATCATCATAATCTCGAGCGCGCGCGCAAAGACGCGGACGACGCGGACGACGCGGACGACGCGGACGCGGACCGTCGTCACCGTGCGGACGCCGCGTCGTCCATCATCGATCTCGACGCGCCCGGCTTTGACGCGCGCGCGTTCGTCGACGACGCGCTCGCGCTTCGGGACGCGTCGGCGCTTCGGGACGCGTACGCGCGTCTCTCTCGCTCCTCTCGAGACGTCGACAGTCGCGCGCAGATGCTGGTGTACGATAATTACGGTAAATTCGTGCAAGCGGCGAGCGCGGTGAGATCACTGCGGGCGGAGAGCGGGAAGATGCGGGAGAGGTGCGACGCGTTGCGGGAACGCGTGGCGACGGCGCGGCGGTTGAGCGAGACGACGAACGCGCGATTATCGGCGAGACGGGACGTCGTGGAGCAGTTGCGAGGGGTCAGAGGGTTGATCGGACGATTGAGTGCGAGTTTACGCTCGGCGCCGGCGTTGGAATCGGTGGTTCGAGGCGAGGTGCGAGGAGAGGAGGCGAGAGCCGTCGTGGCGGAGTACGTCGACGCGAGGGAGGCGTTGGAGGCGTTAGGAGACGAGGCGTCGGATTCGCGATCGGAGACGTTTGTGCGGGCAAAACGTCGGTGCGACGACGCGATGGAGGTGATCGTGGATCGATTGAAAGCGCGCGCGAGGGCGAGCGCGATCGGGGAGAAGAGAGGGAAGGAGGAGGAGCCGGCGAGCGCGTTTGGATTGTCGGACGACGCGTGCGTGGAACTCTTGACCGCGCTCCGCGTGTCTCAGGATGAACTGGTGGACGATTTCCTCGCCTCGAGACGCGTGAAACTCACCGACGCGCTGCGTCGAGCGCGAGCGTCGCGCGTCTCGAGCGACGTGCACGAATTCGTCGTCGCGCTTAACCGAGACTTTCTCGCCGAA
>Ga0255764_10001846_pt1 | contig 17580 bp, 12 predicted proteins | sample 071ome_30_FD_179964 | JGI IMG/M metagenome (GOLD analysis project Ga0255764, IMG submission 179964) | Coastal salt marsh microbial communities from the Groves Creek Marsh, Skidaway Island, Georgia - 071406AT metaG (version 2) | ecosystem: Environmental > Aquatic > Marine > Intertidal zone >... | reverse complement strand
ACAACTTGCGGCGGTTGGTGTCGAAGCCGGTGACCGTGTCGCAATTATTCTCAACAATTCCGTTGAATGGGCCGCTCTCTCGTATGGTGCAAATGGTATCGGTGCCGCATACACGGCGATGTACACCCATCAGCATGGCGAAGAATGGGCGTACATTCTAGGCGATTCCACACCTGCAATTTTGGCGGTACAAGATACTGCAGTTCTCGACAAACTCGTTGCTAACATGCCAAACGATGCATCGGGTTGGCCAAGGTGCGGAGTCATTTTACTGGGTGATGAAGAGGCGAACGAAATTCCACCTGAGGGCATTGCTGTTCACGCATGGAATGAATTCGTGAATGCTGGCCGAAGTGCTGACATGTTCGAAATTGCCGACGATCCTTTTGCCCTCAACACACTGATTTACACCTCAGGAACCACTGGAAATCCAAAAGGCGTCATGTTGTCAAACTGGAACACTTTGTCGAACATTCTCTGTGTTCAATCAGCTTTCAAAATTTACATCGGCGACAAAAACGCTGCATTCCTACCATGGGCCCACTCCTTTGGTTCAACATTTGATTTGCACTGGATGATCCGTTGTGGTGTTCACATCAACCTCATTTCAGATTTAACAAAAATTGCAGACGAATGTCAGGAAATCAAACCTGCTGTTCTTCTCGCTGTCCCAAGAGTTTGGAACAAATTCTATGACAGAGTCAACAGTCAATTTGAAGCCGCAACAGGCCTCAAAAAGAAGTTCATCAACAACGCGAGGAAATCTGCAGCAAAGCGTATCGCAAAGGCTGGTGTCGAATGTGACGCTGTTCCACCAAAGGGCTTCGGCGACAAATTGTGGGACAAACTTGTGTGGAAGAAAGTACGTGCTCGTTTCGGCGGTAACATCCGATTCTGTATGTCTGGTGCAGCAGCCCTCTCCCCTGATGTTGCTTCCTTTATCCAAATGGTTGGTTTCAACTGCTACGAAGGCTATGGTTTGACCGAGACATCACCGCTCGTTTCAGCGAACGGTTGGATGGGCCCCGGAACAAGCCGGCTCAACACCGTCGGTCGAGTTGCAAACGGCGTCAAAGTCTCCATCGACACATCCGCTTGGGACGACCCAGACCGACCTGATGAGGGCGAAATCGTCGTCACTGGTCCAAACGTCATGATGGGGTACTGGAACAATGAAGAAGCAACCAAAGAAGTCATTCCTGAACCAGGCACCTTCAGAACTGGTGACCTCGGTAAACTCACGAAAGATGGTTACCTCTCCATTACCGGTCGAGTGAAATCTCAGTTTAAACTCGAAAATGGAAAGTATGTTGCTCCATCATCGCTTGAAGAGAACCTCAAACTTTCACCACTCGTTGAACAGGCTGTGCTCGATGGTCGCAACATGAAGAACACCTTCCTCATTGTCCATCCAAACCTTGAGGCCTTGCGAAGTGCCGCTTCGTCTGCAGGTGTATCTGTCGATACATCAGACGAGGCCATGTGCAAGCAACCTGAGGTCCGAAGTTGGTTGCTTGGTGAATTGCAAACCAACAACATGAAGGCTCCTGATTGGAAAGGATATGAAGTTGCGAAAACCATTATTCTTGACCACGAAGAATGGACCACAGACAACGACATGATGACACCATCGATGAAGGTTAAACTACGAAACCTCCTTGCAAAATTCGACGAAGAAATTCAAACAATCCAATGATCTATGTAGATGGCGATACAATGAACAAGGACTTGGAAACGATTTGTGATTTGATATTTCAGATGGCATGCGATGTTAATAGAACGTGTTTTTATTTCGCCGCAGAAAGTTCTATTGAGAAAATTTACCAACAATGCTTTGCATACGAACTCAACAAATCCAAATTAAGATATCATTCAGAAGTAACGATTGAAGTGATGTACAAATCCTTTCCACTCAAAGATTTACGTGCAGATTTTGTTTTACATCCAGGTGGTAAAAATAAATTCACAAAAGATATTATCATCGAGGTAAAGCATTCTGACCAAACAAAAGGCAACAAAGACAAAGCAAGATTGCAATTGTTCGGCTATCTTCACAACGCTCCAATTCACAGTTCTTCAATGCTCTCAGGTATTGAATATGGCATTGTGTTGCACTGGCCAGTCGCAGATCCAAAAGCAACTTGGGATGGCGCCTCAACCGATGGACAATTACAAAAACCAACCCCTAAGCCACGTATGGAGTTGTGGAAGACCAAAACCAAACCTACAGATGCTACGAAATTTGAATTGTTAAAAGAATGGAATTAAACTTCAGAGATTTCATCTTCACCGAGTGGAGGGAGGCCTTTCTTTGCTCGAATATAGTCTGTGTAATTTCCGTAGTACACGGTAATAACGCCGTTTTCGAGTTCCCAAATTCGGTTCACAACTTGGTCGAGGAACCATCGGTCGTGAGATACCGTGACCAATGAACCTTCGTAATTGATAAGGGCCTCTTCAAGCGTTTCTTTAGATTCCATATCCAAGTGATTTGTTGGTTCATCCATCAGCAACATATTGTTGTCTTCAAGAAGAAGTTTGAGCAGGGCAACTCTGGCACGTTCGCCACCGGAGAGTTGGGATAGTTTTGTTTCAACTTGGTCATTTTTGAACTGAAAACGACCGAGTGCTGCACGGATGTCACCGTACTGGAAATCCGGCCTTAACTTTTGGATTTGCTCGATTGGATTGAGCGAGAAATCGAGCGTTCCATGGTCTTGGTGGAAATAGCCAATAATTGCACCGGGAGCGAGACTGAGTGTGCCTGAATCCAACTTTTCTTCCCCGTTGATGAGTTTGAGCAATGTTGTCTTTCCTTGCCCATTGCCTCCTACAATACCAATTCTGTCACCCTTTCTGACCTCGAGGGATTGATTGTTGAGAATCGGACGTTCAAGTCCTTCGAAGGTCTTGGTACCATTTTCGACCAATAGCACATCTCGACTGCCCTTTTCGATTGCTTCAAGTTTGATGATGAGGGGTTTGCGTTTCTTTGGCATTCTCGCCTTGAGGGCTTTGAGTTCTTGCTGAAGTCGCTCAACCATTTTGTGTTTTGCAGATATGGATTTGTCGTATTTGTTTGCACGCTTCATTTGTTGCAATGCTCCTAACGTCGACTGGATTTTCTTCTCAGTGGTTTTAATTTGGTCATTCAATGAGGACTCGCTCGCTACTTTTTGAGTCATAAATTGGGAATAATTTCCTTTCCACGGCCATGCCCTCAAATTATCGATTTCGATGATTCGTGTGCAAACTTGGTCGAGGAAATATCGATCGTGCGATACGATGAGTTGAGCTCCTTTGAAATCTCGAAGAAACGACTCAAGCCATTCTGTAGTTTGAATATCCAGGTGGTTTGTGGGTTCGTCGAGGAAAATAACATCGATGCCCGCAAGTCCAACAAGTTGGCGTGCTAAGGCGAGTTTGGCCTTCTCTCCGCCTGAAAGTTGGGCAACAGGCATGTCCATTGGATGCTTGTCAAGTCCGAGGCGTTCAAGAATCCCTTTGGCAATTCCTGCCACATTCCCGCCTCCGCTCGATGCAAGCGTTTGTTGTAGTTCGGTGTAACGCTCCATCACAGGCTCCCATTCGCCTTCGTAAAAGGAGGGGTCGATCATTTGTGCTTCAATGGCTGCAATTTCCTCTTCAAGTTCCTGGAATTGCCGACCTTTTCTACTCAACTCTTCCTCAATAGTTTTGGTTGATTCTAAATCACGTATCTGCGTGAGATACGCAAGGCGAATACCCGGTGCTAGTTCGACATCACCAACATCTTGCTTCTGGTCACTAATGGTGTTCAGCAATGTGGTTTTACCCGCTCCGTTGTGCCCAACAATTCCAATTCGGTCACCGTCGTTGACATTGAATGTGATATCTTTGAGGACATCAACTGGACCAAAGCTCCTGTCAACTCCTTCGATTCGGATGAGTTCTCGGACCATTACTATCCCCTAATTTGACCTGCGAGGCTTCAAGTTGTTAAACGTGAAGAATTCTATCTCAGTTAGAGAATTTTTGGAATACTTGTATTTTGAATCTAAAGGTGTATTGATGAACCATTACATGGTGGGGAGGCCATGAGCGATAATGGAGGCGAAGCCGAAGTCACTTTCACAACTTCGACAGGCCCTGTTCGTGTGATTACAGCAGCATCGCTCTTCGATGGGCACGATGCAGCAATTAACGTCATGCGACGACTCATTCAATCAAGTGGGGCAGAAGTGATCCACCTTGGACACGACCGCTCAGCACAAGATGTCGTTGACTGTGCAATTCAAGAGGACGCACACGCAGTTGCTCTCACCTCGTACCAAGGAGGGCACGTCGAATACTTCACGTACATTCGACAATTGCTCGACGAAGCAGGCTGCGGCCACATCCGTATTTTTGGCGGAGGCGGAGGGACCATTACTCCCCCCGAAATCAAAACACTCCACGAAGCGGGAATTTCCAAAATCTATTCACCAGACGATGGTCGAACTATGGGCCTGATGGGGATGATTCATCACCTCATGGGACTCGCTTCCGAAGTCGATCTCGTGAGCGAAGAACGGATGAAAAGCCTTGATGGGCCTGTGCAAGCTTCAGATATGGCCAATGTCGGCCTCCTACTCACACTGAGTGAATCGATGGATGATGCAGAATTCAATGAGGTCCTCGAACGATGCCGTTCATCGTCCAGTGATGTTCCCGTTATCGGTTTTACCGGAACCGGAGGGGCGGGAAAATCGAGTTTGCTCGATGAATTAATGCTCCGAATTCAACGTGATAACCCCGGCAAACGGGTCTGTTTGCTCTGCGTTGACCCGACGAGGAAGCGTACCGGGGGCGCACTCCTCGGTGACCGTATCCGAATGAACTCACTTTCGAATAATGAACTCTACATGCGTTCCCTCGCATCCAGAGGCTCTGGCTCTGAAATCAGCCAACACCTCGACCGTGCGATAGAGGTTGCAAAAGCGGTTGGCTTCGACCTTATTTTTTGTGAAACCAGTGGCATTGGGCAAGGTAGCGATGCGATTACATCTGTTGCTGACCATTCACTCTATGTCATGACAGCAGAATTTGGTGCCCACACCCAACTCGAGAAAATTGAAATGCTCGATGTTGCAGATGTCGTCGTGCTCAATAAATTCGAAAAGCGAGGCAGTGAAGATGCCCTACGTGCTATTCGAAAACAAGTTCGACGCAATCGAAATCTCTTCGATGTCAGCGATGAGGAATTACCCGTCGTCGCCACAATTGCGAGTCAGTTTGCAGACGCAGGCGTTGACCGACTTTGGATGAAGGTAGCGGAACTCGTCGGCTTTGAAGCATCTACCCCGACCGATGAATTCGGAGGTGCAAAAGGCGTCATCCCACCAGAACGAGTCAACTATCTCGCTGAAATTTCTGCTACCGTTCGTGAATATCACAAACAAAATGAAGAAGTTGCACAGAAACTTCGACTTTGTCAGCATCTTGAGACGGCAGCCGCCCACGCAGAACAACGTGGTCGACAAAGCGTTTCCTCAGACCTCAATGAACAGATCACTACGCTGCTTGCTGAACTCGAACATGAGCGTGAAGCCCTTGACGAATTCAGAGACCTCGCAAAACAATATGCATCAGGAGAATACACCTACCATGTACGAGGAAAACCATTCACCGTTCAAACAACGACCGAATCGCTTGCACATTCGAATATTCCAAGGGTTGCCTTACCGACCTTCGCTGACGATGGCGAATTGCATGTGTGGATGAGTCGAGAGAACGCTCCCGGTCATTTCCCATACACTGCTGGCGTCTTCCCATTCAAACGAACCGACGAATTATCTGCACGAATGTTTGCTGGCGAAGGTGAATCAGAGCGAACGAATCGTCGATTCCACTACCTGTCAAAGGGACAAGATTTCGCACGATTGTCCACCGCTTTTGATTCAGTAACATTGTACGGCAGAGACCCCGCCCTTCGACCTGACATCTGGGGCAAAGTAGGAAACTCAGGGGTCAGTATCGCTTCATGCGATGATGCGAAGCGACTGTATTCCGGATTTGATTTGTGTGACCCCAACACCTCGGTCAGCATGACCATCAACGGGCCTGCACCGATTATTCTCGCCTTTTTCCTCAATGCTGCAATAGACCAACAAGTTGAGGCCTATCTTGCAGAAAAGGGAACGCCCCTTGAGATTCAACCAGACGCATATCGTGGAGATGTACCGGAAGGGCACAATGGCTTCGGACTTGCCACCGTTGGACGAAGAGGAGACGAACTTGTCGATGCAGAAACCTATGCAATGCTGAAGGCAAAGGCACTCTCCACCGTTCGTGGAACTGTGCAAGCTGACATTCTCAAAGAAGACCAGGCACAGAACACCTGCATTTTTTCCACCCCGTTTGCCCTCAAACTCATGGGGGATGTTCAACAGTACTACATTGACCACAATGTGAGGAACCACTACTCTGTTTCCATCTCCGGTTACCACATTGCAGAAGCGGGAGCAAATCCAATCACTCAACTTGCCTTCACACTCGCCAATGGCTTCACCTACGTTGAATACTACAGAAGTCGAGGTATGGATATTAACAAATTTGCACCCAACCTATCGTTCTTCTTCAGCAACGGGCTCGACCCAGAGTACACCGTCATCGGTCGCGTTGCCCGGAGAATTTGGGCTGTTGCTATGCGGGACTTGTATGGTGCAGACGATCGAAGTCAGAAACTCAAATACCACATTCAAACCAGTGGTCGAAGTCTTCATGCCCAAGAAATTGATTTCAATGACATTCGCACGACCCTTCAAGCACTGCTCGCTATTCAAGATAACGCAAATTCTCTTCACACCAATGCATACGATGAAGCGATCACAACACCGACCGAAGCGAGCGTTCGACGTGCATTAGCCATTCAACTCATCGTCAACAAAGAGAGTGGTTGGACGAAAACTGAAAATCCAATGCAAGGTTCATTCATTGTCGAAGAACTCACCGACCTTGTCGAAGAGGCAGTCCTCGAAGAATTCGAAGCCATCAGTCGACGTGGTGGCGTTCTTGGTGCGATGGAAACGATGTATCAGCGTGGTAAAATCCAAGATGAATCGATGTATTATGAGCATCTTAAACACGATGGTACGTTGCCAATTATCGGTGTGAACACCTTTGAGAATCCACACGCACAAAGCTTTGATGAGTCAAATGCCGATGAATTCGATATGGAACTTGCCCGCTCGACTCCAGAAGAAAAGCAGGCCTGCCTCGACCGAACAAATGGCCTCCACCAAACCCACGAGAACGCTACAGGCCAAGCACTCAAGCGATTACAAGACGTTGCACGAAGTGGTGGAAATGTGTTTGAGGAATTAATGGAAACCGTGAAGGTCGCTACGCTCGGTCAAATTACCACTGCATTGTTCCAAGTTGGTGGACAATACCGACGAAACATGTGATTTTGCATTGAGGAATACATACCGAATAACGCAACTTTCATTATTTTCACTTTGGAATGAACGAAAGTGTAAGGTTATACACCTTGAAATCATTTTGTTTGCCTAAATCTTAAAACCTAAACTTTGAGAAACCACCCTTATGACCACCATGCTAGCAGGCAAAAATGGATTAATTATAGGAATAGCACTACTCGTTGTCAATATGGCTGTACTCGCCCCATTGTCAACGGGTGCCGTCGAGGACGCAGTTCAAGAGAATGTGGCCACAAAGCCTCTTGATGATGCGTGCAAAGACGGTGACTGTGCAACCGTAGAAGCGGACTGGGCAAGTTCAAGCGAAACTCGCGACTTCTACGCATATTCGGTGACGAATCTAGCAGATGTGATGGGTGAAAATATGAGTGCCCCCACCTATGAAATGCTTGGACCGTTCACCTACGATGTGACATCGACAAAGACTGTCGTTGAACACAACTCTTCAGCAGGTACACTCACCTACAACGAAGTGATTTCTTACGAGTGTGCAGCAGATTCTGAATACCCGTGCGATACACAAATCACAAATCTCAACATCGCTTTCATGCCTCAGGTGATCGGTGCCACAGGTACAGCAGTGGAGGGAATCATGGACCTCACAAAAGTTGGATTCTCCGCACAAGCCATGGCAAACGACCTCGAAAACATGCAAGCAGGAAATTCAGTTGCTTCATCGATCTTGGATGTGATGGCCGCAAGTGATGGCTCCGAAATGATGGACGCCGCATACTCTGCTGGCTGGGGTGAAGGTGCGTACGAACAATTCAACATGTACTTCGAGGCCATGAACCTCTCACAAATGAACAACCTTTCCGGATTAGGTGAATCCTACAATTACACTGAAGCGATTCAAGGTTCGCAACTTATGCAAGCAGGTGGCCCAGGTAATGAATCTGCCATCACCTTTACAGGTGCAAACTTTGGCGACCTCTCCTACGGTATGTACAACGCAGTCATGCCAGGTAGCATGGAAGATATTTCCTTGACCACCGCAACTGGAGCACTAGTCTTCGCTGGCCATTGTGACGAATATGCAACTGCAGATTATAATGGTGTGATGGCTGATGCCGCAAACGGATTTGCCAATGTTGGAACCATGCAACGAGCGTCCCTTTGGAACTACATGTCGATGATTGACACAGGAGCGGTTGATGAAAACGATGACCCAATCATGATGCCAAACGTCAATGAGACCATTGCCCGAGACCATGCTCTATGCTATGCCGTCGGCGGCGGGGCTCTCATGGCTGGTGTCGGTGATGAAATGTGGATGATGGACACATCTGGAATGTCGGTGAACGCTGAAACGCGATTGATGAACTTGCTCGGTGTACAAATCGACAATATGGTTGCCATGAACCTCCTTCTCAACGGTACAGGAACGGACACGCCGCTTGGACTACTTGCCTCAAATGCAGATGGTGATGACTTCGGTCTCGCTGCTTTCATGGGTATGGCCCCTGCAGATGCAATGACGACATACATGCTCAGTGAAGCACAATATGGTGCAATCATGATGTGGGCTGGCGGATGGCTTACTGATGCATCGTCTATTCCACTCATTCTCCTCGGAGGCTCTGGTTCATTGACCGCATCTGGATTTGTGAATGCAACCTTTGGTGATGTTAACCCGATTGATGGCGAATACCTCGATTATTCTCTCAACATGGGTGGCCTCTGGGCGTTCATGGGGAACAATCCAGTTTCTATCACACCTGAACAATCCGGAAATATTCTCTACGGACCGCTTGGTTTGACAACCAGCACAGGTGCTACGCTCTTCATCTACGGTGAGATGGCAGGTCAAACACCACCGATCAACTTTACCACCATGGGACCAGGCGACCCGCTACCTTGGGGCGATGAAACCGTTGCCATGCTTTACGGCGTCGATGTCAATACTGCAAAAGCCATCAGAATGATTCTTATGGATTTAATCATGAGTGACTTTGTTCCTGGTTTCCTTATGGATTCATTCGGAACAACACCATATGTGACGATGGAAATGAACCAATGGCTTCTCGGATGGCACGACCCAGTCAACGCTTACCTTGAAACAGGTAACCCAATGGACATGAGTGCAGGATGGATGAGTCTTGAAACAAATGCAACCTACTATGGTTCAGGCGGCATTGAAAACGGCGATGGTACGCAATACACCATTTGTACCGGTGAAAAAGACACTTGCGACAAGGGTGAAATGCTCCTGCAAGACGGTAGCCCCTACGTATCATGGAGAGACATGGACAAAGCGACCGGAACTTTTGGACTTCTCACACCTGAATCACTCGAGGGTGCAACCGGCGGATTCGTTACCGGTGACGGTGACAGAGTTGATTTGTCAGGATACGGTGTTGTCGACCTCGTGTGTACAGACGGTTCTGAAACCGTGAAGGACATCCCAGTCACAACCTGTCAAGCATCGATGGACCCAACAACTCGTTCAGTTCAAGCGAAACTCCTTGGAACCGACACCCTCCTCGATGCACTCCCTGGTGCACTCCCAGTCTACTTTGGTAGCGATGTGACTGTAAAGGCTGAGGACATGAGCGGAGCAATCATTAGCGGAACCTCAGAATCAACCTTCTACCTCGACACAAGAGAAATGGGCAATCAATCCACTGCACCAACGATGGATGATCTTCAACCTGTGTTCATCATCAAAACCTCAGGTGAACTTTCAGACAGCGATGCTGACAGCTTGCAATCTGCAATATACACCAATCAAGAGTACTTTGGATACTGGACAAACTTTGACCATCCAATTGACTTCATCACCTTGATCTTCTACGTTGCTGGTGTTGCTATGCTGGTCATGGGCATCTATGGTATGTCCGGTACATCCGAAGAGGAAGATGAAATGAAGTTGTACACCGAACAACCTGCCACAGAAGCAGCAGGTGAAGGCGATACTGAAGAAAGTTCAGATGATGCTTGAACTTGATTCAGTTTACATCACTCGAAATCGCTGAAATCGACGGCAAGGGCTTGCCCTGCTCGCAGGGTTTCTTGTGTTGCTTTGAACACTCGAGCATCCAGTTCTTTTTGTTCTGGAGACCTCCGTTCAAGCGTACGTAGTGTCATTGCAAGTCGATGATTCTTTGCAAAATGCTCTTTGTGCCGTTCAAAATAATTCCAATACAACCGTGTTATTGGACAATCCTTTTTTGGATTGAAGACACATGATTTGCAAGAATCGCCCATACGATTTATGTACGCCGCTCCAGAAACATACGGTTTGGTCATCATGGAATCACCAAGAGCAAACGAACCCATCCCGAAGACGTTGGGTTCTACAACCCAATCGTATGCATCAACAAATGCCACATGGAACCAATCAGTGAGTTCTCTCGGATTTATATCGAGCAATTGAGCGATATTTGACAAGACCATTAATCGAGGAATGTGATGCGTCCACCCTTCGTCCAGAACCTGTTCGACGACGACATCAAGACATCGCAACGAACTTTTCTTTCCCCAAAATACAGGAGGTAGTGGTTCAACCTGTTGAAGTGCATTTGGATGGTTGGTTTCTTCAACATCTTCGTCATTCCAACGGGCGTTGCGATGACTGTTTGAGGTCGTTGGAATCTCAAGCGATGCAAAGCCGTTTGTGATATCGTGGATATGGTAGACGTATTCTCTCCAAATCAATTGTCTAAAATATCCTTCCTTGGAGGAAAGCGGTAGATCCAATTCAAGAGCCATCTTCATGAGGTCTTGTGGCAAAAGTCGATGGAGATTGAGAACTGCAGCAAGTTTTGTATGAAAGAGAGAGCGGCTACGTTCAGAAAACGCATCTTCATACGGACCAAAATGAACGAGTACAGATTTGGCGTGTTCGATGGCCAAACGCAAATCGTGTTGAGATGTTGGGTGTACATCAAGTCGGGCTATTCCAGGGTGGTTTGAGAATCGCTTATTGACGAGTGCGATGACCTCATCATCAATTTCATCGCAAACAAATACCGGTGGTGTTTGTGCAGTGGGTTCGCCTTTCCATGGTTGGCGGTTATCACCATCATGGCTGTATTTTCCTCCAACCGGAGAACCCTCTTCCATCAAGACATCCAATTCTTTTCGAACCCGTTGGTAAAATCTGTCCATTCGAAAAGGAGGCGAAGTCCCAATAGCCTGTTCAAACCATTCCCGTTTAGTCAACCAGCCTGGGTGAGGGTGAAATGTAACCGCACCTCGTTCAACAAGTTCGCTTAACTCATTTCGCAGAGCAAATTCTGCTGGCCGACAAACATGGATGCTATCGACTTCAGAGGTTATTGATTGTAGCACATCAACATAAGAACCATCTGTTGAAATATACCGTACATGATGTCCTAATTCGACAAGTTCCATTGCAAAGTGCCTCATGTTTGAGAGAAGGATGCACAATTTTTGTTTATGGTATGGTCGAGAAACCCCTTTTTGCAAACTTTCGATGAGAATCACGCCAACATTTCGATCCACAGGGAGAAATGCAGTGTTGAGTTGGTCGTACGGTAACCACCACCACTCAGAGCAGTTTGACAAAGGTGTTGAGGCTTTTGAATGAACAAATTTGCCAAAAACACTCATGTCACTCAAAGTGTATTAATGAATGGAGCGTATAAATCCGAGTTTATTTGAAAATACAATTAGGGTGCCAAAAAACGCTCGTTCTGGACACAATATTGAGAAGAGCATATAGTCTACCATGACCACTCAATCACCATTCATGAGTTCGGAATTGAACATGAAGGGTTTCAAACAAAACCTATCGATGTGCAGAGGAATTCGTTGTTCGCACACCGAAGCAAGGTTACAATATTGTCTTGATTCTGGTGGGAAAATTTTTGTTGTCGGCGATGTACACGGCCACTTTGAAACCTTTCGTGCTCTCACATATCGTCTCAAACTGCGCGAACATGATGTCTTGGTTTGCTTGGGAGACATGATTGACAGGGGGCCAAATTCGGCAGAACTTATTTCGTTCATTCGAAACCATGACAAAATCATATGCATCAAAGGAAATCATGAACAAATGGCAGTGCAATGCATCACAAAAGATGGAACCTTTGAGGCCTGGAAACCATGGATGGAACGTGGAGGAAAGTCAACATATGGTTCGTACATTGTTCAAGCAAATGGCGATTTGTGGAAAGCGAAGACAAAAATGATCGGAGATTTTGCTTGGCTTGATACATTACCAACGGAAATTGTTCTCGAACGCTTTCGATTTGTCCATGCGGGCTATGACCCTCATTTACCAATGAACGAACAGAGCGAAGCTGAGCATTTATGGATTCGAAAGAAATGGTATCAATCTGATAGGGTTGTTGATGATAAGAGGACCATTTTCTATGGGCATTCGACTACAACAAAGTTTGGCCAAGGAGGCGATATCGTTCCATCCGAGCACAAAATCAGTGATGGACGCAGCGCATGGATTGCCGTCGATGTAGGTGCATACAATCATGTCTTACCATCGCTGGTCGCAGTTGATATTGAAACCCTAAGTGTCACCAGACAGCAAACAGTTCCCAGTGAGCAATGGTTTATCGATGGCTTGGACATTGTCATACAAAAGAAACCACAGCGTTGGAAGAGGCCATCAATGAAAAAGGAATCTGACACAGCGATGCACTATGGACTTCAAATCTTGAGGGAACGATTGCACACGCATCCTCAAAGGGAACGCATGGAAATGGCAAAATTACGTGCAACCGGTTTGCAATTTCACAAGGCTCGGCACGGGGGTCGTAGAAAAGTGGGTGGCTACAAATTTCGAGTGTACCCAAAGAAAACCAAATCTGTCCTCAATCATTCGATTCAATCGGCTAAAGTGGTGTGATTTTAACACCAAATTTGAATGATGCATCTTTGATGCAATCGAAACAACATATAAGTAGGTATACAGTGATAGTCAAATCATGACCGAAAAGTCGAGTGATTTAGGTAAAGATGACAGTTTGATGAAGGCTGTTTTCAAAGTCATGAAAGACAGAAAGATACACAGTGCAATGGTTCAATCGTCTAAGAATTGTGAAAAATATCTTGAAAAGAAAGGTCAAGGTCTATCATACTCAATTTATCTATTCTAAACAGAACAGTTTCCCTAGATTCAACCTTTTCTTTCGCTACGCATAAGTAAAGCAACCACGTCTATCGGCCATGGACATCGCTTGGGGAGTTCTCCTCCCTGCTGCAACGGTGTTCACGCTTGGAGCTATATCTCCAGGACCTAGTTTGCTCGTTGTCTTACGCAATACACTGATTGGTGGTCGTAGACGTGGAGTCGCTTGCGCATTGGGTCATGGCATTGGTTTTGGCATGTATGCTCTCTGTGCAGTTTTTGGCCTAATTTATTTGCTCGAAGAACACCCTTCCATTTTTCAAACCCTCCAAATATTTGGAGCAATTCTTCTGTTGTATTATGGTTATTCGTTATGGAAATCTGATTCTTTTGAAAAAAGAGATGATGCAATTGAATCGACACACAAAGGTTGGATTGAGGGATTTGCAATCGCCTTTTTTAATCCAAAAATCGCTTTGTTCCTTGTTGCTGTTCTCGCACAAGTGCTCGAACCAAATATGAATTTGGAAAGTAAAATTGCTGTTGGATTCATTGGGATGGTTATCGACACATCTTGGTATCTTATCGTTGCACTCCTGCTCACAGGGTCAAATTTTCTTGAAGTGATCCAAAGGAACAGTCGAGAAATTTACAGAACCACTGCTGTTGTGCTCTGGCTTTTTGCTGTTTCAGTTGTATGGACGCTTTGACTACGTTTGGCAACGTGGGCAAAGAAAAGTTGAACGTTGGCCTTGTGTAATTCGCTCAATAATACCGTGACATGTCTCTTTTAGACATGGTTCATCCTCTCGGCCATAGACTTGAAATTGATGAGAAAAATACCCTAAATTTCCATCCGTGTTCGAAAAATCGTTCAGTGAAGAACCACCTGCTTGAATAGCTTCTTCAAGGACTTGTTTTACCTCTGAAACAAGATGTTGGAGTTTTTTCATTGGTTTTCCATTTTTTGTCACAAGATTGTAACCTGGCGTTTTTGGAGATATTCCAGAACGATGCAAGGATTCACATGCATAGATGTTGCCAACACCCACCACTATTGTTTGCTCCAAAAGGAGGAGTTTGATTGCTCTTTTACTCTTCACAATTTTCTTGGCAAAATCTTCTGCCGACCATTCATCAAAAGGTTCAGGCCCTAAAATTGACAATCGGGGATGCTCTTCTTCATGGTCCTTGAAAAAAACATCAACAAAACCAAATCTTCGAGGGTCTGTGTACACTGCAATTGTCCCATCCTCGAAAATAAATTCGAGATGATCGTGTTTACCATCATAACCTGTTGTAGAACCAAATGAACTCTTTACTCCGCCGTTGGTTGTTTTCGGAAAAGCATGAGCGGTTTGATCTGGTGGGAAAATCGTATATCTCCCACTCATGCCCAAGTGAGAAAGCAAGACCATAGAGTGTTCAAAATCAAGCAGAAGGTACTTTGCTCGTCGTCGAATTCCAACCAATGTCTTTCCTTCTAATTCATGAATTGCATCGGGTACCTCAAACCGAAGTTGCTTTTTTCGGACGACGACATTGATGAGTTTCTTGCCGATGAGCGAGTGAGCTAATCCTGTACGTACGGTTTCAACTTCAGGTAACTCAGGCATCGTCATCACACAATTTTTGATATGACAAATAAGAAATGCTCATCCTCAAATCCCTGTAAATTTAGAATTTCGTTACATTCAAAACCAGACGATGCAATACGTTGTTCCATTGCATCTATTTGTGTCGTCTTCGCTTCATCAGACCAACGCTCACTCGCCATTTTGAAAGAAAAAAGAGCCCGTCCGGAAGGCTTGAGGTGCTTTGAAGAGACATCGAGAAATATATCCAGTTGTCCCGTTTGTGAAACATCTTGGAACAACCAATCCACTTGACCATGAATTGTATGCTCCCAAGTGCTTTTCCTCGCATCTGCTAACACTGGAATAAAACCAGGGCGTGACTTTGCAAGTCCGAGTAAGTCTCGAATGCATCTCGGCGAAATATCGATACCAACTATTCGTCCACCATTCTTGTTTTCTTGCCCGCAAACGATGTCATGGATATGGCTGATTGTCGTTCCGTGTCCTGCTCCTAAATACAAAACTTGAGAGCCAGGATGAGGCAGGAGTAACCGTGGGTCGTGCTGAGTTCGAAGCATGCCTGCTGCAATCTTTGAACGATAGGGGTCCCACTTGCGAAACTCTATCGATGCAAATCTACGGGTTTTTTCTCCATACACACGTTTTCCTGGCGTTGCATTTGCCGTCCATAATGTTGATTTTTCAATCACGAGAGAGTCCATGTTTTTTTTATGATGATTCGACATTCAAATCATCTCTTTCGTTTTGGCTTACGGCGTGTGTTGCGAATTGCCTCAACTCGTCGTGTGATTTTTTCAAGATCTTCTTCGGTCCAAGATTCACCTTCAAAGGCATCAATTTTTGCGGCGATGCTGACCTTTGCTGCGAGCATTCTCGAAATTTTACCCCTCACCCATTTCGGAGAGTGTGAGATCCATGGATGCATGAAAATATGTCCGTGCTTTGGTGGTGGAGAGCCCGTTTTCAAGTGATGGAAAAATGCTTTTTCAGCACCCAAAACCTGAATCGTTCCGGATGGAAGTTTGCTTAATCGCTCACGTCCGTGGGCTTCAACACACATACGAGCAGCGAGAAGGGGGCCTAAAAGGAGAGAAACTGAAGGCAAATACTGATTTGATAATTCACGAAGAGCGTGCTCAATACGGTCAACATCACCCTTCTCCTTGACTGCTTGGTTTGCAGTTGCGGCCATGATGTTCCATTCCTTTTGAGGTACATCATGGGTTGGAACTTCGACATCAAATGTAGAACAAAAAGATTCAATGGTCTCACAACCCGCAACTTTTCGAAGAAAGTCTGTACGACTAGAGGCTGATTCAGCATAGGGGAAGACATCGCCAATCCATTCAATGCATCGATTTTCTAGTGTGATTTGACTTGACCGGAGTTCATCAGAAAGTCGCAATAAATGCTCCATCCGCCGATCTGGATGGCCACTTTCGCCTTGAATTTCCAGTGTTGTTTCAAGAATGAGCGCCTCATCAAACCGAAGGTTTTGCTCTTTTGTTGGTTCTGGGAAATCAGGTATTGGATTTTCAAATTCGTGCCTTTGGCGAGGTTTTGCGTCAGGGAATCGTGTTGATAATTCGTGTGCTTCGGGGGTAAGGTTATCATTTTTCATCGATTGAATTCTTTGAACAATATCCCTTGGTGACAAGAATCCATTGTGTTTCAAATCATCGATGATTTGACCATCATCATCAACAACAACTGCGGCCTGCCAATCAAAAACGAGCCACATGATTGCTCTAACACAATGATTTTCTTGACACTTCCGATGAGGTTCGATGAGTGATGCATTTATTGAGAAATATCAAAAAATTTGATATACGGTATTGCATCGAGAGAGGTAATGTTTTGCCCAAAATGTGGAACTCTATCCTTCCCGACCCCATCAGGAGACATTTCCTGCACCAATTACAAATGTGGATACAACGGACCTGCAAAGTTGATTGTCAAGGGTGCTGACGGCTCCAGTATTGATCTTTCAAAAGTCACAAGTCAAACAAAAACTGAGTCCCGTGAGTATGACATCATCAAAGAGGAAGATAACGTTCAGGGCATTCTCACAAAAGGCACCTACATGTGTCCGAAATGTGACCATACCAATGTGTACGCATATCTAGAGCAAACAAGGTCTTCCGATGAACCTGAAACAAGAATGCTCACTTGTGCAAACAATGATTGTGGACATGGCTGGAGAGAATATTAGAGTTCATTCTCAACTCTAGGTGCAAGGAAATACTGGACTTCACCTGCTCCTTCGTGGAAAGTAAATTGAAGCGACAATGGATAACTGTCTCCGAATCCAATGTGTACTGCATCGATGGACTTGAAGACCTTCGCAAGAGGAACCAAATATGTCAAAGAGTATTGACTACGAATTGGATTTTCACATGTAATTGATTCAAGTTCATCTTTCCCAAATTTAACAGTTACAGAATCGGATTGTCCGACCACGTGAATGGTA
>Ga0255764_10001776_pt1 | contig 17956 bp, 16 predicted proteins | sample 071ome_30_FD_179964 | JGI IMG/M metagenome (GOLD analysis project Ga0255764, IMG submission 179964) | Coastal salt marsh microbial communities from the Groves Creek Marsh, Skidaway Island, Georgia - 071406AT metaG (version 2) | ecosystem: Environmental > Aquatic > Marine > Intertidal zone >... | reverse complement strand
TGATTGGACGCACATCACGCAAGTCCCCCATGAGTTCCGGCGCCATCGCCGTCGTCGCCGTCCTCGTCGTCATCGTCTTCGCCTGTCTCGTTCTGGTCTTCTTTGCGCGTCCTTTTGAGAAGAACTCGATGAAGGATTGAAATCCACGCATTTCGTACGCCTGCTTCACCACTTCAAACGATTCCAACAGCGCACTAAACTCTGCGGAATCGCCGCCTTTATCCGGGTGTTTCGTGAGACACGCCCCGCGAAAAGTTTGACGAATCACGCGCCATCCTCGGTCAACATCTTGACCACTCAACTTTGTCTCGTCGACGCCGATGGTTAACAACGCGCGTCGCACAACATCCGACCCGGATTTCTTCGCCGCCCGTCGTTTACGCGGAGGCATGAAGAGCGACGAGGAATGACGAGCGTTCGTATATCACCGCGCGACGTTGATTGGTACCAGGATTTTCGTCGCGATGGGCGTCGCGCACTGACGCTCGCGCGCGCGCGTTCGCCTCGGAACGACGTCGTTCGTCTACATCGTCTACATTCGTAATAATACACACAACTCTTCCGCCAATCTAGTACCCATCATCCGACCAACCCGTCTCGTACCCATCGAATTCTCTCTCTATGATGGCCGCCGCCCGCTCGTTACACCCCGGTGTTCTACCAAAGGTTTTTGAATATCCGTACACGAACGCGCGTTTCGATTCCGCGTCGTGTCGCACGCGTCCGCCGCCCAACACGCGTCCGCGAACCCCTTTGCCCCCAAACTCCTCTTTAAGCTCCCGCATGCACGCCGCGAAATTATCCGCGTGAAACGCGCAGTGCGCGTACGATCGAACGACGACGATGGCGCCGTCTTCGCCGTCGGCGGTGAGTTGAATCAAGACGTATTTCCACGTGCCCGGTGCGAGCTTGACGATTGGAACCTTTTTGAGGATGGAATCCTCGGCGAGTTTACCCGCGTTTTGTTCGACGCGTTCGGCGGACGTCGCCTCGCGGACGAGGGCGAGCGCGGCGGCGTTGAGCGCTTCGCCGGTGTGCTCACAAAACCGCGGGATGGAGTGGTCCGTCATGGTTGATTGATTAATCTGATTGATTAATCAGTCAAAGAGGCGCGGACTGAGGATGGTAGTTGAAGCGGTTACGCGCGTAATATTACATTCGAACCGATGGAACGTGAAGACACGTGAACGCACCGGCGATTAGATTGACCAATTCATCTCGCACGCGTCTTCGCAATCGTCACCGCGCCAAGCGACCCTGGTTTGCGGAAAGATGACCGAGTATCTCGTCGCCGAACGCGGTTCAGCCATCATCGAAGCCACCGAATCTCTCCATTTCAAGTAATGATCCGTCTCCTTGTGCGCGCGCACGGCGTCGGCGTTGGCGTACACCTCGACGAGGACGAAACGAGTCGAGTCTTCGGCGGATTGGAAGACGTCAAAACGTAAATTATCCGGTTCGAGGGCGCTATTGGACGCGTTGTCCACGCAACACGCGGCAAACGCCGCTTCAGAGCCCGGTTTCACTTTCACATACACGTGCGTCACCTGCGCGTCATCCGGGTCGAGATCGCATTCGTCCTCTGGATTCCACGACACCGCGTTCGTACCTTGCCACGTCGCGTCGTCTGGATAAATCGGCTCATAAGTCTCGGCGGTTCTCGGTTCCATCATCAAGTCGGCGACGTCGTCGCGCCACTGTAAATAATGTTTCGTCTCCTTGTGTTGCGCCACCGACGCGTCGTCCGCGTAAATCTCCACCAGCGTAAACTCATTCGGTTGTTCCTCGCTTCGCAACGCGTCGAATCGCAAGTTTCCCATCTCTTTGATTGAGAGCGACGCGTTGAATGCGCTCGCAGACATGAATGCGCGCATGGAATCCTCATCGCTCTTCGTGGTCACGCGCACGAACGTGACCCGCGTCGACGCGGACGACGCGCGAGTCGTTCGTGGTCGCGCGCATCGTCGGCGCGCGAGAGACGTAGTCGTCGTCGCAGTTGTCAGCGACGACTTCATCGACATCATGGTGATCGATGCGACTTTGCACAGCACCGTCTGACGCGACTTCTTCACAACTCGTCCCGCGGTGCCTGCCGGTCGTCGAGCGAGCGGTACACCGATACACCGGACGAAGCCGACGAAAGAACGAACGATGACGTCGTCGTCTTCGACGGATTTCCTTCGCGACGCGTACGGCAGAGCGTCGGCGGCGTTGAACAGCGAACGATTGGATGCACTCGTGAGCGAAGTTCGAAGCGCGTCGCGCGTCGGGATGAGCGCGGTGAGCGGGATCGGGGCGTACGCGAGCGAACTCGTCGAACGAGGGGTGAAGAGTGAGGCGTTGGACGCGTTGTTGCGGAGACAACGCGCGGAGGAGGTGCGTGCGAGGATGAGTTTTTCAACGCGATGCTCATTTGATTAGTGTTGACGAGAGCGCCCAACGCGTCGTCGCGTTTCGCTTACATTTTTATCCCGTTCCTTCTCACATCGATGCCGAAGATTTCACGACGCGAGCGCGATGCGATGCGATGATTTTCATTCAACGCGTGACTAACCAGCGCGCGCGATTGCGTTTCGCTCGATTTTGCAGGAGGATACGCGCGTGGAGGGCGGCGTCGCAGAGTACGCGTACGCGGTGGAGCGCGCGTTGGAAGAGTACGACGTTCGACACGCGCACGTCGATTCGAGGGCGAAACTGGCTCTGAGAACGAGCGCTGAGCTCGAGGCAAAGATTCGTCGCGAGGAGTCCAACTGGACGGCGCTGGAGAGAGAGCTCGATCAAGTGTCTGGGTTGACGTCGCGGGTATGGGAACAAGGCGAATCGCTGGGAAAGACGGTTGAGTTGATGAGCGAGATTGAGGAGATGCTGCTCGAGGCTGAGATTGGCATCGAGCTCGAAGCATTGTATCGTCGAAGGGACGACGCGGAGGTGAAGGAGGCGGAAGCGGATAAGGCGTTCAAGGCAGAGGTGGAACAAGTTCTTCAACTTCACGACATGCTCGTCAGCGACGCCATGACGAACCAAGCGAGCTCGAGAACGATGGAAGAGATTGCGGCGGAGCAGGATTTGAAAAAGAAGCTCGCGAGCTTGGCGAAGAAGAAGTCCAAGGATAACGCCGCGGACGAGCAAACGCTGAAGGATATCGCGTCTGCGCTCGATGTGGCGTCGAGCATGTCTACCAATCTTACCGGAGGAAACTTGGACGATTTCTTCACCGCGGGCGACGACGAAGAGGAAGGAGAAGGAGAGGGTTCCGAATCGGGCAAAAAGAAGGCGTACACACTCTATGGATTACGCGCGCGCGCAGACCAAACCAAGGGCGTGATATTGAACCAACCCATCGAGACGAATTCGCAGGCGACGATGAACCCGAGCGAAGCCGAACGCATCGCTCTGGCGAGAAAGGAGGCGCTCGGCATCAAGGATGAAGACATGGCTGGGGTCAACTTGAGACCTCCACCGCCAAAGGGTGGTGCGCACAGCGGACCTCTGGATGACCCGGCGAGCCCGCGGAGGATTGCGATAGAATCGAAGAGCATGTCGCACCAAGTGAGCGATAGGTTGAAGAACTTTAGTTTGGAGAGTGTGTGGGAAAGCGCGTCGCAATCCACCGCCACTGCGCGAGAGAAGGCATCCGCGGCGACGGCTGCCGTCGCAGCCGTCGCGGCGAGCGCGGCGTCGGAAGTGCAATCTAAAAGTAAGGAAGCCGCGCGCCTTTTGCAAGAGCAAACTGCGACGTTACGACGCACGAAGAGTACGGAACCGGAGGATCGCCGAGGGAATTATTCCAAAAAGGATGCAGGGACATCCACTTAGCTACTCATCCTACTGCTGCCGCTGCTGCTGCCGAGCATAGCCTAGAGGCCGCAAAGCGCACAAATTTAAAACAAAAATGAAAAATTCTTTCCACGTCTTCTCACTCACGCGTTCTCGCGAAGACGAGCCTCCTCTTCTTCAGAAATCACGGGTGGCCGATCGCCGAGAAGCGTTGAAGGCCATTCCTCGTCTCGAATGTGCCGATTAATGGCGTTTCTCAGTCTCTCCTCCTTCGCACCCGAGTGGAAATGCAACCGCTCGCCAGAACGGAACAAGAAGAAGGATGGCGTAGTTTTAATGCCGAGCACGTCGCGCGCCAGCACCGTCGTAGAACCGTTTTCGTTTCCATTCATAAAGACAAATTTGATGGCTGGAAACTCTTCTGCAATCTTTTCATACTTGCGCGCGAACGCCTTGCACGGACGGCAAAATGTGAACCCGACCTCTAAGCAAATCAGTCGATCGCGTTCGTTCTTTTGCAACTTTTCCCACTCATCCTGCGACACGATTGTCGTGATCGTTTCGTTCTTAATCTCGCTCTCCCACCAACGCTGCCACTCTTGAAAACTCACGACGCCGTTGTTGTCATAATCCAACAAATCCATCAATCGTTTCACGTCGTCCACTCGTACGTTCAAGGCCGCCGTCGCCGCTGCGAGCTCACTGAGCTCCAAGACCCCCGAGCCGTTCGCGTCAAACTTATCAAACACGCTTCTCAATTGCTCGTCAGTGACGTATTGCGGCGACACGCCCGTCTCCAATCCAATCGCCTCTCTCACCTGCGAGAGCGTCTCACGCGCGTCGAGCTGCTGCGACGCCAAAACTGCGGCACCCTTGACACCTGCGACAAACCCGAGCGTTCCAGCCGCGACTTTAGTCTCGCACGTGAGCTTGTCGAGAATTTTATCCGCGTTTTCTCCCGCCTTGCCGCCGAGAATGATGGCGTCTGGCTTGTACTTGGCGCTCAATTTCAACAGGTAGGCGTTCACTCGCGCTGCGTACGCGCTCCAGCCTTCCGCGTCGTCATCGTTCAATGGAATTTTCGCCGCGCGCGCTCCGTCCTCTTCGTCGTCGCTCCATGAATCGACAATCTTTTCGCCTTCGAAATTCTTCGCCACTTCGCCGTGTTCAAAGAGCGCCGTGCTGAAACGTCCACCCACCATGCAAAACATCACCAATCCTTCCCGAGCATCCTGAGACAGCGAAACTCCAGCGCCAAACTTGAGCTCCGCCGCACCGCACGCCTCGGCGCCGCCGGCGACGGAAACATCGCATCCAGTCGCCGTTCGACACGCCGCCTCGACTTCGTCTCTCGCCAGCGTTCCCTCCCGCGCGTTTCCCACCTCACCCTCCACCCGCGTGAGCAACCCCGGAAGCGACACCCCGACCCGTCCGCGCCACTCGAGCGTACCCACGAGCTTGGCCACCGCTTCGGCGATCCCTCGCGCGGTGCGCGCTTCAAGCTTTGTCGACGCGCCCGCCTTTGCAAACTCACCCGTCCTCGCATCCACCGGCGCCGCGCGTAAATCCTCCGCGCTCGCATTCACGTACACCCCGAGCACGACTTCCGACGCATCGTCCTCATCCTTTACAGCCGCCGTCACCGCCCCTCGCCTCGCCAGCGGCGCGCACCGCGGCGTCAACGCACCGACGACGCGTTTCACGCATCCACGCGCACGAAGACCAACTGACGCCGCACCGACGGCACCACCGCGCGAGCGCCCTCGAGCCGTCGACGACGCCCAGGCGGTCGAACGCGCCGTCGCCATGCGATGTCGTTCCGGGCGCCTCGACGCGGTCGCGCGCGTTTTCGAGTGAAGTCAGGGTTCGAGGCGAGCGCTTCGTTCGTTCGTTGAGAGGACTCAGCGTTCGTCACACACCGACGTTCGGTTCGGTCAGACGCCGCGAGGAGAGACTCGAACGCGCGCGCGCGAAGAGGGCGCGAACGGTGGGCGACGGGAACGACGACGACGACGACGACGACGCGAGAACGCGGCGGTGTTTTATTCGAACAACCAAACGCCTTTGTCGTTGTTTGGATTGATTCGGAAGTGGATTTGATTCTTTAAAACGTCGGCGTCCGCGGACGATGCGTGGGACGACGACGGCGATGACGCGCGGGACGAACGCGTGCGTCGCGTCGACGAGCGGGCGGGACGCGACGGGTCCGCGGGGGAGGATGACGACGATGCGGGTGTCTTCCTCGTCGCCGGCGCGTTTGCGCGGCTCGAGGTTGGGTACCGAAGACGACGATTGGTCGTCGCGTCGTTCTTCGGTTGTGGCGCTCAGCGTGGGTCGATCGCGTGAGGACCCATCGCGTCGGTCGCGGTTGATGGCGTCGTCGGCGTCCGGGCCGGAAGAACCGGAGGGGGACGCGCCGGCGCCGACGTCGACGTCGGGAGGCGGTTTCGCGAGAGGGGAGGGCGTCAAGTGGAAATCAAAAAAGGAACTCAAGGCTTTCCTGGAGCAAATGTCTGAAACGTTTCCAGAGGAATTGGATGAGATGCGGAAGAAAGTGAGGGATGACGTGAAGCGCGCGTCGCAGAGCGCGGTGTTGTTGACGCTGGCGCAGGCGTGTTTCGTGGGGGCGACGTGTTTGAGCGCGCAGAGCATGAGTTACTTTTCACCGGCGCAGTTTACGCTCACGCGGAGCCTAATGTCGCTGCCGCTCATCTACCTCTTGGCGCGTACAAGAGGGGAGACTATGCGGGAGCTGAAGAATGTGAAGAAGCGCAACGCGTTGCTCACGTCGATGGTGATGATTTTGCTCGCTGCGTGCGTTTGCATGGCGCAAATGTGCTTGGCATACGGATTAAAGTACGCGTCGCTCGGGAACGCAGTCGTCCTGGGTCAGCTGGTTCCAGTTTACTCGTGCGTCATCGCTGTCTTCCAAGGAATCGAAAAGCCGAGCGGTGGTAAGTTTGCGGCGATCGGTGTCAGCGTGATTGGAACCATTTTACTCCTCGACCCATCTCGTATGTGGCTGAGCACAGCGAACATATTGCTTTTGCTTCGCAGCGCATTTTTCGCCGCGTATTTGGCGTTCCAAGAGTCTATCTTGCGCGAATACAACCCAATCACGGTGGCGGTCGTATCTCAGGCTCTGGGCGCGCTCATGGGCGTGGCGATCACGGTGCCAATGGTGCTGCGCGAGCACCTCACCGCCGAGGCATCCATTTCGTTGGTGACGGCGTCCAACGCGTGGCTCGCGGTCGCTGGAGTCGGTGCGCTCGCTTCAGCGGCATACGCACTCACGACGCGTGCGGAGGCGGACACGACACCCGTTGTAACGGCGTGTTACGGTTCGCTTCAACCAATCTTTGCCGGCATCATCATGTCTGCGGGCATCGGTAGCACCGCCGTCCTGGCTAGAGACGCACTCGCGTCCGTGTTAATCCTAGTAGGTAGCATCTTTGCGGCGGCAAAGTCAACACTCGAACGTAGTCACAGACGCGTATTGCAGCGCTCCAAGCAACTCGGTGGATGGAACACGCTCACTGGAGATCCAACCATTGCTTTGCCAAGAACGTCTTCGGCTACCAGCTATCCGGCGCCGATTGACATGACGCTCGATTGGGACGTAGACATCGATGTGCCCCAAAGCAAGACGTCCGACGATGGCGCTGACGTTGGTGGCACGGTTATCATGAAAGGCGGCAAGGTATCCAAGCGCGATGGATCAAGCGAAGGCACCGTTCGACTCAAGCGAAAGAGCCGCAAAACGACGCTTCGACGCGCAGACGTCGTCTGGACGGTTGCATGGGCCGTTGTTTTGTCCATAGCTGCTCTTGCAGGTGCCGGCTTGATAGGCTGGTACTTTGTGTATCTTTACTGGCGCTTCTTCTGCTAGTTTTGCGACGGGAAGTGGTGAATCTAGATTTCAATGCTGTTGTTATTTCAATGCTCCTAAAAGTTTCGCGAATGGAAAGACGCTTCATCTAAGAAATCTGCCACGACAGCCACGCCACCAAACTTTCTACCATTGAGCGCGTTTCTCGCCGACGTAGCCGCATCGATCGATGCGTACTGAACGAACACCTTGCCCATACCAGCCACTTCAGAGCCATCCGCGCTTGGACGTGGAATGACAATCGCAACAATTTCACCGTGTTTACCGCACTCCTCTTGCATATCCTCCATGATGTTTTCGTATTCCTCGTCATCGGCAAGCTCTTCTTTGGTGATGCCCATGTTATCAAATGAGACGACGCTGCTCGGCGGATTGGACGGCGGCGGGACGAGCGCCGGAGGAGGGGGAGGTACGCCGACCATCTGCGGCATTCCTCCTTGTCTCGACGGATCTTGCTCCGCCCGACGAACCGTGAGCGTTTTATCACCCATTTGCATGCCGTTCAGTCCCTGGCATGCAATATCCGTAACGGAGACGTCCTCGTAGACGACGAACCCGTAACCCTTGCTATTTCCAGTCTCCTTGTCGCGAACCAAATCAAAACGAGCGATGGGACCGAATGCCTCGAGGAGCTCTCTCACCTGCGGCTCTTCCAAAAAGTACGGCAACCCACCGATAAAGATACGGTCTTCGTGCTCTTGCAAAATATTTCCCGTCGACGCGCGCTTGAGCGCCGTGTTATCTAATCCGATCGCCGCCAAGTCCAAATCCGGGCTCGGCTGCGACGGTCCGAGGTCCATTGCCAGCTGCGAGTTGTAATCATTCGGCCGACGAATCCGCACCGGCGTCCCGTCGATGATCACACCATCCATCGACAATGCGTTCGAGCACTCAGCCACGCTGCGGAACTCGACGAATGCAAACTTCTTCTCCACATTGATGTACACGTTTACGACGCACGGCCCCTCTTCGCCCGTCGTTCCGTTAATCGCGATCAACGCATTGTTAAAAAACTTCGCCAACAAATCCTCGTTCGTCGTCATCGGAACACCACCGACGTAAATCCGTCTCGCGTGTCTCGTCGCCTGCAGCGTCTGCTGCGCCCCACCGTACATCCCAAGCGGCGCGTTCGGCGCTCCGTACGTCGCTCCCGCCGGCGCCGCGAAACCCATTCCCGGCGGCGGCAACTGGCTCGGGTCCACCCCTTCCGGGAGCACATCAAACAGCGTTTCCCGCATTCTCGGTTTCCTCACGTACTCCCCGGGCGACATCGACCGGTCGCGTTCGCGTCGGAACCACGATCGTCCGCCTCGGTCACCGCCTCTTCGTCCGCCGCCGTCGCGTCTGCGACCTCGGTTGTACCCACGGTCGTCGTCGCGTCCCCCTCGGTCTCGGTATCGAGGCGGCGAACGCGAGTCGCGACGTCGTCCCTCGTTTCTTCCCCCGTACATCGCGCCGGTTTCGATCGCGTTCGATCCGTTCGGTGCGCGTCGCGGTGTGCGGAAAGACGCGTTCGATTGATGAGATCACTTCAGGGGCGTTCGCGCGCAGCCAACGCGGACGTATTGATGACGAAACGAATGTATCATTCGTCATCACCTCGAATGGAAGGCATCACCCGTCTCGGGCGAAAAGCGAATGGCGTGTGTGATAAATTACAACCCGAGATCTTTGACGGATGGACGCTGCGAGATGGGGACGCCGTCGCGGTCGACGAGGGATAAATTTTTGTAATAGCCGCGAGGCGAACGCTCCGCCGCCGGAGCGAAATTGGCGATTAATGAGCGTAAATCTCGCTCCTCGAGGACATCCTCGCTGGCGTACTGAGGGTAGGCGTTTCTAAACGCTCGGGAAATTTCCGTTTGATGGACGCGACCGGAGCGGGAGAGACGCTTGGAGGCGAATTCGCAGAAATCGGCGTATTGCGCTTCGAGCTTTTCGAGCGTCGCCTCGTCGATTCGCTTCGGACGGCCGAGTTCGGAGACGCCGGCAATGGTGAGAAAGCCGACTCCCGTGGAAATTCCCCAGGTGGAATCCAAAAAGTCTGTTCCGACGGTGGAGACGGCGGCGCCGGCGATGGCGAACCACGCCGCGACGGCGACTTTGGCGCCAATCGAAGCGTCCTCCATCTTCTTTGTTCCCGTCGCCAAACGAAGCACCCAATCGCTCGGTCGCTCGGAATCCGTTCTACCTAAAAACAACATGACGATGGAGATGGGCGAGGCGTAATACAAGCCCACGGCCCATATCACCGCTCCCGCCAGCGCCGCCGCGCCCAACCTCCCTCCGTCCGCGACAGCCGCCGCGTCAAAGTCAAACAACGCCCCATCATCCCCACCGTACGACGCGTACGACTCGATCGAATCCACCCCGTAAAGAAACCCATCCGACACCGTATCGTACACCAACGCCACGACGGTGGTCATCGCCAGCGCCAATCCACCGACGACGACCCACGTCTGCGCGTTTTCTCTATTCCGAGCCTTTTCCCGTCGCGAAATCAACCTCGGATCCCGCTCTCCTTCCGGTGGAGACCGTCGACCGGCGCGCGCGCTCGAATACCTCGTGCGTTTCACAGCGCGTCGTCGTCCCGCGACCACCGTTTTCGTCGTCGGCAACGCAGCGACGGCAGTACAAAACGTTGACGTCGTCTCACACCGACGAGTCATCGTCCCTCTTCCCCGGACGAGTGCGCGCCGACGCGCCGACGCGCGCGACGACGAAGACGACGACGACGACGACGACGACGATACCGTCACCCGCACTCCCATCGCGCCCGTTACCATCGATCCACCGCGACGACGAGCGCTGACGACGCGCGACGAGCACTGACGCCATACGTCATCACAAAGCAAAAGTCAACACACAGACGCGAGAGCGCGCGCCGCAGTCTCGCGCCCGCGCACCCGTCCCGTCGATGCGCTTCCCGCCGAGAATGACCCCGACGGGGGAACGGATATCGCTCCTCCCCGTCGCGCGCGCCGAGGCGGCGCTCGCCGCGCTCGCGAGAACCCTCGGTGCGTCTGACGACGCGGTGCAGCGCGTTCTCTCTGGAGGGTCGCGTCGCGCGCCGAGACCGATCGCGCACCCGCGGGTGAACGAGGACGCGCCGACGCGACGAACGCTGACAGAGGAGGAAATGTCCCGCGTCGAGCTCGGGGGGGCGGACCCGTAGAGACGACGCGGAGGGCGTCGAAACGCTTAGTGACGGTTGTAAAACGAATTGTGTGTAATCCAAAAAAACAAATTTGATGAAGAGTCGTCACAACGCGCCGACGACGATGGAGGAGGAGGAGGAGGACGTCGCGCGGCGGCGTGGGTGTCATATCGCGTCGCGTAACGCGCACGCGTACGCCTTTGCGATTTTCGGTGGGGTTTTGTTCGGGTACGATGTGGCTTTGATTAGTGGCATCCTACCGACGCTCAAGATGAAATGGAAAAACGACGACGTGATGTTGGTGTCGGTCGTCGTCGCGGCGGCGAAAGTCGGAGCGGTGTTCGGGGCGTTTTTCGGCGCGGCGGCGATGCGGACGTTCGGGAGGGTGAAAACGGCGAGTGCGTTCGCTTTAGGTGCGTCGAGCGCTGGCGCTTTGGTTTGCTGGTGGAGCGCGCGCGCGGACTCTGGGGCGTCTGGTTTTGCACTCGGAAGGATGATTTTAGGACTAGGAATCGGAGCTTTGGCGGTCGTAGTTCCGCAGTACGTGGCGGAGACGGCGGAGAGGACGAAGAGAGGGCGGATAGGGGCGTGTTACGAGTTGTCGTTGTGCGTCGGGATGGCTTTGGCAAACGCCGCGACGTGGTGGAGACCGTCCGAAACGCTTGGTATTGTTGTTTTATCCCCGGCGGTGATTGGATTTTGGACGGCAACCGTTTTTGCGATGCAAAAAGAGAGTCCTCGATGGGAGGTAAGCCGTGGGCGGGCAGAGAGCGCGAGGGATACGCTCGCAGCGACGTGTCGCAACGTGGATGAAATTGAGGCAGAGCTGCGCGAGTACGAAACCGAGGCTCGAGAGTGCGGAATGTCGCGAGACCACGCAGGTTTTGTTGAAGCGCTGAAGAACTCGTTCTCTGGATTTAGCGAGGCTTGGGGTGGGGATGAGAAACATGCGGTGAGGCTCGTGTTGGCGTTGGCGGCGTTGAATCAACTGTGCGCGTCGACGAGCGTCATCAACTACTCAGCGGTGATTTTACGAAGCGTCAATGAAGCCGAGCGAGTCGATGACGATTCGGAAACGACGATGGATGTATACAACGCGTACGCCGGTCTCGTGGTTCTGTGCAAGACGATCGGCGTCGTCGCGAGCATCGTTCTCGTCGATAGCGTGGGTCGTCGGCCGCTTTTGCTGTACGGCGCAATCGCGAGCGGATTTGGTCTGGTACTCGCGAGCTTTGGATACTCCATGTCGAGCCTCGGTTGGACCTTGGTAGGAATTTGTGCGTTCATTCTCGCCTTCTCGGCCTCGTTCGCGAGTGTGTTTTGGGTCATCGTCGGGGAATTCTTTAGTATGCGATTGAAATCGAGCGCGTCGGCGGCTGTCACCGCGACTCTCTTCGCGAGCGGCGCTTTGGCCGACGTCGCGTTTCCTTCCATGCGAGCCGCCATGAGTTTCGGTGTCTTCATCTTCTTCGCCGTCGTGTGTTTTGGATCAGCCTTGTTTGTCTTTTTGTACATTCCAGAGACGGCCCGCAGGCCGCTTCACGAAGTGCAAGCGATTCTCAAAGCCGCTCGAGCGGGGTACTCAGCCATGCCAGCGGACGAAGACGAAGACCAGGACGAAGGAAATCGCATGACGGACATGACACGAGTCTTCCCTTCTTCAATGGCGACAACACCGTAGATTAGATTTTGTTGTACTTACTTTAGAGTTAGTTGATTACATACAACGCACCGAATCGAACGCTTTCCCTCGTCCGTCGGCGCCAGTATTTTAAGTACTCGTACACCACGTCAAACAAAAACGCGCACCCTTCGTAGTCTCCGCCGTTTACATCGGACCCGCCGCGGACGCCGTTCGAATGATTTGCAACAGCGACGAACCGATCACGACGAAGACGAAGAACCCGAGCATCACCGGTCCTACGGCGAAATCCTTCTTCTTCGTCGCTCCAGGGCCCACGGCGCCTCTTCTGTGGATGTTCCCGTGAAACTTTCGCGACTTTGCCGCCATCATTCTTTGTGAATTCGCCTGCGCGCGCGCGGTTAAAACGTAGATGATGGTTCTCGTCAGTCGGTATTCTTCTCCATCGTCGTCCATCCGTCGTATCGATCCGATCGAGCGTTAGATCCATCCAACCACCGTGAGCCGCGCATCGACGCATCCAATCGTCCTCCGCGCGCGCATCCACCCGCGCCATTCACCGTTGTTTTCCCCGCATCGCATCACGCACCATTCTTTCCTATCAATCGATCGACGCGGGGTTCCGGGCGGCGTCGTCGGCGACGGCGTCGCGTCCGAGAGTGTCGAGACTTCGGCGAGATGGTGTTTCGTCTCGAAGGAATAAAAAAATGTGACACGTGGCATGATTTGATTCAACGGTACCACTTACATACTTTATTATACGTTTCACGAGCGCGGTCGAGCGCGCGGGCGGCGGTGAGTGAACACGCGCACTCACTATATACAGATGGATGCATGCATGCGCGTGCGCGCGCTCTAGTACTTTTTGCAGCGAACGTAAAACGTTCTGGGCGTCTTGTCCGCTTTGTACGCCTGCTTCGTCGAAGGCGCGGGTTCGGGGATTTGACCGGTCCAACGGCCGTAGTTGAGAGGTCCTTCGCCGACTTGCGCGGCGATTTCGACGGACCAAGGGGCAAAGTACTCGTCTGGGGTTTTGTCGCACGCGGATTTCCACACGGAGTGACCGGTGCGACGCGCGCGGCCGAAACAGCGAGCGAGCTTGAGACACACCGGGGCGGATCGCGCGCGGCGGAGCGATGCGGGGTTGACGACGGACGCGGCAAGCGTCGATCCCGGGGCGGAATATAGAGCGAGCTGCGTGAGCAACCGCTTAGCGACTCGGGGTTTGAGGTAGTACATGAGACCTTCGAGTACCCAGCACGTCGGCGCCTTTTCGCTGAAACCGCTCCTCTTGAGCGCGTCGAACCAGTCGCTGTGTTCAATGTCTGCGTAGACGCAGATGCGCTCTTCGCACAGCGTGAACGGGACGTCGCCGATAATGTCTCGCTTTCTCGTCAGCACCGCCTCGACGTCCAACTCAAAGACCGTCGTCGCCGCCTTGGCCGCTGGCGAACTCGCCTCGATTCTCCACGCCCGCGTATCGTACCCAGCCCCGAGCAAAACAATCTGTCTCGGCTTGGCCCCGCCAGAGTCTTCACCACCCGTCAGCGTCTTGGCCGCCTGCGATCCCTTCTTAACACCGCCGCCGCCACCGCTACCACCCGTTTTTGACTCTCTCAACTCTTCGGCATCCATTTCGCTCGCGAATGCTCGTATCGCGTCGTCAAAAAATCTCGTCCGAATCGCGATCCGTCCTTTATCCACATCCCTCACCGCGGTCGTCCCATTCCCATCCTCCGTTACCATCTCTCTCTTCGCCCGCATCCGCGTCATCGTCTCCTCTCCCGCCAGCGCCGCCGCGAACGGGTCGACAAAGAGTGGATTTTCTCGTTCGCTCTCGAGCGCGCGCAATCCCGCGATGCTGTTCGCCGTGTTTTGCACCGTCGCCGACACTCGACGTCCGATGATTCGGTGCTTCGTCCGCGCATCCGCCGCGCTTTCGTTTTCCGACATTTTTCCCAACCGTCGTCGGTCGCTCCGCGCGCGCGTCGTCGACGATTGCCGTCGTCACCCTTTCATAATTCTCAACCTCTTTTTTTTTGAACCATCCGCGCACGATCGATCGATGAAATACACCGATCGAAATCACCACATTGGGGATTTTAAACCTCGACATGTATCGATCGCGAGAATCGTACGCATGGATTTCATCGATTCCCCCTATTTGACGGTTCTTAACTCGTCGATTTTGAGTTGATGACGTCGACAAGGAGGAGGACGCTTCAAAAGAGAGGCGCGCCGCGTCGATCGCCCGGCGCGAGTGCGCGACGGACGGACGGTTCGACGGACGGTTCGACGGATGACGACGGCGACGATGACGATGACGATGACGACGCGCGCGACGACGACGCACAACGCGGCGACGACGGGAAGAAGAATGATGCGAGGGAAGCAGCGGCGAGCGCTCGTGGTGCGAACGGCGGTGCCTCCGCCGGCGGATGAAAAAGACGCGGCGGACGAGAAGGACGCGGCGAAGCGCGATGCGGAGACGAAAAAGGTGCTGGATGAAATCGTGTCAAAAAACGGTGGGCGATTCACGGGTAAAGTGGAGGTGGTGAACCGAGGCGGGGTCGTCTTGCGCGCGCAAAAGGGTCGGTTTCGCGCCTTTCTTCCAAAGAGTCAGATGCGGTCGAGCCGGTTGCGAGGGGATTTTTCGTCGGGTTCCGCGACGACGGCGGCGGAGGATGAGACGAAGAGCTTGGAGGGTCAGATTGGGCGGTTGATTGACGTGAAACTCGTCGATGCGACGCCAAAGAGAATTGTGGTGAGCGAACGGGCGCTCTTGCAAGAAGGGGCGGCGGAGAAGCTTCCCGCGGGGGAAACGGTCGATGTCGTCGTGACGTCTCTGAGCGATTTCGGAGCCTTTGTCGAGGTGTGCGACGGACAAGGCGCGGCAGATGGTTTGGAGGGCTTGGTGCACATCTCAGAACTCTCTTGGAATAGAATTAGCCATCCAAGAGACGCCGTCAAGGTGGGTCAGCGATGCCGGGTAAAAGTGCTCGAGGTCAACTCGGAGACGGGTCGAATCAACTTTAGCTTTAAGCAAACCCAGGCTGATCCGCTCATGGAGACGCTCGAAACCATCATGCCGGTGACGATGCCGGAACCGTCCATCGATGAGGATGATCTCAGCGAGATTCCATTGCCAGGATTGCCGGATATTTGCAGCTCATTGCTCAAGGAGGACGGCATCGAAGCCGTCATTCCCGGACGACAAGCCATGGAGCAGCGCGTGGTGAGCCAAGACTTGGAGCTCTGGTTAACGAACGTCTTCGTCGAGGATGGGTACAACCTTCTCGCGCGTGCTGGTCGTCAAGTGCAGGAGATTCACGTCGTCACCAAGCTCGACCGCGATTCGATTAAAAAAGCCATCAAGCGCGCCACGACCATGGCGAAGAATGAAAAGTGAGCGTCGGTACGAAGAACGACGACGTCGACTTTTTCTTCACTGGCTGAAAGGAAACCAAGACGAGAAGAAAGAAGAGAACGATAGGGAGAACTTATTATTGACCGTATTCAACCATTGTCGCGACGTTTCGTGCCGTTTCATTCGAAGACGCGCGTCACGGGTGCTCGCTAAACGTTGTAATTATTTTTCAGAATCAAAAATCTCACATTTCACCGCCGCATCTAAAAGGTTTTTCAAGACTTTTACATGAAGGATTCGAGGTACTCGACTTCCTTCTTGGAACCAACGAAGAACGGAACGCGCTGGTGAACCTTGGTCGGGACAACGTCGAGGACGCGCTCCTTACCCGTGGAGCCCTTACCGCCGGCTTGTTCGGCAATCATGGACATCGGGGCGCACTCGTAGAGAAGGCGAAGCTTACCGTTCGGGTTCTTGGAGTCGCCCGGGTAACCGTAGATGCCTCCGTACAAGATGGTTCTGTGGAAGTCACCGACGAGGGAACCGATGTAACGGGCGCTGTAAGGCTTGGAGCCTTGTTCCGCGCCGCCATTCTTGAGCGAGTCCATGTACTTCTTCAAGCCTTCGCTCCACATGCCGTAGTTGCCTTCGTTGAAGGAGTAAATCTTACCAGCCTCCGGAACGGTGATCTTGTCGTGGGACATCATGAACTCGCCGACGGTCGGGTCGAGGGTGAAACCGTACACGCCCTGGCCGATGGTCAAGACGAGAATGGTGGAGGAAGAGTACATGCAGTAACCGGCGCACAACAGGTTGGTACCCGGTTGGCAGACGTTCATGACGCACTTTTCTTCAATCTTGGCGGCGTCTTCAGTGCCAAAATCCGGGATGCACGTGGAGTCGGACTCATAAATACCAAAGATGGAACCAGTGGAAACCGCGGCGTCAATGTTGGAGGAGCCGTCGAGCGGGTCAAAGACGACGACGTAGTTGCCGCCAAAGGTTTCTTCGACGGCCACGGGCACGTCCTCCTCTTCAGAGGCGATGACGCCCGTGCGGCCGGATTGGCGCAAGACGTCGCAGAAGACGTCGTTAGAGATGACATCGAGCTTCTTTTGATCTTCACCTTGAACGTTGGTTTCACCAGCCAAGCCAGTCATACCAGAGAGACCCGCGCGTTGCACGAGGCTCGCGATTTGCTTGCACGCCAAGCCGATGGACGAGAGCACGACGGCGAGCTCGCCGTCGATGTTTTCCTCCATCTCTTGCTGCAAAATCCACGTCGTGAACGGCGTACCGGCACCGCCGGCGCGCGCCGCGACGCCGGAGCGCATCGGCTTGGCGGATCGGCGCGCCGCAACCTTATTCGTCGGCTTGGCCATCATGGCGCGCGCGGAAACGCGAGCGGCGACAGAAGAGGACATTTTTCTCGAGTTGAATGAAACCTGAAGAGGGATCGAGGGTCGATCGGGGGTGATCGCGTCAGTCGAGCCGCGCGGGCGGGCGCGCGCGAGCGCGAGCGCGAGCGCTATCGATCGACGCATCGCGAACGGCGGGTTTCGTCGACGACGCGCGACGCGCGATCGACGCGAGCGAGACCGGTGGGACCTATCCATCGAACGATCGATCGATCGATGGATGGATGGAACGATGGATGGACGGATGGATAAACCGCCCTCGTCCCGTTCGTCCATCCATCCATCCGTCGCCACCGGACCGCGATCGTCATCGCATCGTCGTCGTCGAGCTCGCTCGCTCGCTCGCGCGTAAGTGAACGAGACCGAGATCGACCGACGTATACACGTACCGTGTGCGCACGCGTGAGAGTGACGCGCCCATCATCATCGACCCGACCCGTCCCATCATCGTCCACACACCGCGCGCGCGGCGGGGCGTCCATCCATCCATCCGTCCGAGCGAGCCCATCGAGTCCCGCGAGTCCTGAACCGTGGGTTCGACACGGGTCGGTCGGTCGGACGGATGGACGCTCGGATGGATGGATGACTCGGATGGATGGATGTGGTCTCGGTTTGAAAAGTCTCATCACACACGTGGTCTCGGTTTGAAAAGTCTCATCACGCGCGTGGAGATGGATGGAATTGATGGAATGGAATCGATGATGGA
>Ga0255764_10001764_pt1 | contig 18016 bp, 16 predicted proteins | sample 071ome_30_FD_179964 | JGI IMG/M metagenome (GOLD analysis project Ga0255764, IMG submission 179964) | Coastal salt marsh microbial communities from the Groves Creek Marsh, Skidaway Island, Georgia - 071406AT metaG (version 2) | ecosystem: Environmental > Aquatic > Marine > Intertidal zone >... | reverse complement strand
TCAAGGACAGCCGAAACGGTGTTTACGCATTCATTATTGATGGTGATGTCAGCATAGAAGGGCAAGAGCTAAACCGAAGAGATGGATATGGGGTCTGGGACACGGATAAGATTAATATTGATGCCATAAGCAATGCGCGGGTATTATTGATGGAAGTGCCAATGACGATGTAAACATAAAGGGCCTTCAGGCCTCGTTTTATTGAAGGTAGTCGACAATCTCCATGTCGATTTGCCGAGCAGCAAGATCTGCTTTGATAACTTTCACTTTTACTTTGTCTCCCAGCTTCAGGTTAATCCCCCTTCTTGTTCCAAAGGCTTTGATTTTATTGTCCTTGACAATGAAGTTTTCATCCATTCTGTCAAAGGGAATCATACCTTCTGCTTTAGATTCTCCTACTTCAACGAAGATGCCGCGGTCTATCATACCCGATATCATACCCTCGAACTCTTCGCCAACATACTCTTTCATGTATTCGACCTGTTTGAATTTTACGGAATCCCTTTCCGCATCCATAGCTCGCCTTTCCTGGTTGGAAACATGTATGCACATTCCTTCAAGACGACCCTTGTCTGTTCGAAAGGTTGTCTCCAGGTTTTTTTCAAGGAGGCGGTGAACAAGCACATCCGAATAGCGCCTGATGGGCGAAGTAAAGTGCGTGTAATAATCAAACCGCAGGCCATAATGCCCTATGTTATCTGTGCTGTATATCGCTTTTGCCATTGTTCTGATTGCAAAACCCATCAACAGCTTGTATTTGTCTTCTTTTTGAGCAAGTTCCGACAAGCGATTGAATGATGAAGCTATCTTGTCTGGGTTTGAGAGGTCCATTTGAACATCATATTCGGCAAGCAGATACTTAAGGTCCGTTAGCCTGCCCATGTCTGGAAGGTCGTGTATCCTGTAGACAAACGGGATCGGCTGTGCCTTTGCCTTTTTCGCTATGAAGGATGCCACACGCCTGTTGGCCAGAAGCATAAAGTCTTCAATCAGCAAATGGACCTCTTTTCGTTCTTTTACAAAAACCCCAACAGGAACATTGTTCTCATCAAGCTGGAACTTCAGCTCGTCTGTTTCAAAATTAATTCCTCCACTCTTAAAGCGTTCAGACCTCAGGTGCTTAGCAATGGCGTTAGTTTCATTAAGCTCTTGGCTTAGTGGATCCTCCTGGTCATCCATTAGTTGTTGTGCTTCATCATAGGTAAAACGCCTGTCTGAATGAATGACCGCCTTGCCAAACCATTCGCTTTTGATTTGATGTTTAACGTCGAATTCAAATACTGCGGAAAAAACGAGACGATCTTGATTTGGCACAAGGCTGCATAAATTATTCGATAGTTTTTCCGGAAGCATGGCAATGCACCGGTCAACAAGGTATACCGAAGTAGACCTGGAAAAGGCTTCCTGGTCAAGAGCTGTTCCCTCTTTGAGATAGTGGGAAACATCGGCGATATGGACGCCTATTTCGGTATGCCCGTTTTCAAGTTTTCTGAAGGAAATCGCATCGTCAAAATCCTGTGCTGTGTCGGGGTCAATTGTAAAGGTGAGAACCTCTCGAAAATCTCTTCTGGACTCGATGTCTTGTTCGCTTATTTCTGACGGGATAGCTTCGACTTCTTTCATGACATCCTCGGGATAATCAGAATCGAAGCCATTTTCAATCAATATGCTTTCCATGGTGTAGTCGTGCGTGTCGAGCTCATTGATTATACGTATGACCTTACCCCAAATAGTGGGTGTTCGCCCCTCGCCCCAGGAAATGATATCGACAATTACGCGATCACCATTCTTTGCACCACCAAAATTCTCAGAACTTATAAACACATCCAGCTGGGTCTTGCGGCGCTCAAAACAAACGACGCCAGAATTTCTGCTTGCGCGCAAGGTGCCAATGACACGAGACAAACTGCGCTTGAGCACCCGTACAATCCGACCTTCTGGTTTTCTGGTTTTCGAAAAACGAACAGATACTTCTACTTCATCCCGGTTCATGGCTGAATTGAGATGGCGCTGAGGTACATAAATATCATCTTCGAGCTGTTTGACCACAACATAAGCGGCACCAGAACGGATACTGTCCACTATTCCTACATAGGTCTCTGCTTCTTGTTCGGAGGCAGCGGGACTTTGCTTTTTATTGAGAACAAACTTATGTTCTGATACGCGGCGGATCAAGTCTTCTTTGTGCAAGGATTCAAGCGCGCTTTGAATGGAGTCCCTGTTGTTTTTAGATTTCAGCTTTTTCAGGAGTTGTCCTGCATTCAACCTTTTCTTCGGATTTTTTTGGAAATATTTATAAACAACAGACTTCAGTTTATCACTAGCTAATTTTTTCTTTCCTTTTCTTCCCATGTTTCATTGTCTTCTTTTGTAGAGCCAATAGATCCGTCTGGCATTATTTCAAAACAAAAGGATGCACTGTTTTCCGGGTTATAGGCGCTTTTGTTTATATCTGTTTCACCTGCTACCGAGAATATTTGCAATTCTTTGTTAATTACCGCTACGGACTCTTTAATGGTCCTGTTGTTACTAAGTGTTCCGGCAATTACCTTTTTGGCAATAACTCCGGCCTTTTTATTTAAGGTCATCAGGACATATTCGTAAGTCAGCAAGCCTCCTTTCCAGTATACAATTATAAAGTGCTCACCAGAGGATTCCAGCCGAAAGCAAGGAATAATTTCAGAATACTCGTCCATTGATTCCCACTTGCGAAATAATTTATCGATAAGTTGAGCTGGAATCGCTTTGTTTCTTGTACTGAATGTGTGAATGACCTCGCCGGAAAGAGTCATTGGGGGGTCTAGTTTTGGAAAATACTTGAGTAATTCTTCCAAAGTGTTACTTATTTGATTCTTCATTTCATTGCAAAGGTATTGCTTTCATACAATCGATACTGTTATGTAACCCATTAGTCTAATGTTCGGTTCACCCCAATAATTAGATTAAATCTAAATAGGCTTCTTGGGGCTGTAAATGGGTCGTATAGATTAACTTTGCGCCTTGAACAAATGGTATAAAAAACCATGGAATTTCAGTAAGTAAAGCGCATAATCAATGAGTTGGATTTCTGAGTTTTTAACATCTAGCATCGGAAAAAAATTAGTCATGAGTCTGACGGGCTTATTTCTGATTATTTTTCTCCTGGTGCACCTGACAGGCAATTTACAATTGCTTATTCCTGACGAGGGTAAAGCATTCAATATATATGCAGACTTCATGTCCAACAACCCTCTAATCAAAGTCATATCTCTTGGCCTGTATGCAGGCATTCTTCTGCATGCTATTCAGGGAATCTTGATCGCATGGAGCAATAAGAAGGCAAAAGGCCAAAGCTATGCGGTAAGCACCTATGAGAATGGAAGCTGGATGTCCAAAAACATGGGACTGCTTGGCTTGCTCATTTTTGCTTTCCTTGCAATTCACATGGGAGACTTTTGGGTTAAAGTAAGATTTACCGACAGTCTTGAAATGGTCAGCTACCCGGGTTGGGAGCATGAGCTTATGAATGTTTATAAGAGGGTCAATATTGCTTTCAGCAATATTTGGATTGTCATCATTTACCTTATAGGACTTCTTGCGTTGTCGCTTCACCTGATGCATGGTTTTAAAAGTGCTTTTACCACTCTTGGCCTTGAACACCGAAAGTATTCCCCTCTCATAAAGTGGATTGGGATCGGCTATGCAATATTAATTCCTATTGGATATGCTATAATTCCACTATTTATGTTTTTCAGCCACCAGGCCAATTATTAAAGAGATAAAAAGAGATCATATGAAACTAGACGCTAAAGTACCTGAAGGCAGTTTATCTGAAAAATGGACAAAGTACAAAGGTTCGATGAACCTTGTAGCGCCAAACAATAAGAGAAGGCTTGACGTAATTGTTGTAGGTACCGGTCTCGCTGGAGCCTCTGCGGCTGCAACCCTGGCTGAACTGGGTTACAATGTGAAAGCATTTACCTTTCACGATAGTCCGCGAAGAGCACACAGTATTGCTGCGCAAGGAGGAATAAATGCTGCGAAGAACTATCAAAACGATGGAGACAGCATATATCGATTATTCTATGACACAATAAAAGGCGGTGATTACAGATCTCGAGAAGCCAATGTACATAGGCTTGCCGAATGCAGTACAGAAATTATTGACCAGGCGGTTGCACAAGGTGTTCCGTTCGCCAGGGAATACGGAGGACTGTTGGCAAACCGTTCGTTTGGTGGTGTTCAGGTGTCCAGGACATTTTACGCAAGGGGACAAACAGGACAGCAGCTGTTGCTAGGTGCTTACCAGGCCCTGTCCAGACAAATTTCTACTGGTAGGGTAAAGATGTATAATCGCCATGAAATGCTTGATGTTGTTCTTGTTGATGGCAAAGCACGAGGAATCATTGCAAGAAACCTTCTAACGGGAAAGCTTGAGAAGCATGCGGCACACTGTGTTGTTTTGGCAACAGGGGGCTATGGCAATGTATTCTATCTTTCAACAAACGCCATGATGAGTAATGTGACAGCGGCATGGCGTGCAGTGAAAAGAGGCGCCCTGATGGCAAATCCCTGCTTTACACAAATTCACCCTACCTGCATACCTGTTTCAGGAGAGTATCAATCAAAGCTGACATTAATGTCAGAGTCACTGCGAAACGATGGCCGAGTATGGGTGCCTAAGAGCAAGGAAGATGCCGAAGCTATTCGCAAAGGAGAAAAAACGGCACTGGACATTAAGGAAGAAGATCGTGATTATTATCTGGAAAGAAGGTATCCGGCATTTGGTAACCTTGTGCCAAGAGACGTTGCTTCCAGGGCAGCGAAAATTGAAACAGACAAGGGAAAGGGAATCGTAAGCACCGGTCTGGGGGTATATCTTGATTTTGGGGCAGCCATAATGAGATATGGACAGGAAACCGCTCATTCAAAAGGGATAGAAAACCCAAGCGAATCAAAAGTCAGAGAACTGGGCGAGCAGGCAATCTCACAAAAGTATGGTAATCTGTTCCAGATGTATGAAAAGATAACAGGAGAGAATCCATATAAAACACCTATGAAGATTTTCCCTGCGGTACATTACACAATGGGTGGCCTTTGGGTAGACTACAACCTGGAAACCAACATCCCTGGACTGTTTGCCCTGGGCGAGTGCAATTTCTCAGACCATGGAGCTAACCGATTAGGAGCATCTGCCCTGATGCAAGGCTTGGCAGATGGCTATTTTGTTATACCATACACTATCGGGCAGTTCTTGTCAGAAGAAATCAGGACGCCACAAATATCAACGGACCTTCCTGAGTTTGAACGAGCTGAGAAGGAAGCCAAAGAGCGTATTGAGCAATTGATGGGCGTTAATGGCAACCAGTCTGTTGAAAGTTTCCACAGGAGGCTTGGTAAAATCATGTGGGAATATTGTGGTATGTCACGAAATGCGGAAGGCCTGAAAAAGGGACGTCAAATGATCCGGGAGTTGAGAGAAGAGTTTTACAAAGATGTTTTTATCCCCGGGGATACTGACGAGTACAACTTTGAACTCGAGAAAGCCGTGAAAGTGGCAGACTTCCTTGAACTGGGCGAGCTTATGATGCTTGATGCGCTGGATCGTAACGAATCTTGCGGAGGGCACTTCAGAGAAGAGTATCAGACGGCCGAGGGAGAAGCCTTACGAAATGATGAAGCCTTTACGTATGTGTCGGCCTGGGAGTGGGATGACAACAACCCGACACTGCACAAAGAGAATCTAGTATTTGAAAATGTAGAGCTCAAAACAAGGAGCTATAAATAATGTTAATCAACAAAAGAGTAGCATGAGGTTAAACTTGAAAGTTTGGAGACAGAAATCGAAAGATGCCAAGGGGCATTTTGAAAATTATAGCCTGGAAGCAGAGGGGCACATGTCTTTTTTAGAAATGCTTGACGTTCTGAACGAAAAGCTCATTTCACAAAAGAAAGAACCCGTAAGTTTTGAGCATGATTGCCGAGAAGGCATATGTGGCACGTGCAGCATGGTGATTAATGGTCGACCTCACGGGCCTCAAACAGGGACAACAACCTGCCAGCTTCATATGAGACATTTCAAAGATGGTGACACCATAGTTATAGAACCGTTCCGCGCATCCGCCTTTCCAGTTATTAAAGACCTGGCTGTTGATAGATCCTCATTCGACAGGATTATTCAGGCCGGAGGATATATATCTGTTAATACAGGACAAGCCCCAGACGGCAATTCTATCCCCGTGGAGCGACAGGAGGCTTCGGACGCCTTCGATGCAGCCACGTGCATAGGCTGTGGAGCTTGTGTTGCTGCCTGCCCTAACGGTTCGGCGATGTTGTTTACGTCTGCCAAGATTAATCATCTCGAAAAACTGCCACAAGGAAAGGTTGAACACGGTCATCGAGTGGTTAATATGATTAACCAGATGGATAAAGAAGGCTTTGGTAAATGTTCAAACGTTGGGGCATGTCACGTTGAATGTCCAAAGGAAATACCGCTGGAAAATATTGCCGCCATGAACCGCTTTTATTTGAGCTCAGTCTTTACAAGAGAATAGAGGCCTGCGCTAAAAACTACTCATGTGGGGCATTGAAGTATTTTGATTATCTTGACTGGGATATGTCAGGAATAATACAGACGCTTACTCTGAAAATTAGCCAATCAATAGCTTTTTATACAAGCCTTGTGTTTACAATTATTAAAGAGGGTGATTTTCATTATGTCTTTGATGTTCGGGCAACATCCTGGACCAACGAAAAGAGGGCAGGCGGCCCAGGGCGGATTCTAAATAACATGGAATGGTCTAAGGGACTATCAATTCTTAGCGACATTACAAAAGTATATGAACGTAAAGCGAGACAGGCAACAAGTGCGCCGGGGCCATTGCGGATTTACCTTGAGAGCAACCAGCTAACATTGCTTGCAGAAATAAAAGAAGAGATCCGCGTGTTTAATTCCGATACGAAAGTGGATAATATTAAGCTCCAAGACCCGGCAGGCTTAGACTTTTTTGTTTTTAGCGATTAACTATGACACAGTTGAGTTTACTCCATATTTTGACATTATTTTTCTTAGCGCTAGCGCCGGATAATTCTGTAAAAAACAGTAAGGTGTCTGTTCTTGTTTTGGGTGTTGCACAAGATGCGGGATACCCACAGATTGCCTGCCAGAAAGAATGTTGCCAGAAAGTTTACAAAGGTCAAGCACAGCCAGAATATGTAACCAGTCTTGCTGTTATTGACGAAGACTCCGGAGAGGCGTATCTTTTTGAGGCTTCACCTAACATACCAAAACAATTAAAAATACTGCAGGAAGCGAGACTGGGCAAGCCCGTCTTACCGAATGGTATTTTTATATCGCACGCACACATGGGACACTACACAGGACTTATGCATCTTGGGAGAGAAGCCATGAGTGCTAACGCTATACCCGTATATGTTATGCCTCGCATGAAAAACTATCTCGAGAATAATGGACCCTGGTCACAACTGGTTGAGTTGAAAAATATTTCTCTTAATGCGATGCAAGACAACATATGGATTGCATTTGAAAACTTTTCTCTTAGACCTTTTTTAGTCCCTCACCGGGATGAATATTCTGAGACAGTTGGCTTTGAAATAAAGGGGCCAAACAAAAAAGTGATTTTTATACCCGACATAGACAAGTGGGATAATTGGGAAACAAACATCGAGGACCTTGTTTTGGATTGTGACTATGCTTTTATTGATGCGACATTTTACGATGGTTCAGAATTGCCAAACAGGAATATTGAAGAGGTACCTCATCCTTTTGTTGTCGAAACAATGAATCGGTTTCGAGGGTATTCTAAGGAAATAAAATCAAGGATCAAGTTCATTCACCTTAATCATACCAACCCTTTATTGGACCCCGGAACCCAAGCCAGCCAAAATGTCCTTATTGAGGGATATAAAATTTCTTTTACCGGAATGCGAGTACAAATTTGATGTTAGGGTATTATTAATGAAAGGATGTGCGGCATCGGGCATGTTTATTTCACTATAACCGGGACATTATGAAAGACAAACTGCTTATAATTTTTGTACTGGGGCTACTTATGAGCGCCTGCTCGGAAGACCAACCGGGAGTCATTGACGAAAACCAGAACTTTAATGAGAATGACGGAGCCAATAATGAAAACAACGGTACGGATCAAAGACTGTTGCTCAACGGCGCCATAGACCTTGACAATTTATTGAACTATGCCAACCAGGAAATTCCAGAGTATATAAACAAAGATAATGCTGGTTCTAACACAATAAGCAATATCGAGGCAAGCTTGGGTCGTGTATTGTTTTATGATACCAACCTCTCGTCGGACAATACGGTCTCTTGTGCGAGCTGTCACCAACAAGAGTTTGCATTCAGCGATCCGGAGGTGAGAAGCCAAGGCGTGAATGCTCTAACGGGGCGACACTCGATGAGACTTGTAAATGCACGGTTCGCTGAAGAGCAACGATTCTTTTGGGACGAGCGCGCCGATGATCTTGAGCAGCAAACCACCATGCCAATCCGAGATCATGGGGAAATGGGCTTTAGCGGTAACAGCGGTGATCTGGACTTTGATGATCTCATCGAAAGATTATCTGGAATTGATTACTACAACAGTCTTTTCCAGGAGGCATTCGGTGACCAAATTATTACAGAAGAGCGTATTCAGGACGCCTTGGCGCAGTTCATAAGAAGCATCCAGTCTTTTGACAGCAAATATGACGAAGGTAGAACTCAGGTGAATAGCGAAAACCAGAACTTTCCAAATTTTACAGCTCTTGAAAATATGGGCAAGCGTCTTTTCATGGATGGTCCGCAATTCCAGGGCCCGTCGGGCATAAGAATAGGGGGAGGTCTGGGCTGTAACGGATGTCACAATGCACCAGAGTTTGATATTGATGAGAATTCAAGGAATAATGGGGTAATAGGATTGGCAGGCGATCAGACCGGTATTGACCTTGATGTGACACGCAGCCCCAGTTTGCGGGACCTGATTTCCCCAGGTGGAGTAGTGAACTCAGCTTTTATGCACACGGGCGAATTTTCTTCACTCGAGGAAGTTCTGGCACATTATAACGATATAGACATAGCGCCGAACAACAACAATCTGGATCAACGACTCGCAAGAGGGGGAGGCGTTCAGTTGAATATGACGCAACAGGAAATAACAGCTGTGGTGGCTTTTCTGGAGACACTAACAGGATCAGGTGTATATACAAACGAAAAATGGTCTAATCCATTTAACTAGAAAGTTATAGCACCTTCGTACAGGAGTGTCCTCGCAACAGCTTCCCCGTTTAATCATCAAAAACAAACAAGAACGAAAACACAAAGTATAGGAATGCTGTTGCCGCTATTTGTTTTTGCCTGTCTGTAGAGAATAAGCCAGGAATAGAACCGATCAGGATCATTAAGCCGGAATAAAAAAATAAGAAGCGGCCACTCGGCCGCTTTTTTTATATTGCCTATATATTGATTCTTTAACATGAAAATATTTACGGCAGAACAAATCCGGGACTGGGATAAATTTACAATTGAGAATGAGCCCATAAGGTCTTTGGACCTGATGGAGAGAGCGGCCAGCAGGTGTACGCACTGGATAAGAAAAAACTATTCGCAGGACACAGGTATGGTTTTTATGTGTGGTCCCGGCAATAATGGTGGAGACGGACTGGTAGTGGCCAGACAGCTCCATGAGATGTTTTACAAGGTAAGCTGCTATCATATTAACTTTTCAGGGCAAACATCAGAGGACTTTAATCAAAACAAGCAACGATTAAATCGCATTGGCCTTGAATTAAATGAAATAAATAGCAAGGAGGATCTTCAAAAAATTAAATCAAATGAGTATAGCCTCGTTGTCGATGCCATTTTTGGCTCTGGATTAAACCGTCCAGCACAAGACCTGCCTCTTGAGGTAATAAAATGGATTAACCACTCCGGCTTAGAAGTAATCTCAATTGATATTCCTTCGGGCATGTTTAGCGAAGACAACAAGGAAAATTCAAAAGACGGAATTGTTAAAGCCGATGCCACACTGACACTTCAGTCATGCAAGCTGTCTTTTTTGCTTCCTGATTTTGGAGGATACGTTGGAAGAATACATGTGCTGCCAATAGGGCTTTCAGGCAAATATTATGAGCTAACGGATAGTAAATATGAGCTAGTAACCCAAAATGAAGTTCTTGCCATAATTAAAAAAAGACACAAATACAGCCACAAGGGCTTGTTTGGACACGCCTACATCCTTGCAGGCGCAAAAGGGAAGATGGGTGCTGCTGTTCTGGCGACAAGATCTTGTGTAAGAGGGGGCGCCGGGCTAACCACCGCTCATGTGCCAAGGAGCGCATGGCAGCTTATGCAACAAGCCGTTCCTGAGGCCATGTTGACATTTTCAGAAGTCGATGATATTCTATGCGGAGCCTTAGTGCCAACCAAGAAAACAGTGGGTATTGGTCCGGGTATTGGACAGGAAGCGCAGACAGCAGAATTTGTATTCAAGCTAATTGCTGAGCAGGATGAACCAATGGTTATTGATGCGGATGCGCTTAACATTTTGGCAGGAAATAAAGAGCGGCAACGAGAAATTCCAGAAAGGAGTATTTTAACACCACACCCTAAAGAGTTTCAGCGATGGGTAGGAGAGTGGCACAACGAAGGGCATAAGCTTAATCTGCTTTTGGAGCTTTCTCAAAGGCTGAAATTAATTGTTGTACTGAAGGGTGCACACACCATTACGGCAACACCTGAAGGAAAACTTTATTTCAACACTACGGGCAACCCAGGGATGGCAACGCCAGGTAGCGGCGATGTGTTGACAGGACTAATTACATCGTTGCTTGCCCAGGGCTATTCGCCGAGGGATGCTGCAGTATTGGGAGTATGGGTTCATGGAGCGGCAGGAGATAAAGCACAAAAGCAAATTGGAGAACAAGCCCTTAGGGCGGGAGACCTAATAGAGGCTATTCCTCTTGTGATGAAAGAACATGAACAAACTGTTGCACAAGGCGGATAATGTATTCATGTGTATGGAGAAACGCATCTGACTCATCTGTGGCAATATCCATAACGGCATAAACATGATCCTTGGGGATTTGAGGGAGCTCTTCATACTTACAATGTCCGACAAAAAAGTATACGGGTTTTTCATGCAAACGGGCCCTCTGAAGTACAGAACCAGGCACCTTCCCATGTAAAGATTGTCCATCGAGACCACCCTCTCCTGTGATAACGATGTCGCATTCGTCAAGGCGCAAATTAAACGCCGTCAAACCCATAAAATACTCAGCCCCAGATTTCTTTTGCGCTCCCATTAAGGCTATTAAGCCGGCAGGAATGCCACCCGCAGCTCCCGTTCCCGGTATCGCCTGCACATCAATGTTTACAGTTTTTTGAAGGACTTTCGCAAAGTTTATTAGGCCGTCATCCAGAGCAATGATCTCTTTATCCGAAGCACCTTTTTGCCGTGCGTAAGTATAAGCCGCGCCACTCTCGCCGTGCAAAGGGTTGGTCACATCGCATAGTAATATAAATGTTGACTCCAGCAGCTCTTTACTTTTAGGTGCAGTTATCGAAGCAATGTTAATAAGGTTTTTACCTACAGGCTCAAGCTCCTGTCCTGATTTATCAAGGAATGTAAATCCCAGTTCCGAAAGTATACCGACACCTGCGTCATTCGTTGAGGATCCGCCCAGAAAAAGCAATATTTGCTTTGCTCCTGCTTCGATAGCATGTCGTATCATGCGACCTGTGCCCTTTGTTGAAGTATGCATTGGATTTCGCTCTTCTTTTTGTAATAAGGCATAGCCACTGGCAGAGGCCAATTCGATAAAGGCTGTGTTGTCAGAACGGAGATAGAAGCAGGATATTTCTCTAGCGAGTGGATCAATGGTTTTTACAAAGACCTTTTCAACATCTAGATAGTGCTCAAGGATCTCAATACTTCCATCACCACCGTCAGCCAAAGGATGTATCATACATTCATGACCATTTTCTGTAAGTACAGTGGACAGAATCCCGGAGAGTTGAGCTGCACTGAGACTGCCTTTGAATTTATCAGGAGCGATGAGGATTTTCATTTAATAGAGCGCGACTTGTTAGGGCTAATGAATATAATCACTAATTTCAAAATTCATTAAAACATAAGTAAATGAAGCGCAGGGAGTTTATTGAAAAGGCTGGCGTTATAGGGACGGGGATTGGTTTAGCGCCGAAAATGGCACTTAACAGCAGTAAGTCGGTCCTTAATGTTGGTTTTATTGGATGTGGATTGAGAGGCCAGGGACATATCTCTCTGGTTTTGCAAAGGGACGATTGCAGGATTGTCAGCTTGGCAGACCCTGACCCCATAATGATGGAAAGAACACAAAAGCTCATTTCAACAAAGCTGGATTATATTCCCAAAACGTATAGTTCGGGCGAGAGGGATTATATCAAGATGTTGGATAGAGAAGATCTCGACCTTGTTATCATTGCCACGCCATGGCGCTGGCATACAGAGATGGCTGTAGCCTGCCTCGAACGGAGCATTTATACAGGGCTTGAGGTGTCAGGAGGCATTTCAATTGACGAGTGTTGGCAAACCGTTAGAGCAGAACAGGCTAGTGATAAACACCTGTATTTTCTTGAAAATGTATGTTTCCGAAGGGATGTGATGGCCGTACTTAATATGGTCAGACAAGGCTTGTTTGGTGAACTCATGCACCTTGAATGTGGTTATCAGCATGATTTGAGAAATGTAAAATTTAATAACGGAAAACAGCCTTATGGGGGAGGTGTTGAGTTTGGAGAGAACGGCTTTAGCGAGGCCAAGTGGAGGACAGTACATTCTGTCAACAGGAATGGTGATCTGTATCCAACGCATGGCATTGGTCCTGTCGCTCAATATATAAACATCAATAAAGGAAATAGGTTTTTATATCTGACTTCGGTTGCATCAAAATCAAGGGGCCTTCATAATTATATTTTAGATCACGAAAAAGGAGGGCCGGACCACCCTAATGCACAGATAGAGTTCAAGTTAGGCGATAAGATTACAACGATGATTACTTGTGCCAATGGAGAAACGGTTGTATTACATCATGATACAAACCTGCCAAGGCCATATTCACTGGGATTTCGAGTACAGGGAACCAGGGGCTTGTGGATGGATGTCAATAAATCTGTTTATGTAGAAGGACGCTCTGATTCACACAGATGGGAAAGTCAGGCGGCTTATATGGAGGAATATGATCATATGCTTTGGAGGCGTTATGAAGACAGCGCCAAAGGTGCCGGACATGGGGGCATGGATTATTTTCTTCTTAATTCATTAATAGAGCATGCAAAAATAAATGCCAGGCCGCCGTTTGATGCTATCGACGCCGCAACGTGGAAGGCGATCACACCACTGTCTGAGGCTTCCGTTGCTTCGGAGGGCAGCCCACAGGAGTTTCCTGATTTTTCTGAAGGGCAGTGGAAAAGTAGTAAAAACGACTTTGCTTATGGCTCTGAGTATTAATGCCTGGGCTAAGTTCAGGTCTTTCAGGGAAAAATACGGAGACCCAGACCTAATTGTAAGAGCTCCCGGAAGAGCCAATATCATAGGCGAACACGTAGATTATTGCGGAGGCACAGTGATGCCCTTTGCGATACAGCAAAGCATGTATTTTTTCTTTTCAAAAGTTAATGCGGGCAATGAATATATCTATCTTGATTGCGATGCTGATTCCGAGCATTCTGACGGGTCAGGTCTTCTAAAGAAGCTTGAAGCGGTCTTATTGAAGCATCAAATTGAACTCGGAAACTTCAGAGTTGCTATTACAAGCGACATTCCTATTGGTGGAGGCCTGTCTTCCTCTTCGGCTTTGTGTTGTGGTTTTATATATGGCCTAAATGAACTTTTCCAAAAGGACCTTGATAAGACGGATATTATTCGCTATGCCTCTGCTGCCGAATACGGAGTGGGAGTTAAGGGAGGACTTATGGATCAACATGCTGTCGTCTTCAGTAAAGCAAATAAGGCACTATACCTTGATTGCAATGATCATAGCTTCGGTTATTTGGACCTTGATCCGGAGCTTTTTCAATTTGAATTATGGGATACAGGGATACGACATAAACTGATGGAATCAAAATATAACAATAGACGGGAAACGCTTGAGTTAGCTATGGAAGAACTATCAATGCATAAGGGTAGAAAGCTTGACTACAATGAAGTAAAACCCGAGGATCTGAGTGTTTTGAAAGATCCTGTTTACAGGCTAAGGATTAGACATGTAATTTCCGAGCGTAAAAGGGCTACTGAAGCAAAAAGGGCTATTGAAACAAAGGATATAAAAGTGTTGGCACAGCAGCTTAATGCCTCACATGAGTCACTCAGAGATAATTATGAGGTGAGTTGGAAGGAAGCTGATTGGCTGCAGGCGAAGCTTATTGAACATGGCTTTTCTTTGGGCTCACGCATGGTAGGTGGTGGATTTGGCGGACATTTAATATGTCTTAAGAATAAAAATGCCGCCTATGATGAACAAGAACTTTTGTGTGCCTATAAAAGGCAATTCGGAATAGAAGCGACAAAGAGGGAGGTACGCGCTTCGTCAGGGATAGGGCTTATTCGTAGCGCAGAGCTTCTATAGGGTCGAGTCGGGATGCTTTCAGCGCGGGGTATAGGCCAGAGATGACACCCACCACAACACAAACAACAATTCCCAAGGCCATCCAGTTCAGAGGAAAAACGAATCGACCATCAATCAGTCGGGACAAACCAAAGCCGAGCGAGGTGCCCATAGCAATACCAAGCAATCCTCCAAGAAGTGTGATAACAACAGCTTCTGTAAGAAACTGAAGCATGATATTAAATCGAGTAGCGCCTATAGCCTTGCGCACACCTATTTCTCTGGTCCTTTCCGTAACAGAGACCAGCATGATATTCATAAGACCTATCGCTGCCCCCAAAAGAGTCATGAGAGCAATAGCAATGGTGCCAACACGCAATTCGGTTGTAATCTCTTTTAATGTTTCTAGGATGCCATCACTCTTCCTGATTTCAAAGTCGTTGCTCTCTGTGGCTTTGAGATCACGTACTATTCGCATAACACCAGTGGCTTGAGACTCTGCATCCGCAATAGATCGAGGGTCCTGGACGCCCGCCATAATCGAATAATTTCTATTGGCGTAGCCATAATAGCGTTTGGCATTTAGAAGAGGAATAAATGCGCGACGGTCTGAAGACTGACTCATAGAAGAGCCTTTGCTTTCAAGTACGCCAATAACTTTGTAGCGGACATTGCCCACTCTAAGCAACTTTCCAATGGCTTCGTCCGCATTTTTATCAAAAAGAAGATCTACCAATTCACTGCCAAGGATTATTTTATGATCTCCTGACGCTATTTCTGATTTTGAAAAGTTTCGACCTTTCTCAATAGAGTAGGCTGAAACGCTGAAGTAGGTATCATCAACACCAATGAGGCGAATATTGGGGTTGGTTTTTTTGTCCTTGTATTTGAGGGTGGAATTCCATTTACAAAATGTATTAACGCTGACCCGCGCACCGGTAAAGTCAAAGAGTTCTTTGAACTCCATAGCCTGGCGAAAAGTAATGGGCGCACCGCGTTTAACTTCCTTTCCACTGTTGCTTTGCATATTCCTGCCGCTGGGGTATATGTAAATTGAATTTGCCCCCATCCTGTTGAAACTATTGCTCATGGAATATAAAATGGTGTCAATAGCGGTTAAAATGCCAACAAGACAGGTAATACCAACCGCAATTATAAGCAAGGTCAGCAAGGCTCTCAAAAAATTGGACCTGATGGAGTCCAGGGCGATCTTTATGTTCTCGACGAATGTCATCCTGCTCGAAATTAAGGAATGCTGCCGTATAATTTAGAATTAATGGAGCGGGAGGCCAAAGCATTCGATAAACAGAGTCTTAACTCAGATGTTTCTTTATTAATTGGGCAAATTCATTATAAAAAACGGGTGTTGTTGCGACAACAGAACAGTCCCTCAATACATCATCCCCACCTTGATAGTCTTTAACGACGCCCCCGGCTTCCTCTACAAGAAGTTTGCCTGCGGCTATATCCCAGATATTCAGTTCATTTTCATAGTATATGTCGAATCGGCCCGACGCGACGTAGGCCAGGTCGAGGGCCGCGGAACCCAAACGCCTTAAGCCCCGGTAGTTTAGTATGACTTGCTTTAGAACGGCGAGACGGTCATCCAGGCGTACTTCGCGCTCATATGGAAACCCAGTGACAACAAGAGCTTCAGATTTTTTATTTCGATCACTGACGGTAATAGACTTATTGTTTTCAAAGGCACCACCTCCTTTGACAGCAGAAAAGGCCCTGTTATGCATTATTTCATAGACGATTCCAGCAATGGTAACACCGTCACTCATGAGTGCGATTGATATTGAAAAGTGTGGTAAACGATACAGATAATTACTTGTACCATCCAGGGGATCGATCACCCACATCAAAGCTTTATAATCCCGGGCAACGGTATTTTCTTCGGTGATAAACCCTGCTTCTGGGAGGAGGGACGAAAGAGCCGCAACAAGCTTCCTTTCTGCTTCCTGGTCTACATAGCTTACCAGACTGTTGCGGTCCTTGCTGACAATATCCTCATGGCTTACAAGATCGAGTTCAGCACGTATGAAAAGAGAAACTTCAGAACATATGGAAATAAGCCCATGTCTGAGATCCTGGAGCTGTTCAACAGTCATGGCTTAGCCCATTTCAGCCACAACTTCTGTGACCTCGGGTACCATTCTTTTGAGCATGCCTTCGATTCCAGACTTCAGAGTTACCGTCGATGAAGGGCAACCGCTGCAAGAGCCTTGCAGAATTACAGCGACTTTACCTTTGTCGTAAGATTTGAACTCGATATTACCACCATCCATTTCGACAGCAGGCTTGACATATTTGTCAATCAGGTCTTTTATTTTTTTGACAATCTCTGCTTCTTCGCCTTCATACTGATAGGCCACTCCTTTTTCTTCTTCCAGCTTGGCCATAGCCTCTTCGAAGCCCTCCTTTAAAATTTCTTTCCCTTCAGAGACATATTCCTTGATGAACTCCTTGGCATTTAGCATGATATCTTCCCAGGCATAGTTCATGCCTTTGGTGATGGTTACAAAGTTATTGCAGATATAAACACCTTCCACAAAAGGCATTTTGAATAATTCAGTTGCCAGAGGAGACCATTCGTTAGCCAGGGCTTCTGTTCGAAAATCGGCAGTACCCCTGTAGAGCATCCTGTTTGTTACGAACTTCAGAGAGTCTGGGTTCGGCGTTTGTTCTGTATATAGCATTACGGGGTTAGCGGTTTTCGTATCCATAGTATTATCGAGTTTTTTATTGAAGAACGAATTTAAAGACTATTTGGTTTTAATGTCCTTGCCTTATAATTAAAATTGATTTACAGGAGTTTAAAACAAATACTTATTTGTATGGGTTAGATAGGCTGAAGCACGATAAAAACTTACTTTTGTGAAATTTTAAATTTGAGCAAACAGCGTCAAATAGAATCGGATCAGAAGGTCTTGGACTCCCTAAGGCTTTCTAAAGTCATCCTCCCTATTGTAATTGGGTTGATTGTGCTCGTATATATTCTATTGAGACAGTTTGACCTGCAAGAGTTTAATTCCATTTCGTGGAACAACCGGTTGTGGTTCTTTTTGGGGATTGCCGTGTTTATATATGTATTAAGACACATCTTTTATTCCATCAGGCTCAAGATATTATCAGATAATGTCTTTACGTTCAGACACTCCCTGGAGCTGGTTTGTATCTGGGAGTTTGCCTCGGCTATTTCTCCGACCAGCATTGGAGGATCAGCAGTCGCAGTTTTTTTTCTGTCCCAGGAGAAAATTTCTGGAGCCAAGGCTGTTTCTATTGTCATGTATACCGTGATTATTGATTCCATTTTTTTCTTGGTATCCCTGGTCTTACTATTAATGATGTTTGGTCCTCCGTTGATAAGACCGAACATGGTAAGCCTGCTTGAGCCATATGGTATCACATTCATGGTTGTGTGGCTATTTAT
>Ga0255764_10001759_pt1 | contig 18036 bp, 17 predicted proteins | sample 071ome_30_FD_179964 | JGI IMG/M metagenome (GOLD analysis project Ga0255764, IMG submission 179964) | Coastal salt marsh microbial communities from the Groves Creek Marsh, Skidaway Island, Georgia - 071406AT metaG (version 2) | ecosystem: Environmental > Aquatic > Marine > Intertidal zone >... | reverse complement strand
AGGACTCACCAATCACATCGAATAATTCCTCGACGACGATGTCGTCGTACGATACCCAAACCGATTGGTTTGATGTGAACGTCATATCGCCTGCTAAACATCCGTAACAAGCCCTGCCCACCCGAAGAAATCCTTGTTTTTCTGCAAGTCCATCGTACATTTCATCGGCGTAATAGTCAACCTTACAGCCATCACCTTCTGAAACCATGTAATAGAAACCGCCTCTATTCGTCTCATTGTAGGCTTTTTGAGAATCCAATTTTTCTGAAATTTCAGGATGGGATACAATCTCAATACTCGTTGCGTCGCAGTGATCATAAATTCCGTTCTGGTTTAGGTCTTGTAGTGTACCTTTCACATAGAAGGAGAACCCTATTTCTCCATATTGGTCTTTGTCAATGAGGGTCAGCGTTCCATTTTGTTGTTCGGCAGCAGCCCAATCATCATAATTATCAGCGTATTCAACTGAGAGACGGTCCATTTCTATGAATTCAGGGACACTAAGCCCTATGAGAAGAAGCCCGAGTATGCCCATGATGATGAATGTTAAGACTCCTTTCGATGGCATGTGCTCAAGTCTTGGAAACCTTGCATGTAAAAGAACCTATCTTCTTCTTTGACCGCTTTAAACGAATCACAAAAGCGTTAGCCTCATCAAATGGTAGAGCAACGCTATGTCATGGAGGGGGGTGAGCATGATGCACTCGAAGCGGAACTCATTGACCTACCACCTGTTCCAACCCTCCGAGTTCAACATCACACTCGGGACGAACAGACAAGCCAACGACAATTGAATGCGTCTGCTGGTGCGACTTTTGCTGTATCTGTTGTCTTTCTTTTCCTCGCTATGACCGTGGGTACAGATGTTCTTGATTCAATGGTGGATGAAACGAATTACGATGAGGAATGGTGGGCTACTCCCCTGCAACTTCGACATTTGATGGACCTTCCGATGGATACGATGAGAGGACAATTACCTGAAAACGGCTCATACTCTGCATTACCGTACACTGAACATTATGTCGAAGTTGACCTACCTGCAAGTGAAGAGGATATCGGGACGCCTGAAGATGATTTGATGCATGTCGTACTTTGGCTCCCTAATGTGCCAGAAGGAACAAAAATTCCGGTGATCATGACCATTCATCCATACTATGACTTTGGAGGTGAAGGTATCGCAGGTGCCGATTCATCACCAAACACAGTTCCCGATGGAGGCGTGGGAAAATGGGTGTATGATACCTTCTTGCCCCATGGCTATGCATTAGCCCAAGCATCCACGTTTGGAACTGGAAATTCAACGCACTGCCAAGATGTGAAGGGACTTGGAGAACAAGTTGGCATACAAGCAGTTGTCAATTGGCTTGGTGAACAACCGTGGTCAAATGGTAATGTTGGCTTAATGGGTAAATCGTATGCTGGCACAACAAATTGGGAAGCTGCCCAAAATCCATCACCGTACCTCAAAACTATCGTTCCCATTTCAGGTTCAATTGGCGTTCAAGAAATGTTCTATAGAAACGGTTCCTCTGAGTCAAGAGCCATGGTCTATGATGCTCTTTACGAGGCAAGCACCGCCGACCCCACTTTTGACGATTCGAGAATGTGCTCAGACGATATGATCGGTCCGCTCAACCCGCTGACAACATGGGCAGGAGCAGAAATTGGTGGAGCACAATGGAACGATTACTGGGATGAGCGACGCCACCTCCCTGATGTTTTAGCAAACTATGAGGGCAGTGTGTATCTCGTATGGGGTTTACAAGATTGGAATGTTGACCCATACCATGCTTTTCCCACCTACCAGTTGCTCAAAGACGCTGGCATTCATACAAGGGCAATTGCAGGACAATGGGCACACAATTACCCTGACCAACCAGACCGCCACAGTGAATTGACCAGTGGTTACGGCCTAGAAGCCTATCCAAATATGACTCGAATGGATTGGGCCGTTGAATTGTACGCTTGGTTTGGCTATTACTTGATGGGCATGGGCGAGGAACCAGAACCTCATGTGCAAATTCAAACCAATGATGGAATGTGGCACGTTGAGGACACATGGCCTCCTGAAGACATGAATTGGTGGCCGGTTTCACTCGACAAAGCAGATGTCACAGGAAATATTGTCAATCTTAACAACGAAGTCGTCGTCTCATTTCCAGAACTTGAAAGCGACATCCATATTTCAGGCATGCCAACATTACACTTGAGCGTTAATACCTTGGCATGCAACGGTGGTCAAATCTTTGCTACCATGTATAATTCAGAAAATCTTCGATTGGGTCATGCGACGATGGATGTCCGATATCGCGATGGTGGATACGATGCGAGTCCAGCATTACCACTACAAACTTACCTCATGAAGATGGAGTTTAATCCTCTCGATGTCCGTCTTTCGGCAGGTGATTCAATTCAAATTGTTCTCTCCGAAAGCGGAGAAGATTACTTGCCAAGCCCTTGTGCTACCATCGGTTTGTCTGTGAACGATAACGCAGATTCCGTCTTCAGTTTGCCGCTTATCGACCGAGATGTTGATGACGAACGTTGGTTCCTTTCTCCTCCTTGGTGGGACCAACAACCAATACCTTCGTGATTGTATGAAAGTCCTGGCTTTTGAAGACACATATGACCTCGCTGTCATATTGGAATCTCAAGGCATTCACATGGAAAACATTGATTTTCAGCAACAGTGGAATTCACAATCAGCGGTTGAAACTATCGCTTCGTTTGAACCCGATGTATTGTTGCTCGATCATTTTATGCCACCATATACAGGTCTCGAGGTCCTTCGAGAATTGAATATTGGAATTCAATCAGGTGATATTGCCCGACCAGGGCTCATTGTTGCGATGTCGAGTGATGAAAGGAAAAATGAATTGATGCTCAAAGAAGGTGCTGATGTCAGTACCTCAAAGTTTGAGGTTCCGTTTCTTTCCGTATTTCGCGATTACTCTTCATAGGCAATCCAATCGTTTTCGCCCTCAGGGCGATACCACCAGTAGCCTTCTTCGTCTTCGAACCATTCTGTGCCGTCTTCGTCGACGGAGTATCCATCATCATCCCCATCATCTTCATACTCGGGCTCTGGCTCAGGTGCTGGCTCTCGACTTCCGCCTGAAGGAATATCTGATTCTTGTGCAATTCTACGCTTGACATCTTCCACATCTGATTCTGCACCACCGAACACACGATGTTCCGTACGAATTTCGGCATCGTGGTCACCTTGTGCGATGGCAGCATCTGCTTCTGCAAAGAAATCTTCAGTCATCTTGTCTCTGAATTCATCAAATTCATCACGACCAAAACTACCCAGGAATTCATCACCTTTCGCCTGCATTAAGTCATCGAGGTCGATTTTCTTGCCACCTTTGAGTTCTGGAGCATCCGGGATGTCGCCTGTGTAAAATGAGTCATCATCAGAAAATTTTCCAAAAGTTCGACCTTTGGGGTCGGCTTCTTCGATGGCTTCGATGACAAGGTCATGCTCTTCTTCATCGATTTCCTCATCTTCGTATTTTTGACCGGTTTCGTCGACAAGACGTCGTAGACGCTTGCCGAGGGCTTTGTCATCATCTTCAAGTTCCTCAACGGCTTTCTCTACCTGTTTGAGTAATTTTTCGTATGGCGTACCAGTAATCGAACCAAGGAATCGTCCAAAACCGCCCTTCTTTCTCGCCATGGTTATGGGTGCAAACTTACTCTATTCAAAGATACGGTTTCTCACATCATGAAATCTCTTGAAGAAGGACCTTCTCACACCGACATGGTTGAGCCATGGCTTGAGGCATTAATGGCTGACTACAACCGTGACTCAAGGGTTCAGCGCGACCAATACAAAGCACAGGTTCACCTTCGAGGATCTGTTCTGCAGGAGATTATTTGGTGGGCCCTTCAGTCGCTTCCAGATGAAATTCTCGTCGGTCTCGACTTTGATGGAAGTCAACCAGTTCGCCAAGACGTTGCTGAACAATTCAAAAGTGAACATGAACAATACAATTTGTTTCAAGGTCAAGGCTACGTGGTGACTGAGGCTCATATCGTGAACAGAGGTGATTCGTTTTCTGTTCATCATTTGCCTGAAGAGTGGATTGATGGTATCTATTCACAAGACAGGGGTTCACGAGCTGGTCGGTTTACACATTGGTTACACACCCACCCAAATGCACCGGCCCTACCGAGCGAAGCAGATGCTGATGCTGCACAAGAAACTCAAGGTGTTGACATGATTCTTGGGTTACGATTTACCCCTGAAGGCCCGTTACCTTGGTTTGATGATTACGAGGGTGTGCAACGTAGTTTAGGAACAAAGCCGCAAACACCTCGAAAAAAGGGCTTTTTTGCTCGGAAGAGGTTACCTGTTCTCGGTATTGCTCCAAGTGGCCATGCTATTCATGAGATTCAACTCATTGCATTTCATAAAAATGGATTTGGCGTCAATGTCGTGCTCGTCGACGACGACAACATGCCGTTCATCGTTTATTGATTCAATTGAATCGGTTCACCTCGTCCATTCCAACCACGCAGGTCATAATATTTCGAAAGACAAGCATCCTCATCGGTATCGTCAACAAAAGACACCATGCCCGATGCCACACCACTTGGCAACGGCTCTTTTCGAAGTCGCCAAGAAAGGAAATCTTGTTGTTTAACATCCATTGCGAGTCTATGCCAATGTTCGACATTCCACCGTCGTGCTAAATTCCATTGGATAGCAGCCCTGTCGAGCAAATCTTGCCAAGTACAATCTTCTCCTGTCATCGCTTGCCATGCCTGAAGCATGACTGCATCGGGTGTCGCCCCTTTTGCAAAAGCACACAAGATCATTGAATCTCGAATCACGATTTCATTTTGGCTTTCAATCAGTTCCTCCATCAAATCTAGCGCCGAAGCGTTGGGTAGCCCAGTAGGTTCCTTGTAGCCAGCACGCATGTGTGAAGCACCAACATTTGCTGTCATGTAGGCCATCGCATTTCCACGCTTACCACGTGGGTCCCATGCAGGAAGGTCAAGGCCTTTGCAATGAGCGGTTAATTGTGAGGTTGGGTGGCCTGTCATCTCTTCAATCACCTTGGAAGCAACAACTGCACCTGCAGTGAGGGTTCCGAATAATGATCCATCTCCCGGAGTGGCATGGGCAAGGCAGTGGAGGGCGAGTGGCGGAAGTTCAGGTACACCAAATTCCCAAGGCACTTCATCACCTTGGTCGAATCGGCCAAAGGCAAACGGTGCTTGGAAACTCGATGTCCATGATTCGGGAAGCCATCCTCGCATTGAAATTTCACACATGAGCGATAGTGCAGCCCCAGCAGAAATCGTATCGATACCGAGACGGTTGCATGCATCGTTTCCATCCATCACTTCAAGACTTGACGTTAGACCAAGGTTCGCACCCATCATTGCGAGTGTTTCGTATTCAGGTCGTTCGACACGGTTATGATGGAGAGGTCGACCTTTCAGTTTCTCACCATCAATGGTCGGTCGGTCAGCAGCCTCACATGCGATTGGACAAGGGGTGCAGCAACCCGATTGTTTCGCATCGGGAAGTTGTTGGTGCCAATACTCTCCTGACAACTTGAAGGGGTCGAGAGGTGTTGAAACTTCAACCGGTGTAGCTCCTTTTGCAACCTCATCTTGGGTAACTCCACCCGAGCCACCCCCCACTTTGAGTTGTTCAAGAACTGGAATATTACCATCTGTTGAGGAATAATTTCCCGTCGGCATTCGTCCATTTTCAGAGGCATAGAGTGGACCTCGACTGGTTCCAAAGGAGTAAAATGGGTCGGCAGCCTTTCTTCGCATGCCCATTTCTGTACGCTGAGTTTTGATGGCTTCGTTGAGGTCAAATTCTTCTGCATACTTGACTTCTGAGGTGGCCTGTTTTGTAGCGATCACAGTAATGCACTTGAGTTGTTTGAAACCAAAGGAGGCTCCAGTTCCTCCTCGGCCTGCAGCACGTCGTCCAGCGGTTAGTGGGGAGGCGATGCGAATTCCATTCTCTCCGGCTGGACCTATAGAAAGGCACTCTCCAAGGCAGTTAAGCCGGTCTTCGACCTGCCAAGTGGTCATACCAAGCAGGTTGTCTGCAGGAAGAAGCATGGCGACATCATCGCAAATTTCGAGACGTTGCCACACAGGCGCTCGACCGGTGATGAATATTCCATCCCAACCCGCACGACGAATTTCATGACCCAAGTTACCACCGATGTAGGTATCGATGTAACACTCCGTGAGCGGTGAACGCGTCACAACGACCGCCCTTCCCGATGAACCAACCTTTGAGGCTTGGTACGGGCCAGTCATGATGAGTAATGGTGTGGAGGGATGAGATGCTGAATCAATCCTTCCGTCAACCGGATGACGCCGTTGTATTGCATCGGCATAATCTGTTGTATCCCATTCGACGAGGAGTTTGGTTGCTAATGCCTTTCCACCAAGAGATTCCAAACACCAAGCATGTGGAATCTCTCTTGCTTCACAGGTGCCTTGACCGAGGTCGACATAGAGAATCCGACCGGGGAAGCCATCAAAGCGCCAAGGCTGAGCCATGCATCAAATTAAATGGAGGAATGATGTAAATGTTTCTTGAAAAACTGATGTAGCCAAGAATTCAATCGACGTACACTTTCGAGTATGTATTGCTCTCTGCCTTGAAATCATAGACAATTGGTTGACCAGTAGGAATTTCAACCTGCAGAATTTCATCACTCGATAATTGTTCAATCGACATCACGATGCTACGCAGTGAATTTCCGTGAGCGACAACCAGAACGTTTTTTCCTTGCGTTAGCGATGGCACGATGTGACTTTCAAAATATGGAAGTGTTCGCTCAGCTGTCATCTTTAGACTTTCTCCGCCAGGTGGCGGGACATCAAATGAACGTCGCCAAATTCGTATTTGGTCTTCACCAAATTCTTCCATGAGGGCCTGCTTGTTTTTTCCTTGCAATTCACCGTACATTCGCTCGTTGAGTTTCCAAGAAGCATGAACAGGGATGGTCATTTGGTTCACATCGTGAATGTCTGACCACCCTCTGTGAGAGTCGCCTTCAGGCGTCAAAAGTTGTGGTGAAGCATTGCTCGGATGCTCGGAAAGTGCGAGCATGGCTGTCATTTGAGCACGAATCAACTTAGAAACATGGACTTCATCAATTGAAATTTCTGAAAGTTTCGCCCCTGCTTCAGTCGCCTCTTCAATGCCTTTCTTCGAGAGGGGAACATCGACCCAACCAGTGAATAATCCCTTCTTGTTCCAAACCGATTGGCCGTGACGAAGTAAAATCAAGTGAGACATGGGCGTCCTCAAACCGTCCGAATAGAACGAAGTGCATCAATGTGACGGCCTTCACAACATTGCTTCAAGCAAGACCAAATACACGATTGGGATAATGCCCATCGCTAAATCTCGCAAGAAAAGCCAAAGCAGAGTTGTCGTTTTTGTGTTCGCAATTTGATCAAACTCTTTCTGTAATTTGGCATCAATCGAATCTGAAATCTTTCCCGCACCTGCTTTTCCGGCTTCAATGGCTGCACTCATTGCCACACTACTTAGAAGACCGGCTGGTGTGATTTTTCTAGCTGCAATGATTCTTCCCAACCATACTTTACCTGACCTCTTCACAATAGCAGTTGACGAAGATTCCTCGGTTGGCTTCGAATCTTTTCCTGAGACCTTGCGAAGCCATCGTCGAACTCCAAACCCTGCATCAGCAACTTTACGTAATTTGTTGATATCATGCTTAAGGACGGCTTTGACCATTCTCCGAATTCTTAGCACACGGTACACATCTGCAATAACCCAGACTGTGAGGCCAATGATAAGGAGGATGTAACCAATGATGGTTACTTCATTCCAATCTTGCCATCCAAATGGATTGAGGAAAAGTCGTAAGATGAAAACCAAGAGTGGGGGAATGAGAAATGCAAAAATTTCATTGATAACAAGCAATGTAAAACCTTTGATTGGGAGTTCTTTCAATTTTTGAAATGCCCACTTCCGATGAGGTGCAAATTTTTTGATGAATGCAGAAAATGGCTTGGTAAGTAAAAGAAAACGCACAAGGAGTGGCATCCAAATGATGAACGTGATGTATGCTTCCCATGGTCCTGCTGGAGGAAAAGAAGGAAGTGAAATCGGGTCAGAACTCATCTTGGTCAATGTGTCGTGAGTGTTGTTATTTATTGATTATACCTTCAAATCCATTACAACGAAGCGTCTATGAGCCATGACTTGATAGCATCTCCATGGTGTTCACTCACGACATGTCCGACTGGCTTTCATTCAACATTAACGATGAATGGTTACAAGAAAACATATCTTGGAAGGATTTTGAAACAGGGGTCAAACTTGGAAAATTAAAGCGTGAAGACAAATGTTCACTCGTTCTATACGAAGCCGATTCTGAGGTCGAGGTTGATGCTTTTATGCCTCACATGCACCCTGGCGGTGAAGCATATCTCGTCCTACGAGGCGAAGTTTGGGATGAAGATGGCACCTACCCGACAGGATCTATCGTTTGGATGGAACGTGAATCTACACACACACCAAAAACACGTGGCCAAACACTCATTCTCGTACTATGGCCCGAAGGTGTAAAATCTGCTTAAGATTTAGGCTTTCTTTGCATCCTCAAACGCTATGGTCAACCGCTGCATCCATTGTTCTTGGGTTTCTGTCGATTGACCTGACATAATGTCTTGGTGGGCATCGAAATAATGTGGCATCATGACCGTGAGCATCTCTTTGAGCGTCTCGGCTTCGAATTCAACTTCGCCACAGTCGATACAATGCACTTTGACCATGAAATTTATTCACATCGTCGCTTCATATAGATTATCTTCCACTTCATCATTCGATGTCGTATTCTCCTGAAACGAGCAGGCCTTCAAACAAAAATGGTCCAGCAGGAACGACAGCAGCGACAAATCCGTGAACAAGAGCGGTCATCGTCCACTGCTTTCCAACACCGAGGAAAATCAACAGAAGATATACGACGAATAAGAACCCATGGATTGCCCCGACGAGCGAGACAACACTCGGATCACCGCCGATGTACTTGATTGGCATCGCGTAAAACAAAAGAATCAGAAATGAAAAACCTTCAAGGTAGCCGAAAAAGGAGACAAGGTGCTTCATGATTTGCTCTCAACCATCGGCCTACTTGAACCGCACGAAGGACACAATTGGTCATCGCTATCGCCGTACTTGTGTTTGCATGCTGGACATGAAGATGCAAGTTCCATCTTACCCATAGCTTCCACTGCTTCACCCTGAAGCGATAAATACCCACTTGAAACATTTCCAATCGAGTAGCGGCCTGCACCGCCGAGGCGAACGAGGAGGTCGGGTGGCAGTGTGACCGTTCCGGTTTCATCGATGATCAGTTCCCTGTCTTTGCTCAAATCTTCAACATCGACACTATCACCGTGTTCTGCAACAAACCTGCCGTCACGTAATTCAAGCGACCTGTTTGCAAAAGCGGCAACTTCTTTTGAGTGCGTCACAATTAGGAAAGATACACCCTCATTCTTGTGGAGGTTCTTGAAAAGAGCCAACACTTCTCTGCTCGTGACGGGGTCGAGAGCACCTGTTGGTTCGTCGGCAAGAATAAGTCGGGGTTGGGTGATGAGTGCTCGTGCAATGGCAACACGTTGTTGTTCACCGCCACTCAGCATAGCCGGCAAAGCATGAATTCGATGACCCATTCCAAGACGCTCAAGCATGGCATCAGCAAGAGCGAGGGCTTTCTTGGAGGCAACGCCTTGGTGCCGTAGCGGTTGAGCAACATTATCGCGTGCATTTAAATCTGGGAGCAAATTTCCTTCTTGGAAAATGAAGGACACCTTCTTCTGACGTAATTCTACGAGTTCTTTTCCCGTGAGCCGTGTCATGTTTTTGCCCGAGAGCGTCACCGAACCAGCGCTCGGTTTCATCAACCCACCAAGGCACTTCATGAGCGTTGATTTCCCAGAACCAGAAGGTCCAACCACGGCAATGGCCTCTCCTTCTTTCATGTTGATGTGAAGACCTCGGAGAGCCACAACGTTTCCGTCTTCTGCCTTTGATTCGTAGACATGATAAAGGCCGTCAGCTTTGAGAATTGTTTCTGTCATTTTCACTCCCCCTTGAGCACGCTTGCTAAATCTGCTTTCAATGCCCTGCGTGTCGTGAAGAGAAGGGCAACGACCACAGCAGCGAAAACTGCGATGGATACGAGAATAATCTGGAACCACGGGTACACCAACGTTCGCTGAATCGTCGTGGATGAACCTCCGAAGATTTGGAAGATGAAACCAAACACGTCAAAGAAACCGTTGAACGAGAGTGCAAGGCCCACGCCGAGCACGATGCCGAGAATCATCGAAACCATCACAATGGAAAGAATCTCGAACAAGACAAGTCGAATGATTTGATTTGGAGAAGCACCAATCGCTTGAAGAACAGCGAGTTCTTTCTGACGTTGACTGAGAACGAGCGATAGGAACACGAAACTCGATGCAATAGCAGCAACACTCGCAACAACAAATTGCAGGGACAGGAGACCTGGTGTTCCGAAGATAAGGCCGCCATTTCGTTCTACATCTTTGTGCGTGCTCGCCCAATCTTCAACGCTTGAAAATCGTGAGTCTGCAGATAATTTTGACCCCAATGCCTCGAGTTGTTCGCCTTCTATGCTTCCAACATCAACGATCCATGTGGTTGATGTGTAATTATCTGCTACTTCATCGCTGACAAGTGCCCTCCATGCCGATTCGCCGATGATGAGCGCCGATGAGGCGGTTGCTGAATTGACTCCAGGAACATATTCGTGAGTTCCCATGTAATACATCTCTGTCGTGTATGGCGTGATGATAATCTGGACCCGTGTACCTTCAAGGAAGAGGTCGGCTGCCAAAGGTGGCGGAATTTCAGATGCACCGGCTGCACACGAAGTCTCGTCCGCAGAAGAACCGTCTGGACATGTTGCATTTGTCAAGATAGCACCTGAGAGGTCAAAGAATCCAAAGGCTCCCTCGAGATTTGCATTGGTGAAGTCCGTGCCTTCCAAAGAGCCTCCGTTGATGTTGACAAGGACAGTATTCTTGAGATTCACACCGCTCAAATCAGCGTAGGAAAGGTCTGCGTTGACAAGAATGGCCTCACTCAAGTTCACATCCGCAAGGTTCGCTCCTGAAAGGTTACTCCCTGACAGGTCAACACGACTGATGTTCCTGCCGCTCAAGTCTTGGCCGGTCAAGTTGAGGTTCGACCAGTCGCTCTTCATGAGCAGAGTGTAGGATTCAAACAAGGCAAAAACATCTGGTTCTTCAGAACCGCCAGCGGTGAAATTGAATTCTATTTTCTCCCATACAAAGGTAATCGTTTCGGATTTATCGTCACTCGGTTTGAGCAACACATCGTCAAGTCGGTTCTCATCACCACCACGGTCTGAACCAGGCAAATCGAGGGAATATGCTGAATCTTCTCCTGCACTAAACCCGCCCGCTGCGTATGCATTGAGTGCTGCATCAATATCCTCCCCAGGTAAGGCTTGCTCACTCCAGCGAAGGACATCGCCGTTGTTGTCGAGCAGGACATAGGTCTGGAATGCGTCGCTCCCACTGCTATCTGAGAGGGCAATTTCTGCGACGCTTGTAGCAACGGGTGTTACCTTACCATCGATGAATTCGTCGAGCAAGGCAAGGAGGTCATCCTCGTTAACGGGTTGCTCAAGCGTAATTTTGAGGTCAGAACCTACCGAAGCATCAACTGTTTTCTCATCGACGAGTGTACCAGTGTACCCTTGAACCGCTGCAAGTGTAACAATAGACAATGTGAGGAGCATGATAACTGCCAAACGATTCACAGATTCAGTCGATCCGGAGCCTTTCAAGCCCCTCTTGACATCACTCAAAAGCCGCGTACGTCCAAAGATGAATTGCATGATTTGTGGCCCTTTGGCCCCAATGCGACCTAACAACAACGCTCCACCGATCCACAATGCGAATGGTCCAAAGATGCTGATGAGCCCCTCAAAGAAAAAGTTGGAGATGATGCCGTCTTCACTCCCGTTCGCCTCGAGCCATGTATCGACGACTGCGAGCATACCAAACGAGAAAGCAAGCCAATGGAGCCATCGTTTTGGTTCGGCTGCTTGGGCTGTCTTTTTGACGCCTTCCTCAATTTCAAGTTCGATGAACTGTCGTGCCCGACTTCGACCGAACAATAGTGCAAGTCCGAGGGTAGTGACTGCTGTGAAAATTGTTGAGGTGACAGATAAGGTTGGATTGACATCAAAGTCACCTGTCCTGAATTCCATAAATCCAACTGCGGAAAGAACCACTGGGACAGCGAGCATGGCAAGGAGGTACCCGAGAAGCCACGCTACAGATGACATCACGAATAACTCCAGAAGAACCATGCCCTGGAGGCTTTGACTATCGGCACCGATCACACGGTGAATGCTCACTTCACGGCGACGTTGTTCAAGTGACAACACAAGACCGTAAATGAGGACGGAAATCGATAACACAACGATTGGAATCATGATGATGTAATCGAAAATTTGAATCAAACCAAGGAAAATATTCAGGAACAAAATCGTGCCGCTAATGATGTCTGTGTAATACAATTCAACACCTTCGTCGGTGTACGAGCCTGCTTGAACTCGAGTCCCGAGGTCTTCGAGCCATTCTGCAGCGTCATCGGTTGAACTTGTCGGGAGTTGCCCTCTATCAACGGTAACCCCGAGATACATGTGGTCGTATGCCATCAAGATGCCACGCTGTTCTTCTGTCAGTACTTCCCATGTAGAGAAGATTGGATTGAACGGCAATGTGGGGTTTCCAAATGGCCATGGCTCGTAAATGCCCATGACGGTAAGGTTCTCCACAGTCATCGACATACGACAATAAATCATTTCGTTGTTTTCTGGGGTGATTTCACCCGCACAATTGTCTTCATCCACTGTGCCCTCGAGGAGTGTGGATTCATCGACCACATAGACAAAAGTCAACGAATCGAGCACATCACCAACATTTGCTTGGGCTTCGCTTGCAATGGTTGATGGCAAAATAATGCCACGATTGTTTGTCATGTTTTCTGGCGTGGGCCACTCGCCGGAGCCCGCAATGATGTTTTCACTGTAACGATTGGCCAATTCACCGTCGAAGGCTTCAGGACCAAGGAAACGGATGGCACGCTTGTTCGATATCGGAGGCCCATTCTCATCGGCCTCTGGGTAATCGAAAGTGACGTTACCCCAGTACGGATTTTCGTCATCGGTCACAATCCTCATTTCAAGTGGCTGTGCAACAACGAATTCTCGATTGAATAAGCCGCCGCTATGGATGCCTTGCCGACCAAGGACGAGTGTACAATCGTTGAACTCAGAGAATTCTTCCATCAATTCATCGCACACACTTAGCATCGTTGTCGTGTTGTTCGACCATCCAGATGCATTTTCGACAGGTGTTCGAGCATACTCGATTTTGGCGTCGAATGGTTCAGATTTGAGGGACTCTTCGAAGAACAATTGAGAGAGACCGACACCGTAGGCGAGGACTGTGGTGATGACGAGTGATGCGAGAAATACACCAGCAATAACGGCAAGTCCTCGCTCTTTCCCTCGCCATGCACCTTGGCCGGCTAACCTCAATTTGCTTGGTAATTCCATCACTCGATGCTTGATACGGTTGATTCGAGACCGCCCAGTCGAAAAATCTGAAGGCTCGAGAGCATCATGCTCAGAGTTCATTCCTCTTCACCACCTTGTGGTGCGTCCTCAATGTCGAGGCCCCAAGCCGAGCGGATGTCAGAAGCCTCGGTTTTGCCATCTCGCAGCAGCAACATGCGATCAGCATTGGATGCTAAATCAGGGTCGTGTGTGACCATCAAAATCGAGACAGGATTTTTCTCATCATGACACAATTCTTTGAACAGAGCCATCACTTCTTTCCCGCTTGCAATGTCGAGGTTACCTGTCGGCTCATCTGCAAGGAGGACTGGTCGGTTTCCAGCAATGGCACGGGCAATTGCAACACGCTGTTGTTGACCACCGGATAATTGGTCAGGAATGTGATGCATTCTATCACCTAATCCAACTTTTTCAAGGGCAGTGACAGCTGCCTTCTCGGCTTCCGAGGCACTCATTCCAGAGAGTTCGAGTGACATTGCAACATTGTCAACTGCGGTTAAATTATCCAGCAGATGAAAATCTTGGAAAATCCATCCGACAAGATTTCGTCGCACATCGATAACACCGGAAGGCCCTTTCTTGCCGTAGGTTCGCTCTTTGAGTTTGATTTGCCCACTATCGGCAGCCATGAGGCCTCCGATGATATTGAGAAGGGTTGACTTTCCAGAGCCCGAAGGTCCCATCAATGCAACCATTTCACCCTGGACAATTTCAAGGTCAACACCCTTGAGTACTTCCAGCCGAGAATCCCCAGAGCCGAAGCCTTTTTTCAATTCACTAACTTTGAGCATTGACACATTGTAACGGCGAATTCCGTGTTTATAATAGCGTGTATATTGTTATGATTTTTTGCTCAATGATTTCATTTGTTCGAGGCTGATTGAATATGGTTTTTCATCATAGCATGCCAAATTGGAGGTATGAGGGCAAGCCAAAACGATGTGTAGTAACCAAATGGAAGACGAGGAGATTCATCGTATGTCGAAAGCTTCCATGCCGGTAAACTCGAGGTGAGATGATGGGCAGGGTGGAGTGGCAACTCCATGAGCGTCCATCGACTCCATCTATGTCGGCTCTCCCATGCGTGCTGAGGCCCCATTCGTTCATCTTCTCCTCGAACGAGGCCATGGTGCTGAAGGTAATTCACATACTCGAGCAAAAAGACCGCAACAAATGCTTGAAGAACGAAGGCCGCAAATACCGATGACGAGACGAGGAACAATCCGACAAGAAGGCCTAGTTCGATCGCAAGAGAAATTTTAGTATCTTGAGGTCGGGCTTTGAGTGCCCCTTTCACTTGTAGGGGGATTGTTCGCAAAAAATGAACATAAATTCCACGACCTTTTGGTGAGGAGGTTGGGTCGATAGGGCGTGCCCAGTGTTTGTGATGAGTATAATTGTGCTCGGTGGTGAAATGAAGATAGAGAACGCTCAGGAGACCTGCCCTTGCTAGCCACCAAGAGAATGACTTTGGCTTTCGGTGACCTAATTCATGAGCTGCAACGATACCACTTGCTCCTGTTGTCAAACCAACTGATAGTATGCCTAACCAAGTGTACTCATCAAAGCCTCGCGTGTACACAAGGAAGAGAAATGCAATAACAACAGCGGGCATGAAAAAGCCGTGGAAATGAATGATGAAGTTGAACATCTTATCTTCTTCAATGCCATTCACTTCACCCGATTGACCTGCTAGGAGGTCGAGCAGCGGATACAACCCCAAGATAATGAGTAGAGGTAGCCCTTGCCATAATTCACCCATGAAGATGGAGACGAAAACCAAGATTGGCGTTGCTAAACCAATCAAATGAGGCATCCACCTGCTCATGGATTGTAACCCATGAAGGCCTATGTTAAATGTTGTACTTCACTCAGGAGATTTGTTCCCTAAACGAGAGAAGAGTTTTGTGAAGATCCCACTTCGGTACTCTTGCTTTTCGAGTATTTCCTGAACATAAGTGTCAAGCCAAGCATCCATATCAAATCCTCGCATATTTTGACCAAGAAGGTGCTTTGCAAGCAGCCATTCCTCGGATTATTGCTTTCTTTACAGAGCGTGAAACTGAAGTGAATATACCACTTCGGTACTCTTGACGCTCCATGACGTTCTCGACATAGGTTTCTAATTCGGTATCCATCGTTCTTACCTGGTATACATTTGGGTGGGGACCTATATCAATCCTTGGTAAATGTGTTACTACATAGGTGCAAAAAATACACTTAGTGTTCAAACTTACATTGTTTCTCTCGTTTGAACAAACGGCGAATTCAAAACCAATCAAAAATTAGGCAAACTTAGCCGAGCCCCTTCCGAATGCACATCGACTGTGAAGTTAGGCTCAAGGCGGTGAACACATGGGCATGGATCCAGTACTCAAAGCAACATTGCAAAAACAACGATATCACATCGTTGGTGAACACGGCGGTGTCAAAACATGCCACTGGACTAAGGAATCACTTCTTAGAGACAGGCAATGCTACAAGGGAAAGTTCTACGGTGTTCAAAGCCACAATTGCATGCAAATGTCGCCAGTCGTCGACCAATGCAATCTCGCATGCACGTATTGTTGGAGAGAGCCGCACATGGACACATTGGAACTCACCGACCAAGACCCACTCGACCTTCTCTATGAGTCTGTTCGAGCTCAGCGCAGACTTCTCTCTGGGTTTGGAGGAAACGACAAAGTGCCCAAGGAAAAGTGGCTTGATGCACAAAACCCCAAACATGTGGCTATATCTCTCAACGGTGAGCCAACATTGTACACCCGCCTCGGCGAATACATCGATTTGTGCCACAAACACGGCATGACCACTATGCTTGTCACCAATGGCACATTACCAAAGGTACTCGAGAAACTCGACCCGTTACCAACACAGTTGTATGTATCAGTTGATGCTCCAAACAAAGAGGTGTTTGATGCGGTTTGCCGACCAAAATGGAACAACGGAGCGTGGGAGCAATTTGAGAAAACTATTGATTTGCTCCCCTCACTCGATACTCGAATCGTATGCAGACACACGCTGATGAAAGGTATCAACATGTCTGACAAACATATTGAAGAATTTGCCGCCATCGATCGCCGAGCGAATCCTGACTTCATCGAAAACAAAGGCTACGTTTATGTGGGCCATAGCAGGGAAAATCTCAGCGTTGAAAACATGCCTAGCCATGAGGACATCATGGAATTTTCACGCAAAATTGCCCCACTGACCAATCGCGAAATTCTTTCGGAATCACGACCTAGTCGTGTTGCCCTCGTTGGTAAGGAGATATCGCCAATTCCCCTTCCAGAACCAACCATGTTCTTCCCTGAAGACCTTGGTATCGCACCACCGGTCAAGCACTTACCCATTGTTCGCTGAAGGTTGAGTTCAACCTCACTTTCAATTGAGCCAGCATGTGATTCTATGCCATGTGGACTGGTATCAAAATCTCGTTGCGGCGAAGGAATGGTAAGGTTGTTGGAGGGTCGTACACAGCAAGACGAGCAGGCCCTATTTGTTGCCACCCCTCTTGCTCTACAAGTGATTGAAGGTGTTTTGTGAGGCGTGCAACTTTACTCGGTCTTGAAAAGCCTCGAAATGAAAGAGATGCGACAATTTCTTCTTCTTTGACAGCGAGTTGAAGGTCAACATCGACTGGCTCAGGAAGGTCATCAAGTGCATATGCAGAGGGCATGACAAACGACATTATTGAGGCTCCATCATCATCTTGCCACATCAACACTGGGGCTGTCATTGCTATTCGTTGATTTGAGGAATTTCGACCAAAAATATAACCAGCAATTCGCTGAAAAGAACCTCTATTGACCAAGTCACCAGACCCTTGACTTCGTACAGAGGCCTGAATGTTGGAAGTGTACCTACGGATTTCAAATTCGGGATGTTTTTCAACGAGTTCAAAGGAAGGTTCCTCGAGTTTTTTGGCCATGGGATGCACCTCTGCTTTTTGCTTGAGTTGTTATCAATTCAAATCTAATTCTTTTTTCAAGCACTCAAGCAGATATGAGTACTCATCAATCGAGTTGTACAACTGAGCTGAAATTCGCAGAAATCTTCCTTTTGGACAGTCCCACTGCATGATTGGAATTTGAATGTTGTAATGTTCTCGAAGGCGAATGTGAAGGGGGTCAGGTGCGAAGACATCGACTTCCCCTTCGTGCGGTAGTGGAATTGTTGCAATCGAACCAAGCATAGATTCAGGGCAAGGGGCATCGATACCAAGACCGTCAAGCAACAATGTTCTTGCTTGAACAACGAGGTCGTGGTTGTGTTGCATGATACCATGCCATCCTTCCTCGTGGAGATGGGCCATACCATCGATGACAATTGGTAATGTAAGCATCGCAGACACATCACGGGT
>Ga0255764_10001757_pt1 | contig 18049 bp, 16 predicted proteins | sample 071ome_30_FD_179964 | JGI IMG/M metagenome (GOLD analysis project Ga0255764, IMG submission 179964) | Coastal salt marsh microbial communities from the Groves Creek Marsh, Skidaway Island, Georgia - 071406AT metaG (version 2) | ecosystem: Environmental > Aquatic > Marine > Intertidal zone >... | reverse complement strand
CGAATATTAAACGACAAGACGGTGAGCGTAGGATCCAACTGGCGACAGGCCGACAGCGAAACGACGAAAAACAACAGGGTCAGCAATGGGAGCTTGAGAATAGTTGAGCCGGACATAGAACTTTTCCAACTTTACAGACAGAGGAAACCTTAGCAGGGCTCGGATATTTAGCAACTACAGAAGCTAGCTTCAAAAGAAAAAGGGTTCCATCGATCGTGAATTTGCGCGACTATCATTGAATAATTGAACGGTAGAAAAGGGAAACGCTATGTCAGAAACTTCTTCAAAATTTCATGGCCAGTGTTACTGCGGCAACGTTCAGGTGGCAGTATCAGGACCTGCAGCAGTCAGCGGTTATTGCCATTGCCTCGATTGCCGCAAATGGCACGGCGCGCCCATTAATGCTTTCAGCGTCTGGCCGTCCAGCAGCGTCAACATTGAGGGTGAAACTCTGATGAGCGAACAATCTGACGCCAGCGGACGTCTTTCCTGTCGCGTCTGCGGTGGTTGTGTCGCAAATCTGAAACCCTCTCTCGGGATGACGGTAGTCTATCCCATGACTCTAGCAGGCGCAGAAGACTCCTTAACCTTCGAGCCGAGCTTTCATATCTTCTACGGTGAACGGGTGATGGATTTGGCAGATGGGCTGCCTAAATTTGTTTCGCTTCCGCCAGATTTCGGAGGCAACGGAGAGACGATTGCCGAGGCCGAGCAAACGGGCTGGCGCGCTTAAGCAAGAAAGGATCTCGATTACTTGAATATTCTCAAAATTCTGATCAGACATAACCTCAAAATAGATATTTCAAAGCGAAAGACTCTGAAGTTCCTTTGCTCCTGCCTTGCAAGCTTAGGCGTTCTACTCGGGTTAACGCAACAAGCCGCCTCGCAGTCTGTAGTCAGTGCAGCCAGCCCAGAAGCTGCGCGAGCCGGTCTGTCTATTCTGCAGAAGGGCGGCAATGCAGCGGATGCTGCCGTAGCGATTGCTTTCGCCTTAGGCGTTAGCGAACCCGCCATGAGCGGACTTGGCGGGCAGATACAAATATTACTCAAACAACCGAACTCCCCGCCTCTCGCCCTGAATGGCAGCTCTTTTGCTCCGGGCTTAACACAGCCACTTGACTCCCGGACTCAATTTCTGCCCCTCCAGCGAAGCACAGTGCCAACTTGGTTGAAATCTCTCGAATATCTTTTTCAAGAGTTCGGGAGCGGGCAGGTAAGTTGGGAAGTAACTTCAGCTTGAAATCATCAGTGGGTTCGCCTCCGGTTAGCCCAGGGAACTGCAAGACGATATCCCAGCGCGCGCCACCAGGTCATGAATATATCGGCAAATGCCGCAGTGCCAATTGAATCGTTCAGACCTCAAGCCATTCGGAACGAATGTCATCTGCCTGCTTCAGGCTAGCCGGCGTTCCTTCGTAAACAATTTTGCCGTGGCCCATCACGTATAATCGGTGGGAGATCCGTATAGCAACATTCAGCTTTTGCTCCACCAGTAGAATGGCCACCCCCCTGGACGCAATTTTTTCAAGCAACCGGGAAACCTGCTCAACCACTTTTGGGGCGAGTCCTTCCGTAGGCTCATCGATCATGATCATGTCGGGGTCGCCCATTAGCGTGCGGCACATGCTCAGCATCTGCTGTTCTCCGCCGCTCAGCACCCCGCCGGGAACATCCGCGCGCTCCGCCAGATTGGGAAACATCTCGAAAATCTCAGACATGTTCCAGCGCGGATTACTCTGGCCGCTCTTCATGCCGAGCATCAGATTTTGTCTGACAGTGAGAGTCGGAAAGACCTCCCTGTTCTCCGGTACATATCCCAATCCCCGCTGGGCAATCTCGAAGCTGGGCCTGCCTACAATTTCCTCACCCTTAAATTTAATCGAGCCGACGGGGCTGACTTCTCCGATAATTGATTTCACCGTGGTGGAGCGGCCGACCCCATTGCGCCCGAGCAGACTGACGATCTCACCTTCCTGAACGTTGAATTCGACGCCCCGGAGAATATGACTTTTACCGTAGTAGGCGTTAAGCGACGACACCTCAAGCATCATTGTCTCCCGCTGCTGCCAGTGCCGCCTCACCGAGGTAGGCCTCCTGCACTTTGGGGTTTGCCCTGATCGCCTGCGGAGAATCACTGGCAATGATTTCGCCATAGACCAACACCGAAATTCTGTCCGCAATATCAAACACGATGTTCATATCGTGCTCAACCATCACCAGAGTTTTGCCCTCTGTAATTTTCCGGATTAACGACACCGCCGCTTCCGCCTCGCTGAGGCTCATGCCGGCGACCGGCTCATCGAGCATAATCAGATCAGCACCGCTGGCAATGGCGACGCCCAGCTCAAGCGCACGCTGCTGTGCGTAGGCCAGCTCCTCGGCCGGAAAATCGGCACGGTCGGCCAGATTGATCTCTTCAAGCAGGTGTATGGCCCGCGCATTGAGTTCCGTCTGGCGGCCAAGTAAATGCCTGAACGAGTAGCCAAGACCCTGCTGCCACAGCATGCCACAGCGCACATTCTCAAAAACCGACAGTCGCGGAAAGATATTGGTCACCTGAAAACTTCTGGCCAGGCCGAGGCGCGCAATCTCATAAGGCGGACGGTTCTGAATCTCTTGATCGCGAAAGGTAATCCGACCTGAGCTGAGCTGATATTTGCCGCTGATCAAGTGAAACAGGGTGGATTTGCCTGCACCGTTCGGCCCGATGATGGCGTGACGCTCTCCGGCCTGAATGTCGAGATTCACACCACGGATAATCTCGGTCTTTCCGAAAGACTTGCTCACATTGTGCAGAGACAGAATGCTCATCAGCCCGGACCACCTTCGGTCGGATTATCCATCCGGTTCGCTTCTTCCCAGGCGACATTGAGCTGCCCGAGAGAACGCCGGCAGGCAAAGTAAGAGGCAGCTCCAACGGCAGCCAGTGCCAACCAGTGCAGCGTATTCCCGGAATCCAGGGTAAGAAACAGGAACCCGAAGGGCTCGCCCTCATGGTGCAGCATTTCGATGGCAGCCAGAATCGAGCCACCGAACATGATCGCCGGCGTGCCAGTAATCAGGTAAGGCAGGAACAATGAAGACAGCTTGCCCCGCAACCACGCGGTCTGATGCATCATGATGAAACCGGCGAACCCCCTTGGCAGAAACAGCACAGTCAGCACGAACATCATGCCGAGGTACAGCATCCACAGTTCGGTGTAGTTGCTGAGCAGGGAGTTCATCAGTGTCAGCACAACTGCGCCGATGATGGGTCCGATAAAGTAACCAAGACCGCCAATATAGGCCATCAGCAGAACCCGGCCTGAGGTCACCGCGTTCAGGTTTTCTTCGGTAATAAACTCATAGTTCAGCGCAAACAGCCCACCTGCCACGCCCGCAAAAAACCCTGAGGTGCAGAACGAGATAAAGCGCACGCGCCGGGCGCTGTAGCCAATAAATTCGGCCCGCTCGGGATTGTCGCGAACCGCATTAGCCATGCGTCCGGCAGGCGTCTGGGTAAACAGATACATGAACACGGTTGAAACAAAAACCCAGCCGGCACTCAGGTAGTAGATCTCCACATCCTGGAAGAATTCGACTCCAAAAAAGGGGGGGCCAAAAGTGCGATCCGCGCTGACTCCCGCCTCTCCGCCAAAAAAACTGACAAAAATTAATGACGAAGCGGCCACCAGTTCACCGATGCCCAGTGAAATCATCGCAAACACAGTCCCGGCTTTGTGCGTGGAGAAACTGCCGACAAAAACCGCGGCGATCAGCCCGATCAGCCCACCCACCAGCGGGATCAGGGTAATGGAGAAATACACCGTTTCAAACTCAATCATGATCAGCGCGTGGACCGCCATAAATCCGCCGAGACCGAAATACACCGCATGGCCGAATGAAAGCATCCCGCCCTGACCCAGCAGCATGTTGTAGCTGAGCGCAAAGACAATGGCGATCGCCATCTGATTGAAGATGGTTATGGCCAGCACAGAATCAAACAGCTGCGGCAGGCCGAGCAGAACAATGAGATAGCCAACCCAGGCGGCAAACTTACCCATCAGCACATCACTCCTCTCGCTTTCCGGCAAGGCCCGTCGGCCGGAAGATCAGCACCAGCACCAGCAGCAGAAAAGGCAGGACAGGCGCAATCTGCGGCAGCATCAACGTCCAAAGGTCGTTGAGCGGGTGGTCTCGTGAGAACTCAAGACCCAGCCAATTCAGCAGGTCAGGCATCCCCAGATTCGAGGCAATGGCATAGCTTTGCAGCAGGCCGATCATCAAAGAAGCGACAAAGGCACCTCCCAGCGAGCCGAGCCCGCCAATCACCACAATCACGAACACAATGCTGCCCAGGACCACAGCCATGCCGGGGAAAGTCGTCAACACCGGCCCGGCAATGACGCCGGCAACCCCTGCCAACCCGGTACCAACGCCGAAAACCGCCATAAAAATCAGAGGAACATTGTGGCCCAGACTGGCAACGGTGTGAGGATGAGTGATGGCCGCCTGAATGATGATGCCAATACGGCTGCGCGTAAGCACGTAATACAGCGCCAGGAAAATCCCCACTGAAATGGTGATCATGAATCCCCGATAGGCTGAAAATTCCTGGCCAAACAGGGTGAACAGAGGGAAATCCAGCAGGTCAGGAGACTGATAGTTTTTGGTATCGGCCCCCCAGAAAAACTGTACGGCCTCCTCGATCAGAAAAGCGAGCCCAAAGGTAAACACCAGCTCTGCCACATGACCATGGGCATGCACCCGCCGCAGGGCGTAACGCTCTACCAAGGCGCCAAATGTCCCAACCAGTATCGGCGCAACAAGAAGGCCTGCCCAGAATCCGAGCTTGAGGGAAATCGAATACGCAAAGTAGGCACCCAGCATATAAAAGCTGGCGTGGGCGAAGTTGAGCACCCCCATCATGCTGAAAATCAGCGTCAGTCCGCTGGCCAGCATGAACAGGAGCAGACCTGTTACCAGACCATTGAGCGTTGAGAAGACAAAAACTTCCAGCATGATACGGCGCCGCCAGCGGTTATTTGCCTTAGCGGCGTGGCCTGCGCATGCGGCAGCTGTGATCGACCACCGTCTCGTCTCCGGGCACCGAGAAATCCCGGTAGAGACCAAATCCGGAGTTATCGGCATCCACGACGATGTTCTGGTCCGTGTGCACGGAAATATGCAGCGGCTGAATAATTTGATGGTCCTCGCCGCGCATCCACAGCTCTTCACCGCTCATGTTGGTGAATCGCATGTCTTCAAGGGCCAGGGCGATGTCATAGGGATCTGTACTCTGGGACGCTTCCATCGCCTGCACCAGCATCTGCAGTGCATTGGTGATACGAAACTGCGTCATGTCATTGTTCGGATTGAGCCGCTTGAAATTTCTGGTGTACGCCAAGCGCTCTTCTGAGGGCAGCGGGTTCCCAGCATCGTTATGCACCAGATAAATCTTATCGACGCCGTCCGCGCCCAGCGTTGCGGTAATGCCGTCATAGGCCGCATAAAACGTGTAGATGGGAATATCGAGCCCGCTGTCGATTATCGATCTTGCCAGGGACACCATGTCAGCACCGAAGTTGCCGGTAATGACCGCATCAGCATCAGAGGAAACGATTTTGGTGACATAGGGCGTAAAGTCCTTGACCTGTCCGATTGGGTGAAACTCATTGCCCACGATCTCAATGTCCGGACGTTTTTCCCTCAGCAGTTCAATCGATGTGTCCGACACCACCTGTCCGAAGGAATAGTCCTGCCCGATGATATAAATCTTTTTAATCTCAGGGTTCATGGCAATGTAATCGGTCAGCACATTCAGCTTCATCACCGCATGGGCGTCAAATCTGAAATGCCAGAAGCTGCATTGCTCATTGGTCAGAATCGGGTCAACCGCGGAGTAGTTGATCTGCAGAATCTCCTGCCCGGGGTTCCGACGATTGTGTCTGCTGATGGTCGAGTTCAGCGTGTTGGCGACTGCGGAACTGTTACCCTGAAAAATAATCCGCAGCCCTTCACTTACTGCGCGTCTGAACTGAATCTGGGTATCCGTAGGACTCTGCTTATTGTCCAGCGGGACAATCTCAATCATGCGACCGCCGAGAATCCCCCCCTTGGAGTTGAAGAGTTCATCTGCCGCGTACTGCAATTGCTTGAGACCGCTGGTGCCGATGGAAGCAAATGTGCCCGACAAAGGGTCGATAAACGCGATCCGCACAGGCTCCTGGGCAGAAATGGAACCGAAGAACGACAGCACGAGGCTGGCAAGAAGGGATCTGAGGGTAATTCTGAAGGTGATGCTGCGGTGTAGTCTTTTCATTTTTAATCTTTCTTTTTTATCAGATTACGCGTCCATCATACCGAGTTTACCTGCACTTCCCTATTGTTTTCTCCGCCCTTCCCTGCAGCGACCGAACTCTCAGCCGTTATGGTCACAGTGTCCTGAACTCGTCACCACCATACTCAGGCACGTTTCTCTGAAACAGGCGCCAGTAATGCCATTCTTCAGTAACCTGCTCGTTGCCCTCGGCATCGACGGTCCTCACAATCGGCGACTCGCCGCCCCGCAGCCGGGCCACTTCATCCCGATCCTGAACCAGCACAGCCGTCATGTCATACAGCTTACCGTCAATTTTCAGCCGCACCCTTGGGTCACGCTCTATATGCCCCCACCAGGCCTTACCGTGGGGAAAGTCCCGGTTCAGTCTGAAAGTCTGAGCACTGGACTGCAGATACAGCGCCTCACCGCGCGGCACGAGCAGAACCCGAACAGAATGAGGAATTCCGTACCAGGTGCGGGTCTCCATTGCCGTGGCATTTTCGCCGAAAGGGTCATCGAACTGATTGACCCAGTCCCAGTGCGTCACCGGTTCGCGAATCCGCTCACCGGTCAACCACAATCCCGGTCGTGCCGAGCGTCCGGCTTCGGCGTATTCCTCAAAGCTCGGATGCCCCGGGTCGAGACCCGTAATCCTGAGCACAATGAGCGTGGCCGCCAGCAGCGGGACAACAGTCAGGACGGCAATCTTGAACCACTTCATCCGGAAGACGCGCCTCCCGCGCTTCACTCACTGTTGCTGGCCTGGTCGGCCACGCGGGCACCGCGTAAGATATTGACCATGCCATAGTTGCCTTCATGGCAGGCGTATTCGTAAACCTGGCCCGCCACCTTGTAGAACGGGATCAGGCCGACAACCTGATCGGTGAAGGTGTCAGAATCAATGACGGTGAATTCATAGTCGATTCTGTCAGCAGCGACCCGCGTGAATTTTTCCACGAGCACTTTGTTTTCGGAACTCCCCAGACCGGAGAAGGAATGGGTCAGACCGTTGAAATTCCGGGTCTCAACCACCAGCGTGTCCCCCTCCCAGTGACCTCTTGAATCACCGGTCCACAGTCCGATGGCTGCATCAGCGTGCGGCCGACCATCCAGGGGCACTATACGGGCGTCATGGACCATTTCCGTCAGAATCACCACGTGATCCTGATTCTGCACGAGCTGCACATTGTTGTTGTAAAAGCTCGGATTCACCGGTGGCCCGGCATTGAAACCCATGATGCAGCGATCTGACAGCGGGCGGTCCTCAGGGCCATCTGTTGCAAAGGTGACACCCAGTGCACTGCGCACCGGCCGCGCCGGTGCCTGACCGGGAACTGGCCGGTATGCGTTTTCCTGCAACGCGGGCAGTCTGCCATTGGCCGGATAAATGATATGGGACGTCAGTCTCTCCTGGCCGAGGCCAGCACTCTCTATCCAGAAATCGTTATAGGCTTCATCGACGCCGGTGCCGGGAATCGCCGCATCTGAGGCTTCGTCTCTCGCCTCTGATCTGGCTTCAAGCTCTGCAATTTCTGCCGCGTTCAGAAACTGTCGGTCACCGTATTGAAGCGGGCGCTGCATGGGCGTGTTGGAGGAAAAATTCCAGACCCCCTGCAGATCAGGCGCGCCCCACTCCGTCCGCGGCGCGGTATAGGACTCAGCCGCTACTCCGACACCGGAGATCAGAGTTAGGAACAAAATAGAAAAAATTCGACAGCACTGCATGGGAAATTTGCCTTCAATTGGCCAGCTCAAGAAAGAAAACAGGTTATGCTGCTAATATGAACACGCCGCGGACATGACTGCAAAATTTTCGCCGCAACAGCCACCGCCTCAGGAGGCAGCAGTATCTGTCGGAGATTTGTAATGATAGACACGGCTGAAGAACACGCCATACAGAAACAGCCCGAGCGACAGCAGCATGGCCGGCAGCAGCGCATTGAGTGTACCGAATACTTCAATCATAAATCCCAGAACGATCGCACCAATCGGCGCACTGCCAAGCAGGCCTAAAGTGAACACCGACATTATCCGGCCGCGAAATTCCTCTGTGGCAGATTCTTGGACGATCGTTCTGGCTAGAGTCAGAGTGACACCCATATTAATCCCCCACAGGACGGCTGCAATCGCAAACACCCACAAAGCGGGCTGCAGCCACATAATTCCCAGAATGAACATTCTGGACAGCTGCATCAGAAGGAATATCCGGCCCGGTCGCTCAAGCGGCATAAAGCGCATCATGGCGAGACTGGACGTTGTGGCACCACAATAGAAAATCACCATCATCATGGAAAGCAGGAACGCGTCACCTTCGTAGATTCTGCGCACAATGAACGGAAATACCGTCATGAAAGATCCGGCGTTGAAAATACTGGATATAAAATTTATCGAAAGTGCCTGCGCGATGACCGGGCTCGCCGCAATCGCCGCCAGACCTTTCTTAAGCTGGAGCAGCGTGGATTCTCTGGCAGCTGCCTTTGGCTTGCTCGGACTGATTCGCGCGACCATCAGCGCCGCCAGAGCAAAGCAGACCAGCTGAATAAGCAGCACCGGAATCAGCCCGAGCATTTCCAGCGTGCCGGCCACTGCCAGCCCCATGATCTGCACAATGAATCCGATCGCAGAGGCGGCTGAGACGGACTTTTGCACCTCACCTCGTGCGACCCGATTCAGCAGAGCCTGCTGTGCCGGGCTGGTGTAGGAAATGACAAAACTCATACCCAGACCCCAGAGCAGAATGTTCCAGAGCGCGATCTGAGAAAAATTCAGCATGGCCACCAGAAACAGCGGCAAAACCGGCGCACAGGCATAGACCTTTATCAACAGAGCGCGGGGGTCCGTACCATCCGCTTTGGCTCCCCCCAGCAGGATCAGGACGATCCCGGGAATACCCACAACCGCCTGAACCAGACCGACCTCGCTGGCGGGCAGCTCCAGGATGCCGATCAGAATCCACGCCAGCAGCAACTGCTGCATCGCAATCGCGATGCCCGCCAGACCGGTGGACGTCAGATAAGGTCTAAACTCCGACGAGACACTCTCTGAAGGAGGTTGCGCGGCTTCTAGTGACTTCATCTGCGCGCCAGCTCGACTAGGGGCTGACGGTCAGCTCATCGCTGCCCGCCGGCAGCAAAATCGTCATACCGTCCTCTGCCAGCAGCCAGTCTACTTCATCATCCTGTTCCATCCCCTCCACAAACCGATCGGGAAACCCCGGAGCCCCCGCCTGCGTCAAATGGCTCAGCACCAGCAGGTCGACCCTTGCGCTACGCGCGAGCTCCAGCGCTTCTGCGGGCTCCGTGTGATAAGTCACTGTATCTGCCAACAGAGCCGAACCACGGGGGTTGATGCGCGAGATCATGCGGGACTGGGCGAGCTGCATTGCATTATTCTGCGCTTCGTGGATCAGCACATCAGCCTCCTGGGCAGCATCGGCCAGTGGCGGCCAGGCACTGGTGTCACCGCTGATAACCACCGAGCGCCCCTTATAATCAAACCGATACCCGAAGGCCGGATCAATCGGCTCGTGAGACACACGGATGGCGGTGACGGTCAACTCACCATCCTGCAGAGCAAGAGCGGCTCCGTCCGGCTCCGCAATGTCTATAATTTCTGAATGGATAAATGCCGCATCAAGGGGAAATTTAACCGCTTCATCCTCATGGTGTGCTTTGCGAAACAGGCGGTCCTGCTCGTACACCAGATTGAAGCCCTCAGCCAGCTTGTCGACGCCCTCAGGCCCGATAAACGTTAAAGCTTCTTCCCGGCCATTGATCCAGCTCTGTTCGGCAGCCTCACCAACGCCCGCGATATGGTCGCTGTGTAAATGCGTGATGAATATGGCTTTCAGGTTCAGCACCGGCGCCCCCATTTCTGCACGCAGGGTATTCCATCCCCCAACGCCGTTATCGATCAGGTAAAGTGAGTCTCCTGCCTGAACCGCCGTACAGGGCTGGTTCCGCCCTGAGTTGAACAGAGGCCCGCCGGTGCCGCAGAAATAAACCTTCAGGCCATCGAAACTTTGGGCCATGGCACAAGAAGCGGTCAGCAACTGACTGGCAACCAGAGTCAGAAGCAGCTGTCTGGCTAATCGTTGGGGGTGCGACATGGCAGATTCTCCGAGGGCGGGCAGTCGATTTTTGAGCCGATGTTATCTTAAAGAAAGTACCATCGCCCGAACAGAAAGGACAGCACGTCCCCCGGAGACCAAGACGCCGCATCCACCGCCTCGCGTGCCTGACTCGCGAGACAACAGCGCGGCAGTATCACGCCGATCTGCTCATGATGACAAGAACATTTTAATGACCATGGCACTTATTTATAAGCCGCCAAGACAGGCAGAGCGCCTGCTTCGAGCCCCCGTCAAGCTGCACGATGGCAGCGCTCTGAACGGGCAAATAAGAATCCCGCTGTCAGCGTTCAGAGCAGACTCACGCTGGAGGCCAGGCAATTTGTCCGGACCAACTGTCTGACTTTCTGTCTAGGTCTGCCGGCTGCGCGCCGCCTGGGCAACAGCCGCAATCAACTTCCCCGTATCAATCGGCTTGGCCAGCACAGCGGCAAACCCGGCATCCAGAATTCGCTTCACGTCTTCTTCCAGCACGTTACCCGTTACCGCAATAGCACGCACCTCAGGCTGCAGCGCCACAATCCGATCGCGCAGTTCTAGGCCGTCGATGTCCGGCATCGAGATATCAGTGACAAGCAACTCAATCGTCTCCGTTTTCATGTGAATAAGTGCTTGCCGGGCTGAAACAGCGCCAAAGACCCGGGCACCGGCATGTTCCAGCGCATATGTCAGTATCTTCAGATTCACCTCGCTGTCATCTACACAGAGAATTTTCAGCCCAGCAACGGCGGCCTCATAGTCGACCTCCGGGCTCTGCTGATCATTCCCAACCTGAGGCGGAAGCGTTTCCCAGGCGAGCATGATCGGCAGACTGACCTGGATAGCGGTACCCGCACCGGGCGCGGTGCGAACTGTAATATCGCCCTCCATGCTGTCAACCAGCCCGCGGACAATCCGCAGACCCAACCCGCTGCCTGCGGAAAGCCCATCGGCCTCCTTGCTTTCCTGATCAGAGCCCGATTGCAGGATGCTCTGCACATCCTCGTTCAAACCGTTGCCGGAATCTTCAACCTGCACTGTAAGAAGCCGATCTTCTCGCAGGTACTCTGTCTTCAGGCTCACCGTACCGTTTTCCGGCGTATATTTGATTGCATTCGATACTAGATTGGTGACAATCTGCGTGATAGCTTTGCGGTCAATAATGATTCTGCGCGGAAAGTCTTCCGAGCATTCGGACAATAACAGTTTAATCTCTTTTGCTGCCGCAGCCGGCTCAAAGACAGTAACCCATGAACTGAGCAGTTCAGGCAGACTGACAGGCTCAGGAGAAAGCTTTAAGTTCTGAGCTCTCAGATCCTTGAACGTGAGAATGTCGTCAACTATCGCATGCAGATGTTCACCGGCAGCGACCGCAGAGCGCAGTTTCTCCCTCACGTCAGCGCTGACGCTCAACATCTCTGACTGTTGAATCAGTCCGATTAGCCCGCTGAGCGGGTTCCGGATCTCATGGGACATGTTCGCGAGAAATTTCGACTCTGCCTGCTTTGCCTCCGTTTCCGAGACCAGCGATTTCTCCAGATCACCAACCAGATTCTGCTGCGCGCCCACCGACTCCAAAAGCAAGACCCGTTGCGCCTCATGAAAACGCGCAAGTAAGTAGACTGAGATAAAAAACATGACGATATAGCTAAAACCACCAGCCAGTCGCTGCGCTTCGTTTCGTTCCGGCAACACGCCGGCTGTCTGTAAGCCGAAAAATACTGCGCCGCTGATGGCAGCGATCACGAGGATCGGTTTCGCGCGCCCAAACCCGGTCGCAGCAAGACAAAAAACAACAAAGCTGAACAAAGCAATGAAGGGGACATGATTGGTAAACCCCCCATGGTTGAAGATCGAGCCCATGCACGCAATAAAGGCGCCTGCAATCAGCAGGATATCCCTCGCTACTGTCTTACGGGGGTAAAGGTAGACCAGGCCAAGTGCGCAGAAGCCGAGGATTAAGGCAGAAAGCTGAGGAATACCGCGGGCCCAGTATCCGGAAATAAAATTGCCCAGCCCAACGATACCCAGAGGCCCCAGGAGCACGCAGACGGCGAAGACTGAGTGCTGACGCTGCAGCGCTTCGAGTCTGCGGCTAGCACCGGAATCTCCGAGGGCACTCGCGCGGGTTATGGCTGGGTCATCAGACAGGTTTGGCATGACGGTTCGATTAGGCAGAAAGTGCACGTTGATTACCACACACAAAAACGGCGATGTCCACTCTGATCAGCCAAAGACAGACAACCGCACGGCCTTGTTAACAAGTCAGGCTCGCCACCGTTTCTATCAGGTCATGTGAACCGTAAGGTTTGGGGATCACCGCCATAAACCCGGACTGCTTAAACCTGTCAGCATCTGCCTCCATGACATTGCCCGTAACCGCTATGACAGGAAGGTCGGGAAACTCTGCTGCAAGTCTCTTTTGCAACTCCTCTCCGTCCATGCCGGGCATAGCAATGTCTGTAATCACACAATCGAAAGATTGCTTTGACACAAGCTGCAGCGCCTCATCACCAGAGAGTGCTTTAGCGACATCTGCTTTAGCTCTGGTGAGCGCACTGGCCGCCACCATCAGGTTCAGTTCACTGTCATCAACACACAGGACCCGCTTGCCCTCTAAACTGGCCGCAATGCTCTCTGCATTCGCACGCGCGAATTCAGCCATCCCGTCGGTATTATGCGAAATGCGCTCTGCCCGCAGTTTTGCAGTGAAAGTGCTCCCGACCCCTTCTTCGGACTCGACCGCCAGTTCGCCATCCATCATCACAAGCAGCTGACGGATAATGGCGAGCCCGAGGCCTGTACCCCCATATTTTTTGCCCGCGCCCTTGTCACCCTGATCGAAACGGACAAACAGTCTTTCCATCGCATCCGGGCTAATGCCAATACCGGTGTCGCTGACGCGGATTGCGAGCTCTTTGTAGTCGTCATTATAAGTCAATGCAAGCCGCACCTTGCCACCATCGGGTGTAAACTTGATAGCGTTCGACAGCAGGTTGGTGATGACATGCGTGATGGCCCGCTCATCGACTCGAAGCATTGTCGGGAAGTCACTGGCAAACTCTTCCAATTCCAGGGAGATTTTTTTGTTTTTAGCCGAAACAGCAAATAATGCGCGGGAGGTTTCTGACCATTTTTCAGTATCCACCGCCTGATAGTTCAAGCTGAAGTCACCTTCTTCAATTGTCTTCATGGTCAGAATGTCATCGACAATCGCTCTGAGGTGTGAGCCCGCCCCGGTGGCGGCATCAAGATAGCCTGTCCGTTTTCGCTCATCACGCTCTATCCGTGACTCCTCCAGTAATCCAAGCAAAGCATTTAACGGATTGCGAATTTCATGAGACATGTTTGCAAGAAATCGAGATTCCGCTTCCTTTGCCCTGTTGGCTTCAGTCAGCGAAATTGCAAGATCTTCAGCCGCCTTTTCCCGATCGGCAAAGGCATTCAACAAGATGCGGGTTTGAGCCGACTGATATCGGGCAACCAGCAGCACACCGACCCAGACCGCGACAAGCATCAAGATTGAAATAAACGTCTGATTGGACGGGATATCGTTAAGGCGCAGCGAATCCAGAAACCCTTGTTGGTCGAGATACAGTGCTGAGCCGCCGACTAGCAATAAAGCAGCCGAAATGGCGTGGATCTTCTCGAATCCGACAATGGCGATGGCGTAAACTACTCCGACAGCCAATCCCAGACCTGATCTTGGGTCTGAAAACCCCCCATTAGAGAATGTCGAAAAAGCGCCTGCCAGAAACACAGCGACTATAGCCACATAGGGCCGCCACACTTTCCCGTAATTGAACAGGACGAGGCAAAGCGAAAACATCGAAATGCTCAAATAAGTCGACTGCCAGAAAGCGCGTTCGTACACACCATTAATGATATTCATCAAGGGTGCCAGTCCGGACAGCAGAACGTAGAGCGCCATGGCGAGAATTTCGTTCTGCCGCTGAATGGCATCGAGCTCCTCGTCAATGAACTGCGCGGCTCGCGGGGCAAACCGAATAGATTTGTATTGCTCTTTAAAGGCGTTTCTTAACATTCCACCAACTCAGAATCCAAGCAGCTATCGCGCTGCTGAACCAAATATCAACTTAAAATCAACTTCACCCGGTTTAAGAACCTGTAGAAACGTGCCGCAGTATTTCTTTAATCAGTTGATCCCTGCACACCGGCTTACTGAGCACGCCGGAAAAACCACCGGCGCGGTACCTCTCGACGTCACTGCTCAATACATTGCCCGACACAGCAATCACCGGCAAACCAGGATACAGATGCGCAAGTTCTTGCTGAAGCGCCTCACCATCCATCTCCGGCATCGAGATATCTGTCAGAACAATGTCGTAATGATTGGCCGCACACTGCTCAATCGCCTGACGCGCGGACTCTGCCCTGTCTGCAGATGCTCCGGCATTTTCGAGATACTGGCACAGGACCTCCAGATTGACTCTACTGTCGTCAACGCATAAAGCACAGATGTTCGACAGGGATGTCTCCGGTACATTCTTGATGGCTGTTTTTACAGCAGCTTGTTCTTCACCGTCAGCGCGCTTAGCTGCGATCGCTGCGGGTATCATCAAGGTAAACGTAGAGCCTGCTTCTGGGGCGGAGTCGAGTGCAATCGTACCGTCTAGCCTGGACACAATCTCTTCGACGATGGCCAGTCCCAAACCGACCCCCTGATGGCTCTTCGTTTGACCACTGTGTCCTTGGGTAAATCTTCCGAAAATCCGCTGCTGGGTCTGATAATCCATGCCGATCCCCGTATCAGAAACAATCAGCGTCAGGGCCTCCAGGTCAGGCGCGTAGCGTAGCGTAAGCTGAACCTCCCCCCCCGCTTCCGTGAATTTCAGCGCATTGGATATGAGGTTAATGACCGCTTTGCTTACCAGTTGAGAATCCAGCATCAACACCCGGGGTACTGTCGCGTCAGGCGGCGTCATGATCAACTTAATGCTGGCTTGCTTGGCGCTGTAATCGAACAACTTAATCCAGTCAGTGCACAATTCGAATATATCACAAGGTCTCAAGGCAACGCCGCTGGTATCAGCCTCAACTTTCTTTAAAGTCAGGATGTCATCGACAACGGAGGTCAAATGGCTTGTTGCAATCAACGCCGAGCTTAAATTGGTGCGGACTTCCCGCAAATCATTTTTTACCAGAGCGTTTTCAATGAGGCCGACTACCCCATTGAGTGGATTACGCAATTCGTGTGACATATTGGCCAGAAACATCGACTCGGCGGCCATCGCTTTTTCTGCCTCAGCTAGCGACTCACTGAGGTCCTCGGCATAGCTGTCCGCCAGGGCCACCGATTCTGTCAGCAACTGGGTCTGACGATTGGTAATTTCGGAGAGCATATAAATGCCGACCAGAAACGCAAGGTTCATGATCAGAATGACATTAATTGCGATAGGCCCGGCCTCACTCACCTTAAATTGCGCCAAAAGCCCCGCCAATTCAAGAGCGGCAAGCGGGATGAAGAGCACCAATGCAATGCGAAAAACCAGTTTTATCTGAGCAATACCCAGAATCAGCAGCGCCCCGACGACAAGTAGCGGAAACGAGATAGCGCCCCGCGCATCGGTAAACCCGCCATTGGTGACGATCGCTGAAATGAGAGGCAGCGTCACAACCGCGACCACAAGCCAGGTCGGCACCCGGCCGGGTGGCTGCCTGGTGCGCTGATATAATATGGCCAGCCCAACCAGCATAGCGGCAAGCGCGATCAGCGCTCGCCAATAGATGCCGACGTAGAGATTCAGCAAACCGATGATAGCGGCGAAAACAGCAAGAGCGATCAATCCGGCAAGTTCAAACCGCCGCTTGGCGGCCTCGATGTCAGCTAGCGTGTCTTGTTTCATAACAGTGGCCACATACTCGTTGGCGGAAATCCCGGTTACGCCCTGCCGGACCAGAGCGCTTGCGGGAAGCTCTAAGAAAAAACTGGCAAAGCGCTTTAAAAGCGCTCAGACAGAGCCGCGTCATGGCGGTGATGCGTGTCCGCAAAAAGCCCCTTATGGCCGACTGCGCTTACTGATCTACCATGCTCAAAATGTAGCCGTGATTGCGAATCGATTTCACCTCAATCTCACTGCTGACTTCAGCCAGTTTCTTGCGAAACCGGGCTACAACAACATCCACCGCTCTGTTGAACGGAGGCATGTCAAAACCAAACAGCTTTTCAAAGACTTCCTCTCTGCTCCATTCTCTATCTGGCTCTGAGAACAGAAATTTTGCCAACTCCAGTTCGCGCTGGGTCAGACTGACAGAGCGACCCCCGCATGTAATAGTGCCCTGACCGTCGGACACTTCAATGTTGCGAAAGCGCAGATCTTCGGCAATTTTTTTACCAGAGCGCTCTTTGATTGCATCAACCGCCCTCAGGGCAGCACGAATTCTGACTGAAAGCTCCTGTATGCCACAGGGTTTATTCACATATTGCTCAGCACCGGCTTCAAGACAGTTCAGAATGACATCAGGCGACTTTTCTGCCGTGAGCATGATGACCGGGAGGTCTCTCTCCTGAGTAATCCGCCTGCAAACATCAAGCCCGTTTCGGGTTGCCGTGCCCAGGTGAAAGTCGACCAAGAACAGATTCACGTCCAGCGCCGAATTCAGATACACCTCTTCCTCAAAATTCAGTATCGCAACACACTCAAAGCCGGCTTTTCTCAGGCCCCCGGTCAGATAAGCGGCATAAACCGGGTCATCTTCGACCAAACCAATTGTGTATTTATTCTCTGTCATAACAATGCCAATCCCCTCGCAGGTGTTTGACTGCCAGAACGCTCAGAATACCGAATCCACGCTGCTGCAACTAGACTGAGGGTTCGGCTGCAGCGGTGTCGAAAAATGACCGGAGCGCAAACTGCGCTGATTCTGCCAATCCGGATAATTCCTTCAGATCGAACTGACTGAGACTGAACGCGCCATCTTTAATTTTCGCTTCAATCTCGCGCAGATAGTTACCATAGTCCTCCAGACCAAAAATCAAAGAGGAACTCGCCTCCTTATGAACGTGGTAGTTCAGACCCTGAAGATCGCCCTCTGAGACAGCTGCCTCGATGGCTTCACGGTTCGCCGCTGATTCGGACAGATACAGCTCGATCATGGGTGTCAATTCTGCATCAGGCAGGTCACTTACTAACCTCGATGCCGTTGCTCGGTTAATCACTCATACCCTCCTACTTCTCTACTTCTCGACTTCTCAACTTCTCGACTTCTCGACTTCTCGACTTCTCAACTTCTCAACTTCTCAACTTCTCAACTTCTCTACTTCTCAACTTCTCTACTTCTCTACTTCTCAACTTCTTAACTTCTTAACTTCTTCTGGTAACGTTGAGTGACTGAGAAGCACATGACGTATTATGGTGTCAGCGGTCAGCTGAGCGCCTCACTTGACCGGTGGATCAACGCGTAACCGTGATTTCTTACGGTTAGTATCTCATGTCGCCCGGAGACCGAGCGCAGTTTTTTCCGGACACGACTGATCAGATTGTCCAGATAACGAGCATTCAACTGACACCCATCAGGGCCGCCAATAACCGCGATGCTGTCGCGGGTCACCGGTCTCGGGTGGCAGTCCATCAGCGCCTTGATCACAGCCAGCTCCTTGCCGGACAGGGCACAAATCT
>Ga0255764_10001726_pt1 | contig 18241 bp, 21 predicted proteins | sample 071ome_30_FD_179964 | JGI IMG/M metagenome (GOLD analysis project Ga0255764, IMG submission 179964) | Coastal salt marsh microbial communities from the Groves Creek Marsh, Skidaway Island, Georgia - 071406AT metaG (version 2) | ecosystem: Environmental > Aquatic > Marine > Intertidal zone >... | reverse complement strand
TCTGGCCAGCCATCCAGCTTGTCCAGATCGTCCAGTAGCTCCTGCGCCATGGCGGTGATTTTCACAAACCATTGAGGAATATTGCGTCGCTCGACCAGCGCACCCGAGCGCCAGCCTCTCCCGTCAACGACCTGTTCATTGGCAAGCACTGTCTGGTCGACCGGATCCCAGTTAACCTCGGCTTCCTTTTTATACACCAGCCCTTTAGCGAACAAGCGGGTAAAAAACCACTGCTCCCATTTGTAATAATCACGGTGGCAGGTGGCTAATTCTCTTCCCCAGTCATAGGCATAACCTAATTTCTGGAGTTGGTCTCGCATGTAATCTATGTTGCTGTAAGTCCAGCTGGCAGGGGGGACCTTGTTCTGCATGGCCGCATTCTCTGCCGGCAGTCCGAACGCGTCCCAGCCCATCGGTTGCAGGACGTTTTTGCCCAGCATACGCTGAAAGCGGGAGATGGCATCTCCGATCGTATAGTTGCGCACGTGCCCCATGTGCAGATGGCCGCTGGGATAGGGGAACATGGACAGGCAGTAGAATTTCTCTTTGTCAGGGTCTTCCGTGGCTTTGAAGGAGCTGTGGGCGTCCCAGTAGGCTTGAGCCTCAGTTTCCACCTGCTGTGGATTGTAGGCAAACATGTCGTCGTTGGTCATGGATCAAACTTCTGTGTTCATGGGCGGCTCTGGCGCCTTGTTTCGGTGTGCGCAAGCATACCGCAGGGCTCGGGCGGCAGGTAGTCTTGGCGCTAAATTTCTGGTTAAACTGGCGCTGCCCTTCAAGCCGGTGACTGGGAGCCTGAGTCCGAATCTAGCAGGGTGTTGGTGTTAACTTTGAGTAGTTTAATCTGACGACTGTCAGCATTGAGCACCGTTACCTGTAGAGTGCCCAATATCACGGATTCGCTGCGTTCAGGGATGCGACCGAACTGTTGCAAGATCAGGCCGCCAAGCGTTGTGAATTCCTGATCACTGAACTCAGTACCAAAGTAGTCATTGAATTCATCGAGCGGAGTCAGTGCCTTCACGATGTAATTGGTCTCGTCAAACTTTTTGATGTAGCTGTCGTCATCCACATCGAATTCATCCTCGATCTCACCGACGATCTGCTCAAGGACATCTTCAATCGTCACCGCGCCGCAAACACTGCCATATTCATCAATCACGATGGCCATGTGTTGTCGCGTTTCACGGAACTCTTTAAGCAGCACGTTCAGTCTCTTACTTTCCGGGACAAAAGTTGCGGGGCGGACGAGGTCCTTGATGTCGAAACGGTCCTGACTGTCAGTCAGTAACAGAGGAAGTAAATCCTTCGCGAGCAGAATGCCCATCACGTTGTCGACGTTTTCCCCGACTACTGGGAAGCGTGAATGCGAGGCTTTGGTGACCAGTTCGACAATATTACTCAGAGTAAGATCGGCCGGTACGGTCACAACCTGCGATCGGGGAATCATGATGTCACGCACCTGCATGCTGGAAACCTGCAGTGCGCCTTCGATGATGCCGAGTGCATCAGCGTCCAGAACCTGATCTTGCTCTGCGTTGCGCAGTAACTCGAGGAGACTCTTTTTGTCAGTGGGTTCGTCAGAAAAAACTTGCGCGATTTTATCGATCCAGGACCGGGGTCTCGGATCGATGCTAGATTGGTCGTCTGTCATGAAGGGTCGGCTACCAGCCTCCTTAGGATGGCGTCAGCAATTACACTAACAAATACGGATTACTAATTCCAAGCTTTTTCAAGCATTCAATTTCGAGCGCCTCCATGGTGGCGCTCTCGCTTTCGGTCATATGGTCGTAGCCAATGAGATGATAGAACCCGTGGACAAGCATATGGGTCCAGTGATCTTCCATGGTTTTCAATTGTTCTCGTGCCTCTGCTTCAATAACGACCGGGCAGATCACGATGTCTCCAAGGGGTTCCGAGGTGAGGTTTGCCCTGAGAGATTCAGGCAAGTCAGCACGGAAGGAAAGCACATTGGTCGAGGCGTTTTTCTCCCGATATCTGAGATTCAGAGTCCGGGACTCCTCAGCGTCGACAAAGCGCAGGCTGACGGTGACATCATGATCAAGGGCGGCCGCCTGACAGGCTGTCGCCAGAACACGAAGGCAGAAGTCAAAATCGGGAGTCCAATGATCCGGGCAGGCATTATCGAGCTCAATGGTCGCTGTCATGTTTGCCGCTGTTTTTCGGGTTTGAAATGGGTGTGACTGATTTGTCGTCGAAAGCGTCATAGGCTTCAACAATTCGCTGAACGAGTCGGTGTCTGACAACGTCCTGAGAGCTGAAGTGGGCGAATCCGATCCCGTCGACGTTTTTCAATACCTGGCTGACGTGGACCAGTCCGGAGCGTTCGCCTTTCGGTAAGTCAATTTGGGTGACATCCCCGGTGATGACTGCTGTTGAGCCAAACCCGATGCGGGTCAGGAACATCTTCATCTGAGCGGTTGTGGTGTTCTGGCTCTCGTCGAGAATGATAAAAGAATTATTCAGCGTTCTGCCTCGCATGTAGGCCAGAGGTGCGACTTCAATCACGTTTTTTTCAATAAGACGCCCGACCCGTTCAAATCCCAGCATCTCGTACAGGGCATCATAGAGCGGTCTCAGGTACGGATCTATTTTTTGCGACAGGTCACCGGGCAGAAAGCCTAATTTTTCTCCCGCTTCTACGGCTGGCCGGACCAGCAGAATGCGGTTGATTCTTTCTTTAGTGAGTGCCTCAACTGCGCAGGCAACCGCGAGATAGGTCTTGCCAGTGCCGGCGGGCCCGATACCAAAATTGATGTCGTGCCGCCAGATGTTCCTAACGTAATCCCGTTGATGTTTGCTGCGGGGTTTGATGCTGCCTTTGGGAGTGCTGATCAGTGCAGAGGGCTCTGCGGCATGATCGCTCTCAGTTTCTGCGGATTCGTTATTCAGGAATTCTTGCATGGCTAAGTGAATCTGGTTCGGGCTCAGGAGTTTTTCATTTTCGGTCGCTCGATAGAGCATTTCAAGCAGTTCGCAGCCACTGGCAACTGCCTGTTCATCCCCATTAAGCTGAAATATATTGCCTCGCTGACGGATCTTTAACTGCAACCCCAGTTCAATCTGCTGGATATGCTCGTTAAGCCTTCCGCACAGGTTGGAAAGGCGTTGGGCGCTGTCAGGGAGCAGGGTGAGGTTAATGAAATGACTGGCCATGATAGTAAGACAAAGAGGAGGCAGATTCTGCCTTGCCGGCTTTATGGTTGCTGCGTTCGCGTGCTCAGACGGGGTTTCCTAACAAAGAGTTCGGGAGTGCATCAGTAATCTCTATCCTGGCAAATTGGCCAATCAAGGAATGGTCATCGCAACGGAAGTTAACTACCCGGTTATTTTCTGTTCGACCCTGCAGCGCGCCCGGGTCTTTCTTGGAGATGCCGGTAATCAGTACTGACTCTACCCCGCCTACCATCGCCTCACTGATCGCGCTGGCTTGGGAGACGATTTGCGACTGCAGAGTAGCCAGGCGATGTTTTTTCTCCTGCTCACTGGTGGGATCCGGAAGTTCAGCGGCGGGTGTGCCCGGACGGGCGCTGTAAATAAAGCTGAATGATGTGTCGTAGCCGACATCAATAATCAGCTTCATGGTGTCCTCGAAGTCGGCGTTTGTTTCTCCGGGAAAGCCGACAATAAAGTCAGATGACAGGCTTATCCCCGGCCGATTCGCTTTGATCTTGCGTATTAATGACCGGTATTCCAGTGCAGTATGGCCGCGCTTCATGGCTGCCAGTATACGGTCAGACCCGCTCTGCACCGGCAGGTGCAGATGAGAGACCAGTTCCGGTATCTGTCTGTAAGCCTCTACCAGGTTCTGGTTAAATTCAACCGGGTGCGAAGTCGTAAATCGAATTCGGTCTATGCCCTCGATCGAAGCGATGTAATTGATCAACAAGGCCAGATCAACGATCTTGCCCTCATGAGACAGTCCCCGGTAGGCGTTGACATTCTGCCCCAGCAGGTTGATTTCTCTGACACCTTGCTCTGCCAGGTGAACTGCTTCTGCCAGCACATCGTCGAGGGGCCTGCTGACTTCTTCTCCCCGGGTATACGGGACAACACAAAAACTGCAGTACTTGCTGCAGCCTTCCATAATGGTGAGAAAGGCATGACAGGCGCTTACTTCAGGTTCAGGTAACCGATCAAACTTTTCAATCTCCGGAAAACTGATGTCAACTACCGTTTCGCCTGACTGAGAGGCTTCGAGCATTTCCGGTAACTTGTGCAGTGTTTGCGGGCCGAACACCACATCGACGTAGGGCGCGCGTTTACCGATCGCTTCTCCCTCCTGGCTGGCGACGCAACCGCCAACCGCGATGCGCACATTCGGATTCTGCTCTTTCAGCGTCCGCCAGCGTCCCAGCTGATGGAACACCTTCTCCTGTGCTTTTTCGCGGATAGAGCAAGTATTCAGCAGCAGTACGTCAGCCTGTTCAGCCGTGTCCACCAGGACCGCGCCGTCGTTCTGCTTGAGCAAATCAAGCATTCTCGCGGAATCATATTCATTCATCTGGCAGCCGTGAGTTTTGATGAACACGCGCTGCTGGCCTGCCTGCTTCGACTTTGCTGATTGCAGATTTTTCTCTGAACTCTCCACTCTATCCTCGGCCAACTCGTTTCAAATGATGTGCTGATTGACTTCTATCCCAAAAGCACCGTTAATCGGATGCTCTTGCGCTCAGTTCGGTACCGCAGTCGCAAGGTTGCGCTGGTTAAGCTGCGCACGCGCAGTATAGCAGGTCTGAGGCGCCTTCTCAGTGGCTGCAGCCCTTGAATTCTGCTGCTCGAACGCAATATATAGCCCGCAAGTAGCCGGAAAACCTGGTTGTGCAGACCCCTGAGGTGGTTTGCATCCGGTCTCGTCTGCCGTCACCTTTGTTTCTCTAAGAGATTGATTTAAATGACTAATACGACAGAAATCTACAAGATAACGTTTCTCAACAAAGGCAAGGTGTACGAAATTTTTGTCAAACAGGTTTACCAGAGCGACCTGTACGGATTCATCGAAATAGAGGAATTTTTGTTCGATGAGCGCTCTCAGGTGGTGGTTGATCCCAGCGAAGAGAAACTGAAATCAGAATTTACCGGCGTCAGGCGTAGCTTCATCCCGATGCAGGCGATCATCAGAATAGACGAGGTTGAAAAAACCGGTGTCGCCAAAATCTCCAGCGGCGATAAAATCACGCCGTTTCCGGTTTCCCTGGTCGGCAGTACCAAAAGCGATAACAAGGATGCCTGAACCGGTAATGAAACGGCCCTGTTTCAACCTGAGTGACGGGTGGGGTGGTTGACACTGTCCGAGCATCCGTTCGCCGCACTGACACCGGATCGGGTTCTGGCCGCTGTCGAGTCCCTTGGTTTCGACACGGATGCCCGCTTTTTCGCTCTGAACAGTTATGAAAATCGGGTCTATCAGATCGGTCTGCTCGATGGAACCAGTCTGATTGCCAAATTTTACAGGCCCGGCCGGTGGGAGGCTCGGCAAATTCGCGAAGAGCATACCTTTACTCAGGAGTTGTTCGATCTGGAAATTCCTGTCGTTCCCCCCATGAAGCTGGCGAGCGGTGAAACACATGTGCAGGTTGATGGCTTTGAGCTCGCGCTGTTCCCACAACTCATCGGTAGGACCCCAGATCTCGATGATCTGGACAGTCTGTTCACGATGGGAAGATTTGTCGCCAGAATCCACGCCGTCGGCGCCCAGAGCAGCTTCAGCTATCGTCAACATTTGCGCCTTGAGACAGCGTTAGACAGCAGCCGTTATCTGCTTGAGAACGACTTCCTGCCGTCTGACCTGATTACCGCTTACGAAACCCTGATGCGGGATCTGTTTGACAGGATGTCTGAACAGCTTGAGTCAACAGGCGACTGGCGATCAATGCGGATTCATGGTGACTGTCATCTCGGGAACGTTCTGTGGCATGAGGGCACACCGCACTTTGTTGATTTTGATGACACGGTGATGGGGCCTGCCATACAGGATTTGTGGATGCTGCTTTCTGGCGACCGAGACCACAGGCAGGCGCAACTGCTCGAGCTGGTCGAAGGGTACAATGAATTTCATGATTTCCGGGTGAGCGAACTGGCGCTGATCGAAATCCTGCGAACCATGCGCCTGATAAACTACAGTGCGTGGCTGGCCAGACGCTGGACCGACCCTGCTTTTCCCCTGAACTTCCCCTGGTTCAACACTCAGAGATACTGGTCGGATCATATCCTGGAACTGCGTGAACAGATTGCAGCTCTTGACGAACCGCCCCTGCAGCTCATTCAATAACTCGAGTCAGTCAGCCCCGGCCCGCCGATCTGCCCGGCGCCGTCCATAAAAACAAACGGCAGACCGGAATCGGTCAGCCAGTCTATAGCATCCTGCTCAGGCTTGAGCATTGCAATTGTAGCGAAGGATCCTGCAACCGTGCAGAGATTCGCAGCAACGCTGACAGCTCTCAGCCCAGAGCAAGGCCAGCCGGTTTTGGGATTCAACAGGTGGCTGTAACGCTTCCCCTCCAGAATGAAAGAGCGCTCATAATCACCGGAAGAGGCAAGGCCACCTTCAGACAAGTGAAAGTGCGACATCATTTTCGTTGAGTCTTCCGGATGGGTGATGCCTATCGGCCAGGGTCGATCTTCTGGCTGTGTTCCAATCGCGGCGAAGTCGCCTCCGAGATTGATAAGACCACGCCTGACGCCGAGTTCCCTCGCCAGTGTGGCGAGGGTGTCTGCCGCGTATTCCTTTACGATGCCGCCGAAATCAATTTCCATGTTTGCGGGCATCAATAGCGTATCGTCCCGCCAGTTGAGTTTTTCGTACCCGATAAGTGGTAAAAGCCCTTCAAGCTCCGATTCGTCGGGTATCTTCCTGCGACTGAAATCCCAAACGCGGCGCAGGACGCCTGCCGTGATATCAAACAGTCCGTCGCTCTGTTCATAGCAGCTCCTGGCATGTTCAAACAGCTTCTGAGTTTCAATATCTATTTTGATACCTGCCTGATTGCCCGCACTGCGGTTGATTTCGCTCAGAAAACTGTCGTCTCGATAGCGTGTGTATTTGCTTTCAAGCCGGCTGACCTCGTCGATCAGTCGTCGAACCAGTCTTTTGGCGCTGATGCGAGACGCTTCATACAGCTGAATTTCGCAGTAAGTTCCCATTGCCCTGAAGCCGGCATGGCGCAGATTGGTGCTCATGGCAATTCCATGCGGTTAAAATGCGTAATTGACGCCGAGCGATAGCCGGGTGAACTGGACCAGACCGGGGCTGGGTTGAGCTACCGTGAACGCCGAGTATTTTTCATTGGCTACGTAGCGTTCGGCGGTGAGGGTGGCGCTCCAACCACCAAAATCCGTAACGAAACTAAGACCCCCGCTGACGGCACCGAATGCTGACAGCCGATAATCGCTGGACTGGCTTTCAGACAGCGGCTTCAGAAAATCATCAATATTGGTATAAAAGTCGGCGGCAGACTGACTGTAGTAGCGCAGCATTGGAACGATTTTGAATGATCGTGTTACGTTCTGGAACCAGGACAGATCTAGGGTGTGGGAACGAATGCCAAAATCGTCGCGGTAGTAGCGATAGTCGCTCTGTAGCGCACCATCTGCCTTAATAAAGAAATAGCGCAGCGAATTCGAGAAAGTAATCTGTGTCTTTCCATCAGGCCTGCTGTCCTGCAGTTTGTATGGATCAGACAAATAGCCCGACTGTCCGGTCAGACTCAGTGCTGTCTGGAAACTGGCAACCGGGTTCAGCACCTGGCTTAAACTCACGGCCACCGAACTTGCCTGTTTGTTCTCATGCCGCACGCGATTAAAGCGCTCAGCGTCACTCGGAAAGATGCTGTCATCAGAATGACTCAGGCTCACTGTCAGGGTCGTTAGGTCGTTATTGAAGTTACGTGAACCGCTCATGCTGACGTATTTAGCGCGGTAGTCATTTTCCTCTGAGTAGCCAATGGCGCCGCCGATGTTTCCGCGTGCGCCATAGTACCGCACACCGAGGCTGACCTCGCTCCGAGAATCGTAGATGCCGCTTGCTCCGCTCATGTTGATTACTGGCTGTCCGTTGGAACCTGCTGTCGAGAACCAGGGAGAAGCGCCACTCATATTTTCGTGATTAGCGTCAATGAACAGCGCATAGTCACGACCAAGCGGGGAGACAAACTGAAATTGATGGACATCGATGTCGTACCGCTCAAGTTCACCAAACGGAACCTGTTCACGACTTAAGTCATCTTCCTGATAGTTTGAGATCTTGTAAGAGAGCGATGAGGTCAGAGGCGGTGCATCCGCCTCGGCGATGCCGGGCAGTGCAAGTGCCGAAGTGGACAGAGCGATCAGGCTGCGTGACGCGGGCTTTTTCACAGGGTGACCTCAATGGTCTGAAGGCCGGCGAGCCTTGAAAGCTAGTTGCATCCGCAACCGCCGCCGGCCGCAGTGTTGCCGCCTGAGGAGGCTTCTTTGCTGAAGAAAATGTGGTCGTTGAGAGCGCGTTCCAGAGGATCGCTGTCCCAGGCCATTTCCTGTTTGGCCAGATAGCCACGCTCCCAAGGCTGAACCTGACTGCAGGCAGCAAGCAGTGCAAGCATGATGAAAGACAGTATCAGTCGCATTTTAGCGCGCACACCCAATCAGTCTGGCAGATTTGCGACGATCGCGGCTTCGATCATCTCCATGTCTGTCGGTCGGAATCCCATGTGCACCAGTTTGACTTTGCCGTCAGGTCCGATCAGGTAGGAGGACGGCATGCCGATGACATTGAACTGTGTTGCCATATCTCCCTCCGGGTCTGAAGGGATCAAAAAGTCTAAAGGGGTGTCCAGCAGGAAATCCAGACCATCTTCGATCGGATTGTCCACATTAATCGCGACCACTTCGAGACCCTGGTCCCGGTATTTGTTGTACAGATCGTTATACAGTGGAAGCGAGGTCAGGCACGGAGCGCACCAGGACGCCCAGAAGTCAACGTAAACGGTTTTACCCGGCATGTCAGCCAGCGCAATAGCCGGTTGGTCAGCGTAGATTGACGGGATGGAAAAGTCAGGAGCAGGGTCACCCTCTTCAACGGCATGGGCCAAACCGACCAGCGCGCTCGTCATAAGCCCCAGCCCCAGCGTCAGAAAACCTCTTTTCATCATGATGACTCCTTGATCTCTTCAATCTGCAAATGTTTGTCTGAGTTGTCAAACTCCTGGCGAACGCCTTTGAGACTGGCTGATGCCTGCGCTCTGCTACCCACAATCTCAGACGCTCCCTGACATTACTGGTATTCGTGCCGGCCGGTTCACCCCGACAGTCAGACTATAACGCACCCGCGAAAAATCCGTCTACTCAGCGCTGAGCTGCTAGGCAGCGGTCGCCACGGCGGAGCGAAGACTCCGCAACACTTCATGCCATCGCTTGCGCTGAATTTTCAGTGCGAATTTCAGTTCTTTGTAGCTGTCGCGCAGTTCCATCCGCTCCCACTGCGCAAGCGTTTCCTGAAGGCGCTTTTCCCGCGCTTCAAGCCACTGTTGCCGGGTCGCGTTCCAGTCTCTGAGTAATTGCTGAAACTGTTCATACTCCTGCTCCAGCTTTGCCCGGAGGTTGTCCGGGATGTCGCGAAACTCGAATTGTTCGCGCGCTAGCTGGTACTGCATTTTTAATCTTGCTGTTTCCACGCGGGCAGGATCGGTCCTTTTCAGGTCTGTGGTCAGACCCACCCAGGATAAACTGCGAATCAGCCATTTGGTGGGATCGAAATGCCACCATTTAACCCCGTTGCGATAATCCCATTGGAACGTATGGTGATAGTTGTGATAGCCCTCACCGTAGGTGATGAGTGCGAGCAGGGGGTTATCCCGCGCCGAACTCGCGTCGCTGTAAGTTTGCTTGCCCCACATGTGTGCAATCGAGTTGATCAGGTAGGTCACATGCTGGCTCATCACCAGTCTGAGTAAACCTCCCAGGAGCAGGCAGGCGATAATATCGCCGTGCAGAAAGCCTAAGAATGCCGGCAGTGCTATGTTGGTAAGCAGCACAAGCAGCAGATAATGCTGGTGCTGCCAGAGCGCTATCTTGTCCTGCTGTATGTCCTTGATGTTTGAGAAGTCCTCCTTGCCACTGTCATAGTTCCGCAGAATCCAACCGATGTGGGAAAACCAGAAGCCTCGTCCAGCGGAGTATGGGTCCCTGTCGTTCTGATCGACATGGCGGTGGTGGCGGCGATGATCTGAGGCCCAGTGCATCACATCATTCTGCAGGGCGCAGGCTCCTCCCAGGGCGAAGATCAATCTCAGGACGGGATGCCCCTTATAGGCTTTGTGAGACCACATTCGGTGGTATCCGGCCGTAATCGACAGGCCACAAAAAAACATCATGCCGAGAAAGACCAGCCACTCATAGAGATCGTAGCCGTCGAGGTAGCCGTACAGTGGAACCAGAATCACAGCCAGCAGCGGTGTCACGCTGAACAGCAGCATGTTTGTCCAGTTAATCGGTGCTTTTTCCATAATTGCAGACAGGATGTTGGGTGACTGAGCCTGCAGTGTAGCGGATTTTGCTTAAAGAGCCAGTAGTGTAATCTTCCGGGTCTACCTCAAGGCCGGGAGATTTGCAGATGCAGGACACGAACGATCGATTGGAGGGCATAGAGACCCAGCTGGCATTTCAGGAAGATGCCCTCGAGCAATTTAACGCGGTCGTTGTCAGCCAGCAAGGGCAGATAGATGAGCTGCGGGCCCAGCTGCGCATTTTGCAGGAGCAGCTCAGCGCGCTGCCTGACGGTTCGCCTGAGTCCGCGGTCGATCCTGCCCTGGAGAAGCCGCCACATTATTGACCACAGACCCTCCGCAGACCGATAAAACCTACAATCGCTTCAGTTTAGATTCAGCTTGGCGCTGCTAACTTTGACAACGCCTGAAAGGGTTAATCGTTACTCACTGCAAAAGGGCAGTTGAAGTTTTCAGTTCTGCACTGAAGTGAAAAGGAGAGTCAGCAATGAATCGACGGTCAGTTTACCTGTTAGCCGGAATCAGTTTTTGGGCGGCTTGCGCATCAGCGGAAACGAGCTATGAATATGCGCCAGTTCTCGAGTCTCGTCCAGTTTACCAGCTCATCGCGATCGAAGAGCCTGTGGAGCAGTGCTGGGAAGAAGAGGTGGCGGTTGAACGCTATGCGGCCTACGAGGGGTCCAATACGCCGGTGCTGCTCAGTACTGTCATTGGGGGCGCAATCGGCAACGCAGTCGGTAATGGCAAAAGCAACAAACGGGTCGGTGCGGTGGTCGGGGCGCTGTTGGGGCACTCGGTGGGACGTGATATAGTGCGGCGTAACCAGGGCGTGATTCGAGACGTTGAGCTTGTGCAGCGCTGTGAAACGGCTTATGAGCAGGTGGAAGAAGAGCGTCTGGTTGGCTATCAAGTAACTTATCTTTATAACGGTGATGAGTATTCTGTACGCACCGATACTGATCCGGGAGATCAGATACGCCTGCGGGTCAGCGTACAACCTGAAATTTAAGGCGCCTTGTCTTGTTGAAACTGGCGGCCTGTACTCCTGAGGTGAGAATTGAAAATTAGTGGAACGCCGAGTTTCCTCTTCTCTCTGCTGCTACTCTGGAGTCAGAGTGTTCAGGGACAGGTTCCGCCACCGTTTGAACAGAACCAGCTGGATCGAACGAATCCGCTGCGGGAAGTCCGGAATAGCCGCCAAGTGAGTGGCGTCATTACTGAGCGACAGGCAGTGAATCTGGCCAGACAACGATTCGCCGGAAACATCCTGCGGATTACCTTAGTCGGTGAATCGAGCAACCAGCGCTATCAGATTCGCATGGAAAATTCGGGCAAGGTATTCACGGTGTTCGTTCACGCCAGGAACGGAGAGGTCACGGGCGGGAACTGAATCGACTAGCCGATGGGATTGCGGAGGTAGCCGATAATGCGACTACTGGTTGTTGAAGATGAGAGTTTGCTCCGGCAACAGCTTGAACAGGGTCTGAGCAACCAGGGCTTCGTCGTTGACGTCGCTGAAGACGGCAAGGCCGGCCTGTATTTTTCCACTGAGTATGCCTATGACGCTGCCATTATCGACTTGGGATTGCCGGAGATAGACGGCATTTCCCTGATTGAGCAGATCCGCGGCGCCGACAAGCAGTTCCCTATCCTGATTCTGACCGCCCGAGGTGACTGGCAGGACAAGGTTGCCGGTCTCGACGCGGGCGCAGACGATTATGTGGTCAAGCCGTTTCGCCTTGAAGAAATTGTTGCCAGATTGAATGCGCTGCTGCGCAGAGCAGCCGGGTTTGCCAAACCCAGAGTAAACTTCGGTCCGCTCACGCTCGACCTGACGGCCAAACGGTTGTCGGTCAGCGGTGAAGATATAGACCTCACTGCCTACGAGTACAAACTGCTCGAATATCTGATGATGCATCCTGGGCAGGTCATTTCGAAAACAGAACTGACTGAGCATCTTTACGCACAAGATTATGATCGGGACAGCAATGTCCTTGAAGTTTTTGTACGCCGACTCAGGCTAAAGCTTGATCCACAGCAAACCCTGAAACCCATTGAAACGGTCAGAGGCCAGGGTTACAGATTCTGCTTGGCTGAGAGCGGATAGCATATTTCAGGTGTGCACTTGACGAGCACTTCGATCATGCGGGCGTATTCTCTGCGATCACGACTCATGTGGGTTTTCGGTATCCTGCTGTGTGTGTTTCTGGGTTTGACCGGAGTGGTGCTGGACCGGGCTTTTCGTTCCAGCGTTGAAGCCGGAGCGGCCGAGCAGCTTCAGGTCCAGATTTACCTGTTACTCTCTGCGGTCGATGAACGCGACGGCGAATTCTATTTTCTGGAGACGCTGCAGGAGCCCCGATTTAATCAACTTGATTCAGGGCTCTATGGCTACATCAGCAGTGCCAGCACAGGGGAGTTATGGCGAAGTGATTCTGCCAGAGCTTTTGATCCGCCTGAGCCTGGGTTTTTGCGCGAGCGCATAGGCGTGGGTCAATCGCGTTTTCAAGTCATGCCGGGTGAGGCTGCAGTGTATTTTCGCCTCAGCTACGGAATTCTCTGGGAAGATGGCATCAGTGAGTTCAATTTCACTGTGCTGGAAAATGCAGATCCCTATTATTCAGAGATCAGAAATTTCCGCAGGGATCTCTGGTCCTGGCTCGGGGGGGTCGCCGTTCTGCTGCTTATGATCCAGACTTTTCTGCTTCGATGGGGGCTGGCGCCCCTCAGTCGGATGGCCCTTGATCTTCGGGCGATCGAATTGGGTGAAAAGGACAAGCTTGAGGCGGAGTACCCGAAAGAATTGCGGGGCGTCGCGGCGAATCTCAATCAACTGATAGAGAGCGAGCGAAAGCAGCAGAGCCGATATCGGACAACGCTCGGCGATCTTGCCCATAGCCTAAAAACCCCGCTGGCGGTCATGTCGGGGATTATTCCCTGGCTGAAAAGTGCTGAGGCTAAAAACAGTTCGGAATTTCTCAGCCAGCTGCGCGCGGCAGATGAACAAATCGAGCGCATGAATCAGATCGTGACCTATCAGCTCCAGCGTGCCGTTCAGGCAGACAACAGCCTGTCGATTGCGCGACGCGTGAATGTGGCTGAGACGACCGATCAAGTCATTGAAGCACTGCAGAAAGTTTATGCAGACAAACAGATGTTCGTGCACAGGGAAATTGATAAACACGCACAGTTTATCGGTGACAAGCGAGATTTGATGGAGCTGCTGGGGAACGTGCTCGACAATGCCTACAAGTATGGCAGTTCTGAATTGATCGTACGGATTAAAAGAGAGGGAATGCTTACGGATGGTGTCGTTATTCAGGTAGAGGATGATGGTCAGGGCATACCCAATGAACAGGTTGCCTATGTGCTGCAGAGAGGCGCCAGGGCTGACACTCTGAAGCAAGGCCAAGGCATCGGCTTAGCAGTGGTTGCTGATATTGTCGACAGCTACGGAGGCGAAGTCAGCGTTACCACCAGTACCCTGGGTGGAGCCTGTGTTATGTTGACGTTGCCCGCGCCTGCATCGCAATGACTCAATGTGTTCAGCAGGGGTTTTATTCGCCGAGTGTAAAGCCTGCGCCCACCGCGATGAGCGTCATGGTAAAGAGTGCCCATTTGAGCGTGTTCTGAGAACTGCGTACGGCGATTTTGACCATCAGGTAGGCGCCGGCCATGTTGCCGCCCGCGAGGATCAGGCCGGGGATCCATTCGATAAGGTCGAAGATCAGAAAAATCGCGACTGACACCAGGGTAAAAGCCAGCGTGCAAACCATTTTGAGTGCATTTGCCCGTACCAGATCATAGCGGAGGCCGCCGGCCAGAGCGGCGAGCAGTATAAACCCGACACCAGCCTGAACGAACCCACCGTATAACCCAGCTGCAAACAGCCCCCACCAGGCCCGGCGTTCCTCGTTGGGAGAGAGAGTGGGGGTATTGGCGGGCGGGGCAATGATGCCCGGACGCAGCAGGATCAGCAGCGACATTCCTAACAGGGTAAGCAGCAGAAGTGGTTTCAGATAGAGATTCGGCAGGAGCGCCGCACCCAGAGCTCCCGCAGCACCTCCAGCTAGGGTTGGCGCCAGAATTGGGCGGACTGCCGGTCGATCCAGCATCTGCTTTTGGTCAAAACCGGCGACGCCGACCAGGCACTGCATTAACACGGCGACGCGGTTGGTGGCATTGGCGACATCGGCGGGCAGCCCCATGATCATCAACATGGGTAGGCTCAGATTTGAACCGCCGCCGGCCAGAGTATTGATTCCGCCTGCAATGAAACCCACCAGGCAAAGCGCGGAGATTTGAAAAATTGTGAGGTCCATATCCAGAGTGGGGCTCTTCCATGATCAGGCGGTCCGGTGGCCGCCACTGTCTGGTTTGTTTGCGGGTCAGTCCGAATTATACCTGACGGTACAGCCAAAGCGGTGAGTATCGACTAAGCTTTGAGTCGTCCTCTGCAGGGATTGCAACACGGGTTGGACTACCGGTAAGCATGAGTTTTTGCGACTATGTGCAAAAGTTGGATCTAGCTCACAGTCAAGGATCAGCAATATCGTTACACTTTCACGTGAAATAACCGAATAATAGAGTTAAATATCAAGCAGATAGCCTCTACAAGATGAACAGACAGGCCGGATTAACAGTGATTGAAATTTTGGTGGTGCTGGCGATTGTCGGCGTGTTGATTACGCTCGGTCTGCCTGCGCTGTCCGATCTTGTGGAAGATCAGCAGTTAACCAGTGATTCGAACGATCTGTTTTCCTCGTTGTTCGCCGCCCGCAGCGAGGCAGTGACCCGTAACGAAGTGGTGTCTGTGTGTAAAATCGTTGCAGCCGCACCGACCGTCTGCGCCGCCGGTGCCAGTTGGCAGGACGGTTGGATCACATTTGTCGACAACGACATCGATGGCGTCGCAGATGCGGGTGAAGAAATACTGGGAACTTATACGGGCATGGGGGCCACCACTTCCGTAACTTCAGCCGCCTTTCCTGACTTTATCAGTTACAGCCCCAGTGGCTCTTCGAATAACAACGGCACGTTCAACATCTGCGTAAGCGGGAATTCTGCGCGGGATATCTTTATCAACGCCACGGGCAGGCCGCGCATTGCCGACGGCAGTTGCCCGTAAGCTTCGACAGGAAGAACTCACTTGACGTCACGCCGCCGTCCATCAGCCACACGAAATCTGGGTTTCAGCATGATTGAAATACTGGTCGCTCTGCTGCTGATCAGTGTGGGATTCATGAATATCGCCGGCTTACAGACTGCCGCTAAAAAAGCCAACTACGCTTCACTGCAGCGCACCACTGCTGCCATTCTGGGTCGGGACGTGGCGGAGAAGATGCGCGCGAACCCGGTGGCACTTGGCGGATACATTACAGCTGCCGGTGGCGTGGGTGGTGGCACGCTCAGCCAGCCCGGTACGACCTGTACCTCGGCTTCTCAATGTAACCCGGGTCAGTTGGCCGCTTATGATATGTGGCTATGGGAGCAGGCCATCGATGGTGCCAATGAGAGCCGCACCATTAACAGTGCTGTCACCAATACTGGAGGCCTGGTCAATCCGACGGCCTGTATCACCGGCCCTTCCGGCGGGCTGGCCGGCGTTTATGTCATTACTCTGGTGTGGCGAGGGCTCAATGAGTTAAATAACGTATCATCAGATACCTGCGGCACCGGCGCCGGTAAATATGGCACGAACGAAGAGTTTCGCCGGATCTTGCAGATCAGAACCTATATCTCTCCTTGAGGCATTGTCATGAAACGTCGTCACAACCAGCAAGGCTTTACGCTGATCGAACTGATCGTGGCGCTCGGTCTGGGCCTTTTTATGGTTGCCGGCGTCGTGCTGGTTTTTGTGCAGAATAACCGCAGTGCCACGCAGGATGAAGAACTGGCCCGGGTGCTTGAAAACGGCCGCTTTGTCATGCGCGTGTTGACTCGCGAGCTGGCCATGTCGAATTTCTGGGGCAAGTTCCTGGACATCGAAACCACGACCAATCATGCCAGTGCCAATGTCGGCACAGACTGTGGGGACGGTGTGAATCCCTGGGCACTTGACCTCGGTGGCCTGGAGTTCCTGCCCGATGTCACTCCCGCAACCGTGGCGGCAAATTTTGCCTGTCTGCCGAACACTGACGTGGTACCGTCTACCGATATACTGGTTGTTAAGCGAGTTGCGGACAGTGAAACGGCTGACGCGGACCTGACTGCCAATCGCCTGTATTTGCGCACCAATGGTATGGCCGGTCAGATGTTTCTCGGAGGCGCTGCCAGCACCCCGCCAAGTCTTACCGGCACCGAAACCAATTGGGCTTACAATCCCCAGATCTACTACATCAGGGATTATTCCGTGCAAACGTCTGATGGCATCCCGACGTTCTGCAGGGCTTATCTGACGGTTGATGCCTCCCCAGACATGGAAAATGAATGTCTGGTAGAGGGGGTAGAGAACTTCCAGATAGAATTCGGCGTGGATCAGGATGGAGATTTTGTTGCGGAGTATTTTACTGCCACGCCAACCGCTGACGAATTATTTGATTCAGTTTCAGCCCGGATTTATCTGATGGTCAGAAGTGTGAACCCCGTCCCGGGATATACTAACGATAAGACATACACTTTAGGCAGTACTACGGTGGTCGCGAATGACTCTTTTTATCGGCGAGTCTTCACCTCCAGCGTGGTTCTGCGGAATCCGGCGAATCTGACCGGGCTGGACTCCTAGACAGACGACCGGTTCTGAGCCGCGGCATTGATCACAGGGGCCAATAAATACCGAGTCCAATGCGCGACAGCATTAGAAAAGGCAACAAGAAGCGCTACAAGAAGCGCAACAAGTAGAGCAGCACAGAGAACAACACAAAGAACAACGGGAAGAGTTAACAAGAGCAGCTAAACATGCAGCAGATACCAATACCCATAAAACTACGCGCTGGAATAGCACAAGATGCACACAGGGTGACCGGCCGTCACGCTCAGGGCAGTGTGCTGGTCATCTCGCTCGTTTTTCTGGTAATACTGACGCTGGCGGCAACGACCACGATGCGTACCAGCACCATGGAAATGCGCATGGCAGGCAATGAAGAAGCCCGGATCAGCACGTTGGAGATGACCCAGTCCATCGTCGATGAAGTGGTGGGTGAGTCGACGAATATGGTGGTGTCCGGAGACGTTGGCTATGTCAACTGCACGGCAAACGTCAGTGGCTGTAATGACACCAATGTAACCATAGACACGAATCTATTGCCGGCCGCGAACGCCGGTCGGGCTCAGGTGGTGGTCGAGCGTATCGCGCCGGCTCTGTCCCCGGCTCCGCGGGGGATCAATTCCAGCGCGGATGCCTTTCTTGCCGCTCGATTCGAGGTCGATGCGACTTATGATGGAACGAGTGCGAACGAAGGTCAGGCAGGTGTGGTGCAGGGAGTGATTGTGCTGGTGCCGGCTGGTGCCCAATCCAATTGAGGAGGCATAGCGATGACATTATTCAAGCGTAAAAAACTTTTTACCTCGATGGCCTTGGCGCTGGCGGTGCAGTCTACCGTGCTGGCTGATGATACGGATATCTATATCAACGCGCGTCCTGTTTCAGATGCCGAGCCGATGATTTTTCTGACTATCGATTATCGCTCCAATCTGGGTTCAACAACCTGCAACAATGTGACTAATGCCAGTTGTGCCAGCCTGCTGGGCGATGCGTATGATGAGCTGTTAACGCTGGTGCCATCCGGACAAGCAACTTTATT
>Ga0255764_10001722_pt1 | contig 18257 bp, 16 predicted proteins | sample 071ome_30_FD_179964 | JGI IMG/M metagenome (GOLD analysis project Ga0255764, IMG submission 179964) | Coastal salt marsh microbial communities from the Groves Creek Marsh, Skidaway Island, Georgia - 071406AT metaG (version 2) | ecosystem: Environmental > Aquatic > Marine > Intertidal zone >... | reverse complement strand
GATTGATGGACCCTTCAAGAGCTTTAAAGGTTGTTGGAAATTTTTAGATTCAGAGAAGGGGACATTAGTGGTGCTTGAAATTGATTTTGCGATGCAGGTCTCTCCGCTAGCTAAAGTTTTTGGGGTGATGTTTCATGAAGCCTCCGAGCGTCAATTACAACTATTTATTAAGAGAGCCGATAGCCTTTATGGAAAACAATAAAATTATTCAGATCGTACTCATAGGTAGTACTCAATGGGTATTTAGTGTCAATGCAGAGAGCCCTTTACCACTTGAGGACTTATTAAAACAGTCTCTTGAGCTCGGTGCTCTGCTGGCTGATCAAAAAAATATAGAATACGCATGCCGTGGCAAGAAATTAAACATGCATGATCTCATCGAGCCAGGCTCTAGAGTAGAAATTTGTCAGCCATTGGTCATGCACCCCAGGGACGCAAGACGAATTGCTTTTGCTAAAGGAGAAGCAATCGGTAAATTAGTTTCCAATAGCTAAGGGCGTAATATTTGTAACCAAATTATCTTCAAAGGTTATCGATAGCTTTTGAAGTAGTATATCTTCTCCCTCTATATCATCGACGTAATAAACGTAATGCCATACATCAGGATTATGTTGGTTAACTAGAATCGGATCACCTAATAAAAAAATGACTTGTCTTGTGGTCATCCCAACAGCGAGCCTTTCAATAGAATCAGCCTCAATAATATTGCCTTGTTGAACCTCTAGTTTATAGAGACAGCCACCGAGAAGGGCACAACAAACTAAACCATAAATTTTTACTTTTAACGACATCATCAATGAGTTACGATAATTTCAGTTATTATAGAAGAACTTAAAAGGAATAGTAATATCGAACTTAGATTATGCAAGAAAAAGAACTAAGAGAAGCTGGACTAAAAGTCACCTCACCGAGACTCAAGATTTTAGAGATTCTCGAGAAAAGCGATAAAAAGCATTTAAGCGCTGAGGGTATTTATCAGATTCTGCATGCCGATGGCAGTGATATTGGGCTCGCGACGGTCTATCGCGTGCTTGCTCAATTTGAGCAGGCCTCATTGATCACAAGGCATAACTTTGAGGGAAATACCTCAGTCTATGAACTCAAAGATCAGGATCATCATGATCATATGGTATGCCTTGAGACAGGCAAGGTAATCGAGTTTTCTAATGAAGAGATTGAAGCGATTCAAAAGAAGGTCGCTGAGGAGCATGGCTATGAGCTATCCGATCACAGCCTTGTGCTCTACGTAACGCCAAAAAAATAATTAAATCGCAAGCATCTCACTTGCATTTTTTTTCATCGCCTCTGTGATTTTTGAACCGCCAAGCATTCTTGCTATCTCATTGATGCGTTCAATCTTATTGAGGAGTTTGAGCTGTGTCGTTGTGGTTTTGCTTGTTTGATTTTTTTCGATTTGAAAATGATAATGCGCTTGCGAGGCTACTTGGGGTAGGTGAGTAATACAAAAGACCTGATGCGTTTTAGAAAGCTTTCGCAGTAATTTACCGATAGTCTCAGCTACCGCACCGCCAACGCCTGTATCTACCTCATCAAAGATCACCGTTCCAGAAGCTGATGAATCAAGCTCCATCATCTCAAGGGCAAGACAGATTCGTGACATCTCACCACCCGAGGCAATTTCCTCGAGCGGCCCCAAGGACATGCCTGGATTCGCACTGATATAGAATCTTACACTCTCAATACCCTTATGATTAAAATTTGATTCATTAAGATTTTCGATTAGCACCTTAAATTCAATAAATTTAAATCCTAAACTTTTGAGTTGACGCTTAATCAACTCCTCAAATTGAGCAGTATTTTTCTTTCTGTAAGAAGAGAGCCTTTTAGCCTGATCCATAAATTTTTTTTCAGCATCTGCAAGATCTTTCTGCAGCGATAAAAGATCATCATCGGCCGCTTCAATTAAATTTAATTGATCATTGAGCTCACAATAGACCTTCTCCAAACCATTGATATCGGTATGATGCTTTCTTGCTACGTTATGGAGTGTTTGAATTTCATTCTCTACTTGGTCAAGTTTCTCAGGCGACAAGTCAAGTTTACCAAGATGATGTCGTAATGCAGAGGAGATATCTTCAAGCTCCAGAGAGATAGATTCTAAACGTGAGCCTTGCTCTTTATAGAATATATCAATTACCTCAACATGCTGCAGTTCGCTTAATGATTTATTAATCAGATCTTGAGCGTTGATCTCACTACCCTCCAGTAACTCCAGAGCATTACCTAAAGATTTTTGAATGGAATCCAGATGGTGCAGAGACTTATGCTGAGCTTGTAAAGCATCAATATACTCTTGCTTTAGGTTTAAGTGCTTCATCTCATTAAGTTGAAAGCGTAAAAAATCTCGTTCTTTCTCATCAAAACCTTTTAATTTAACAATTTGATTTATCCTGTCTCTGATCTCGGTCATGGCAACAAAGCAGCTCGAAGTTTGCTCTAGCTCTTGTTGTGCATTAATGCATAGGTCAAAAAGATCATGCTGAAAATCAAGATCTCTTAGTTTTTCATTGGAGCCTTGCCCATGGATATTTAAAAGCTCTCTACCAAATCTTTTTAATTCTGACAGCGAGCAGGCATGGCCGTTTACTGAGGATTTAGAAGGTTTTGAATCGTAGATCACCTTCTTAACAGTAAGCAGATTAGGCTCATTATCATTAAAGCCATTCTCATCGAGCCAAGCAATGATGTTAGGATGATCGCTAATCAAAAATTCAGCAGTAATCTCTGCATGATCATGACCTTTTCTAATTAATCCTGGCTCCGCACGATTACCAATAACTTGAGAGAGGGCATCGAGTAACAAAGATTTGCCTGCACCAGTCTCACCTGTGAATGTAGAAAGACCCTTACTAAAGTCACAGCTAATCGACTCAATAACAGCAAAGTTTTTTACATCGAGCCTCAGTAGCATGCTAACTAGAACTGATTGCTTTGATTAGCGCCGTAACTTAGCTTGGACCTCAAAGAAGCATAAAAATCATGCTCAGGTGAGTGTAAAAGATTTATTGCTAACTTTGATGTTTCAATTATCAGTTCATTATCAGCGTTTAGCGCACCTATGGTGTTGCCGTCACATGAAATATCCGCCTCGTCATCAAATCTTGGTTGAAGTTTAATTTTAATCTGTGAATCAGACTTTACGACAATCGGACGATCACTTAATGAATGCGGGCAAATAGGCACCACTGCCAAAGCCTTTACGCTCGGCTCGATGATAGGACCGCCACAGGAGAGCGCGTAGGCTGTTGAGCCTGTTGGCGAGGTAACTATGACACCATCTCCAGCATGATGATTAACAAACTGATCGTTGATGTATGTTGCAAAATCTTGCATACGCCCGCCGGTATTGACCTTCACGGTAATGTCATTCAACGCAGCTCCCTCAGCAATGCACTCACCGTTATGCATCAAGCGAGCAGAAAGCAGGTCTCTATTTTCCTCAAGATAGTTGCCCTGGAGAATATCAGTGAGCGTTTTTTCAAACTCATCCGGTGCAATATCAGTTAAAAAGCCAATCCTCCCAAGATTGATCCCAAGCAACGGGATTCCTTGCTTGGCACAATTTTGCGCAGCAGACAATAGAGTACCGTCACCACCTATCGTCACAATCAGATCAAAGCCTGATAACTTAATCGTCTGATTGCTATTACCGAAACTCTTATAATGCAGCTTTTCAAATGCGATCGATAGATTCTCGAGCAGACGTAAGGCCTGATTGGCCAAAGAACTAATTTTAGCAATATCAAAATCTGCCCATATGCCGATTTTATTAAAACTAATTTTTTGTTTTGAATTCATGCTGTTGGCTTCTAGTCCTTTTCATTAATCAATCATCTTATTATAATCCTAAGGCATTATTGAATTCAGGAGTTTTTGTTTTTGACTAGCACTAAAGAAACCACACCATCAGCAAGAGCCCAAAAACTCTTGAAGGTTTTAATTGAACGCTACATCCATGAAGGAATCCCCGTTGCGTCGAAAGCGCTCGCGATAGACTCAGGAATGGACTTAAGTCCTGCAACGATCCGTAATATTCTTTCTGATTTAGAAGATCAGGGTCTTATCTCTTCGATTCATACCTCATCGGGAAGGGTTCCCACTGACAAGGGTTACCGCTTCTTTGTTGACGCTCTGGTTAATTTTGATGCCCCCAACAAGACACTTGACTCGCTCACAGAAATTGAACATTCCACGCAATCAAACCAAGGCCTTATAAAAAGTGCCAGCGACGCACTCTCAGGCATTACCAAGTTAGCTAGCTTAATTTCGATTCCCAAACAAAAGCAGTCGTATTTTACAAAGATCGAATTTTTGCGCCTGTCAACAGATAGGGTGCTTGCAGTATTGATACTTGATAATTACGAAGTCCAGAACAGAGTGCTTTATGTCAATAAGGAATTCAGTACTGAGGAGCTGTCCTTGTGCGCGAGTTATTTAAATGAGCGCTTATCGGGAAGGCTACTCTCTGAGATAAGAAAAGATTTATTGGCTGATCTTACCTCCATGCGCACCTCAATCTCAGAGCTCATGATGAAAGCCTTACAAATTACTGAAGACAGTTACTCCAGTAAGGATACAGAAATTTTAATCTCAGGCGAGACTAACCTTATGGATATCAAAGAATTGGCCGATGTTCAAAAATTAAAACAAATGTTTGATGCGTTTTCACAAAAAAGAGACTTAATTCACCTTCTTGACAAAACCATCGCCAGCCCTGGTATAAAAATTTATATTGGAAAAGAATCCGGCTATGAGATTTTCGATGAATGTTCTGTCGTGACTGCGCCCTATAAAACGGCTGATGATTCAATCGGCGTGCTCGGTGTAATAGGCCCGACAAGGATGCCATATGATAAGGTGGTACCCATTGTCGATCTTACTGCAAAATTTATATCCAGTGTATTGAAATCTGATAATTGACCCTATAATAATGATTATGAGTGACGATAAAAATTTAGCAAAAGAAAGCGAGAAGCAAGAAGATCCAGGAGTGGGGCCAGTCGATGCGGCTGAGGAACAACAGGAGCCATCAGCCGAAGAGGTTATTGCTGAGCTGAATGATAAGATTTTAAGAGCTGCAGCAGAGCTAGAGAATTTACGCAAAAGACATCAAAAAGATATAGAAAACGCACGTAAGTATGGCTCAGAGGGAATACTTGGCTCGCTGGTACCAGTAAGAGATAGCCTTGATCTTGCCATGCAATCATCAGAAAAGGAAATGCCGGATTCTCTCAAAGAGGGATTGGAAGCAACACTGAAACTATTTGATAGCTGCTTAGAAAACTTTGGAGTAGAGTCGATCAATCCAAAAGGAAGAATCTTTGACCCCAATCTTCATGAAGCAATGGTGATGCAAGTGGATGACTCAAAGGAAGAGGGAACCATCATTGAGGTCATTCAGAAGGGATTCAAACTGCATGATAGGGTACTCAGAGCAGCAAGAGTGATTGTCTCAAAAAAATCCTAATTTCTTCTTGAAATAGCTAAATCTAATCCCATATTAAAAACATAAATAACTGAATTGGAGAAGATTCAATGAGTAGAGTAATTGGAATTGATTTAGGAACCACAAACTCATGTGTAGCCATCATGGATGGCGATAAATCAAAGGTAATAGAGAACAGCGAAGGAGATCGAACGACTCCTTCTATCGTAGCTTTCACTAAGGATGGTTCTGAAGTTCTTGTAGGACAGACAGCAAAAAGACAGGCGGTGACAAATCCAGAGAATACTTTATTTGCAACCAAACGCTTGATTGGAAGGAAATTTAAGGATGGGACAGTGCAAAAGGAAACTAAAACTGTCCCTTTTAAGATTGTCGAGGCTGATAACGGTGACGCATGGGTTGAAGCCAACGGAAAGAAAATGGCTCCCCCTGAGATTGCCGCAAGAATATTGACCAAGATGAAACAAACCGCAGAGGAGTACCTCGGTGAGAAGGTGACCGAGGCTGTCATAACAGTACCAGCCTATTTCAATGACTCACAAAGGCAAGCCACTAAAGATGCAGGTAAGATTGCAGGCCTTGAGGTAAAAAGAATCATTAATGAGCCAACCGCTGCTGCGCTTGCCTACGGTATTGACAAAGGCAAGGGCGAGAGAAAAGTTGCGGTCTATGATTTAGGCGGCGGTACTTTTGACATATCGATTATTGAGATTGTCGATGTAGACGGTGAGAAGCAATTTGAAGTTCTTGCTACAAATGGGGATACATTTTTAGGTGGTGAAGATTTTGATAACAGAATCATTAATTTTTTAATTAAAGAATTTAAGAGTGAATCGGGTATAGATTTATCTGCTGATACTTTGGCCAAACAGCGCCTCAAGGATGCTGCTGAGAAGGCTAAAATTGAGCTCTCTTCAAAACAGCAAACAGAGATAAATCTTCCCTATGTTACTGCTGATGCAAGCGGTCCAAAGCACTTAAATATTAGTTTGACACGAGCTAAATTAGAGGCCCTTGTTGAGGATTTAATTATACGAACGATTGAGCCATGCAAGATAGCATTAAAAGATGCAGGCCTTTCTACCAGTGATATTCATGATGTCATTCTGGTTGGTGGGCAGACAAGAATGCCCAAGGTACAGGAAGAAGTAAAACTATACTTTGGCAAAGATCCTAAGAAGGATGTTAATCCAGACGAGGCAGTTGCTGTAGGTGCCGCAATTCAAGCGGGCGTTCTATCTGGAAGCGTAAAGGATGTGCTTTTACTTGATGTGACGCCATTGTCGCTTGGTATAGAGACTCTAGGTGGCGTGATGACAAAGCTGATTGAAAAGAACACAACTATACCGACCAAGAAGGAGCAGGTCTTTTCAACAGCCGAAGATAATCAGACAGCAGTTACGATTCATGTATTGCAAGGTGAACGCGAGAGAGCTTCTGATAATAAGAGCTTAGGACGGTTCGACTTGACAGAGCTGCCTGCAGCCCCGAGAGGTATGCCTCAAATTGAAGTCGCCTTTGATATTGATGCAAACGGAATACTTAACGTAACTGCTAAAGACAAGGCAACTGGCAAAGAGCAAAAAATTGTTATCAAGGCGTCATCAGGATTGAGCGATGAGGAAATTGAAAAAATGATTGCAGACGCCGAGGCACATGCCGAGGAAGACAAAAAGTTCAAGGAGCTGGCTGATACAAAGAACCAAGGCGATGCCTTGGTTCATGCAACTGAAAAAACCTTATCCGATCTTGGAGAAAAGGTTGATCAGGATGAAAGAGCAAAAATTGAAACAGCGACCGCAGAGCTCAAGGAAGCCCTCAAAGGTGATAACAAAGATACTATCGATACTAAGGTGAAGGCTTTATCTGAGGTTTCTGCGCCACTTGCACAAAGGCTTTATGAGGAAAAAGCTCAACAAGCCGCAAACGAGACAAACGATAGCGATAAAAAAGAGGACAAAGATGTCGTTGATGGTGAGTTTGAAGAGGTGGATGATTCTAAGTCAACCAACAAGGATGCCTAGGTTTGTCTAAGCGGGATTATTATGAGGTCCTAGGCTGTCAAAAAAATACCTCTGAACAGGAGCTTAAAAGGGCATACAGGAAACTCGCAATGAAGCATCATCCGGATAGGAATCCTGATGATGCTACTGCTTCGGATAAATTTAAAGAAATTCAAGAGGCTTATGATGTCCTCTCTGACCCAAAGAAGAAACAACTTTATGATCAGTTTGGTCATGATGGGGTTAACGCTCAGGGGATGGGTGGCGGATTTTCTGGTGCTGATGCCTTCTCAGATATCTTTGGTGATGTCTTTGGAGATATTTTTGGGGGTGCAAGCAGGACAAGAAAGGCAAGGGTCTATCGAGGTTCGGACCTAAGGTATGAGCTAGAACTAACCTTGGAACAAGCGGTTTTTGGCTCCAGTATAGAGATCGAGGTGCCCACACAGGTTGCTTGTAATAGATGTTCTGGGACAGGCTCTGAGCCAGGATCATCTCCGGTAGACTGTGGTACATGCCGTGGCGAAGGTCAGGTTCGTGTTTCTCAGGGTTTCTTCTCTGTGCAACAGACTTGCCCTAAATGTAAAGGCGAGGGTAAGGTTATATCATCCCCTTGTGGTGAGTGTACAGGCGCAGGAAGAGTCAAAAAGAGAAAGAAACTAACTGTTAAGATTCCTGCAGGTGTCGATGAGGCCGATCGTATAAGGCTATCAGGAGAGGGTGAGGCCGGTCGTAATGGCGGACCATCAGGTGACTTGTTTGTCGATATTGTTCTCCACGATCACCCCATCTTTACCAGAGAGTCTCAGGATTTGCATTGCAATATACCGATAAGTTTTGCCACTGCAGTGCTTGGCGATCAAATACAAGTGCCAACATTAGAAGGCCATCTATCGCTTAAAATTCCTCCCGAAACCCAGTCTGGAAAAATTTTTAGACTTCGAGGGAAAGGAGTGAAGTCGTTAAGGTCAAGTGCTGTTGGTGATATCTATTGCCATGTTCATGTCGAAACACCCGTTAATCTCACAGAAACCCAAAAAGAAATGTTGAAAAAATTTGATCAAAGCTTAGATGTTAAGGAGAATGCTCATAGCCCTCGCTCAACAAGTTGGTTAGATAGGGCTAAAGACTTTTTAGATAAGCTAGGAAAGCAATGATCAAGATAAGCTTGTTGGGATCCACGGGCAGGATGGGACAATCCATCCTTTCTCTCATAACTTCTGACAAAGAAGTTGTGTGTACGGGTGCGTATTGTAGAAGTTCAAGCCCTTTGTTACACAAGATTGCCTATCAAGATAGCGCCATAAAGACAACATTTTCTGATCAATTAGAAGAGGTTTTGCAAGACAGTGATGTGTGTATTGATTTCTCACTGCAAGAGTGCCTAACTGATCACTTAGAATGTATTTTGAAAATAAATATACCCTATGTCGTAGGAGTCACTGGGATGAATTCAGAGCAGCAAGAACTACTTCATAAGGCATCTGAACGTATATCAGTATTCTATGATCAAAATATGAGCTTAGGTATGAATAAGTTTAAAAATCTTATCGAACAAACGGCAAGAAACTTTTCTTCAGAAACAAGAGTCACGATTCATGATGTGCATCATGCAAATAAGCTCGATGCCCCATCAGGAACGGCAATTGCCATCTCTGGGCTTCTATCTCATTATCAGAATAATATTGAGATAACCTCTGAGAGAACAGGTGATGTTATTGGAACACACACCGTTACTTTTCATGATGAAAAGGAGGATCTCATTTTCACACATAATGCAAAGAGCCGTGATGTTTTTGCACTTGGAGCGATTGAGGCCGCTAAGTGGATTACTACAAAAGGGAGCGGTTTTTTTAAAATGAGGGATTTAATTTTAGATAAAGCTTGATCATCAAGTTACCTAACATATAGAATACACCCCTAAGACTCCATGATGTAGTTCTTGCTAAATTTTTGAATGTGTCGTCAGATTTAGCTCTAGTTAGACACCTTGAAGAAGGAGCTTAGATTCAGTGATACCAGCCGTCTTAGCCTTAGAAGATGGAACGTTTTTTAAAGGTATCTCTATTGGTTTTGAAGGCTCTACCACCGGTGAGGTGGTGTTTAATACTTCTCCCACGGGCTACCAAGAAATAATTACTGATCCCTCTTACTGCAAACAGATTGTCACGTTAACCTATCCTCACATTGGTAATGTGGGCGCTAACCCAGATGATGATGAATCATCAGACCCACATATTTCAGGGCTAATCATAAAAGAATTAAGCCCCATCGCTTCAAACTATAGAGCTGTTGAGTCATTAGACGTATTTCTAAAGAGAAAAAGAATTGTTGGAATTGCAGGCATTGATACGAGAAAATTAACACGCATCATAAGAGAGAAGGGCGCTCAAAGAGGCTCTATCATTACAAATACATTAGATGAGAAAGAAGCATTAGAGTTAACGAAGGATATTCCACCGCTTAAAGGGTTAGACTTAGCTCAGATTGTTTCTACAAAAGAGAGCTATGCTTGGGAGAACACAGAAATTGTTGAATTTACTGAATTAACTGATTCAAAACCAGGTGATGGTAAGCATGTTGTTGTAATAGACTATGGAGTGAAGCGCAACATACTAAATATACTTGTATCGATTGGCCTTAAGATTACTGTCGTGAATGCAAAAACGAACTATGCGGAAGTCATGCGTTTGAGACCCGACGGTATCTTCTTATCAAACGGACCCGGCGACCCTGAGCCTTGTGACTATGCCATCAATTTAATACGAACAGCACTAGATCATAATATACCCATCTTTGGGATATGCCTTGGACATCAATTATTAGGTATCAGTGCTGGAGCTAAAACCCAAAAAATGAAATTTGGACATCATGGGGCAAATCACCCAGTTATTGACTTGAAAAGCAAACAAGTCTTTATAACCAGCCAAAATCATGGCTTTGCAATCAGCGAAGATTCTGACTTTAGTAATATAGAGGTCACCCATCGATCACTCTTTGATAATTCCATTCAAGGAATCAAGGTAAAAGATAAGCCTGCCTATTCATTTCAAGGTCATCCAGAGGCAAGCCCTGGACCTCATGACATTAAAAACATATTTATTAACTTTATAAAATATATAAAAAACAATAGTTTAAGTAGTTAAATTAAAGTTATGCCTAAAAGAACAGACATCAATAAAATACTTATTCTAGGGGCGGGTCCTATAGTCATTGGCCAGGCTTGCGAGTTTGATTATTCTGGTGTTCAGGCATGTAAAGCACTCAAACAAGAGGGTTTTTCTGTAGTTTTGGTGAATTCAAACCCAGCAACTATTATGACCGACCCTCAAACTGCGGATGCAATTTACATTGAGCCTATTACCTGGGAGGTAATTGCCAAGATCATTGAGGCAGAGAGACCTGACGCTATACTACCAACAATGGGAGGGCAGACGGCTCTCAACTGTGCCTTAGATCTAGCAAGTCAAGGTGTGCTTGATAAATATTCTGTAGAAATGATCGGTGCTACCAAAGATGCTATTGATATGGCTGAGGATCGAGAGCTTTTTAGAAATGCCATGACAGAAATAGGACTTGCGGTACCAAAATCTTCTATCGCAAAAACTCTAGAGCAGGCAAAAAAACTTCAAAAAGACTTTGGATATCCTGTCATTATCAGACCCTCATTCACACTGGGCGGTACCGGTGGTGGTATTGCCTATAACTCTGATGAGTTTGAGACCATAGTCAAGAGAGGTCTTTATGAATCACCTACCGATGAAGTACTGATCGAAGAGTCAATTATAGGTTGGAAAGAATTCGAGATGGAAGTTGTTCGGGATAAAAAGGATAACTGCATTATTATTTGTTCAATAGAGAATCTTGACCCAATGGGTGTTCATACAGGAGATTCAATCACAGTGGCTCCAGCACAAACTCTAACCGATAAAGAGTATCAACGTATGAGGAATGCATCGATTGCTGTTTTAAGGAAAATCGGTGTTGAAACCGGAGGCTCTAATGTTCAGTTTGCAGTTAATCCAAAGGATGGAAAATTGATCGTTATTGAGATGAATCCAAGAGTTTCTAGATCATCAGCCCTAGCCTCTAAAGCGACAGGATTTCCAATAGCTAAGGTAGCTGCAAAGCTTGCGGTTGGGTTCACCTTAGATGAATTAAAAAATGAGATCACGGGCGGACTAACACCAAGCTCATTTGAGCCAACAATTGACTATGTGGTTACCAAGATACCTCGTTTTGCATTTGAAAAGTTTAAAGGCGCAGATCCACATCTCACAACTCAGATGAAATCTGTCGGTGAAGTGATGGCGATTGGTAGAAACTTTCAGGAGTCGTTACAAAAAGCCCTTCGTGGACTTGAGATTGGTATCGATGGCTTTAATTCAGTAATTAGTAAAGATGATCCTGATTTTGATGAAGTCATTACACATGAACTCTCTCACCCAAAAGCTAATCGAATACTTTATGTTGCAGACGCATATCGAGCAGGCTATAGCGGCGAGGAAGTTTTTAATATGACAGGGATTGACCCCTGGTTTTTGAAGTACATTGAAGAGATCATAACCATTGAGAAGAGCATTTCTGCTCTTGATATAAAGTCGATTGACACTGCTATGTTATTTGCTTTTAAATCAAAAGGCTTTAGCGATAAGACTTTAGCGAGGCTATTAGGGACTACTGAGAGAGAGTTTTCAAATCATAGAAAAGCCTTAGGAGTTAAACCAGTATTTAAAAGAGTTGATACCTGCTCAGCAGAGTTTGCCACTAATACAGCTTATATGTATTCCACCTATGATCAAGAATGCGAATCCGAACCCACTAGTAATAAAAAAATTGCAATTTTAGGAGGGGGTCCGAATCGGATTGGTCAAGGTATTGAATTTGATTATTGTTGCGTGCACGCCTCTTATGCCCTGAGAGAGGCGGGCTATGAGTCGATAATGATTAACTGCAATCCCGAAACTGTTTCAACTGATTTTGATACTTCAGATAGGTTGTATTTTGAGCCTTTAACGGTTGAAGATGTTTTAGAAATTCTTGAAATTGAAAAACCAAAAGGGGTCATTGTGCAATACGGTGGCCAGACACCTCTAAAATTAGCCCGGGCTCTCGAAGAAAATGGTATTCATATCATTGGTACGTCACCGGATTCAATTGATCTGGCAGAGGACAGAGATAGATTTCAAAAGCTGGTCGATAAACTCGATCTATTACAACCACCAAATGCTACTGTGTTAACCATTGATGACGCAATCCAATCAGCAAAATCTATTGGCTATCCTCTGGTGGTAAGACCGTCCTATGTACTGGGTGGTCGCGCCATGGAGATTGTGTTTGAAGAGGAAGAACTTGAAGAGTATATGGAGAGGGCGATTCCTGAATCAAACGATGCCCCGATTCTTTTGGATCGCTATTTAGATGACGCTATAGAGGTTGATGTGGATGCCGTTTGTGACGGAACTGATGTTTTAGTATGCGGTGTTATGGAGCATATCGAGCAGGCGGGTGTGCATTCAGGTGATTCAACATGCTCTCTGCCAAGCATTTCGTTGTCAAATAAAGTTTTACAGCTTATTAATGAACAAACTACAAGCTTGGCACTAGCCCTAAAAGTTAGGGGACTCATGAATATTCAATATGCAGTCAAAGACGAGCAGCTTTACCTTCTTGAGGTTAACCCGCGGGCCTCAAGAACCGTTCCTTTTGTTTCAAAAGCTATTGGTATTCCGTTAGCAAAGCTTGGAACAAATCTGATGATAGGATCATCAATTAAGGAAGAAAATATCTCAATACCCAAGAAATTAGATCACATAGCCGTCAAGGAGGCAGTATTTCCATTCACTAAATTTCCAGACTCTGATCCAATCTTGGGCCCAGAAATGAGATCAACCGGCGAGGTCATGGGTGTTGCCAAGGAATTTGGAGAAGCCTATGCAAAAGCGCAATTAGCATCCGGAGTTATTTTGCCAAGGTCAGGAACCGCATTCATAAGCGTTCGAGATAAGGATAAGAGGAAGGCCGTGCAGCTTGCTCAAAAACTTCGAGAAAAGAATTTTAAACTTATAGCTACCAAAGGGACTGCTGACTATTTAAAGAGTCATGGTGTTGAGTGTTTGTACGTAAATAAGGTGCGGGAAGGAAGGCCGCATATAGTGGATATGATAAAAAACGAGGAGGTTCAGCTCATTGTTAATACCACGGAAGGTAAGTTTTCAGTCAGGGAGTCAGAATCCATTAGAAGAGAGGCCGTCATTAGAAAGGTGACCTACTACACTACTGTGGCAGCAGCACTTGCGACTTGCGAGGCCATGAATTATCTTGATAATCTAAATGTCTATAAATTAAGTGACTTACATGAAGCGATAAAATGAGTGCTCAATACCCAATGACATTAAAAGGGGCTGAAAAGATAAAAAAGCAACTTGAAATGCTAAAAAAACAAAGACCAGAAATTGTAACGGCTATTGCTGAAGCGAGAGCCCATGGTGATCTAAAAGAAAATGCTGAGTATCATGCTGCAAAGGATCAGCAGGGTATGATAGAGGCAAAGATTAGAGATCTCGAAGCCAAGATTACTAATGCAAGGATCGTTGATGTGACAAAAATTCCAAATGATGGCAGAGTAATATTTGGTTCTACGGTCAAGTTACTCGATAAGAATGACAAGGAAGTCACTTACCAAATAGTTGGCGAAGACGAGGCTGATATCAAAACAAATCTTCTCTCAGTGATGTCTCCACTAGCAAGATCCCTTATAGGTAAAAATGAGGGTGATGAGATTAGCTTTGATGCGCCCAGTGGCACTCTTAATTATTTTATAAGCAGAGTTGAATATATCTAATTCTGTGGAATGATCATTCTAGGATTTATAGGGTCTGGCTTATAAAGGATAAAAATATTACCAATATTACCAACCGATAAAGCATCGGTTTGTGTATAAATAGAATCTTGTACCGTCTTTTTGATGACAGAATTCGAACATTTTATTTTTATAAGCTCATGAATCTCAAGCTGATATTTAATCTCGCTGATTGTCTGTTCTGTTAAGCCATTATCCCCAATCCACGCAACTGGCTTTAAATGATGCGCTTTGGATTTGAGAAATTTTCTTTGTTTAGATGATAACATTCTATAATATTCCCTATGCACTGGAGAAAAAAGCAGACTGGAGACGTATATTATCAGAAAGCCAAAGAAGATGGATACAGATCACGTGCAATTTATAAACTTATTGAAATTGATGATAAATACAAATTAGTAAAGTCCAATTCTACGATATTAGATGTTGGTGCCGCTCCAGGTGGCTGGTCTCAATTAGTTAGTAAGCGTCTTAAATCTGGAAATTGTGTCGCAGTAGATATCCAGCCTATGATAAATATCGCTAATGTACATTTTATCTGTGGTGATATTTTCGATGCAAACGTATTAGAAAAAGCCATAGAGATTAACCAAAAGCAGAAATTTACCCTTGTAATCTCAGACATTGCCCCAACAGTTACAGGTATAAAAGAAGCTGATGTCCTGAGATCTATCGGTATGGCAGAGGAGCTGTGTGAAATTTGCAATGAACTTCTTGCGATAAACGGTTCGTTTCTTACTAAAGTGTTTCAGGGCGCAGGCTTTGATGGTTTTCTTAAATTAATGAGAAGATCCTTTAAAACGGTTAGAATTATTAAACCATCAGCTTCAAGACCTGAAAGTCGAGAAGTTTATGTCCTAGGGCAACTTAAGAGATAAATTATGAGTGAAATTATTAAAAACTTGATCATGTGGGCTATTGTGGCTTTTGTTTTGCTGTCTGTCTTTCAAAACTTTTCACCTAATACCCAAACCAGTTCTGATGTACCATATTCCCAGTTTCTTCAGCTAGCCGAATCAGGAACCATCCAAACTGTAGTCTTTGAGGGAAATATCATTGAATGGACACGTAACGGTGAGCAATTTGTAACCTATAATCCTGAAACTGATAACACTGCCCTAATTGGACTTCTAGACAGGATGGGTGTTTTGATCGAAGCCAGACCCCCTGAGCAGCAATCATTTATGATGCAGCTATTTATTTCTTCTTTCCCCATTCTTCTGCTTATTGGTGTGTGGGTTTATTTTATGCGTCAAATGCAAGGTGGAGGACGTGGTGGAGCCATGTCATTTGGAAGAAGTAAAGCAAAGCTTTTGGGTGAGGATCAAGTGAAAGTAACCTTTGCCGATGTTGCTGGTGTTGAGGAGGCAAAAGAGGAGGTTGTTGAGGTCGTTGAGTATCTGAGGGATCCTAGTAAATTTCAAAAATTAGGCGGCAAGATTCCTAAAGGAGTTTTGATGGTTGGTTCGCCAGGCACTGGAAAGACACTTCTTGCTCGTGCCATAGCAGGCGAAGCGAAAGTTCCATTTTTCACCATTTCTGGTTCTGACTTTGTTGAGATGTTTGTCGGTGTAGGTGCGAGCCGAGTGAGAGATCTATTTGAGCAATCCAAAAAAAGGGCTCCATGCATTATATTCATCGATGAGATTGATGCCGTAGGACGCCATCGGGGCGCAGGATTGGGTGGTGGTCACGATGAGAGAGAGCAGACACTAAATCAGCTCTTAGTTGAGATGGATGGTTTTGAGGGCAATGAGGGCGTTATTGTTATTGCTGCGACAAACCGACCGGATGTATTGGATCCAGCACTCTTAAGACCTGGGAGATTTGATAGGCAGGTCGTTGTGCCGCTTCCTGATGTGAAAGGAAGAGAGCAAATATTAAAGGTCCACATGAAGAAAACGCCTCTCGCTAATGATGTGAAACCAAGTTTAATTGCAAGAGGGACTCCAGGATTCTCAGGTGCTGATTTAGCCAACCTTGTTAATGAAAGCGCTTTAATGGCTGCTCGTGCTAATAAGAAAAAAGTTTCAATGATTGAATTTGAAAGCGCAAAAGATAAGATCCTCATGGGGGCAGAGAGAAAATCAATGGTAATGAGTGAGGATGAAAAAAAGCTCACGGCATACCATGAGTCTGGTCATGCCATCGTTGGATTAACGGTTAAGGATCATGATCCTGTTTATAAAGTAACCATAATCCCAAGAGGAAGAGCGCTTGGAGTTACGATGTTCTTACCAGAGGCGGATCGATACTCTTACTCAAAAAATAGATTACTTTCTCAGATTAAATCTCTTTTTGGTGGCCGCATTGCTGAAGAGATGATATTTGGAAAAGATCATGTCACGACAGGCGCCTCAAATGACATAGAGCGCGCTACTGAGATTGCAAGAAATATGGTTACCAAGTGGGGTCTCTCTGAAAAGCTGGGACCTTTAAGTTATAGCGAAGATGACGGTGAAGTGTTTTTAGGTCGAAGCGTTACAAAACAGAAAACCGTATCAGACGTCACCGTTAAAAAGATTGACGATGAGATCAGAAGCATTGTAGATAAGTGCTATAAAGATGCTGAAAGCATTCTGCAAAAAAATATTGATAAGCTTCATATTATGTCTGATGCCCTGATGAAGTTTGAAACCATTGGTGAGTCACAGATTGCTGAGATTATGGAGGGAAAAGATCCAAGCCCACCGGAAGACTGGGACGATAACGCTGATGACCCTCAACCTAAAAAGAAAGCTAAATCTTTAAAACCTAAAATTGGTGGTCCAGCTAGCCAGACATAATTAGCATGAATGATTTAATTTTTGGTACAGACGGTATTAGGGGGCCGGTAGGTCAGTACCCACTTGATCCAGCCTCATTATTGAAAATTGGTGCAGCTTCTGCAAGAGTGCTGGGAAAAAAGGACGGGAAAGTCATAATCGCCAAGGACACCAGAGTATCGGGTTACATTTTTGAGAGTATTTTAGAGGGAGCCTTTTTGTCAATGGGTATGGATGTCTATCTAACCGGACCTATTACCACACCAGCACTTTCCTACTATACAAAGCAATATAATTTTGATTTTGGAGTGATGATTAGCGCCTCTCATAATAGCTATCAAGATAACGGCATTAAGTTTTTTAACTCTGATGGCCATAAACTTGATGCCCAAATTCAACAGGCTATCTCAGATTCTTTTTATAAAGATGATTTTCAATTTTTAGATGCAAATTCAGTTGGCAAAGCAAAACGACTACCCATGGGTATCAATAACTATATTGATTATTGTATTTCTAAATTTCCTGAATATTTCTTGAAAGATTTCAAGCTGGTATTAGATGCTTCTCATGGGGCTGGATTTAAGATATCCCCACGGATTTTTACAGGATTAGGTGCTGATATTTTACCCGTAGGATGCTCCCCAAATGGTTATAACATTAATGATAGATGCGGCTCAACCTCTCCTGAGCTGGTATCTCAATTAGTAAAAACTGGGAGCTATCAAGTTGGTGTAGCAATTGACGGTGACGGAGATAGATTGACCCTTACTGATGAGGAGGGCAGTATCATTAATGGAGATCAAATACTTTATATCTTAGCTAAGCATTATAAACATAAAGGCATTCTGGACTCTCCGGTTGCCATTACAGTCACATCAAATTTAGGCCTCTATAAAGCTCTAGAAAATCTTGATATCACCGTTATTGAGACAGAGGTGGGGGATAAAAATGTGAGTTTAGCACTTCGAAACTCGGGTGGATTTTTAGGTGGTGAGAGCTCCGGGCATATCATCAATTTAAATTACAATGCGACCGGTGATGGAACATTGGCTGCCCTACAAGTTCTTTTGGTGATGCATGAAACTAACAAAACACTCAAACAGCTAGCAGGTGAATTAAAGCTTATTCCAAGTAAATCCCTAGATATTGAGATTGATTCA
>Ga0255764_10001701_pt1 | contig 18402 bp, 17 predicted proteins | sample 071ome_30_FD_179964 | JGI IMG/M metagenome (GOLD analysis project Ga0255764, IMG submission 179964) | Coastal salt marsh microbial communities from the Groves Creek Marsh, Skidaway Island, Georgia - 071406AT metaG (version 2) | ecosystem: Environmental > Aquatic > Marine > Intertidal zone >... | reverse complement strand
TTTGTCTGTTCGATATCCTATCTTGGGATCAATTTGTGGGATTAGTGATTTCAGGTTTTCTCTTTAAAATACTGGTAGCGTTTTTCGACACTCCCTTTTTGTATTTTTTTGTGTACCTCTTCCGAAAAAAATTCAATCTCGCCCCCCAAGACGAAATTAAGATATAGTTGGTTATGGCAACAGAAGAAGGCGTACGTATAAATAAACACCTAAGTGAAGTAGGGTATTGTTCTCGAAGAGAGGCTGATAAACTTATTGAAGCCGGCCGCATAGCTGTTAATGGGGTTCCCGTTGTTATGGGGCAAAAAGTAACCTCAAACGATCACATTACGGTAGATGGCCATTCTATTGATTCGCAAGGGGATCGTCAAGTTTATCTCGCGTTTAATAAGCCTGTGGGGATTGTATGTACTACCGACACTCGAGTGGAAAAAGACAACATTATTGATTACATCAATTACCCCATTCGTATTTTTCCTATCGGACGGTTAGACAAACCCAGTGAAGGATTGATATTGCTAACCAATGACGGGGATATTGTAAACAAGATTTTACGGGCAAGAAACAACCATGAGAAGGAGTATGTCGTAACGGTCAACAAACCGATTACGAAGGACTTTATTGAAAAAATGGCAAATGGTGTGCCTGTTTTAGATACCGTAACCCGGAAATGTGTGGTAGAACAACTCCATAAAAATAAGTTTAGAATTATACTTACCCAAGGTTTAAATCGTCAAATCAGGCGCATGTGTGAGTATTTGGATTACCGTGTGGTGGCTTTAAAACGGATTCGGATTATGAATATTGAACTGGATATGGGAGTAGGGAAATACCGAGAGTTAACCCGGAAAGAACTCAGTGAATTAAATCGTCGAATAGCCGATTCTTCAAAGCACATCCATTAAGCAATTGTCAACGCTATTTTTTGGCCTTCATTTCCGCGTACATTAAACACGGTTTGATCTTCGAAGATCCAATATTGCCCTTTAATTCCCACCAATTGCCCTTCAAAAAAAGGGGTCTTTTCAAGGTTTAAACTGGTCACTTTTTCAGGATACTGGTGCACAGGAAAATCTAGGGTTATCTTTTCTGTAGAATCATGAACTATATAGGGTTTTAAATCGTTGGGTAAACCATCCAATGCCTTGTTTCGTTCTTCTTCCCAATCAATATTTTCTGTTGGCTTTTGCAGCATTTTTCTCCAATTGGTTTTGTCTGTAAAATGGGCTTTTAAGGCCACTTCACCTAAACCGGCAAGGTAGCGATTAGGAACTTCTAAAAGTGCGATAGCTTGATGCGCTCCTTGATCAATCCAACGGGTGGGCACCTGGCTTTTGCGTGTTACCCCTACTTTTATGTGGCTGCTTAAAGCCAGATACACAATGTGGGGTTGTAATTGTACCTCCGCTTCATAGGCTAGGTCACGATCGGCTTGTCCCAAATGCGCCTTACTTAATTCGGGGCGCATAATCCACTCTCCAGCGGCTGGACTGTCAAAAAAACAACGCTGACAAAACCCCAGTCTAAAAATGGGGCGTTCAAGAGAACATTGTAAACACTGAGAACCTGTATGTTGAAGTGTGAGCTGTTTTTCTAAGCAAGAATTAATATTCAAAAACCCATTTTCAGTTTCTAAATAGTATTGAATCGGACTGGCCATTTCCGTCTTCATTTTTTTTAAGGTAGCTTTAAACATTTGCTCGCTGATATTTCTTTATTTTTATGCAGTAAGATAACGAATATTTTATGCCCTTACCCTTATTTCACTCTATAGCCTCTTGGATTCTTAAAAAGAGAATTCACCAAATAGAACTTTTTATGAAATTTCCTAATGAAGTTCAGGAAGAGTTACGGTACCATTTGATATCCAAAGCGAAATACACCGAGGTTGGCAAACGCTACGGTTTTGAAAGCATCGAATCTTATCACGATTTTAAAAATAAAATTCCCTTAAGCAATTACGAATCCATAAGTGAAGCTATTGAGCGCTGCCGAAAGGGAACTCAAAATATTTTTTGGCCTAGTCCGATAAAGTGGTTTGCCAAATCAAGTGGAACCACTCAAGCCAAAAGCAAATTTATTCCCGTTAGCACAGAAGCGTTAGAAGATTGTCATTACAAAGCGGGAAAAGATATGCTATCCCTTTACTTTAATAATAATGAACATTCCCAATTGCTTAGCGGCAAGTGCTTACGGCTTGGGGGAAGTCATGAATTGTATAACGAAAACAACAGCTCTTTTGGAGATTTATCTGCCATAATTATTCAAAACCTCCCCTTCTGGGCTGAACTGAGCAGCACCCCAAGCCATAAAACTTCTTTAATTGCAGAATGGGAAACCAAAATGAAAGCGATAATTACAGAAACACTGCCTGAAAAAGTAACCAGTTTGGCCGGAATTCCTTCATGGATGTTAATACTGCTACAAAATGTATTACGCGAAACAGGCAAAACGACGGTTACTGAGGTATGGCCCGATGCAGAGGTCTATTTTCATGGTGGGGTAAGTTTTAAACCGTATCGCGACTTGTACCGTAGTCTTTTTCCAAAACCTGGCTTTCAATTTTACGAAATATACAATGCTTCTGAGGGGTTTTTTGCTATTCAAGACCAAAACAATTCTGAGGACCTTCTGCTTATGTTGGACTATGGGATATTCTATGAATTCATACCCTTTAATCTGGATAATGATACCCTTGATGAAGCCAATTGCATCCCCCTTTCTGAAGTACAATTAAATACAAATTATGCGCTTGTTATCACCACAAATGCAGGACTTTGGCGTTACAAAATTGGAGATACCCTTCGCTTTACCCATCTTTCGCCTTATCGAATTCAAGTTACCGGTAGAACCAAGCACCACATCAATGCTTTTGGCGAAGAATTAATTATTGATAATGCAGAAAAGGCAATTCAAAAGGTGACTAGAGATTTACACTGTGTCGTCTCAAATTATACGGCAGCTCCAATTTTTATGCAAAATCAAAAAAAGGGAGCGCATGAATGGGTTATAGAATTCGAAAAAGAACCCGAGAAAATCGAACTGTTTGCGGCATTGCTTGATCAAGCGCTTCAAGAAGAAAATTCCGATTATGAAGCCAAGCGTTATAAGAATATGACTTTAGATAGACTTACGATTAACGTAGCTCGAAAGGGGTTGTTTTACGAATGGTTGGCAAAAAATGGGAAACTAGGCGGTCAACATAAAGTACCTAGATTGTCAAATTCGAGAAAAATAGTAGAGGAATTGCTTCAAATGAATGCTTAAGAAACGGCTTTAAGTTGAGGCCATTCTACCTTTGATAGTTTTTGATCTACGTATTGTTTAGTGACCTTTAATTTTTTTACATCACTATCAGGAAGTTCAAACATTGCATCGTTTAAAACGGCTTCACATAGCGAACGTAATCCCCTGGCGCCAAGATTAAAAGTAAGTGCTTTATCTACCATAAATTCAAGAGCACCCGCCGTAAATTGCAAATCAATTCCGTCCATTTCAAAAAGCCGGGCGTATTGTTTGGTTAAGGCATTTTTAGGAACGGTCATTATTTGCAGTAACGTGTCCTTGTCAAGAGAATTCATATAGGTCAAAACGGGGAGTCTTCCAATTATTTCAGGGATAAGTCCAAACGACCGAACATCTTTTGGGGTAATATATTGCAGCAAGTTTTCCTTTTGAACATGCCGTTGTTCTTGTGCCGTTTTATACCCAATGGCTTGTAAATTTAATCGTTTACTTATGTGCGCATCGATGCCATCAAAAGCCCCTCCGGCGATGAAAAGAATATTGGAAGTATCTACTTCAATAAATTTTTGATCCGGATGTTTTCTGCCTCCTTTTGGGGGAACATTAACAACGGTACCCTCTAATAATTTGAGCAGTGCCTGTTGTACGCCTTCTCCTGATACATCACGCGTGATGGAGGGATTGTCGCTTTTACGGGCAATTTTATCAATTTCATCAATAAAAACAATTCCACGTTGTGCACGAGTTACATCATAATCTGCGGCTTGTAGCAAACGTGATAAAATACTTTCAACATCTTCACCCACGTAGCCTGCTTCGGTTAAAACGGTAGCATCAACAATGGCAATGGGAACATTTAAATAACGGGCAATGGTTTGTGCCAAAAGGGTTTTTCCCGTTCCTGTGGGCCCCACCAACAACACATTACTTTTTTGAATTTCAACCTCTTCTTTAGAAGGCACTTGCATCAATCGTTTGTAATGGTTGTACACCGCGACAGACAATACTCTTTTGGAAGCCTCTTGTCCGATAACGTATTGATCTAAAAAAGATTTAATTTCCTTGGGTGGCTTTAATTCTAGATCGACCTCATTTATAGCTTCTTCTCCAGTTTCCTCTTGAACTATACCATGTGCCTGAATAATACAACGATCACAAATGTGAGCATTAAGTCCTGCTATCAAAAGTTGAGTTTCCGGTTTGGGTCTTCCACAAAAAGAACAATTTAGATCCGTAGCGCTCATGGGGTATCGATTTATTGAGGGGCGTTTTCTAATACTTCATCTACCATGCCGTATATTTTGGCTTCATCAGCTTTCATCCAATAGTCACGGTCACTGTCATTAGTAACTTTTTCAAAACTTTGTCCTGAATGTTTGGCAATGATTTGATACAATTCGTCTTTGAGTTTCAAAATTTCACGAGCCGTAATTTCGATATCTGAAGCTTGTCCTTGGGCTCCCCCTAAGGGTTGATGAATCATAACACGGGCGTGAGGTAAGGCCGAGCGTTTTCCTTCATGGCCTGCGCACAAAAGAACTGCACCCATAGAGGCTGCAATCCCCGTACAAATAGTGGCTACATTGGGGCTAATAAATTGCATGGTATCATAAATACCTAATCCCGCATAAACACTACCTCCTGGAGAATTGATATACATCTGAATATCGCGTTTTGCATCAGTACTTTGCAAAAAGAGAAGTTGGGCTTGAATCACGTTAGCAACGTGATCGTCTATAGCAGTTCCTAAGAACATAATTCGGTCCATCATCAAACGTGAAAAAACATCCATTTGAGCCACATTGAGTTGACGTTCTTCTATGATGTAGGGTGTCATACTACTGACAATCTTATCATAATACATGGCGTTTACCCCGTGGTGTTTGGTAGCGTATTTTTTAAATTCCTTTCCGTAATTCATTTCGGGTAATTTTATTAAAAGTAATGAAAATAATGAGATTATGCTTTGCCATAAGCTTCTTTGACAAATACATCAAAACCAACCTTTTTAACTTTTAAAGGGGCTTTTTCTTTAAAAAAGGTAAGTATTTTGTTGCTCATCAACTGTTCAGAAATACGGCGTGTTTCTTCTTGATTTGACAATACATTTGAAATAATGCCCTCCATTTGTTGCTCATCGGGTTGTTGTCCGTATTGCAACATTTGATTTCGCACCAAGTTTCCAGTAAAGGCCTTTAATTCGTCAAAAGTCATGTCCAATTTATTTTCTTTAACCAGTTGACTTTCTATTAATTGGTAGCGTATTCCTTTTTCAGAGCGTTGGTATTCTTCTTTGGCTTGTTCATCGTTCATTTCCTCTTTAGCATTGGATTGAATCCACTTTTGCAAAAAGGTTTTTGGCAAATCGAATTTGGTTTTATCAACCAAATACTCTGTAATGTCGTTAAGTAATTTTTGTTCGGTTTGGGGTTCAAACTGTTTTTTTAATCCCTCTTTTATTTTGGTCTTTAATTCCGCTTCCGAAGTCACTGTGCCGGGTTCGTAGAGTTTGTCAAAAAGCGTTTGGTCTAAGGCGGCCAACTCTCGTTTATTGATTTCTTTAACCTCTAGGGTTAGGTCCTCTTTTTTAAGCAGATCCCATTTTTGATCATCCAATCCTAACAACCGTTTGGCTTGGTCTTCGTCAGAGAACAATCCTTTTACAGGATAGCTAACCACCGCTCCAATGGTTTGGGTTTTTAAATCCTCAATCACTTTTTTAGACTTCAGATTCTCAAAGGTGATCATACTGATTTTTTCCAGCTCAGCAAGTTCATTTCTAAATTGAGCGGTAATTTCAAACCCCTTTTCTGGATATTTCTGAGAAATTAACTTACCGTATTGTTTGCGGATATAGTCAACCTGTTCGTTAATCATTTTGGTGTCCGGTTCAATTTCATATTGGGTCACCTTTTTTAGACTGTCTAGTTTAACTTCAAATTTTGGAGCAAGACCCAATTCAAAAGCAAAATCCATAGAATTCGCAGTCCAATCCATAGGGGTTTCACTTTCTTTTGGTAGCGGGTATCCAAGAAGATCAATTTTTTCTTCTTTTAAATACGAATCGAGCTTATCACGTAGCAGTTTGTTGACCTCTTCTGCAATCACAGCCATTTCGTACCGTTTTTTGATCATTCCCATAGGCACATGCCCTTTACGAAATCCGGGAAGGTTCACGTTTTTCTTATAGTCTTGTAAAATTGAATTTACTTGGGTTTCAAAATCACTCCGATCGATTTGGATGGTTACTTCTGCATTTAAGGCGTCTATGTCCGTTCTGCTAATGTTCATTGTCGTTGTAAATTTAGTGCGCAAAAGTACTATTTTTTATTCCGCTGAGCAACTTTTCGCCTTTACTATAGAAGGGGCAACTGACAGTTTTTTAGTCGCTTATTGAGGGGGTGCATTCTACGCTTATGAAGTCCAAAACGAAAGCTGCCCGCTGGCGTCGTTGGGAGTGGCATGGATATCCAACACGGGGTTTATCCATTCGCCATGCAACCATGCTTTGTGATCAGCAGGATCCACTATAAGCGGCATTCGTAATTTACTGTTGTGTATTTCTTTCATAATTCCTTGCGCTTCGGTGGTGACGATTGCATATGAAAATACGCTTTGTTGGGCATGGGGGTCCCACCATTCATCGTATAAACCTGCAAAGGCAAAAGGATTTTGGTTAGAAAGGGTAAGTTCAAATTTTTGTTTGTGTTTTCCTTTTACATCCAGCCACCGCCACTCAAAAAACGAATCTGCCAAAACTAGGCATCGTTGTGCCTCTTTAAACGAAGGTTTTGATTCGCAAGTTTCTCCTTTTGCGTTGAGCGTACTTTTTTGAAAGGAACGGTCTTGTGCCCAATGGGGAAGCAAACCCCACTCCATCGATAAGATTTGATTGGGATTTGATGCAGTCAATACACTTGTAGTAGGATGCTCAAAGCCGTTAAAATTTCCTGAAATGGGCTCACCCACTAAATCCCACTCCTTTTTGATTCGAGTGGCCCCTGAAGCTGACAAGGCACTGTAAAAACACATTTTAAATTCTAAAAAAATCTATGTAAAAGTACTTTATTTTCAAAGTTTAGAAGGAAAGTACTACCCACTATGTCATAAGATATCCATACGATTCAATTTGATAACGCACTCTATATAGAAATTAGTTGAAAAAAAACTTTTGCATATGTAAAATACACTATATTTGCAGCCCAGAATTAATAATCAGAGGATCGAGAATCCTCACAAATTAATAGGTTATGCCAGTAAAAATTAGACTTCAACGACACGGTAAAAAAGGAAAACCTTTTTATTGGGTTGTCGCCGCCGATGCGCGCGCAAAACGAGACGGTAGGTATCTCGAAAAACTAGGAATCTACAATCCAAACACAAATCCCGCCACAGTTGAAATCGATATCGATAGTGCCGTTTCTTGGTTAGAAAAAGGAGCTCAGCCTACCGATACAGCAAGAACACTTCTATCTTACCGCGGAGCCTTACTTAAACACCACCTTAACGGAGGTGTTCGCAAAGGAGCTTTGACACAAGAAGAAGCGGATAAAAAATTAGCAGCTTGGTTAGAAGAAAAAGTAGCGAAAATTGATGCGAAAAAAGACGGCATCTCTAAAAGTAAAGCGGAAGCCTATGCCAAACGTATAGAAGACGAAAAAGCAGCCGGAGAGAAACGCCTTGCTCAAGCAGCAGCTGCAGAAGCCGAAGCAGCAGAAGAACAAGCTACTGAAGAAGCGGCAGCTGAAGCAGTTGAAAATACTACAGAAGAATTAGCCGTTGAAGAAACGGTAGCTGAAACTGAAGCCCCTGTAGAAGAAGCCGTTGCTGAAACTGAAGCCCCTGCAGAAGATGCTGTTGCTGAGACTGAAGCCCCTGTAGAAGAAGCCGTTGCTGAAACTGAAGCCCCTGCAGAAGAGCCTGTTGCTGAAACCACAGATTCAACTGAAGAAAATACAGAAGAAGCAGCTTCAGAAGAAAAAGAGGGATAACCCGTTCTTTTTCCCCAATGAAAAAGGAAGACTGTTTTTACGTAGGTACTTTAGTTGGGAAATTCAGTTTTAAAGGGGAAATGCTCGCTAAAGTGGATAGCGATACTCCAGAAGAATACATCACATTGGAATCAATTTTCGTGGAACTTTCCACAGGATTGGTTCCTTTTTTTATAAAAAAATGCCAACTACATAAATCGGAATTGCTTCGTATTCAATTTGATTCGGTTGACAATGAAGCAGCCGCAATGGCTTTACTCAAAAAAGACCTGTATTTGCCTTTGTCTCTTTTGCCTCCGCTTAAAGGCACTCAATTTTACTATCATGAAGTGGTTGGGTTTTCTGTTGAGGAAGATGGCAAACTACTGGGGGCAATTCAACAGGTGATTGAAAGTGGCGCCCAAGCCCTATTTCAAGTACAAACCGAAGAGGGAAAAGAAGTGTTAATTCCCATTCACGACGATTTTATCGTGGCTATACACCGCGACCTAAAAAAGATTGTAATGCAATTGCCTGAGGGGCTTCTCGAACTCTAACCGTTAAAAATAAAGTACAAATCCAAAAGAAGGCAAAGGGGTTCTGTTTCCTTCTGTTGTGGATAAGGGAGTTAAGGTAAGAGGTGTTTTAATGCTTCCGTCTTCATTTCTACTCAATCCATATTCTTCGGGTGTTGGGTTGGGTTGAGCCAGAAAGTTTTGAACTTCTATATAAAGGTTGAATGACAAGTTTTTAAAATTCCATTTTTTGTCAAAGCGAATATCGGCCAAATTAAAAGCGTCTAACTTAACCTCACCTAAAAGATCATAGTCTAAGATGAGTTCGGGGTAGGATAACGCACTTTGTTCAACGTCTACAGGTACATAGGGGTTTTTACCTGCAAATCTCCAACGGGCACTAATTTCCCAATTCCTTCTAAGTTTATAGCCTCCTGAAAAAGAAATCAAATGCCGACTGTCCCAAACCGAAGGGCGAAACTTTTGATCAATCCCAGTAAATTCACTAAAAAAGTATGTATAAGCAAACACGCCGTAAAAATTACGGGCTAGTTTTTGTTGAAAAAGAAGCTCTACACCAGAACTTTTCCCTTTACCTGTAGAGGTAATGGCTTCATTCCCTAAAACCTCAAATCCACCGCCTTTGTTGGCCAAGGCCACTCCATCAATTAAAGATATTGGATACTGATTGTACCGTTTTAAAAACCCCTCGACGGTAAAGCGTGAGGAAGGTGTAAGGTTGTATTCTAAGCCCGCAACCCAATGATTACTTTGGGTATACTCAGCGGATTGATTAATAAAATCTCCTTGTTGATCTTGAAATCCTAACATGGTGTAGGTTGGGATTTTAAAATAACGCCCCATACTGGCATTAAATTTCCACTCTTGATTTTCTGTTAGTGCATAGGAAAAGGACATACGTGGAGAAAGATTGTCTACCAGTGTAGATCCTGTAGTAAAGGTATCTGCATCTGCACGGAGGCCTAAGGAAACGTTTAAGCGATCATTAAAATAGCTTCGTGATGCTTTGGTAAACATTCCGTATTTGATAAAATCAAACGTTGTAGCATAGGCGATATCGTAAAACACAAAACGGGTGTTATTTTGATACGCTGATTGTTGTAAATTAAACCCTGCCGACCACTTCCATTCGTTCAGATAATGAGTGGTTTGGTACCTCAGTTTGGTTTCCCATTCATAACTGTCGTTTTCAAAAATTACCCCGGTTTGCGCTACATTGTCTTGAAAGCGCGAAAAGTTGTTGTCCAGGCGGTTTGTACTTAAAGCTGTAGTCATAAAACCGTTTCCGTTTTTGTAGTTCCTTTTCCAAGAAAGACCAACAGTGGTACTGCGTTGATTAATAATTGGGACTTGCTCAAGAACAGATTGTTGCTCCAAATCAAATTCTTTAGGAGGTTTTACTGAAAAATCGTCAATTGCCCCCAACCCAATAAACGTTAACGAATTGTACGCGTCAATTTCGTGTTTGATTTTCCATTGGTAATCCCAATAATCTGGGCGAATGGGGAGGCCTATCAATTCAAAAAGGAATTGCAAATAACTGCGTCGAACAGAAAATAAAAAGGTGGTTTTCGCAGGTTCATCACTTTTTCTATTAAAAAGAGGGCCTTCTAAAGTTAATGCTGCTTCACTAGCTCCAAACCTAAAATTACCTCCAAAACCATTCGGGTCTCCTTCTCGTTGTTCAAATGCGAGCACACCGGATAAGGGGTTATCGTATTCGGCTCCAAAGGCAGAACTTGATAGTGTTACCTCTCGAACAAAAGAAACATTAATCATACCTACAGGGCCGCCTGCACTACCCTGCGTACTAAAGTGATTTATGTTAGGGATTTCAATCCCATCAAGGTAATATACCGTTTCGTTAGGCGCACCTCCTCGAATAATGATATCATTTCGAAACCCACCGATAGAAGGAGAAATTCCGGGCATACTTTGAACTACCTTAGTTATGTCATTATTCCCACCTGGATAGGTTTCAATTTCTACTGCCGAAAAAGTTTGCGTTGATAGCGGTGTTTCAGTTGTGGTTTTAAATGGACTTTTTGTCACCACTACCTCGTCTAATGATTCTGTAAGTTCCTCTAACTGGAAAAGCAGCGGAATATTACCCACCGATTTTACGATTACATTGTACAAGGTCTGCGATTCATAGCCTAAAAAACTAACCGCTACATTGTAGGTTTGAACGGGTATATTTTCAATACTGAAATATCCTTGTTCATTAGTGACAACACCAAGGGTTGTTCCTTCCAAAATAAGTGTAGCTCCTTCAAGGGGTTGTTGTGATTTTAAATCAAGGACGCGTCCCGTAAGTGTTCCTGTTTCTTGGGCAGTTACATAAGAAAGGAAGAAAAGACTCAATGCTAACGCTATATTTTTTACCATGCTTGTTTTATTATAAACTATGTACTCACAATTGACAACAAAAATAAAGTAAAGAGGCAAGGTAAACTATTTGTTTGTTTAATTATTTTTATTTAATTTTAAACAAAAATGAAAAACAACCGTAGAGACTTTTTAAAAACAGCTTGTAAAAACGTGGTTTTTGCAAGTTTTGGTATATCCCTAATCGAAGCGTGCAGTACTGAGGATATGGAATCTATGGACCCCGTTCTTAACAACAATAACAATGGGAGTTCTGCAAAAGAACCTTTGGTCCTTAACCTGAATGATGGAGATTTAAATGGATTAAAAACAGTGGGCGGGTGGTTAAATTACACCTCCAAAAATATTTTATTGTTGCGTATCAATAAAGAGGAAGTCCGCGTTTTTGACAACAAATGTCCTCATCAAGGCAATCGTGATCGTTGGAGCTACGACGGTTCATCATTTGAATGTGGGCATCACAACAACACCTACTCAAATTCTTGTAGTGGAGGGTTGACCTGTTATACTGCCACTTTAGAAGGGGATACGTTAACGATTACGATTTAATTTTTTTTACGTTTCGATTTTCGTTCTATTTTTCGTTGTTCTTTTTGCTTTTGGATTTTTTTTAATTCTAGAGCTTCTACCCTTTTTTCTTCTTCTTTAAGTTCAAAACTTTCTCGTATTTCTAGAATATCTTGGGTATTAATTTTCTTTTGATCTGAAGCTTGTATGGCAATATCTTCTGTGGTAAAAAATGTTTTTTGGGCTTGAGAACGCATCAATTCTCGAGCGACATTGAGATTGTAATACAATCCTGGATCGATCTTTTTGTTGTCTAAAAAATGTTCTTTTTTGTTTTTATCCCAACGAACAAACATAAAACCTCCTGTTAATGAATCTAACTTTACCCTGTAAACATGAGCATAATTCGGAAGGGTTTGATAAATTTCAATTTGTTCAGGTACATAGCCTGCCACATAGAGCAATTCTTGAACAAAGGCATATTGAGTTTCTACAGAGGGATCAGCATACCAACCTTCTACAGTGTCTTCTTGAGCCAACGTAAACTGAATAAACAGCAGGTATAGCAAGACTACTATAAATCTCATATTGGGTTTTTTGCTTCCATTGAAAATACAATTTCTTCTTTTTTTATGAAAGCGCTTACCATAAAATAAAATCCAATGACATGAAAAAGGGGAATAGGATAAGTAAAAACGTCGTCTTCAAAATAGCGCTTATTGTAGGTTAATAATACATCACGAACGGAAAAGAGCAAAAGACCAAAAAAGAGCAAACCATTTTCCCTATTGGGAAGTTTAAGTAATTTCATAAGGGTTAAACTACCAAAGAGAGAAAGAGTTATTCCATACACCAAGCCGTGCCATTTCATGTTACCCAAACTAGCATATACATGGTTCATAAAAATGATGAAATAAGAAGCATAAAATAAAATGCCTAAACTGTGCTCTCTGATTGAATACCGAAGGGGATTTGGAAAACGAATAAACTCTATGAGCAATAATAGCTGCATAACCCAATAAAAAAACACCCCCCATTGTAACATATACGAAGGGGTTTCAAGGTTCAAAAAAAGGTCGCCCAAACCCAAAAACAAAAGGGCAAAAAATATCCTTTTTCGCTTAAACTTTGATGTTAAGCAATAGTAACCAGCAAATAAAAGGGTTATACATATTTTAGCCCAAAGCTGACCACTAGAGATATCGAAGCTAATAAAATAGGCATCCAATAATGTTACACAACACAAAAGTGTAAAAATTAAATACTTCAAAAAAAGGGAAGTTTAGTGGTTAAGAATCAGTTGAATACTGCCGTTTCTTCCCATCTCGTCTGCATAAAAACGCATTCTGTTGAGGTAATCACGGTAGGCTGTTTGGGTTATATTGTGGATCATAAGGCGGAGTTGTCCAGATAATTTTGGGGTTACTTTCAAAGGTAAGGAAATATTTAGGTTGTATAGTGAATAGGCTTTTGGAGGGGTGCTAAAATCCACTAACTGACCCACTATTTTATCTCCCTCTAAGGTATTTACAACCACATTAAAATCGGGAAAATAACGCTGGGAAGCCACAAATTGATTTTCGATTTCAATACGCACTTCCTTTTTCGGAAAAATGTAGGACAACTTCTGATTTGTCTGAAAGGGCGGTATTGAAATTACCGGTTGAGATTGGCTTATATCATTAATACGAACATATGAAGTTTTTGAATTGAATTGAACTCGAGGGGAGAGATCTAGTGATCCTTGAAAATCAAATCCCCACAACAGGGCCTCGGTTGCATTGTATTGCCAAACTGGAAAAGCGCCACGTATGGTTTGTTGCACCTCTTTGGGTGCAATATAAATGTAATTGTGAATCCGTGTCAGGTAGGGTTCAAGAGAAAAAGAAAACAGATTTTTTTCGGTAGATACGGAGACTAAAACTTTATGTGAAGTCTCTTTTTCTAAAGTTAAATTTCCGTATTCTATTGTGGCTAAAGAATGATGGAGTCCGTCACTAAAAAGTTCTGCTGCATTGGGTGAGCGCTGAGACAAAATATAGGCCCCGGTACTTTTTAGCGCTGGGCCAAGTTGAAGTGAAAATCCCGCATGAGCAGAAAGGGTGATAAACCGAAATTGGGGTTGTGTCAGAAGTTGTGTAGGCAAATATTCCTTTTCAAAAGAAGGAAACAATTGGTCGTACCCTCGGTCCGTCCAGTCTTTACGGGTATAGTATTTTTGTACATCCCAATTCACTTGATCCAGTCGAAGTCCCCATTCAAAAGAACCTAAGTTGTTTGGCTCATATTTTCCTGTTAAAAAACTTCCCCATTGGTACTTGAGGTAATCGGGAATTAATCGTTTTACTCCAGTATCCGGATTAGAGTAATTGTCTTGAAGGTATCCGTTGATGCCCCACTCAAAGTCCCAATCAAAGTCTACTTTTTTTTGAATGCTTCCTAAAATACTATGGGTTTGTAGCTGTAAATCCAGCGCGGGTAGATCGGCTCGATCCCCGCGACGTATATCAAATTCTTTACGTTGATTTCGCTGGTAATTATAGTCGATTTTCCATTTACTGTGCTCTGAAAACTGATTGTATACTTTGGCCTGAATAGAGTGGTGAACTCCTTGCTGTTTGGGGGCGTCTATCCTATAAGAAAAAGGGTCTTGTACCAAAGGTACCTCTGATTGCAGTGCCCGCAATAGGTCTTGGATATTTCCGATGTGCGCAGCTCTTAAAATCCCCGTTTCATTTTGAAATCGCGAATAGAACAATTCCCAGCCTTTAATCACTTTTGATCGGCCAATTTTGAAATTTATGTTTCCTTCTTTAAGCCCTGTATTGGTTAGTATGTACTCAGGTGTGGATAAATCTCCAAAACGTTTTGCCGTGAGTTGCCCGCTAAAATAAAATCCCGTAGCGCGCGTCAATATCCATTGCGAAGATACCGCCCCACCACGTCCATTACTTGAGCCTGTCAGCCTTGTTTTGCCATATAGACTATCCCGTGGCAAAGGAGTAAAGGAATTTAAAATGATAACTCCCCCAGCGGTATCCCCACCGTATTTAAGTGCAGATGCCCCTTTTACTACTTGAACGCTTTCAAACGCGTTAAGGTCAATGGTGGGCGCATGGTCAGCACCCCATTCTTGATCTTGCAGTCGGATTCCTTCAGCTACTATCCCTACACGACTTCCATACAGTCCATGTATAACCGGTTTGGCTATAGCATTCCCTGTTTTTAGCGTAGTAACTCCTGTAAGCGACCCCAAGGCAGTCGCTAAACTTTGACTGCTGTATTGATCAATTTGTGTAGCGGTTAAACGTGCCTCGGCTACACTTTGATTCACATTTGCCTTTTGTTTTTCGGACACAACAATCTCCTCTAGTGTATTGATATGATGCTCTAATTCGAAATCTATACTTTGATTCTCGGAAAGTTGAATTCGGCGTTCTAGCGATTTACACTCAGAATGAGAAATGATCAATCGCAATTCCTCCAAACAAACGTTTTTGAGCAGATAAACCCCATCTTCATCGGTTTGTGCAAATTGCCCTGTGTTTTCAATTCGAAGTATGGCTCCAAAAATAGGTGTCCCATCATGCAAATCGATCACTCTACCTTGCAAATGAAAAGGGCATTCTTGAGCGGTTAAAAAACCACTCCAAACGCTTATGAGAAAACAAAAAATACGTTCAGTACGAAGCACCTAGTAATACATTATTCAATAAGAAGATCAAACGTAACTTGCACATCGGTGGCACCGCCAAAACCTGCTCGATTGGTACTGGTTTTAGTTATGGGATCATGAATCAAGTAAACTTGAACTGAGCCTTCACCTAGTGCACCAGTATTCCATTCAGAAACAACATAAAGGGGGTTATTTTGTGAATCGACTACATCCGAAGTAGCTGAATTAAAGTCAATCTCTACGCCTGCAAATTCATAAAAAAACTGATGCTCATCAGCTTCCGATTTTACTTCGTTTGTAATATTTTCTATGTCTGAGGGATCACTTTCATCCCAAATAGAGATCGTTACTTCATACTGTGTTTGAGGGGCCAATTGAATGGTACTTGTATTAGGAGCGTCCATTTTCCATTCCGCTTCTTGAAGGCTGTTATTTGGGCCTTTTATAGAAAGGCGAACAGTGGTGATGAGTTCCTGTTCATCAACCAATTCTGGTGCCTCTTTAGTACATGATAGGGAGATAATGAATACTGTTAACGCAAAGGTTTTTAGGTACTTTTGATAAATTTTCATAAGATGAATTAGGGTTTTTGTTTTACTAAGATTGAGAATCAAGGATTGACTCTATGGTTATATTTAGAAAACAAAAACAGGGGGCGCTCGAGAACTTTTTCCGGTTTGAGAGTAGGAAAATAAATGAACCGAGTAATCGGATTGTGTTGTCCAAAAAGTAGGGGGTACAAGAGTAAACTCAGGAACTTCTATATTTTGGGCCAGGGGCTGGAAAAAATAATCTAGGGCTTCATTATGTTGATTAGTAGCGTGCAAGTGAACCCTATCAATTTTACAATCTTCCGAAGTAGAATGATAAGCAACAGCATGTATCAGTTTTAACCCCGTAGGCAAGAGTAATAAAATGAGTAATACACTACTGAACAGTCTGTTTAAATTAATTCGAGAAGGGGTTTTTTGAACCAATGCTACAGTTTTCTGATTTTAATATTTCGAAAGGAAATAATTCCCGGGTGATCTTGTAAACTCAAATGCCCTTCAGTATACTTTCCGAAACCTTCCATAGTGGAAAATTTACTATTGGCTACCATGGTATCCCATTCGGAACCATGCAATGGGAAACGGTTAATTTCCATACCGTTATGTACCACAGTTCCTAAATTTGTTTCGTGGTTAATAGTAATATGATAACTGTTCCATTCGCCTGCAGGTTTTGCCATTAAATGATCGGGGGGCACCATATCATAAAGTGCTCCAGCTGTGTGTACTTGATGCTCTGGGTCATCTCCATACACTTGAGTATCAATAATTTGTATTTCAGGTCCGGTAACAAAGGGATGTTCATACATGGGGTCTTCACTTACCCCCCACATAAAACCGCTATTGGATTCGGGTGAAAGTTTCCATTCAAATTGAATTTCAAAACTTCCAAAGGTGGCATTGGTTAATAAACTCTTATTGCCTTCTCCACTAGCATCGGCTGAATTGTAGGTAAACACACCCTCTGCAACGGTCCACCCGGTTTTGGTTCCGTCTTCATTTTGATAAATGTGCCATCCGTCAAAACTGTCCTTTGGGCTGAGGTCCATCCAAGCCTGCTCTTCTGCTTTCATTGATGAATCTTCTGAAGTTGCTTTTTTAGAAGACGTTGCATTTTGACATTGAACAAATAGAATAAAGCTTAATACTGAGTAAAATGTGGTGCGTAACATGGTATAAAATTTTATTAAAATTAAGAAAGAAAAATGAAAACCAACCTCTTAAAGAGAAAATCTCATTTCAGGAACCTGATCTGGGACGATCAAAGTGCCGGCTGTTGCGTTTTTAATGGTTTCAATTGTTTCCCCTGGCGCTCTTTCTACAAGAAGAAAACCCTCTTTTACAATATCAAAAACAGCTAACTCTGTAACTATGCGTTTTACACAGGCTACACCTGTTAAGGGCAAACTACAGTGAGATACTAATTTTGATTCGCCACTTCGATTTATCTGCATCATGGCCACGATGATATTTTTAGCAGAGGCCACTAAATCCATCGCACCTCCCATTCCCTTCACTAGTTTTCCCGGGATTTTCCAATTGGCAATATCTCCTCGTTCAGAAACCTCCATTGCACCCAATACGGTTAAATCTACATGCTGCCCGCGTATCATTCCAAAGCTTGTGGAAGAATCAAAAAAACTCGCCCCAGGAAGTGCCGTTATGGTTTGCTTACCTGCATTGATCAAATCGGGATCTTCTTGACCATCAACAGGAAAGGGGCCCATACCCAATATGCCATTTTCACTTTGAAATTCAATTTCCAAACCTGGAGGCACATAGTTTGCTACGAGTGTAGGAATACCTATTCCCAAATTCACATAGTATCCCGACTGTAATTCTTGGGCAATTCGTTTCGCAATATGATTTTTATCTAGTGCCATTTTTATTTGGGTTGCACTGTTCGTTGCTCAATTCGTTTTTCAAATCGAATTCCTTTAAAAATTCGATTTACAAAAATTCCAGGTACATGAATTTCATTTGGATTAAGGGCTCCCGCCGGCAGTAATTCTTCCACTTCAGCTACTGTTATTGTAGCCGCACCGCACATCAGCGGGTTAAAGTTTCTTGCTGTTCCTCTAAAAATTAAATTTCCTGCCTCGTCGCCTTTCCATGCTTTTACTAAGGCAAAATCTGCTTTGTAAGCAGTTTCTAAAACAAACTGTTTGCCGTCAAATTCTCTGGTTTCCTTTCCTTCAGCTACTTCCGTCCCATATCCTGCTGGGGTGTAAAAGGCAGGGATTCCCATTTGTGCCGCTCTACATTTTTCGGCCAATGTGCCTTGTGGGGTTAAGATCACTTCGAGTTCTCCTGAAATCATTTGCTGCTCAAACAAGGCATTTTCTCCTACATAAGAGGCAATCATGGTATGAATTTGTTTTTTTTGAAGCAATAACCCCAGTCCAAAATCATCAACCCCTGCATTGTTCGAAATACAGGTAAGGTTTTTGACTTCCAATCGCACCAGTTCAGCGATAGCGTTTTCTGGAATTCCACTCAGGCCAAAACCGCCTACCATTACAGTCATA
>Ga0255764_10001693_pt1 | contig 18432 bp, 16 predicted proteins | sample 071ome_30_FD_179964 | JGI IMG/M metagenome (GOLD analysis project Ga0255764, IMG submission 179964) | Coastal salt marsh microbial communities from the Groves Creek Marsh, Skidaway Island, Georgia - 071406AT metaG (version 2) | ecosystem: Environmental > Aquatic > Marine > Intertidal zone >... | reverse complement strand
GCAAGCTTGATGACGTCCCGAGGGGCATCCATTTCGAGTCCCGTCCCACGCTACAGGAGGATGAAGAATGGGACGGTTCCAATAACGGTGATACGAATTGTACGTCGATGGACCAAGGACACACCTGGAGAGAAAAGGCGCTCCGACTTCCGGGCCGGGCCGGGATCTCGCCTCGCGTCATCCGATTCGCCTCGCTCCCGACGACGACGACAGACGCGCGTTCGCCCCGCCCCGCCACTCTAACACTTGTAACGAAGCACTCTGACCAAGATGCAGTCTACTCTCTCGGGCACCCGCCTCTCCGGTTCGTATTTGACGCGACGAGTGATTTGGACTCCGACATCATTCCGAGTCCCTGCGTCCGAACGCCTCGCGCTGGCCGGCCATCGCCGCCATCGACGACATGTCGACTGAACACTCGTCGACCTCCGCTCGACGACGGCCGCCAACGATCGAGCCAAACACCACACGTCGGTCGGTGTGACCTTTGAGTTGTCCGTCTGCCCACACTCCCCAGCGAGCCCGCGAACCACAGACGCACTCCAGACCAGCACGACATGCCCACACGCACACTCACCCATCCTCATCTTCCACCCATTTTGCTCGTCAGCCGTCGTCGCAAAGCCGACCCTGCGAGCCAGCAGGAAGGCCGTCGTCGTCCGCGCCGAAGCCAACGCCACCAACTGGATCAAGAAGAACCCGACCGTCCTGATGGCGTCTGCCGCCGGCTGGTTCGTGTTGACCTCGACCGTCGTGCGCGCGCCCTGACTTTCGCCCTGACTTTCGCCCTGACTCTCTCTCTGACTCTCTCACTCGCGCTACGCGCTTCGCTCGTTCGCCAGGTTCATCCCAAGCAACATTCCCGTCGGTGCCTTTGGCGGAAAGTCCCTGTTCGGCCTCTTCACCGCCTCGATCGGCGAGAACATGGCCCACTTCCCGACTGGACCGGCCCTCGATGACAAGTTCTGGCTCTACATGGTGACCTGGCACCTGGGTCTCTTCATCGTCATGACCCTCGGACAGATTGGCTACCAGGGACGCAACCAGGGATACTGGTAAAGGAAAAGGAAAAGGAAAACGGTTACATTCGTTGGTGTAATTGATATCAAAATCTCTCTATGATGGTATCATCGTATCTTGTCTCTCGCCCGCCAACGCCATATCATCATCGTCGTCAACATCAACATCGTCTGATCATCAGACCTCTCCGAACATCGTCTCGCTGAGAATTGCCTTCCAGCAGTTCAGCTTTTTCGTATCCACCCCCAGATCGTGCCCGACCATCCCGTACATCCAGCCCTCCCCGTCGGCCCCGTCGGCCCCGTCGCGATCCTCCAGCGCGTGCGAAAACCCGGTAAAGTCGCCCTTGATGCACCCCAAAATCACGTCCGAACTCGCACTGATGACGTGCCACGCCCCGTGACGAATCTCCTCACTCAGCTGGTACGGCTCCCAGCCACTGTACCCCGCCAGCAACCGGAACTCCCCCGCCTCGAGCTCCCCCCGCAGCACCAACTCTGCCGCACTCTCCACCCCGCCCGCATACACCCCTGGCACAATCTCCATCGACCCTTCCACCTCTCCCACCCCGTGTAGCACGTGCAACAGGTTCCTCGTCACCGGACCACCGATATACAGCGGCAGCTTGCCCAGACTCTGACTGATGTGATCCTCCAACCCGAGATTCGACACGTGCAGCGGCGTCGCCATGTTCAACACCAACCCAGACGACCCAATCTCGTCGTCATGCTCCGTCATCAGCACCACCGAATAACTGAACATCCCCAAATCCGGCCTCTTTGCCACCAACAGACACCCACGCTCCGGATGCGTGATCGTATGCGACCACACCGACGACGACGACGACAATGACGACGACGAATCGCTCCCCACGTGCTTCGCCAACGTACTCGCCGAATGGTTCATCGTGAGCAGACGACGCAGCGCATCTCGTCTCGACGACAGCGGCCCCCCGTCCCCCAACCCATGCTCACTGGCCACCATCATGGCCCGAAACGTCCTCCAGTCCTTCACGAAGAACGAACGAACGAGCGAGTGAGCGAGCGAGCGAGTGAGTGAGGCCGGTCTATAATACCCACCTTGAGGTGCTCGTTCGTGCGATACTCGTCATAGAAGAAGGCAGGCTCGTAATCGACGTCCTCGTGATCCGACTGCTCGTCGGAGAACGAGGCGCGCGCGAGAGAGAGGCACGGCCTGGATGGGCCCCCCAACCGCCGACCGAAACGACCGAAAGCCGAAGATCCGTGACCAGTGGGACGGATCCGAGACCCCACGCTCCCCCCGACGGGTGAAAACGACTGTATCATCACGAACGGAGACTGAAAATCTGAAGCGAGGGTGAAACGGTGAGTAATGTGCGTGTCGAACGAATCGTGGGTTGGGTCGTTCGTCGCTCATGCCGTCGGGTGGGTCTCTCTCTCCCCCCACTCGCCGTGTCTACCGTACGTGCATGACAATGTACGACGTACCGGGTGTATGTATGTACGCAAAAAGTGTATCGAAGTGTACGCCACAGAACCCTCGTACGCGCACGTGGTGGGTCGGGCAGATTTCGGGGAAAAGTTTGGGCTCGCGAGGACGCGGGCGGTCCCCCCAGTTTTTTCCGCACTTCTTCTCACAGACATGGCATCACGCGTTTCGCGCCCTGTCCAGGCAGTACCACACGCGACACACAGGCGGGAGTGGGAGCGAGAACACCAGGACGCTCCTCCTCCGGTCGGTATCGAGAAAAACTCGGCCCAACAGAATTCCGGTTCGGGATCAGTTGTTCCCGTCATGGACATCGCGTTGTCCTCCATTCGGTCGTACGGTATCTATGATGAGGTAATTCGTCAGGAGCAGAAGATGATGACGAGCGCGGGGGTCTCTACGCTCTCTACGCCCACCCCGTTGCATCCGGTGGACGGAGGGACGACCGTCAAGCAGCAGGGGGGTCCGCAGACGAGTGTGACGAAGCAGTTGCATGGGATGCTGGAGGAGATGATGGAGGAGGTGTTTGTGGAGGGGAAGGGGAAGGGGAAGGGGGAGGGGAAGATGGAGGTGGCCAAGGCGTTGGATATGGACGGCGAGTTTACGATTCCGGCAATGCCGTCGCCGACGAGGAAAGAAAAGAACGAGACGGAGACGGAGAAGGTGGTGTTGGAGCTCGAGGCGATGTCGCCGCTGTTGCGGGAGATGCGGGAGATTGAAGGTGTGAAGTGTGATGTGGATGTGGAGGCGGGGGCGGCCGGGGCGGTGGAGATTGGTCCGCAAGAGGTGAAGAAGGAGGGGGACGAGGAGGGCGCGAAGCGGGTGCCGTCGCTAGTGCGGTACTTTCAGGATCTGAAGGATGCGACCGGGAGGGGGGGCGGGGGCAGCGGGGTCGGGGCCGGCGTGACGGCGACCGCGGTGAACACGGTCAAGGCGCAGGTGAAGAAGACGCGGAGCAAGCCGCCGCTGTTGCCGACGCACCAGGGGTCGTCGTCGTCTTCGTCTTTCATCGGTCAGTCGGTGGAGTTCTTGGAGGTCCTCGGGTTGCGGGAGACGTTTGATCACGTGCTGTCGATGGCGTCCAGGGCGACGCAGGGGCGGCGGAAGATGCTGGCGATGATTGCGCTGTCGTACCTGGTCCTGCTGCACGTGTTTTTGATCAGCGGGAGGCTGTAGGTATTTTTTCGATGTATTCATGATCAATGATATGTATTGTAACTGATCAACTACACGTCCTCGTCCCAGACCCCGTCCCAGTCGAGCAGGTGAAAGAGAAAGTGGAGCGCCGTCATGATTGTCGGCTGCCACACGACCAAGTACCGGACCATATCGAGCATCTGGATCCACTGCAGGTTCCTGGTCTCCCACGGCGTCCCGCTGCACACCTCCCGGAGGTCCACCTTCTCGTTGCAGAGCGGGCAGGTATCCTTCTTGCCCACAATCAGCCACCCCCGGATGCATTCCGAGTGGAAGATGTGCTTGCAGGTGGGCAGCTGGATGGACTTGCCGTCGTCCTCGTCGCTCCCCGCCGCTGCCGCATCATTCGTCCCGTCAAACACGTGGCTCATCGAGTCCTTGAGCTCCACCCCACACAGCGCACAGTCCCGCACTGTGTTCCCGACCCGACCGCCCCGAACGGCACCTCCGTGTTTCCCAAACCCGCCCACGATCCGGTCGCTCACCACCTCGGCCACGTCCCGGTTCAGCACCCCGAAGTATAGCCCGTACCAAACACACATAATGCCGATCCCGCTCTCGCTGATCCACGGCAGGAGCGCCCCGCCGGTCAGCACGTCAAACAGCACCAGCAGGTAGCCGGTCATCCCGACAGCCACGGACGTCTTGTACACCCCCAAGAACCACGTGTAGATACGCTTCGGCATGCTCGTATCGTACAGGTCGCCGTTCATACACCGGTACAGGATGTAGACGGTTATACACGTGTAGACGAACCAGAAGAGAAGGAACCGCCAGAAGAAGAGCTGCGCGGACATGATGGCCGGCACCAGCCACAGGCCGAACAGCGTCACCAGATCGTACGACCGCCGATGCCGCGATCTCCACCGCACCAGGGCAGACTGCGAGGCGATCATCACGATCAGAACGATGTAGAAGATCATCACCGAGTGCTGGAGCTCTTCTTCGGTGACGACGTGCTGTGGGTGGGGTGGGTGCAGGCCGGGTTCCAGCGTGGTGCCATTGGACGTGGATGTGGACGTGGATGCGAATGTGGACGTGGACGTGGACGCGGCGTCGTTCAGGCGCTGGTGGTCGGCGTCGTCCATGGTTGGTTGTTGGTCTCTGATCAAATCGAAGGCTGCTGGGTCGAAGGTGCTGGGGTCCCGAGGTGACCGCCCGCGGGGTCTCTCGCTCGCTCGCTCGCTCGCCCGCTTGATCGCTTGATCGCTCGCTCGCTCGCCCTTGCCGGTCGTCGGTCGGTCACGAGAATGAGATCAATCAAAGCTCGCGGTGTGGCGAGCGGTTCTTCGCTTTCTCAAACGCTCAATTCCTCGGATTTACAGCCGTATTCGGCACGGAGAGGGCGTGTACAGTCGCACGTGACACAGTGTATGTCACGGTGACGACGCGACGCACAGGCGCTCGGGTATAGCCAGGAAATTTCGAAAGCTTCGAATCCGATTCAGTCACGGTGGTACTTCTCCCCCTGTTTGGACACACACACGCACACACGGACAGCGAAGCCCGGCCGAACCGACATCATGCCGCCGGTTAGGAACCCCCGGCCGGAGAAGATCGAGCTGGAGGCGGGTTGGAAGGAGATCAAGGCCGGCGTGGACCAGTTTCTCGACTTTCTGAACGGGGACAGGGACGAGCCGGCGTCGGCGACGGCCAACATGGGCCTATACACCAAGGTGTACAACATGTGCACTCAGAAGTCGTGCGACTGCTCGGAAAAGCTGTACGCGCGGTACAAGAAGGCGCGTGCGATGATGATGATGATGATCTCGGCCGTGTTTTCCCGGCCTTGCACTCCCTCTGAAGGTCGACGATCGACGATCGACGATCGACGAAACCCTCCGAATCAATAATCTCACCCTCGCGCTCGCTCTCGTTCTCGCTCCCGCCCTGCAGGTGTACGAAGAGTACATTGCCAAGGTCGTGCTTCTGTCGCTGCGAGACTCGCACGACGAGTATTTCCTCAAGACGCTGGTCTTGCGCTGGAAGAACCACAAGCTGTTGACCAAGTGGCTGTCAAAAATCTTCAACTACCTGGACCGTTATTACATCGTGCGGTACAACCTGCCCAAGCTGCACTACGTGGGCATCGAGACGTTCCGCAACAGCGTGTACAAGGAGCTGCACGTCAAGACGCGGCTGGCTGTGCTGAAGGAGATGGAGAGGGACAGGGAGGGTGAGATTGTGGACACCGACTTGCTGAGGGACACATTGAGCATCTTCCAGGAGGTCGGGATGGGCACGATGGACGCATACAAGAACGACTTCGAGGTCTACCTGCTCGAGTGCACCGGGGAGTACTATCAGAAGTGTGCGAGCGCGTGGATCCAGGAGGATTTGACGCCGGACTACCTGCGGAAGGCCGAGGCGAGGCTAGAGGAGGAGGAGGCGAGGGTGGACAAGTACCTCCACGTGGAGGGCAAGAGCGCACTCCTGAAGGAGGCGGAAGGCAAGCTGCTCGAGCAGCATCAGATGGCGTTGCTTGAGAAGCAGGACTCTGGTCTGCTTGCTCTGCTGAAGGACGGCAGGACGGAGGACGTGGCGAGGATGTACAGGCTCTTCTCGAGGCTCTCCAACGGGCTCGAACCGATGGCCAGGATCTTCAAGACGTTCATCGGGGAGGCCGGTCTGGAGTTGATTGACGGCATAAACGAGTCCACCGCGCAGGCCGAGGCGAACAAGGAGGCCGGCGGCAAGAGGACGAAGGATCCGTCCGCGGACCACGCCTTCATGCGCAAGGCGATCGAGCTGCATGACCAGTTCAAGGACATCCTCAAGAGCTGCTTCGAAGACTCGCCGGTGTTCGACAAGGCGCTGAAGGAGGCGTTTGAGTCTTTCTTCAACAAGTCGGTGGCGGGGCACTCGGTGCCGGAGCTCATGGCGTCCTTCAGCGACGCCATCCTCAAGAAGGGCGGCGCGGCCAAGCTGTTGGGCGAGGACGACATCGACTCGGTCCTTGACAAGATCGTCAAGTTCATGGAGTATATCTCTGACAGGGATATGTTCAGCGAGTTCTACCGCCAGAGGCTGTCGAGGAGGCTCTTGAATGCAAACTCGTCCGGCGAGGACGCCGAGAAGAGCATGCTGTCTCGCCTGAAGCAGCAGTGCGGTGCCAACTTCACCAACAAGATGGAGGGTATGGTCACCGACATCATCGGCGCCCGCGAGAAGGAGCAGGACTTCAAGCTCTGGATGGAGCGCAACAACGTCTCCCTTGACCACGAGATGAACGTCACGGTGCTGACCTCGGGCCACTGGCCCAACATGGTCCAGATGGAGATGAAGATCACCGACGACATGGTTCAGTCGCTCGAGTCGTTCCAGAAGTACTACGAGGAGGCCAACAGCTCGAGAAAGCTCGCCTGGCAGTTTGAGAAGGGCAGCGTGTCGATCAGGGCCACCTTTGAAAAGACGTACGACCTCGTCGTGTCGCCGATCCAGGCCATGGTTTTGACCGCCTTCGACAGGATTGACGGCGAGAAGGCCTCCTTCGTCGAGCTCCAGGCGGCGACCGGCCTGGGCGAGGAGGTCCTGCTGAGGAACCTGCACTCCCTCTCGCTCAACAAGTACAAGCTGCTGAGCAAGACCCCGGCCGACAAGAAGATCACCAAGGACTGCACCTTCGAAGTCAACACCAAGTTTGCCGACAAGCAGCGCAGGATCCGAATCCAGGCCCCGCCCATGGACGACCGCAAGAAGGTCAAGGAGGACGTCACCACGGACCGCAAGCACCAGATTGACTGCGCCATCGTTCGCATCATGAAGAGCCGGAACGCCGTCAAACACACGGAAGTCGTCTCCGAGACCATCTCCCAGCTCAAGAGGCTCTTCAACCCCGAGCCGCGCATGATCAAGAAGCAGATCGAGTCGCTGATCGACAGGGAGTACATGGAGAGGGACGCCGCCTTCGTTGACAACCAGCTTTACAAGTACGTGGCATGAGCGGGGAGAGGATGCCGCGTCCGAGTCCATGGCAGATATTCTAGGGATAGCGGTGAGCGCGGCCGAGCGCGGCCGTGCACTCCCGCGCTCACGAACACGCACCGTGCATGTACGGTTGTTCGACGTGCGGTACGTGCCAACAATCATCCATACAAGACGTATCCGTTAGAATGTAGAACCGTTGAAACCAAACATGAACCGCTCCTTGACGTCTGGCGAACGAGCGAAGGGCGTAGCGCGAGTGAGGGTTAGTCTGGGCGTGCGAGCGCATGTCGGTCGAGGTCAATACCCACCGACAAACTCAATATAGAGTCGATTGGCCGGGACTTGGTACTCGGCAGACGACAGTGACGCAATCTCGGAGGAAAGCCGCGCGTTTGTCTCGGCGTTCAAAGCGCCGAGGGATACCAGACGCACGAACGCACACGGATCTTGGGTCGCTGTCGACGGCAGGTTGTGGTGGGTGGTGGGTGGTGGGTGGGGGTGGGACATGTGAGTCGAGGCAGTGACAGCCGGGCGGCATGGTGGGCCACGGTAGCCTGGAAGCGTCAATCACGTACCACCGAAGGTCATCACCTGCCCGCTCTGCACGCAAACCATCACGTAGCCCTCCGGTTTGCCCGTCAGCCTGGCGGTAATGTCCGAGAGCTTGCGCGCGACGTCGGAGTCGTGGACATTGTCGGACGGGCTGTTTGTCATGAGGATGACCGTCGGCATCCTCGTGCGTGCTACAGAGACGAAACCCGATCGGGAAATCGCGAGAAAATCGCTCGAAGTTTTGAGGTGGCGTCCAACTTACGTGACGACAATGGCAATGCCTTCCGAGGGCGAGAAGTTCTCTCTCTCTCTCTCGACGACAACAACCCTTTGGGTTCAGTCAGTCAGAGCACGGCGTGCGGTACCGACAGTTTAGAACATCAGGAGCTTGCGCCACTTGCAGTAGGCGAGCACGCCGGTCATGAGCGCAACCGCACCGGCGGCACACGACGCCACGATCGCTACGAACCACGAGTACGGGCCCTTGGCGCCCTCTTCCGCGTTGGGAGACAGGGCTACGTTCATGGCAAAGAGACTTGTGATTCCCGTGATCAAGGCCATGCTCGTCGTGAACGTCGTCAGCACGATATCCAACCTGATGAGCTGGTTGCGATGACTGTCGAGCTCGATGTTGATAAAGTCTTCCGTGTCGTCGACATACTCGGACAACGTCTGCATCCTGGAGATCGAGCAAACCGCACAGCGGCATGCGTGAGCGTCGGACGTCTGCGTAGCTGAGGGAGAGAGAGAGACGAGGTCAACAGCACCCACCGGTTCCAGGTGTTATCGAGCCGCATGAAGTAGCTCTCCATCAGCTGCTCGACCACCTCGACGTCCTCGTCCGAGTCGAGAGACGTGTCTGAAGACGACGATGACGAGTATCCGGGATTGTTGATCGCCATGTTCTGCATGCCGGGCGACGCCGTCACCATCGGCATGTCAAACGGCGTCGAAGAGAACCGCTGCAGCTCCCTGTTCACCTCCTCGAGCCGCTCCTCTTCCAGGGCCGACAGATTGAAGTCCTTCATATCTGCGTCATCATCCAGCGTCTTTTCCAGGACCTCTTTCAGCGTCTCGATCCGCAGGTTGAGCCGCACCATCCGATTCTTGATCCGCCGCACGCGCTCCAGGTTGCTCGTCGAGATCTTCAGCGTCAGCGCGTCGAGCGCGGGGTGAGTCGCCGCTTCCAAGTCAGTCACCTGCTGTTCGAGGTACTTGGAAACGTAGTCCAACGCCGTCTCCAGTACCCGCAGCTCGAAAGGCAGGAACTCCCGCTCCTTGTCCCGCACGCCCGCCTCGCCGAGGCCCTTGAGCCGCTCCTGCAGGTATTCCACGAAATTCGACGCGTTCGGGTCTTCTAAATTTGTCACGTAACACCGCTCCAGCCCCACGACCATCTTGACGAACTCCATGTTCACGATGATGCTCTTCTCTCGCGCCAGCAGCGCGCTCGGATAGCTGGTCGCCAGCATGGGATCCAGGATCCGCAAGTCCCGCAGCGGCAGTTGGAAGGTCGCATACTGTTTCATTTTGCTCAACATCAGGGACGTAGACGTCCCGTCCGGCGTGATCTCGAGCCACCCCCGCACCTGCTGGCTCTGGTGCAGCGGCACCGGCGGTTTCATCGCCGCCGCGCCAAACGCAAACTCTTGCTCGGCTTTATTGTGCTTCTTTTTGGCGTCGGTGTTGCTGCTGCTGCTGTTCTTGTTATTGCTGTTCTTGTTGCGCCGCTTCTTCTGTGGCAGACTCGCCATGATCCCGCCGATTAGCCCCCCGACCATCTCGGCGGTGTCTGTGTCTCGTCGTTGTGTCCTTCAACTCAATCCTGTCAACAGCGCCAGGCTCGCCGAATTTGTGCGCGCCGGGTATGCGCCCGCATCAGATGAACAGAGCGTCCCTGCCTCGTCCTGTAGCGTGCTCTGAACTGACTGGAAACGGCCGGACAAGCGCAAACGGCCGAGCCAAATTTTCAACTTTCAAACTGTTTTGCGTCGAGCGCGTTCTCTTCCTGTTCTTGCAACCCGCGCCCCGCACCCACCACCCAGCGACGACGCATGGGTCTTGTATGCACGAAAGAGCCTCGGGTTGTCGGTGGAGGCGGCGGAGGAGGAGGACGAAACGACGGGGCAGATACCTTCTCGTCCCGGTACAGTCTCGAAGACTCCCGGTCTCTGCACGCGTTGTCCGTGACGACGAGCAAGAACGAGGAGGACTCGCTGGTCCAGGAGGTGGTCCAGCGCTCGGTCTCGTTCGCCGGGTCGGAGCAGGATGAGGCCGTCAATCAGCTGTTTCAGTTGATCGAGGCCGGCGTTTCACTGAACATGGTCGATGAACAGGGCGAAACGCCCATATTTGCTGTGGCACGGGCGGGACGGCTCGTGATGATGGAGCAGCTTCTGAGCAACGGGGCCTCTGCGACGGTGGTCAACTGGCACGGGTCGACGCCGATGCACGAGGCGGCGGGACACGGCCACAGCGAATGCGTGGCGTCGTTGATTGAACACGGTGTATCGCTGGTTGCGGTACGAGATCGGGAAGGGAACACGCCGCTGCATCTGGCCGCTGCTGCTGGGCACGGGCTGTGCGTCAAGCTGCTCCTCGAGGCGGGTTCCCAGTACGACACAGCCGTGGGTACTCTGAACAACCAAGGGTTGGCGCCGGTACATCTGGCCGCGAGGAATGGGCGTTTGGAGGTGTTGGAAGAGTTCTACAAGTTTGAGCAGGCCTGGGGGATCCACGGCAGGGAACCGACGATGGTGGGTATTGAACCGGGAGCGACTGGTGCCCGCCTTGCCAGACTCGCCCTCTCTCACTCGCGCTACGCGCTCCGCTCGTTCGCTCGTTAGGTCACGGCTCGTGACGCCACGGGAAAGACGGTGCTGATGCACGCGGCCATCGAATCGCACGATAACGTTGTCCAGATGCTCCTGATGCGGGGGGCGGACCCCAACGTGAGTGACGCGGAGGGGAAGACGGCCGGACACCATGCCGTCATTGCCGGGGCAATTATCAGCCTGATGAGCATATTGGAGTGCGGGGGAGACCCGGACATCAAAGACAATGCAGGATTGACGCCATTTTGTTACTGTGCGATGAGCGAGAACCCCGGCCCCCTCGAGGGAATGATCGCAGAGGCCCTAATGTACTCAAGCATCGAGAGTGGCGATGTCGAGGTCGTCAAGGCCGCTATCGCACAGATCCACCACTGCTCGCCGCTGGAACCCACCCGGTTGAAAGACTTTGGTGGCAACTTGCCGATCCACGCCGCCTGCCGACGCGGCGTCGTCGATCTGTTGCGATTACTGGCGTCGGAAGGTCAGCCGGAGGACTTGCGTGTTCGAAACGATGCCGGAGACATGCCTATCCACGTCGCTTGCCGGGTCGGAATGGTCGAGTGCGTGGAGGCGCTCCTGTCGATGAACACCGCGCTGGGCGACGACACGACCTCGACGGGGGACACGTGTCTGCACATCGCGGCGAAGAGCGGGCACACGGAGCTGGTCACGCTCCTGACTACCAAGTTCCACCTTAAACCCGAGGCGAGAAACGTGCAGGGCCAGACGCCGCTTCACGAGGCCGTCTGCGCGATGCGATACGGACCGGTCAAGGCGCTCCTGGCAGCGGGGGCGGACGCACTCGCGAAGGACGCCAGCGGCGCGACTTCGATCGATCTCTCTGGAGAGGGCGGCCTCTTCCAGGACAGCGACATCCACCGGCTGCTCGTGGCGATGGTCGAGCATGGCGTGGTAGAGAACGTGTTGGGCCTCGTGAGCCCGTTGGAAGACCTTATCGAGCTCAGCGACGACGACATGGCCATGCTCGAGGAGATGGGATCGATCGACGTCTGGAGCGGGGGAGACTCCTCGACGATCGGAGGCACGTTGGAGGAGGCGCCAGAGGTTCCGTCTGAGACTGGAGCGCGGGCGGACGCCGATGTCGTGCAAAAGATCGTGCGGCTGCCGCCTCCCGTGGCGGCCAGTCCCTTTGGCGCGCTCGGCGACTCGAGCGCCGGCAGGACGAAAGGGTTCAAAAAGTTTGCCAGCAGTATCAAGCGCACGTCGGACGCCGGTGGGCTCGAGGCGGCGAAGAGCCTGTACATCGAGCCGGAGGCCCTGGACGTGTATCGCAACCACGTGCTCGGCGAGGGCTCTTTCGGGATCGTCTACCTGGGCATGCTGGACGGCAACAAGGTGGCCATCAAGGTATTCAAGAGGCTTGCGCCCTCGTTGTCGTTCAAGGAGGACAAGAACCGGGAGCGGCAGCAGTTTTTGGACGAGCTTGACGCCATGTAGGTGTTTGACCTGAGCACCCGCACTGACTCGCCCCCTCGCTCACTCCGCGCTTCCTGCTCGATCGTTCGCCAGGGCCGACCTCCGGCACGACAACATCCAAGCGATTCGCGGCTATTGTATCCTTCCGGAGGGCCGAGCGATCGTCTCGGCCTATTACGACCGCGGATCTCTGGTCAACCTCCTCGCCAAGGGGACGCGAGATCCCGCCGCAGCCCGCGAGCTCTCCTGGGGCCGTCGCCTCCGGATGGCGATCGACATCAGCAAGGCGATGATGGGTATGCACAACAGACAGCCGCCGCGCGTGCATCGGGACCTGAAGGCTGCCAATTGTTTCGTGGATACCAACTGGAACGCGTACTTGGGAGACTTTGGGTTTGCGTCCCGCACGGGCGACTCGTGTGACATGTGGAGCAAGACGGGACCGACGAACCCTAGATGGCTCAGCCCGGAGGTGCTCGTTAACTCGGCGTACAGCGAGTCGTCGGACGTGTACGCCTTCGGCATGCTGATGTACGAACTGTTGACGTGGAGGGCGCCGTACGGCCGGGAGAGAACTGCGGCCATCTTCAACTTGGTCGCCGCCGGCGTCAGGCCCGCGGTGCCCGAAGTCGCAGACCTGCCGGGCGACCCGGAGGACAGCCGCGTCTTCGCAGAGTCGGGGGCACTGGACATGTACATCAACATCATGCGGAGCTGCTGGGATCAGAGTCCTAGGACACGTGTTTCGACGAACGAGGTCTACGGCGAGCTGCTGGCGATCGTGAAAGCCATGAGACGCGTGACTTGACGGTTAGCGTCCAGCACAGCTCTTGGAACATCTTGAAACATCCTCCGTATACACATTAACTCCATCCCAATGCTGACTCAATGCATTGGAGCGTGCGTGTGAAGACGAGGCACGAATTCTCGTGGAACCACGCGTTTTCGGCCTAGAACGAACCTCCCGGGATGGACAAAGGAACGAGACGTCTCCGCCGGCTGATTCCATCGGCGCTCCTGCTGGTCGCCGAAATCGTGGTGGCCGTCGTCGTGTCGCTGACGCTCACGCCGAGTACGAAAGGGTTCGTGGTGTATGACGCCACGTTGAACGGGCCGTACCAGCCCGACAGCTCGATCCCGCTCTGGGTGGCGATCGTCGTGCCGCTCGTCTCACTGCTCCTCTCAATCCTCCTGAGACATCGGCACCACCTTCGAGGGGTGGCTGGCGACGCGCCGTGGATCCTGTTCTTCGCCACGGCGGGCGTCACGACTGCCATCGTCACCGAAGTTCTCAAGAATGTGGTCGGTCGGTACCGGCCAGACTGGCTGGCTCGATGCGTGCCGTCGGACGTCGGCGTCGTCTCGATCGACGCGTTTGGAGCGACGAGTGCCGATAACCCAGCGTGCACGAACGACGCCATCAGTGAATCCAAGCTCGAGGATGGGCACAAGTCGTTTCCCTCTGGACACTCGTCGACAGCCTTCAGCCTCGGCACGGTCGTCGTTTTCTACGCCTGCTGGTGGATGTCCGCATCGCGTGGGAAAACCCCGACGATGATGACGGCGTGGCGGCGCGGGGTGCTCGAGGTGTGGAGTGCGCTCCAGATTGCGTGGGCGTTTGCCGTCGCAAGCAGCCGGGTCATCGACAACAAGCACCACGCCTCAGACGTGGCCGCCGGCGGTCTGATCGGCACATGCTTCGGCCTACTCTACGGCTATCGCGCTTGGATCGAGGCCAGTCCGCCCGAGGGAAGAACAGAGGACGACGGCGGCGGCGAGGACGAGGACGAACGATATATTTTGCAGCAACAGTGAGAAGAACAACGACGACTCCCTAATCCTGGTGCATGAGCTTGTCCCGCAGGGTCGCACACGCGTCTGGCCGAAGGTCTGCAGCGGCACCCACACACACATAGCGATCTAGGTTGTCGTAATCTGACCCCAAAGCAGCACCATTGACCTCCATCCACGGGACAAACGTGTGTTTCGGCACGAGCCTGTTCGTCTCCTCGCCCGCCTGCCGCTCCAGCGCCTCCCCCTTCGGCCCCTCGGCGCACTCCGTCAGCTTGGACGCCGACATTCCGGCCTCAGCGGCACACTCGCTCGCCCGATTCATGTATGACTTCGAGTTCAGCAGGCTCAGATTGTCCGCCAGACAACTCACGTACGGGAACCAGACCGCCACGTCCGAGCTTCCCACGCCGTCCACCTGTGCGCAGTTGATATATCTGTTCATCAGACACTCTTGCTTCCCGTGCTGACACGTGATCCCTTCGTCATTCTCGGTCCGCACGTTGCCATAGGCCACATAGCGGAGGTCCATCGCAGCGCCCAGCCCGCTGTCCAAGATGGGCTCGATGACATCCAGGACCATGTGCCTGCAATCCGGACAGAGCGATTCCCCATAGAGCACGACGGGTACCTTGACGCGAGTCCCGGTCGCCGTCGACGAGGACGACGGGCTCGAGCTCGAGCTCGAACTCGAAGCGACCAACGCGAGCAGTCCGACGCACGACGCGAGCAGCGCGACGCTCAGCACCAGCAGCAACACGCGTTTCCTGGCCTGTGCCTTGACTTGGTGACCAGGCTCGAGCATTGTAGTGGCGTATTTTCGTTTTGCGAACCACGTGGTGAAGAATTGGACACACATCTTTTCGTGTTCATGAACACGTTTGATCAAACTACAGGCGCACCTCGCAGTCTCGCCTGAGGTCTCAGTCGTTCACACCCCGTGCGGCGTTGGCGCAAACACGGATAAACGACGACGGGGGAGAATCGATTTCGGCACGATGATCAATCGGGTCTTCTGGGGGTTGGTCTTGGTCCTCTCGGCGGCGCTGGAGACGACGCGTTCGCACGACGGGAGGTTCTATGATGAACTGCTCTGGACCAAGTCCAACTGGAACGAGTACGTGCTGGGCTTTCCGTACGACGACGTGCTCGCCAAGGTCGGGCCGTCGACGCGGGAGTTTCTGGGTGCGATCGTCGACCTTGAGGCGCTGAAGGACATGTCGCAGAAGGACGCCGTGGATTTCGAGGTGCGCATCGAGGGGCTGGAATCCAATTCCGCCGTGTTGAGAATGTCGTCGAACAAGGAGGCCGTTTCCCGACTGCTCGGGTGCGACATGCAGACGGCGCTCGCAGAGGTGCTGTGGCCGGTGGTGTCCAACTGGACGATGGTGCATCTGAAACCGCTCGATGATCGGCACCTGCGGAAGCTCGTCGACGATGCCTGCCGGATCGACGTGCCGGTGCTCGCGCTGAAGGACACGCTGTTGATGTGGGTGACGATCGAGCGGGAGGCAAGGGGCGCCTCTCAGAACAGCGGCGGCGGAACGATTCGGAGGACGACACTCTCGCCCTACATCGTGTCGCTGCCGCGCCACTCGCAACACGCGGGGCCGGGCGAGATTTCTGCGGTCGTGTCTGCGTGCAAGGACGCAGGAGACGCGGCCTGGCAACAGTCGGTGCTGGGCGCCCAGAAGATGTACTTGGAGGTCGTTCGTCAGGCGATTGCGCCCAATGCCGTCCCTGGAAAGGACGAAAAGGGCGGGAGCGAAGAGAAGAACGGTGGGAACGACGAGAAGGGCGCAAAGGTGGCGAAGAGGGACGACCCCATCGAGATCGATCGATCGTGCTGCGATTACCACCCGCAGTGCCAGTTCTGGGCGGACAAAGGGGAGTGTGGGGCAAATCCTAAGTACATGGTGGGCAACGAAGAGACTGGCCAGTGCCGACGGGCGTGCGGCAGCTGCGAGGTCCCGGAGATGGGGGCCATTCCGACCCACCTGACGGCGTCCAACGCGCAGATGGTCGAGGACGCATACACGGAAACGCTTATGTTCCTGATGGACGGTGCCGATAGATGCGAACGGGGAACAGACGAGGCAACCACGGAGCTTGACTCGCTGTTGCGGAGCCACGCTTCTAGCCACGCGCGGAGCATCGCCGACCAGATGCGCGGGGCCGCCCCGGTGTCGGGCGATGAGGGTGGCGCAGCGGACTCGTCGGATAAAATGGAAACATCGGACAAGACCGCCCCGGGCACCACGAAAGGTGCACAGATGCAAGGCGACGATACGTCGATAGTCAAGGTCGAGCCGACCATCAAGGTCACCACCTTTGCTGACGCCTCGATCCGCCTCAAGCCCGAAGATATTTCCAGGGCGGCTGAGTTGACGCTTCCGAAAGAGTTTGAAGATGGCGTATATCACGATATCGACGATGATGATTTCCTGCTCGAGTTTGCGGAGATCGTCAAGGCCGAGCTGTACGACATCCTGCACGACAGGTGTGTGCACGTCGAGACGGCCACGTATTGGACGCATCAATTCTGCTACGGCGCCAGCCTGATTCGATTCCACAAGGACGAGACGTCTCTGACGACCATACCACTGGGCCAATTCGAGGAGCGAGAGGACAGCTGGACTGTCACCGGCGAGGGTGCCGACAGGGCCGTCGTGCACGACTACAGCAAAGGCGCGGCTCCCTGCTTCGAGGGCGACGACCCCGATTCCAAGCCGCGGAAGACCACCGTCCGCTACCTCTGCGACGACTCGCTGTCCCGCCTCGGCGCCGGCATCCGCGCCGAGCTGAACCAACCCGCCACCTGCGAGGTCGAACTGGTCGTCTTCTTGGGCGAGCTTTGCTACATATTCGACGACATGGAAAACTGGGTCTTCTCGTGACCCTGTGAGCTTAACTTAACCAGCAGGGCCCACTAGTGGGCCAGTACTGGCCAGTGTAGAAGTTTGTTTCCGATCGTGAGTCGTCGAGTCGTCGAGTCGTCGATGCGAGGGAAACGGTGAGCGAGACCAAGAAGAATCGAGCACATCCCAAAGGGAAGCGAGACGTCGTCACCATGGCCTCGACCTCGTCGTCGTCGTCGGACGTCATCCTCGTCCTGTGCGGGTGGGCTGGATCCCAGGAGAAGCATCTGTCCATCTACGAAGAGCTCCTGAGGCGCGTCCTGTCCAGGACAGTGCCAGGCGCGCGGGTCGCCTCGGCGATCCGCTGCAGCCTGCCCCTCCGACTGATCTTCTCGCCCGTCGAGTCCCCTCGGACGTCGTGGGTCGTCGAAAACGTCATGGAACCGCTCCGAGCCTGCGCCGAGGATCTGCAAAGCTCCTCCCCGACCGTCCTTGTCCATGCTTTTTCGAACGGCGGCGGGTTTGTCGTGGAGCAGATGGTCAAGCTCTACGAGCGCGAGGAGCTGCGTGCCAACCCCGATCGGATACGATTGCCACCCATTGGCGGCATCATATTCGACAGCGCCCCCGGCTACGACGGGGGCGAGATGGGCAAGCGCGTCCTGGCCGAGGTGCTGGGGACCGGCGCCTGGTACCAACGGGCTGGCATCCGCGTCGCGCACGCGTCGCAACGTCTCGCGGCCCGATTGATCAATAGCAACAGGCAGAAAGACTACTGGAAGCTCATGACGGACATCGGTGGTGGGTATTTGGTATTGTTGGATCGCTTGCCGCCCTCACGGCACTCGCCGCACTCACCGCACGCATGCATCGATCGGCAGGACGATGCCCAACCCTGCATCTTTACAGCATGGACGATCCATTGTGCGACCCCGACCGTCTGTACGAGCTCATCATGGCAAAGCTAGACCGCGGCATGGACGTCCAACATCGTTGCTGGGACGTCAGCGGGCATTGCGCACATTACAAGCTCCATAAAGGCGAATATGAGGAGGCCGTGTCGGCATTTCTTGCCCGAGTTCTCGGTGGACGGCCCCCTCCCGCCGCCCGGAGGAGGAGGGCGCAGCACCCGTATGTGTTCAGCTCCAGGCTGTAAGACGTCTCTCATGGTGTCCATGCATCTCACGTCCGTTTCTTCTTCGCGTCGGCGTTGGTATCTTTCGCCCGCTCGACCCACAACACCCCGCCAATGCCCGCCACCATCCCGCTCAACAGCCCGACCGCCCGGCCACCGCCAGCCCCGCCACCGCCCGCCCCACCGGCCCCGAGGACCCCAAAAACCCTGT
>Ga0255764_10001666_pt1 | contig 18625 bp, 20 predicted proteins | sample 071ome_30_FD_179964 | JGI IMG/M metagenome (GOLD analysis project Ga0255764, IMG submission 179964) | Coastal salt marsh microbial communities from the Groves Creek Marsh, Skidaway Island, Georgia - 071406AT metaG (version 2) | ecosystem: Environmental > Aquatic > Marine > Intertidal zone >... | reverse complement strand
GGAGGTCAAGCCAGTACCTCCGAGGTAGCAGATGCCATTTCCTCAAGGATCCACGCGAGTCCGGTTTAAGACCCGACGCTTAACTGGGCAATCCAATCTAATCCCACTAGAATCTGGCATCCCATGCCGGGGTGGCGAAACTGGTAGACGCGCCAGATTCAAAATCTGGTTTCCGCAAGGAAGTGTCGGTTCGAGTCCGACCCTCGGTACCATTTGAATCGATAACTTAGACAAACCGCATCGAAATACCCGGAACAAACCTAAATCAGTCCTACCAAACCGTGTTTTTGGTGCAATAGGCTTTTACCGTTTCCGAGTCTTTCTGGTCTTCCTCAGCCCTTAAACAATTCTGATACGGGGACATCGCGTAATACATTGCGAGAACCACAGCCCCCACCACGAGCAGCTTGAAAAGCGTTTCGGTCATGAACTGACCTCTTGGGACGACGCCCTCTCTCGACGTTGCTCGGCCTCCTGATCTCGCGATACCTGAATCGAAATAATCTGATTTTCAAACTCAAGCAAAAGTTGATAGGCCTCGGCGTCTCTTTGACTTACTCCTGAACCTCTAATCTGTGAACGTTACGAAGATAATCAAGAATGTTGGCGTTGACCATCTTCGCAAAATCATCCTCCCTTTGCTCTTCATCTTCCATATTGTTTTCCCGCAATACTCAGCCTGACATTACAACTATAAATCTGTTAACGAAAGGATCGCACACCAGACTCCAGAAAGTCGATCACAATATCGCGCGGCCTTCGCCAGACTCCCTAATGAATCCTATTTTTTTAAGCAAATGAGAATCTAAAAAGCATAGCTAAAATGGATACGGACGCCATCAGAATGCCCCCCGCCAAGCGCTTCATTACGGGTATAAACAAGCGCAGATATCAACCCATCATTAGAAACATAATCGAGTCCCAATTGAATCCTTACGGTGGAATCGGTCTCATCTTCAAGAACGAGGTTATAGGATCGCGTGCCCGCAGCGTACTTCATTGTGACGTTTTCGCTGGAGGAGAAACTATAACCATACTCGGCTGACCCAAAGGGTCGAATCAGGCCTTTCGGTAACGCCCGGTGATAGTTGATATCCAGCCCGATAAACAACATTTGATGATCAATATTTTGATCTCCATACTGAACCGCCCAAACGCCGCCTGTTTCAGATTCTGTGTCAATCTTTGCGCTTCCAAGTTCGAATCGACCATGAGGCGTGATCTGGAATTTTCGCCCAACCGGTTCAAGACCACGAACACCAATTGATGAGAACAGCATCGTTCCATCTCTATCGGCACTAAAGGTTGTGGCTGTCTCTTTACGAGTGCTCGCAATGTCCAGATCCGCAGCACCCAAGATCCCCTCTAAGATCAGCGCCATCCCCTTCGGTCGCATCGCGCCATAAAAGGAAAGTCCATAGTTCTCCGCGTCAACATCGTCATTGGGGTTTATTTCCGCTGATTGCCAGGACGCAGTCAGCGCGACACCCCCTCGAGCGTAATCCCCAAAAGCGCGATCGGAGCCAATCGCAATCAACACGCCATCGCTACTGTCTACCGAATCCCAATTTCCCACCGTCACCTGACCCTCTGTCCAGATTGACCAGCCGGCAGCGCTCGCATCCCCCGCGGGATTGAGATCAACAGGTTCCAGATCGGTCGCGGCAAGAGTCGCCCCAATCATCCGCCCGATCAACTCACTGGAGGAGTCAATCTCACCCTGCGAATTAACAAGCGTCTCAAGGTCTTTCAGGAGACCGCGGGAATTTACCTTGGCCGGTTGGTCGCTAAAAATGCTACGCATCACGGGATCCTTGAATGTAAACTGAATCCCCTGGTAGGAAAGCGCAAAACTATTGGCATCACCACTGTCGAGCTCATCATGATTGCAACCCGGAATCTCAGGCTGCCCTTCCGATTCATCTGACTGACAGGCCTCTGTTGCAATTTGCCGACCAAATACCTGACCTAAACGGGCAAAACGGCTATTGATAGGCTGGGAAAAATTTCTAAGATGTTCTTGAGCTAAAGACGCGTAAGCTTTGGCGACAGCCGTCACGCTTTTATTCAACAGCAGGTCAGGTTCGTAGTGCCAACTGACTGAATTGCTCTGTAAATTTAGGTTGTTTGCGTTATCTTGGAATCGAACCGCGGGCACCGAAATCGAGCTTCGACCTGGCGTCACGGATGACACGAGCGCCGAAAACTCTCGTCCCGAGCCTGAAAATTCCGAGATGGTTAAGTTGCTCAACAAGAAGTCATTGATATCAAATCCGGTGACGACCTCGCTGATTTCGATGGCGACCCTCCAAGACGGCTGCGACGTTCGCGCATCACTCTCTAATCCCAGCACGGACACCGTCACCACCGGGCGAACGTTGTCAACCGGAGTTGGAATATTTTCTACCGCTTCCTCTTCTTCACCACCGCCTCCCCCACTAGACGCGGTCACCGAAAAAGAACGCGACACATCGGTCGCCGCGAAGTAATCCCCTGTCGGGCTGTTCCCGGCTTGACTGGCGGTTATGGTGCATGTGCCCGCGCTTACCAAAGTAAGCGTTGTTCCCAAGACCGTGCACACGCCGGCGGTAGACGAAGCGAGCGACACCGTCAATCCAGAGTCAGATGATGCGGTAAGGGTTGCCGTGCCGGATGAGAGCTGCTGCGCCCCCGGATCGTTGAACGTAATGACTTGAGATTTGCGACATTCCATATCCGTCATGGCAACATTTCCGTCATCAATCGAAAACATTAGGAAGGTGTAGTCCTGGTCGAGCGTGTAGGTCAGTGTGGCTGGAAAAGTAGTCGTGGATACCTTCGACGAGTAGGAGGCAGAAACGCCTAGGGCGGCGGACGTGCCCAAGTTGATGTGTGCGGTCGTGGGTGTAATTCCTGGGCTGCTGTAGGTGATCTTCAGCGTTTCTCCCGTGGAAAAGGTGTACCCGCCAGAGACCTGCTGCCAGTAGATTTTGGATCCTGTGAAGGAGCCTTGGGTGTTAACCGCCTGGCATCCTGTACTGAGCGCCGCGAACGCCTCCTTTACAGACAACAGGGCCCAAATTAAAAGGCACATGCAGCCCAGTCGCAAAATTGTGCGATCCATAAGATTTATCGAGATTCATAACTAACTTTTGTAAATTATGATTCGAACGAAAAATCTTAACCCACTTTTGTTCTTATAATCCGATAGATCAGGCCTTTCGTTAGCGGGTCGCTCTCATGGTAGGACGAATGCATTCGATGCATCGGATCAAAGACAATGCTCTGGTCCCGGAAATTCGCGAGTTTTTAGCGCATTTAAGAAATGCTCAACCGCGGTGACCGCCGATCCGGCGCCGGCCAAGACAAACTTGATCGACATCGACAGAAAAATCACGGAAGTCTGCATTCCTGTCTTTTCAAAATTTAGGTTTCAAATGCCGGGGTGGCGAAACTGGTAGACGCGCCAGACTCAAAATCTGGTGGTGGCAACACCGTGTCGGTTCGAGTCCGACCCTCGGTACCAACTAAAAAGTGCGAACCTAGAAGCAATGTTCGGGCGCTGGAAACTCCCGATTGCGAACCGCGCTGACAAAGCTCTTGATGGCTTGAGACGCAGAGACGCTGCCGTCCAAGAAGTTTTTGCTGAACTTAGGGCTCTTTCGAGGATAAAGCCCTAGCGCGTCATAAAGCACAAGCACCTGCCCGTCTGTGTCGGGGCCTGCGCCGATCCCTAGCGTCGGTGCCGATACCGATTCCGTAATCGAACGACCAAGCTCTCTGGGCATGGCTTCCAGAATCAGCAGCGATGCCCCGGCCTCGCAAAGGTGGATCGCATCCTGCTGTAACGCCTGCGCCTCATCGGCATCACGCCCTTGCGCCTTGAATCCCCCCAACTGGTTCACCGATTGCGGGGTGAGACCAATATGGCCGCAAACGGGTATACCGCGAGCAACCAAAAACTCAACGGTCTCAGCCATTAATGAGCCGCCCTCAATTTTGACCATGTGAGCCCCACCTTCTCCAAGCAATCGCGAGGCATTTTCGAACGCGTCCTCAGGACTTTTTTGAAAGGAGCCAAACGGCATATCCGCCATGATCAGCGCAGAAGGGGCGCCCTTGGCAACGCAGCGCGTGTGATAAATCACATCATCAACAGTAACCGGAAGTGTGGTGCTGTTACCCTGGATAACCATGCCAAGACTATCGCCCACGAGCAACACTTCGACGCCGGCGGCGTCCATCATGCTTGCGAAACTGTAGTCATAGACGGTTAAACAACTGATCGGCTCTGCCGATTTTTTCATCCGTGCAAGTTCGGTTATCGTGATGGGCTTTTTTCTTTCCATTGCGATTGCAGACATAAGCTTAGGCCGGGGCGAATTATGCCTAAACCCATAAGCCCAAACCACTCAAAGTCGCCCGCAGAGACCTTTTGCATCAACGCTGGATGTCAATTTCATCTCACTCGCCTAGCCTTTAAACTACCTGGTCAACCCGAATCCCGCCGTATCACCCATGAAACTGCTCTTCGATTTTTTTCCGCTGGTACTTTTCTTTGGGGCTTACAAGCTTTACGACATTTATGCCGCAACGCTTGTAGCGATTGCCGCCTCCGGAGCTCAGGTATTGTGGGTTTGGATTCGCACCAGAAAATTCGAGACCACGCACCTCGTGACGCTTGGCGTCATCGTCATCTTCGGCGGCATGACGCTACTTTTTAGAGACGACACGTTTATCAAATGGAAGCCCAGTATCGTGAACTGGATCTTTGGCGCCATATTGCTCGGCAGTCATTTCATTGGGCAAAAAACCGTTATCGAACGACTGCTCGGCACTCAGATGACGATGCCCAAGGCCATTTGGGCGAAGGTCAACTTCTCGTGGGGGGTATTTTTCCTGGTGAGCGGACTTCTGAACGTCTACGTCGCCTTTTATTTCCGCCCGGAACTTGATGAGCAACTCCGAACCGATTTTTGGGTTAACTTTAAAGTCTTCGGCTTGCTGGGGCTCACGCTTGTATTCAGCGTGGTGCAGATGCTGCTGGTGGCCCGACACATAACAACCCGAGACACCGCAGATTGATTACCAAGGAAGCGATTGCGCAGCAGATAAAGGCATCACTATCGGCAGAGTCGGTGGAGATTGAAGATCAGAGTCATCTGCATGCAGGCCACGCCGGAGCCGCGAGCGGCGGCGGGCACTACGATGTCATCGTGGTAGCCCAGGTGTTCGAAGGTTTAAATACCCTTGCCCGACATCGACTGATCTATGAAGCGGTCTCCGATCTGATGAAAAAGGAGATCCACGCTCTCAGTATCCAGGCCTTTGATCCCAGCGAGCTCTAACGAACCGGCCATGAACACCCTGCCCTCGTCGGAACGAACCTTTCTCTACTGGCTGGCGCTTGCGGGCCTTCTGGCTTTGGGCGCAACGTTTTTTATTCACTTTGGGGCCCTGCAGCTCTTCATCGAACAGGATTCCAGTCGGCTCTCACTGATCATATTGGCGGGACTTGTGATTGCAACCGCCCATGCAGGTTATTGCGCCTATCGTCTCGATCGGGAGAGTGCGGCCGCGGGCGCATTAAAAACAACAACCCCAGGGGCTGCATCTATCCCCGGCTCAATCGCGCTCGATTATCGCGATCTCGCCAGGCGTTTTTCGGCAGAGCCACATAATCTCGCCGATTCTTCCACGCTAAGCGCCTATTTAGAGCAGCGCGTCCACGCTGGCCACGCCAGCGGCTGGTTTGTGGCCGACCTCATGATCAAGCTCGGGCTGCTTGGCACGGTTGTCGGGTTCATCTTCATGTTGAACTCTGTTGCGCAAATGGAGACGACGGATCTCAATGCCGCAAAGTTAATGCTCACCCAGATGAGCTCCGGCATGCGCATAGCCCTATTTACCACCCTCGCCGGTCTTTCGAGCGGACTCATCCTGGGCATTCAGTATCAACTCTTGGACCGATCAGCAGATCGGCTATTTCGTAAGATTGTCCGTGAGGTGAATGCCGCTCCAGAGCGCGAAGGCAAGACAGTCGAGAACGACTGATGCGTTACCCCGGCGGAGGCTATCGCACCGACCCATTTGTTGATCTTCTTTTTAATGCGCTGCTGGGCTTCACGCTATTGTTTTTTGTGACCCTGGTTTATTTCAACCCCGAGGCACGAAAAGGAAAAGTAAACCTTAAAGCGGAGTACATTATCTCCGTCACCTGGCCCGAGAACCGAACCGATGATATCGATCTATGGGTCCGCGACCCTCTCGGCAAGGTGGTTTCCTACATTGAAAAAGATGCCGGGTGGCTGCATCTGGATCGAGACGACCAAGGCTCGGTGAATGACACCGTCGTCATTGAAGGAAAAGAAGTTATTTTCCCCATCAACCAGGAACTGGTAACGCTTCGCGGTTTGATCGATGGTGAATACACGGTAAATCTTTACTACTACGAAAAGCGCGATCTCGATCCCGTAGAAATCTTGGTCAAGATCGAACGGATCAACCCATCGGTGGAGACCGTCTTCGTAAAAAAAGTAACGATGTCCCGGGTCGATGAAGAGATAACGGTTGTCCGATTTACCCCAACCCGGGATGGGCGAATCATCAATGTGAATAATCGCCCGTTGCGTCTTACGCCCTATCTTCTGGATCCCCTGTTGTGACCGGCAATCTCATATTTCTTAGTGCGACTTACGCTTTCGTCTTGTTTGTCCTGTTGCTTATCTTGGCGCGCGCCAAGATCGCGTTCGCTCTTCGTCTCGTGATTATCGTGCTTGCTGGAGTGAGTTATATCGTGCACTTTTTCTCTCTGGATCAGTTGCGAGGCTGGCCGACGACTGCTGCACTACCCGAGCACTTCACTCTGAAGGCATGGTCCATCACCGAACCCAATCCGAGCACCGAGACCACCGGGCGAATTGATCTCTGGATTCAGGCAGAGCCGGCGGGCGCACTCCGCGCGCACACGCTCAACTATTCCAGCGCGCTGCATCAGGAATTAGAGAATGCGGGCGAACGTATACAGCAGGGCTACCGCCAACAGGGTGCTACCAAAGGCAGTGGCACCGTTGAGTTTTCGGACGCCCCACGCCGTCTGCCCGAGAAGAAAGGCTCAGGCTAGGCGTTTAAGAAACCAAAACCTCGCTCAGGGCATCGACAAGCGCCTGACGACACTCCGGCTGTGGACGAATCTCGCCCACGTGACGCCCGGCTACATTCAATATCGGGCTTGAAATCAGATCTGCGTTTTTATCCGCGAAAAGATGCGCTAATCCTGGAAGGCTCGCAAGCGCCGCACCCATGGCAGACTCGGAAGCGCGGTGAGCCCCATCATCAATCTTGATTGCGATTCCAACACCTGCTCTCGGCACAGCCGCGCAAAACACCCCCTCCGCGCCTGTTTTTACGACAAAAGCTCCTGCACCGGCTTGAATCGCCCGTGTGCACCATCGGTCAGTGCCCGCCACCATAAAGGGCTCTTCAACCATCGCGTCAAAGATACGTTCTGCCGCCCTCGCTCTGTCGAAGGGCAACGTGGTTCGACCGGCGAATCGGGCAAAGGCCAAAGCAAGCGGTTCAAGACCAATTCCCACCACCGGGATTCCGCAACCATCAAAACCCGTCGGTGCATCACCAAAATTTGTATCGCCAAGTGTCGCGAGAATATCTAAGACAGCTCCTTGCACGGGATGATCCTTGTTTATGTAGCCGTGCGTGGCGAGACCCATGTGTTTCGCCGACGACAAAAAACCCGTGTGCTTGCCGGAGCAATTATTGTGGGCCGAACCTGGATCGAGTCCATCGAGAATAAGCCGTTTTCGATCCTTCCCTCGCCTGGGTGGATGGGCGCCGCACTCGAGGTCACTCTCGCTGAGACCGATTTGATTAAGCCAGGCACGCACCGTTTCAACATGTTCACTCTCCCCATTATGGGAAGCGCACGCCAAGGCCAAATGCCGGTTGTTAAGCGCATAGGCATCGGCCGCCCCGCTCTCGATAAGATAGATTGCTTGAAGCGGCTTGATCGCCGAACGCGGATAGATGAGCCGGTCAACATCCCCCAGCGACGCTATCGCATGGCCATCGCTTCGCATGATTGAAATAGCACCCCGGTGACGACTCTCCACCATGCCGCCTCGGGTGACCTCAACGATTACCGGATTTTCAGTCGTGCTTTTATTCATGACGGCTGATCCTTTCTGTCTGGAGGATCTGAAATCTGAAATAGGCCGGCAACGATATAATAGAAGCCCTCAAAACAAAAGACCGAACACGCACTACTATGGCTGACCTGAAATTTACCGAGGACCATGCCTGGATCCGGATCGATGGGGATATCGCAACCATAGGCATCACCGACTTTGCACAGGAGCAACTCGGCGATGTGGTGTTTGTTCAGCTGCCGGATGAAGGCGCATCAATGGCGCTCGGACAGGAAGCGGCCGTCATTGAGTCGGTGAAGGCCGCGGGGGAAATCAAGTCCCCCGTCTCCGGATCGATAACCGCCGTAAACACCGATCTTGTCGATCACCCCGAGCGAATCAACGATGACCCTACGGGCGAAGGTTGGTTTTACCGCATCAAAATGGACTCTCCCGCCGATTACGACGGACTCCTGGACGACGCCGCCTATCAGGCGCTTATAGCCTCATAACGATTGGCCACGATATGAGTAAGTATGGGCCTCAAAATGCCGAGCAGAAGGTCGCTCGCGTGCCGGTTAAGTTTGCGCCGACAGATCGGGAGCAACGCCTCAAGAAGCCGGAGTGGATCCGGGCAAAGTTCCCCGGGACGCCCGAAGTCCTGCGATTAAAAGAAATTCTTCGGGAGCGCAATCTCAATACCGTCTGCGAGGAGGCGAGCTGCCCCAACCTTGGTGAGTGTTTCGGAAACGGAACCGCCACGTTCATGATCCTCGGTGACGTGTGCACGCGTCGCTGTCCGTTCTGCGATGTCGCTCACGGTCGACCGGGTGGCGTGGATATCGCAGAACCACAACGTCTGGCCGAAACCGTCAACAGTATGGGTCTGCGTTACGTCGTGGTGACGTCCGTGGACCGAGACGATCTGCGTGACGGGGGCGCACAGCACTTCGCGGACTGCATCAGCGCGCTCCGGGAGCGCTGCACAACGACGGACATCGAAATTCTGACTCCGGATTTTCGCGGGCGGGCAGCGAAAGCCATCGGCATTCTCAGCCAAGCACCACCCGATGTGTTCAACCACAATCTCGAGACAGTGCCACGTCTTTATCGACGAGTGCGGCCTGGGGCTGATTACCAACACTCGTTAACATTACTGAAGGACTTCGCCGCCGCCTGTGGCACGGTGCCCACAAAATCGGGATTGATGCTGGGCCTCGGCGAGACCCTCGATGAGGTTATCGAGGTGATGGGTGATCTTCGGGCGCACGATGTGCAATTGCTCACTCTTGGGCAATACCTTCAACCGACCAAGCATCATCTTCCCGTGGAGCGGTTCGTTCCACCGCAGGAGTTCGACGCGCTCGCTGAGGCAGGCAAAGAGATGGGCTTTGCCCATGTCGCTTCTGGACCCATGGTTCGATCCTCATATCACGCCGATCAGCAGGCGAAGCTCGCGAAAGGCTGATCCGCTGCCGTGTTAGAAGCCTGTCTAACACCAGCGGGTCGTATTTCCCCTCCAAAACTACTAAAAATTGAAAAACCAAGGGGTTTGGGTTTAAATCCCGCGTAGCACTTGCGGTTTGGGTTTTCGATCTCCCGAGCGAGGGTTCGCCCTTGATTGCAGGAGAGAGGAATGCGCGAGTGACAAACAACCGACACTCACCTTAGTGAGGAGGGAATTTTAATGAAACAAAAAGCGACTGCTGTTCTGTCGGCCGCTGCGCTGCTGTTAGGCGCCGCCGGTACGGCTCAGGCAGGCACCCTGGAAGACGTCCAGAGCCGAGGTGTGCTCCGTTGCGTAGTCAGCACCGGTATTGCCGGATTTGCCCAGCCGGACGCCAGCGGCGTTTGGAAGGGCTTCGACATCGACTTCTGTCGAGCAACCGCTGCTGCGGTGCTGGGCGATGCCAGCAAGATCGAAGCGGTGACCTCCACAGGCAAAACCCGTTTCACCAAGCTTAATGCCGGTGAGGGCGACGTCCTGTGGCGCAACACCACCATCACGTTCTCGCGTGACGTGGGCGTAAAACTGCGGTTCCACGGTGTTAACTACTATGACGGTCAGGGCTTCATGGTTAAGAAGAGCCTCGGCGTAAAGAGCGCTAAGGAGCTTGATGGGGCTTCCGTCTGCATTCAGACCGGCACGACCACCGAGCTCAACCTGGCTGACTACTTCTCCGCGAACAACATGAAGTACGAGCCGGTTACCATCGAAACCAATGACGAAGCGCGTCAGAACTACGAAAGCGGTCGCTGCGACGTGTACACCACCGACGCATCGGGCCTTTCGTCCACGCGTTCTGCACTTCCGAACCCCGGCGATCACGTCGTGCTTCCGGAAATCATCTCGAAAGAGCCTCTCGGCCCTGCTACCCGCCACGGCGACGACCAATGGTCTGACATCGTGACCTGGGTGCTGAACGCGACCATCACCGCCGAAGAACTCGGCGTGACGATGGCAAATGTTGATCAGATGAAGAGTTCCAAGAATCCTGAAGTGCTGCGTCTTCTGGGCGTAGACGGCAATCAGGGCCAGGAACTGGGCCTGTCTCAGGACTGGGCTTATCAGATCATCAAGCAAATCGGTAACTACGGCGAGATCTTCGAGCGCAACATTGGGGTCAACACCCCCCTCGGTATCGAGCGCGGCCTGAACGCGCTTTGGACCGAGGGCGGTCTGATGTACTCCCCGCCGTTCCGATAGGTCGCTCGCTGTAATTCGACTGCTGTAAGCACGTCGGGAGTCGAAAGACTCCCGACGTTCCGCAGCCATCGCGCTGCGGTCCATACCCTTTCTACCGTTTTCCCTGCAGATGAGCATAACGACGAATCAAACGCCTGGAGGTCTCTCGCGCCTTTGGCGCAACCGAGAGTCCCGAGGGGTGATTATTCAGATTCTCACCATGGTGATCGTGTTCGCCCTGCTCGCTGCTATCGGTCGCAACGTCGTTATTAATCTTGAGGCCGTCGGGAAAGACTTTAGTTTTGAATTTCTTTCATGGCCGGCCGCTTACGACATCGGCTTTTCTCCATTCATCGAATACACCAATAAGTCGACCCACCTGATGGCGGGCGTAGTCGGCTTACTAAATACCCTGCTGATCGCATTCTGGGGCTGCATCCTCGCCACGATACTGGGCTTTCTGCTCGGCATCATGCGACTGTCCAGCAATTGGCTCGTCAGTCGCATCTCCTACGTTTTTGTTGAATTTGTGCGTAACGTACCGGTGCTCATTCACATTCTGGCGATCTATGCAATTGTGGTCACGATCCTTCCTGGTACCCGACAGGCCTTGAGCCTCGGTAGTGACACATTTTTCCTCTCGAATCGAGGCTTTTATGTACCTGCGCCCGTGTACGAAAGCGGCGCGGGTTGGGTTGGCATCGTGCTTCTGATCAGCATTGCGCTGGTACTGGGTTTCAAACGCTGGGCCAAGCGGACTCAGGATCAGACCGGGAAGATTTATCCGGTCCTGTGGATCTCTTTAGCGATTTTGATAGGTCTACCTGGAATAGCACTTATCGCGACCGGCTTCCCCATCAGTTGGGACATACCGGAACTCAAAGGCTTTAATTTTCAAGGAGGAATGGCTCTCAAGCCCGAGTTTTTAGCGCTATGGCTGGGCCTCTCCTATTACACGGCAGCATTTATCGCTGAAATCGTTCGTGCAGGCATCACCGCCGTGAGTCACGGCCAAACTGAAGCCGCGCACGCGCTCGGCCTTAGACCGAACCGGACTCTACAACTGATCATTGTTCCGCAGGCGCTGCGGATTATTGTTCCGCCGCTGTGCAGTCAGTACCTCAACCTGACAAAGAATTCCTCGCTGGCGATCGCGATTGGCTATATGGACATCACCGCGACATTAGGCGGCATCAGTTTGATGCAAACCGGTAAAGAAATGGAGACGATGCTGATCGTCATGGGCATCTATCTCATCATCTCGCTTTTGATCTCAAGCTTCATGAACTGGTTTAACAGTCGAATCAAATTAACCGAACGGTAAGATTTCTGATGTCTGAACGCTTCAATCCAAGCAGCTACGAGCCGGGAACGCATCCGGACCTACCGCCGCCTGCGAGCAGCGTTGGATTGATCGGCTGGGCAAAAGCCAATCTGTTTTCCTCGCCGCTAAACGTCGCACTGACTCTGGTTGCTCTTTGGTTTCTGTGGCAGATCCTGCCGCCATCAATCCATTGGCTTTTTTCTGGCGCAGTGTGGACTGCCGCTGACCGCAAAGAGTGCTGGGCGCTGATGGACGCCCCTCGTGATGGTGCCTGCTGGGCGTTCATACGTGGCAGTCTTGAACTCTTTCTTTACGGCTGGTACCCAGAGCCCGAAAGATGGAGAGTAAACCTGACCTTTGCCCTTTTTGCGGCAGCGGTCTTCGGCGCGCTACGGGAAAATATTCCGGGCAAGAAGTACTGGCTTCTGTTTGCGGCGGCCTTCCCGTTTATCGCCGCATGGCTTTTGTTTGGAGGATTCGGATTAGAGCCGGTACCCACCAATAAACTGGGCGGGATTCTCCTCACTCTCGTCGTCGCGGTCACCGGGATTTCCTTCTCGCTTCCGATCGGGGTGGCTCTGGCTCTCGGTCGACGATCCAAGTTGCCAATCCTTCGTGCGTTGTGCGTAATCTTTATCGAATTTATCCGGGGCGTACCCCTCATTACGCTGTTGTTTGTGGCATCAACGATGCTGACCTACTTTTTGCCGCCGGGATCAACGTTTGACCTGCTGATCCGCGTCCTGATCATGGTCACCCTTTTCGCGGCCGCCTATATCGCCGAGGTGGTTCGCGGTGGCCTGCAGGGTCTTGACTCAGGACAATATGAGGCTGCCGATGCACTGGGCCTGACTTATTGGCAGGCACATCGCCTGATTATTCTGCCTCAGGCGCTAAAGATCTCGATTCCTGGAATCGTCAATACATTCATTGGCTCTTACAAGGATTCTGTCCTCGTGCTGATCATTGGCATGATGGATATTCTGGGCCTGGGGCGTGCTCGACTCAATGACCCCGACTGGCTTGGTCTTGCGCCTGAGCTCTACATTTTTATTTCGCTATTTTTCTTTGTCAGCTGCTTCGCGATGTCCCGCTATTCGCTTAGCCTCGAACGAAAACTGGAGACCGGTCATAAAACATGACCGTCGCACTAAGGACGATGCCATGAATCATGAAAACGATACGTCAGCAACCCATCAAGGTGCCACCGGCGACGAGGAAATTATTGCGATTGAGGGTATGCATAAATGGTTTGGTGATTTTCATGTGCTAAAGAACATCAACCTGAGCGTGGCGCGGGGCGAGCGCATCGTGATATGCGGCCCCTCCGGATCGGGAAAATCCACCCTGATCCGATGCATAAACCGGCTTGAAGAGCACCAACAAGGCCACATTGTCGTCGATGGTACTGAACTGACCGAAGACCTTAAGAATATTGACACTATCCGATCTGAGGTCGGCATGGTGTTTCAGCAGTTCAACCTCTTCCCGCATCTAACCGTGCTGGACAACATTACGCTTGCGCCAATCTGGGTTCGAAAAATGCCGCGCGCAGAGGCCGAGGAGCAGGCCATGAGCCTTTTGGAGCGAGTGAAAATTCCTGAGCAGGCGGCGAAGTTTCCGGGCCAGTTATCTGGCGGTCAGCAGCAACGTGTCGCTATCGCGCGCTCACTCTGCATGAACCCGCGGATCATGCTCTTCGATGAGCCCACTTCGGCTCTCGATCCCGAAATGATTAAAGAAGTGCTGGACGTCATGGTCGAGCTCGCCGAAAGCGGTATGACCATGCTGGTCGTTACCCACGAGATGGGATTTGCTACCGCCGTAGCACACCGCGTTATCTTCATGGACGGCGGGGAAATCATCGAAGAACAACCCCCAAAAACCTTCTTTGAAAATCCCCAGCACGAACGGACCAAACTGTTCCTCAGCCAGATCCTGCACCACTAGCATTTTTCCTGTTAGCGCTGGCGGTTATCCGTATCGCTGACCCGGCCCTTAAAATCGCTGCCGCCCACTCGGTCATGAAGCGGACTGTTCCGCGGAAAATGAGCGAGTAAAAATTCCATTTGGTCGGCGAGAATTCGGCGACCCGACAGATAAATGTACTCTGCGTGCGTGGGCACAAAAGGGACAGCGATCAACTGCATATTAGCCTCTTCCGGGGTGCGATTGCCCTTGTGATGATTGCAGCGCTTACAGGACGTGACGACGTTTTGCCAAACATCGCGTCCCCCGCGACTCAATGGAGAGACATGATCTCGCGATAGCTCTTCGTATTTGAACTGCTGGCCGCAATAGAGGCACAAACTCGCGTCGCGCCGAAAGAGGGTCGCGTTATTTAATGGTGGGGCGTAGTTTGGAAGACGCTTGAGATGAGCGCGGGACTGCCCCGCTGTACAGATAATCGAGTGGACCGCAAGGCTGCTTTGCCGGCCCGATCTTGCGTTTACCCCGCCGTGGACGGTGTAAAGCACGGAACCCATGGGATAGAGGACTTGGTCAAGACAATGAAGCCGAACGGCTTCCTCAAACCCGACCCACTCAAGCGGCATGCCGCCGACATCAGTTCGCAGAACCCTCAGACTCGGATCAACCATCGCGCCTCCGTGAAAGGACTCGCGTTACTGTGCGCTAATTTCGCCTACAGATCAATAGCCGTGCGTTCGAGTCACGCCTTCTGGAGGCGTACGACCGGGTTTTCATCAATCGGCAAATGCACGACCGCGGCCAACACGCCCAACAGCACCCCGGCCTGCCACATTAAATCATAAGACCCCGTGACATCGTGTAGGTAGCCGCCGAGCCAAACGCCAATAAAGCTTCCGATCTGATGACTTAAAAATACAAAGCCAAACAATGTGGCCATGTACCGAATACCGAATACTTGCGCAACAATACCCACCGTAAGAGGTACCGTCGACAGCCATAGCAGCCCCATGGTGGCTGCAAAGACGTAAATCACCGGGGCGGTTTTAGGGGCTAGGAGAAATACAAGCAGGACAGCCGCTCGCAGGCCGTATATCCAGCTGAGGCCAAACTTCTTGCTGAATTTCTGCCCGATAATTCCGGACGCAAACGAGCCCACAATATTAAAGACCCCGATCAGGGATATCGCTATGGCGCCAACCATCGGCGCCAGATTGAGATCCGTCACGTAAATTGGAAGGTGGACCGTAATAAACGCAACATGAAACCCGCAGACAAAAAATCCCGCAGTCAGCAGCAGGAAGCCGCGATGCGCAAAGGCTTCTCGAATAGCGCCAAAACTGCTCGTGTGGACTACATTCTCCTTTTGCACGCGTGGATCATTTGGCAGCAGAAAAGCGAGCGGCAATATCGCCAGCACCGATACGGCTGAGAGGATCAATGCAAACGACCAACCGTAGGACTGAATGACACCCTGGGTGATCGGAGAGTAAAGCACCTGTCCGACCGAGCCGGCCGCGGTACCGAGACCCATAATGAAAGAGCGTCGCTCAACGCCAACCACCCTCACCATAGCCGCCGTGGCGAGCGAAAAGGCGGTAAACGCGACACCGGTGCCGACCAGGACCCCGCCCGTCAAATGCAGGCCCCAGGCCGTCTCTGCGACCGTGATGCCGACCGTTCCGAACGCGTAGATCAATGCGCCGACGCCGATTACCCATAATGGCCCGATGCGATCTGCGAGCATCCCTGACAGCGGCAACATCATGCCCCAGAACAGGTTTTGCAGCGCCATAGCAAAAGCGAACGTCTCCCGCGTCCAGCCCAATTCCTGCGTGATCGGGCCAAGATACAGCCCGTAGCTCGAGCGAGCTCCGAACCCGATCAACGAAATCAGGCAGCCGCCAAGAATCACAACCCACGGCGTCTGCCAGGTTTTCGCGGTGAGGCGAAAATCATCGGAATGCATTAGAAGTATCCTAGGGTGTCGGCGGTGCTAGCGCTTGCACGAGGCGGATTCGCAGCGAAAGCACAACCGGGTCGATATAATTCGCAGTCTACCGTTTTTCCACGTAAATGTACCTAGGCCTTATGGACCACGACTTCCCGATCGACTATCCCCGAGTGGTAGAAGCCTTTGAACTCCTTCAAGATTGGGATGCCCGTTATCACTTCATTACCGAGTTGGGGGAGAAACTACCGCCGTACCCCGATGAAGAGCGTCTTGACCTGTATCTTGTGCCTGAGTGCATGAGCACGGTTTATATCCGAGCAATCCGCGAATCTGACGGGCGATTTACGTTTCATGGCGATTGCGACACCTCAACAGTGAAAGGCGTAGTGGCCATACTGCTGGCTATGTTCCACGGTAAAACCGCCAACGAGATTGCAAGTTTTGATACCGATGACGAGTTTGAAAAACTCGGGCTTTTCGAGCATCTAAGCCCGAGTCGACACGTTGGGGTTTATGCCATGGTGCAGCGTGTCAAACGACAGGTCTCCGCGATCGAAGAGCTTAAAGACTGACGGTGGCCTAACGCCTTTACCGCTCACCCACCCAATCGGTCAATCAAAAAGCTCACCTAGAAGACGATCTAAAGGTCGTAGACTGTTCCTGTTAAATCGTCGCGTGCCTCTTCGGTCATGGATGCCATTCGATCGGTGAGGCGCGTTTGCCGTTGGGTTCGAGTTGGGCTTATCCATCTTTGCGTAGCCACCAAGGTCCCGAGCAGCCGGCGCGTTGCATGCTCAACTCCGTCGGCCCCTATGGTCGCAGGCGCGAGCGCAATGTCATCCAACCGCTTTTTAAACGGATCGGCCTGAAGGTGAACCGTAGCCAATGGAGTCAATTCACGAGTCGGTATACCGACTGGGAAGGTATCCGGTATCGCGTCATAGGCGGTATACCCACCGACCACTACAATTTTCGGACCCTTTGTGGTTGCCCATCGAGTGAGCCAGATCGAATAGTCACCGTTTCGGGGGACGATCTTGTTCGAAAAAAACATGATCGACCCTTTTGGTATGCCCTCAAAAATATCTGAAGTCATCTGCATCGCGAAGGTCGGTATACCCGGGTCTGTCTCATCGATTATGGAAATCGACGTCATGGGGCGGGATTCAATATCCTCTGTCCACTGCCGAAGCCGATCGCTGAGGACATCTTGCGACGCCAGACCCGATATAAAATCTTCCGCTTCCAGTACCGGCAGGATCCGCAAGGTCTCATGGGGTGCCCGCAGCGAGAACATGCCGACGCCCTTATCAAAAGCCATGTCGTGCATCGAATCCACGCCCGTAAGCAAATATTCGACGGTAACGCCCAGAATGGCTGCCAGGGTCGGTAGTTTCGCCTTGGAGATCTTGCCCTCCCGCGCCCAGTTCCAAACGTTCTTTTCAGACACATCGCAAAGACCGGCAATCTCCGGATAGCTGAGCGGCGGAAGCCCTCGTTCCTCCATGCTCTCCACCGCGTCTTTTATGCGACCGGCAACTTTTTTATCGTCGACCTCGATCTGATCCGATTTAAGTTTCTTCTTGGCGTCGACAACATGTAGGGGGTGTTTCAAAACCGTATTCCTGTAAATAAATAGTGGATACAGAGATCAAAAAAAGAAAAGAGCCTGATTCACTGAATGGAGGCAATCGTGGGCAGTTCGCCGCGGTTTCGTTTGTCCACAAGCGTATCGAGCCAGTCTGGATCCATCTCAGGGACCGACGACAGCAAAAGTTCTGTATACGGCGCATGCGGCGGGCTGAGGATTTCCGCCTTCTCACCCTGCTCGACCACCCTACCCTGATACATCACGACAATATGGTCTGCGATTGCCTTTACCGTGGCAAGGTCGTGGGTGATGAAAAGATAAGAGACACCAAGTTTGTTCTGCAGGCTCTGAAGCAACTCGAGAATACCCTCTGCTACCAACTGATCAAGAGCAGAGGTCACTTCATCGCATATGATCAGATCCGGCTCTGCAGCGAGCGCGCGAGCAATGCAGACCCGCTGCTTTTCTCCCCCCGAGAGTTGGCTGGGATACCGCTCGGCGTAATCCGTAGGTAATTCGATCTGGGTTAAGAGTTCGTTGATACGATCGGTCTTGGCCCGTCCTTTCAACCCCAGATAGAACTCCAGCGGTCGGCCAATCACCTCTCCCACCCGCTGTTTTGGGTTTAATGCCACATCCGGCATCTGATAAATCATTTGTATGGACCGCAACTCGTCTTTGCTGCGATGCGCAAGCTCCGGCGAAAGTGGCTTTCCGCAGAACGAAACACTACCTTCATAGGGTGGGAGCAAGCCCGTTATCACCCGAGCAAGCGTGCTCTTTCCGCTGCCCGACTCTCCAACGACTGCGACCGTCTGACCCTTTGACACCTGCACATGCACGTCGTTTAGCACGGACTGTTCGGCGCTCGGATACCGAGCGCTGACACCGCTCACCTCGAGGACGGTTGAGCCACTGGATCCTAGCTGTTTATCCTCGCGCAACGAGCGCACGGCCAGTAATCGGCGCGTGTACTCCTGTTGCGGATGGTCCAGCAGGTCGCGGGCCTTGCCCTCTT
>Ga0255764_10001641_pt1 | contig 18812 bp, 17 predicted proteins | sample 071ome_30_FD_179964 | JGI IMG/M metagenome (GOLD analysis project Ga0255764, IMG submission 179964) | Coastal salt marsh microbial communities from the Groves Creek Marsh, Skidaway Island, Georgia - 071406AT metaG (version 2) | ecosystem: Environmental > Aquatic > Marine > Intertidal zone >... | reverse complement strand
GTTTGCAATCTCAATTTGGATTAGGGCCGACCTAGAGGTGCTCGTTTCACGGACGATGCGCCGCGATCACCGACCGTTATTGAAAGGAAATAATCATAGAGACACTCTTCAAAGACTTCTAACTGAACGGGAACCTATATATGCAACGGCCGACCTGGTCGTGAAGAGCGGAAACGAAGCACCTAAAGTTACGGTAACCAAACTTCTTCAGGCCCTAAAAAATTACAAAGTTAAAGACCAACCAAATGAATAAAGCGGGGAGCAGGCATTTCGTTGACGTAGATTTGGGTGATCGCTCCTATCAAATTATTATTGGGGAAGAGATAATCAGCGAAGCTGACAAGCTGATAGCTCCGCTCCGATTGGGCAAGAAAAAAATTATCGTTACCGATCAAAATGTTGCCAGGAATCATCTCATTTGTCTGCGGAAGGCTCTAGAAAATGGGGGTCACGATCCGGTTGACGTTATTTTAAAGCCAGGAGAGCAATCTAAATCATTCTCGGGATTGCGCGAGTTACTAGAATCTATTCTCAAACTGGGAGTCGATCGGGATACATGTTTAATCGCTCTCGGCGGCGGTGTTATTGGGGATATCGCCGGTTTCGCAGCAAGTACGATTTTGCGGGGCATCCACCTTATTCAAATTCCAACAAGCCTTTTAGCGCAGGTTGACAGCTCTGTTGGCGGCAAGACTGCCATTAACACCCCTCAAGGGAAAAATTTGGTAGGAACTTTTTATCAACCTCGGCTGGTAATCTCAGATACTGCGAGTTTGAAAACCTTACCAAATAGAGAGTTGCTGTCAGGATACGCCGAAATAGTAAAGTATGGCCTACTGGGTGATGCGCATTTTTTTGAATGGCTAGAGGAGAATGGGGATAAAGTAATCGATTGCAACCCAGCTGCGATCGCGCATGCAGTTGCGACTAGCTGCCGTTCCAAGGCCTTGATTGTGAACAAAGATGAGAGAGAAGGTGGAGTTAGGGCGCTGCTAAATTTGGGTCACACCTTTGGTCACGCTCTAGAAACTGAAACCGGATTTAGTGAAACGCTTCTCCACGGTGAGGCTATTTCCATCGGTATTACTATGGCTTTCGATCTTTCTGTTAGAATGGGCTTGTGTCCAGGAATAGAAGCGAGACGTGCAACAAGTCACCTAAAAAAGATTGGACTTCCAGTAGCATTAAAGTCCATAGAAGGAATTGACTGGAGCAGCGATCGTTTAATTTATCATATGGCTAGAGACAAAAAAGTCCGAAACGGAAATATTAATTTTGTTCTGACAAAAGGGATTGGAAAGGCTTTCGTTTGCGAAGATGTTCACATGGCTGATGTAAAAGCTATCATTGATAAAAACTTGAATAGTTGATCGATGGAAACAGAACTTATAGCGACACTTGTTGGAATTTTAGTCCTACTGATCCTTTCGGGGTTATTTTCAGGCTCTGAGACAGCTCTTACTGCTTTCTCTCGACCCCGAATGCATCTTCTAGAACGTCAAGGCGATGACCGGGCCCGCCTCGTAAATTCACTCGTTAAAAATAAAGAAAAGATGATCGGGGCAATCCTTCTTGGCAATAACCTAGTAAATATTTTGGCATCCGCATTAGCGACCAGCCTTTTGATCTCTTTTTTTGGCAAGAATGGTGTGGTCTATGCGACGCTAGCAATGACCTTCCTGGTTCTTATTTTTGGCGAAATTGCGCCTAAGACATATGCGTTTTATCACTCGGACCGCGTTTCACTCGCCGTAGCCCCTCTATTCCGAGTTCTAATTTTTATTCTATCCCCAGTTACCCAAGCCATAAATTGGATGATAGCAAACGCAATGCGCGTTATTGGAATTAATTTTGTTGATATTTCGGACAAAGCAGAAGCCGTGGAAGCATTGCGGGGAGCAATAGAACTCCATCAGGGTGATCACTCTGACATACAACACGAACGAATAATGCTGAAAAGTATATTGGACTTGTCTGATGTTGATGTCTCTGAAGTTATGCATCATCGTCAAGATCTCGTAATGGTTGACGGTGATCTCCCCCCAGCTGAAATTATTAAACAGATCGTAAATGCGCCTTACACCAGGATCCCCGTCTGGCGCTCGGAAATGGACAATATTATTGGTGTTTTACACGTAAAGGAATTGCTTCGGCAGGTGAGTGCGAATTTAGATAATCCAAACCGTATTAACATCGACAATGTCTCATCCCCCCCGTGGTTTATACCTGAATCGACCTCTCTCCTAGACCAATTACAAGCCTTTCGAAGAAGACGAGAACACTTTGCATTGGTGGTAGATGAGTATGGATCATTAATGGGAGTGGTTACCCTCGAAGATATTCTTGAAGAAATTGTGGGAGATATTGCCGATGAACATGATGTCGTCCCCTTAGGAGTGCGTCCTCAAACTGATGGCTCTTATATTGTAGACGGGCGCGTCACAATTCGTGATCTTAACCGTCGTTTCGACTGGGGACTTCCCGATCAAACAGCAGCTACTCTCGCGGGGTTAGTAATTGAGATTGGCAAGGTTATTCCGGAGGAGGGACAAATCTTTAATCAGGAAGGTTTCCGCTTTGAAATTATGAGTCGGCGTCAAAATCGACTCGCCATGATTAGGGTCACACCGCCTAGAGTGCAGAAAAAAGAATAATCAATTCTTAAAAAGCTACCATATTATCGGTCTAAATACATTAAAGCCCATAATCCCAAGTGAGAAACATCATGCCGCTACCAACCCCAGTCAAACGCAATCCAATCCAGACCCGAGAGATAACCGTTTCGGCATTTCGTCGGGAGGACAATAATTGGGACATAGAAGGTCACCTGATTGATCTTGCTGCTTACGACATTCCAAATGGTTACCGCGGTATCATCCCAGCCGGAACGCCCATTCATGATATGAAAATAAGGATAACGCTTAATTCCAAAGTTGAAATAATTGATATTCAGTTAGACATGGATGCACATCCTTACGAGGTTTGCCCAGGAGTGATCCCTTCTTTCAAAAAACTAAAAGGCGAGAAAATTGAGCGGGGTTGGAATAGAAAGCTTACAGAAATTGTTGGAGGGGTAAATGGGTGCGTTCATGTAGTTGATTTACTTCGTCCAGTCGGCACAATAGGTTTTAAAACAGTCAAACGTGAAGCTGGGCAGGATAGTACTCTCAAAGAGGACCGCAAAGATAAGTCTCCTTATCAAATTAATACCTGTCATGCGTTATCCAGCGCCGGACCGATTGTGAAATCTCGGTGGCCTGATCTTTATACTGGCGACTAAAGGTTTTCTTGTATTCAAAAATCCTACAAACGATAATGGTGACATGAAGCAAAAAAGATCTCCTTCAGAACTGTTCACCGATACATCGGACTCCAATCAAACAAAAGATGAGTCAAAAATTTGTGATTTCGCCAAATGCAATGAGGTCGGGGAGTTTAGGGCGCCCCAATCGCCGGACCGGCTGGAGGAATACTTTTGGTTCTGCCTCGAACACGTTCGGGAATATAATCGGTCCTGGAATTATTATGAGGGAATGAGTGAAGAGGAGATAGAACGTCACATCCGTCTTGATATTACCTGGCAGCGACCCACCTGGCCATTCACTGGGAAACGTAAGAACGGGGCGTCGGAATTCACTCTGGGACCTTTTGGGATTGGCAATTGGGATACCGAGGTAAAATTAGAAAATCAGCCTGAAAAAACAGGGTGGCGTCCAAGACCACGATCCCCGGAGGAGGAAGCAATTAAAATTTTGACAATTTCTCCGCCCGTGACTGTGCAAGAAATTAAATCTCAATATAAAAAACTGGTAAAAGAAAACCACCCGGACTCCAACGGCGGCGATAAAAGATCAGAAGAAAAATTGAAATCAATCAACCATGCTTATTCGGTTTTGATGGCATGCAGGGACATACCTTAGAGTGATTTGGGGAGACAGGTTCCAAAAAGTCTAGGCAGCAGCTTTACGAATTTTACTTTTAAGTTTTATCGCTTTGTCGGTTAGCTTATCATCCGGACATGTTAACAGGTAAGAGTCCAGGCCGCCGTTCTTTTCTATAGATCGGATGGTTCGAGTGGATAACTTCAACTTTACCTTTTCACCTAGAGCATCAGACAAAAAAGTGGTCACTTGAAGGTTCGGCAGAAAACGACGACGCGTTTTATTTTGGGCGTGACTAACATTATTTCCAGTTAACACCCCTTTACCGGATATCTCGCAACGACGTGACATAATTCCACCTTTATCCCCGAAAGATTAGCTATAACTCTCAAAAAGCGGTTTTTAAAGGTGCTTCTCCCCATCGTCAAGGCTTTTAAACTTTGCAATACTGAGCAGAATTTCAGTAATTTTATAGGAGCAACAGATGGTAGACCTGATCAACGAACTGTCAGGGAAAGTAGCCATAGTAACGGGAAGCGCGCGCAATATCGGTAGAGCAACAGCCATCGAATTAGCGCGAGCGGGAGCATCTGTGATCATCAACTCTCGTTCATCTGAAAATTTGTGTCATGAAGTAAAAACAGAAATTGAAGATAATGGAGGTAGTGCTGCCATCGCTATGGGAAATATTGGTGACCCTTTAACGGCTGCATCAATCGTAGAGACAGCCATTGGCGCCTTTGGTACTGTAGACATTCTGGTAAATAACGCCGCGGTGCGCTCCAATCTTCCTCTATCTGAAGTTGATACAATAGAATGGGATCGGATAGCCGAAACTTGCGTGAAAGGCTCGTTTAATCTCTCGAAACTTTGCATACCTCTGATGATAAAACGGGGTGGCGGCGCAATTGTCTCTCTCGCAGGGATGTCGTCATATAAAGGGAATGCGGGGAGATCCCATGTAATGGCCGCGAAAGAAGCACTCATGGGACTTACCCGAGGCCTAGCGATTGAATTTGGCCCTGTAAATATTCGAGCAAACACCGCAGTTGTGGGTAGGTTTGATACCTTGCGAAGCGCAAACGCCCCAACCCACGGGTTTACTCAAGAACCCGATATCCCCTTGGGACGGATGGGTACCCCTCAGGATATGGCTAATTTAATCCGCTTTCTTGTGGGCCCTGGCTCTACTTACCTGAGTGGTCAAACCATCCATTTAAATGGGGCGGCTCTTTGTCCCCATTGAAAACAGCAGACGCCAAGAATGGTTATATTATAGATCATTGCCAGAAATGAGTTGGCTGACTGAGGCCTATCTTAATCCCTGCGCATGGAGTTATATTTTTGGAGTAAATTTTAGGAAGTCTGATTGATCGAAGGGTTTTCAGCTTTTTCCGAACCTACCGAATGCCTCCAGTTGAGGTTTCTGCAGCTTTAAAGTTTTTAAACTCTTTCGCAAATAGATCACCGGTTCGATCGGGAGAGCCATTCAAAAACCAGCCACCTAAACAAGTGAGGCGCAGGCCTTCTGAATGCGTGCGCAAGCCTCCCTTAACAGTTCTGTGTCGGTAGCGTATGATATACGAAAATGGGGAGACAACCCAAAAGCAGCACCCTGAACAACCGCTACCCCCTCGCTCTCAAGCAGATAAGTGACAAAATCTGTATCGTTTTCGATTAATTTACCATTTGGGGTAGTCTTGTTTATAACGCCGTCGCAACTTGGATAAACATAAAATGCTCCCTCCGGCACGAGGCAGTTTATTCCCTTAGCTTGGTTTAACATTGAAACGACTAAATCGCGTCGTTCTCTAAACAACTTATTATTTGGAATTATAAATTCTTGCGTACCCTCTAGGGCCTCTACTCCTGCTGCCTGCGAAATTGAGGTTGCATGAGTTGTGCTTTGAGACTGGATATTGTTCATGCCTGATATCAGCTCTTCAGGACCGGCTGCATAGCCGAGCCTCCAACCTGTCATAGAATACACTTTGGACATTCCGTTCAGAATAAGCGTTCTATAGTATAGCTTGGGCTCCACTTCAGCGATTGTTGAAAAAGTAAAATCGTCGTAAATCACATGCTCATAAATATCATCAGTTAATATCCAAACATTTGGATATTGCACGAGTATATCTGCAAGTTCTCGAAGCTCTTTTGTTGTATAAGCAGCCCCTGTTGGGTTGCTCGGAGAATTTAAGATAAGCCATTTCGTCTTGGGAGTAATTACCGATCGAAGAGCCTCGGGGCTCATTTTAAACCTCTCCGTCTCCGTGCAGTTTACGAAGACCGGAGTGCCTTCAGCTAATGCAACCATATCCGGGTATGACACCCAGTATGGAGCAGGAATGATCACCTCATCCCCATCATTTAGAGAGGCCATCATTGCATTGAATATTATTTGTTTGCCGCCGGTTCCGACCGTTATTTGTTTTGCTGGATCATAATTGAGACCGTTCTCTCTTTCCAGCTTGCCAGCAATTGCATTTCTGAGAGCCAATGTCCCTGGGACAGGGGTGTATTTTGTTTCACCCCTGCGGATCGCCGCGACTGCGGCTTCTTTAATATTATCTGGCGTGTCAAAATCGGGCTCCCCAGCACCCAGACCTATAATATCTCTCCCTTGAGCCTTTAATTCACTCACAAGACCTGTAAGGGCATTTGTAGCCGATGGTTTTATGCGGGATAGGCGAGATGCGAGAATAGTCATATTAGAACCAAGATCAGGTAAAATAGAGCGGCAAAATAGTCTCGCATTTTTATAGTTGCAAGAAAACTTTCTAACCGGAAAATAAATTCTTTCACTCAGAGCATTAGCCCCAACGAGACACACAATTCATGTTAATCAATATGGAATCTGTTTTTCACACTTGTATTAAATAATTAAGCTCCAACTCAATTAATTCCAATTTTTTAAACTTGAGATTTTATTAAAGAGTTTGGGGACAAGCTCTGAAACGGGACGTAACTGATATGAATGCATATGAATTGTTGGGCATAGAGCCTACTGCTGAGCATGACGCAATAAAAAAAGCTTATCGAGAGCTAGCAAAAAAACTTCATCCAGATCTAAACGCAGGCGATGAGGCCGCGACCGAAATGTTCAAAAAGATAACAGCTGCCTATAATGTGCTCGCAAATAGTAAAACTAGAAAAGAATATGACTTTAAAAAATTTAAATCTGATCCGTCTCAACCACACCCAGAGGGCTGGGAAAAAGGTGGAGCATGGTTTGATTTTGAAATTGACGAAAGCACAGGAGAACGACTTGTAGATTTGTTTGGAGATATTGCTGGTACGCGCTTAGGACGTGTAAAAGGCGCTGCAGCTACGTCTATGGTTATGAAGGGTCAAGATATTGCCGTCAGATTGGACTTATTGGCTTCAGAAGCCAAAAGTGGTGTATGTAAGCTGGTAACAACTATGACGGGATTAACCGTTGCGGTTGATATACCAAGTGGGTCCGTCCACGGACAAAAGGTCAAAATCAATGGATTTGGAGTTGAGGGTTTTGGCGGAGGCGAGCCGGGCGACCTAAACGTAATTCTTAACGTCAAACCTGATCCGAAGTTGCCGACTAACAGATAATAAAATTCTTGGTTTTTTTAATTCAACCCAAATCAAATCACCGCTGTAACGCAAATTTATGCGGTTCAGTATCGTTCAAATGAGGTTGAGAAGTCTCTGCGCTCGAAAATCTAATAGAGCCGATCGCCTTGCGTCAAACAACGCCGAAAGGTTCGTTCCTGCTGACGCGGCCAATCAGTTCTAGCGTGCAAAGTCGAGTAGTTATCCCACCCGATAATGTCCCCAATCTTCCAAGTGTGCTCATAAAAGTTTGATTTATCTTCTATGATATCACAAATATCGTCGAGCACTCGGCGACTTTCATCATTATCCATACCCTCTATTTTTGCTGACATTAGACGGCTTACATAGACCGCTGTTTTTCCCGAAAAAGGATTTTTCAAAAATAGGGGTTGCCAGTAATGAAGCACATCATCCAAAGATTTAGTGACCAAATCAGGCTTACCTTCTTTGCCATAATCATAAACTTGAAGAACTTTTCGTCCTTGAAGAGTTTCTTTTAATTTCTTTGGGATGAGGTCATAGGCCCTATACAAACTTGCAAACATTGTGTGCCCCCCTGTTGTTGGCAATGCCGTGGGGTAAAGAAAAGAGACATGATAGGGCTTCTGCAGATAGCATTTATCGGTATGAAACCACATTTCCCCATCACCTAGGGCACCGATCAGCTTGCCGTCTTCGTCCCTCTTGTTGCTAATCATTTGCATTTTATTATTTGGATCAAAGTGTTTTGACCGCTTCGACTCTTGTTCCGCTGCTTGCTTTGCGCTAGCGGGTTTCATCCGCTCCGCGATTGGTCCAAAACTGCGGGCATAAGCAAATTGCTGCTCCTCGGAAATATCCTGACCCCTGATCAACAAAATAGAATATTCACCAATCAACTCCCTGAGCATTTGCTGAGTTGGCTCTTCCAAAGGTTTTGTGAGATCAATCCCCCGGACCTCGGCACCGATCGCATCGTGCAGAGGAACCGTATCAATGTCATCAGAAATCCTTAGCTGAGTGGCCATATTTCCTACTCCCCATTTTGATCATATTATCCGACCCAGGATAGACCTTTGGCAAGACCTATCGCAAATGCTTTCCGTTAATATTCGCTAATGCAAAACTAATTGATGTTCGGAGGAATAAACTTGACGCATTGGTCAGCTTTGATCATTTTTTTCGAAAAGAGGGTAGAAAATGCCGCATGATATAACGGGCGAACCGCATTGGCATGAGCCAAATGGCAACACGTATGCCGGGACCGCTGCTTGGAACCGACGGGCCACCCCGTACGACAGATTCATGGCTGCGCAAGACGTACCAATTATTCGCGACATTGCAATTCCAGATTTACAAAATGTTGGTCTCGGAAACTGGCCTGATATGGGAGGCCGCGGAGCTTTCATCCAGCTATTTGGCACTGAAGGTCTCTGGGGCTCATATTTGGTCGAAGTGCCAGGAGCTGGCGCCTTGAACGCAGAGAGGCACTTATATGAGGAAATTTTTTTAGTTCTCGAGGGTAGAGGTACCACAGAAATCTGGGCCACTGATGGGGATCCTCCTGAAATCTTCGAATGGGAAAGAGGCAGTCTTTTCTCTATTCCACTGAATAGTTTTCATAGAATTGTTAATTCGTCATCAAACCCCGCGTTATTACTTGCTGGGACCTCGGCACCAAACATATTCAACCTTTTAAATGATCAACATGTAATCTTCAAAAGCGATGTTAGTTTTCCGAGACGTTTCAATACCCAAGGAAATAATTTTGAAACAAAAGATGGTTTAGAGGAGGATGAGGCACGAGGATTAGCAATGCGTCGGACAAACATTATTCCCGATGTGTTTGCAACCGAACTTTATCTGGATAATCGCCGAACGCCGGGTTATCGCCGGCTAGAGCCAAAAATGGCTGAAAACATATTTTACCAGTATATCGGTGAATACCCGGCTGGGCACTATTCTAGAGCCTATTACCCCGGCGAGGCCGCAGTATTTATCTCCATTGGTGGCGCAGGCTATTGTAATTCTTGGCCAGAGGACATCGGACCAACACCTTGGAAAACCGGATCTCAAGACGAAGTGCTAAGAATAGAGTATGGATTTGCTAGCATGATCTCCGCATGCCCTATGCCAAGGTTGCGCTGGTTTCACCAACATTTTAATTCGGGCCGTGATCCATTGAGGTTGCTCGCTTGGTATGGCCCTAACAATCACCGGGCGCAAAAAGCCGGAGTTCCAGGAGAAATGATTGCGGATGAAGGGGTTTTGGAAGTCGACAAGCCAGGAGGAACCTCCATACCCTATTGGATGGAAGACCCTGCGGTCCGTTTAACCTTTGAGAGTGAATGTGCGAAAAATAAATCAAACAGCTTTATGGAGGATCATTATTTCAGGGAGGGAACCACTTGGAATTTTTCAAGCGGCGGATAAATGAGTGATCAGGCTGAATTAACTGGACGGATTTTTTTTGCAAATCCGACACGCAACCTATCAGTAGAACAAAAAACTAATCTTAGAAGCATCGGCATCGATATCGGCTCAACGACCACCCACTTAATAATCTCGGATATACGGCTAGAGCAAGAAGCAGGCAAATATGTTGTCGCGGATAGAGGTGTATTTTTTGAGTCGGAAATCATTCTTACACCCTACTCGGGAAATCAGTTAATCGACGTTAATTCCCTGAGAAAATTCATACGTGAACAATTCCGATGGGCGGGGGTCTCTCCCGCAGATATAGATACGGGAGCGGTTATAATGACCGGCGTTGCGTTGATGCAAAAAAACGCTCGCGCTATTGGAGATCTTTTCTCACTAGAGACGGGCAATTTTGTTTCGGTGTCCGCAGGTGATCGATTGGAGGCCGCGTTATCCGCATTCGGATCAGGCGCAGTTACTAATTCCCAATTAACGGGCGCCACCATAATGAATATCGACATTGGGGGAGGCACCACAAAAATATCCATTTGCCGAAACGGTAAGATTATGGGCGTTACAGCTTTAGAAATTGGAGCCCGACTAATTTCTTGGGACCAAAATTGGGAAATCAGAAGACTTGATAAGACAGGCGAATATTTCGCCGAAAAGGTTGGGGTAAATCTCTCCATCGGAAGCAAAGCATCGAAGATTAAAATAGAAAAAATTGCTTCACAGATGACCGAGGTGCTTTTCGCGGTTATTTCGCAGCAAAAACTGGAAGATGAATTCAAAAATCTACATCGAATTCCCCCACTTGATTGGCGGAGTCCGATAGATGCAATTACTTTTTCCGGGGGTGTCGCAGAGTATTTTTATGGATATGGTTCTGACCACCAAACCGATATGGGGGCGATCATCGCAGCGTCTTTGAGGGATAAACTGGCCAAAACCAATTTCACGATCAAGGAGCCTGTAGAGAGTATTCGCGCCACAGTCATCGGCGCATCACAATACTCTTCCCAACTATCCGGCACGACGGTTTTCATCAGCCCGATGGAAAGCTTGCCTCTTCGAAACATTCCGGTGATTAGACCCGCGCTTTCGTTGGGCACAGGACCGATTGAAGAGAATTTTATCTCTAAAATGGTACGTGAGAGATTGGCTTTTTTTGGTTTAGAAACAAGCCAACAAGCTGTAGCAATTTGCTTCGAATGGGAAGGTTCGGCAACGTTTGAGAGGATAAATTCTTTTTTGAAAGGCGTCATAATAGGCATGAACCCCGTCCTTTCTGGAGGAAGAGCACTTATTTTAATATCCACAGGAGACATCGGACGAATATTTGGAAGGCATGCCAGAGAGGAACTCCTATTCAAAGAGCCGATAGTATCAATCGACAGCATTGATTTGGCAGAATTCGATTATATCGATATTGGCAGTCCTTTATTGCAATCTGCCGCAGTCCCTATCGTTATAAAGTCCCTGTTATTCTCATAAAACAAGGAAACTAGAGACCTGCAGGAAAAACCTCCGTTTGAACAAATACTCTGGTCATATTGACCCTCGCGGCCGCTATAATATTTTATTTTGAAATGAAACAATTTTTAGACAAAAAGCCTGTCACTGCCGGGCGTGTGAAATTTTCTCTATCGTCTGACTATAAACCGGCAGGGGACCAACCCGATGCAATCAAACAAATTGTAGACCGTGTGAAGGAGGGTGACCGAGAACAAGTTTTACTGGGTGTGACTGGATCAGGAAAAACCTTCACAATGGCAAACGCAATAGAAAGGCTAGGGCGACCGGCACTTATATTGGCACCTAATAAAACTCTTGCGGCCCAACTATACGGGGAAATGAAGGAGTTTTTTCCTAAAAATTCTGTTGAGTACTTCGTTTCCTACTACGATTATTACCAACCGGAAGCATACGTGCCGCGCACCGACACCTATATCGAGAAAGATGCATCCATAAATGAACAAATTGATCGAATGCGTCATTCGGCGACTCGAGCATTACTCGAACGGAGAGATGTTATTATTGTTGCGTCTGTCTCATGTATCTATGGGATCGGCTCCGTTGAAACCTATTCGGAGATGACTATCCTCCTGCAGGTCGGGCAAATAGCGGATAGAAATCAGCTACTCAATAGACTCGTCGAACTTCAATATCGTCGAAACGATCAAAATTTTCACCGCGGATCTTTCAGGGTTCGAGGCGACTTGGTGGAATTATTCCCTGTCCATTATGAGGATAGATCCTGGAGGTTCTCTTTTTTTGGGGATGAGTTGGAGTCTATAAGCGAATTTGATCCCCTAACCGGTGGAAAAACAATGGCCCTTGACCAAGTGCGCATCTATCCTAACAGCCACTACGTCACCCCACGACCAACATTACAGCAAGCCATAAAAAGCATAAAAATAGATCTAAAGAAACGATTGGCGGAGCTTCGGGCGCAGAACAAGCTGTTGGAGGCGCAGCGGTTAGAACAGCGCACCGTATTTGACCTGGAAATGATGGAAACGGCGGGCCATTGCGCTGGTATTGAGAATTATTCACGCTACTTGACGGGCAGAGCCCCGGGCTTGCCGCCTCCGACGTTATTTGAATATCTCCCCGATGACGCACTTCTTATTGTAGATGAAAGCCATGTAACAGTCCCACAGTTGGGGGGAATGTATCGAGGCGATTACAATAGGAAAACCACACTCTCAGAATTTGGTTTCCGTTTACCCTCTTGCATAGACAACCGACCGCTAAAGTTTGAAGAGTGGGATGGAATGAGACCACAATCGATTTTTGTATCAGCGACACCCGGGCCCTGGGAACTGGAGCAAACCGGCGGGATATTTGTCGAGCAAGTTATTCGCCCGACTGGGCTGATAGACCCAAAATGCATAATCAAACCTGTTGAGACCCAAGTTGATGATTTACTTTATGAATGCAGAGAAAGAGTTAAAAATGCCCAGCGGGTCCTAGTTACAACACTAACAAAACGTATGGCAGAAGATCTGACCGAATACATGCAGGAGGCGGGGCTCCGCGTGCGCTACCTTCATTCAGATATCGATACCTTAGAGCGGATTGAAATCATAAGAGATTTACGCTTGGGAGCTTTTGATATCCTTATAGGCATTAACCTACTGAGAGAAGGTTTGGATATTCCAGAATGCGGACTAGTGGCAATTCTGGATGCGGATAAAGAGGGCTTCCTTAGATCCGCAACTTCTCTTATTCAAACAATCGGTCGAGCAGCCCGGAATGTAGACGGTGAAGTTATTTTATACGCTGACGTTATGACCAACTCCCTCAAATATGCCATAGAAGAGACAAATAGACGTCGCGAAAAACAAGAAGATTTCAACCGTACTAACGGCATCACCCCGCAAACAGTCAAAAAAAAGATCGGGGATATTTTAGAATCTGTTTACGAACACGATCATTTCACAGTTGACCTTGAGGATACAGACTCGAAACATCTTGTCGGAGAAAATCTAGCAAAACATATTGAAAGCCTTAATGATCGGATGAGAGAAGCCGCATCAAATCTGGAATTTGAAGAAGCTGCACAACTAAGGGACGAAATCAAAAGGCTTGAAACTGTAGACCTAGGCATGCCGCCTAAAAGACCCATCGGGCCAAAACGCCTAGCAGCCCGATTAAATGCCGCAGGTAAAAGAAAAAATACCTCTAAGTTAACTTAAAAATGTTTCCAACTTTTTTCTTACAAACGATACTGAATAGTTCATTGCCCAGTGCGCTCAAGATATATATTTAACCCATAGAGTAAAAACTAATCTTAGTTCCAGGCTTTCGCATCCTGCTTCAACCTTGATAAATGAGAAAGATTCAAACATTGTGATGATATGGCAGACCAACCCCTAAAAAACGCGCTCATTACTGGCAGCTCTCAAAGAGTCGGGCGATCAATTGCTGAAAAATTAGCTAGAATGGGATGGAATATTGCTATCCATTACTTGAACTCCAAGGATGAGGCCCAACACCTGACGAACCAGCTATCCAAAGATGGGATTAAAGCGGTTCCTGTTAGGGGAGACCTGAATTCAGACTGTGACATAGCCGGTCTTTTCCCAGCTGCTGCAGAGGCCATCGGGCCGATAACCTGTTTAATAAATAACGCGTCCATGTTCGAACTCGACACTTTAGAATCAGCGACTTTTGACACCTGGGATCGCCATTTAGCAGTTAACCTGCGAGCTCCTTTTTTTCTATCACAAGCCCTGTCTAAAAACCTTCCACAAGGCCAGGATGGGAACATTATTAACATAATAGATCAAAGGGTATGGAACCCGACCCCTTGGTTTGTTTCATATTCAGTCAGCAAATCAGGTCTTTGGTCATTAACACAGACTTTAGCCCTCGCAATGGCCCCTAGCGTGAGAGTTAATGGAATTGGACCTGGTCCGACCCTGCCATCTCCAAGGCAAAGCCGAGAGGATTTTCTTAAACAAGAAGCAAGTACACCACTTAAACGAGGCGCTCCTCCTGAAGAAATAGCAGAAGCGATTGAATTTATATTGTCTGCAGAGTCGATGACAGGACAAATGATCGCTTTAGATGGCGGACAGCATTTGGGTTGGGAATACCCACTCGCCCCCAAATGCCCTAAAGAGTGAAATTCGCATCTGTTAACAACGTTGATATGAATAGTACTAAAAAAATACACAACCTGTTGACACAGTCGTCAAGCCACACAATCAGACACGTGCTGATTAATGACCTAATCTTGTCAGCACGCATTGGTATTCATAAGCATGAAAAAGAGCGACCTCAGCGAGTGCGGGTCAATCTAGACATATCGGTCGCTGAGAATAGTCCCATAGAAAAGGACCATATCTCGGAGGTACTGAACTATGAAGAAATAGTTGAGGCAGTAAAGGTTCTAGTGTCAGGCGGCCACATCAATTTGGTTGAAACATTAGCAGAGAAGATTTCTGGACTATGCCTATCATATGAAAAAGTAAGTGCAGTAATCGTGCGCGTAGAAAAACTGGATGTTTTTAAAGAAACGGCAAGCGTTGGGGTAGAAATTAATAGGATAAGACAACCTTAAACTCCAAAGTTTTGAACTAGCCCTGGAATACCTTTGATATCTATCTCTCAAGAAAAACCAGACCCGGTTTACTTCAATTTCGAAGACCCTCTTCGAGGTTTAAGAAGAGGTCCGGTATTAAACCCGATAAGGCCCAGTTAAATAAAAAATTTACGAGAATTTTTGAATAACCGATGCTAAATTTTAGGCAATAATTAATTACTCAAAAACAGTGGCGCCCAACGCATGGGAGAAAAAGAAAAAATATTGAAAAATACTCGGCTTGAGGTCGGTAGTCCAAACCTCACTAACGGAGCTGAGACCATCAAAAGGGCAGTTAAGACATTGTCTTCAAGTCCTGGCGTCTACCGAATGATAGATGATAGCGAATCGGTTCTGTACGTTGGCAAAGCACGTAACCTGAAGCGCCGAGTTGCTGCATATACTCGACCCAGTAAGCATCCCGTGAGAATACAGCGGATGATCGCCGCAACCCACAAGTTGGAGTTCATAGAGACACATACAGAAGCGGAAGCTTTGCTTCTGGAGAGTAATCTGATCAAACGGCTGAAGCCTCTATATAATATCTTGCTGAGAGACGACAAATCCTTTCCGTATATTCGTCTAACCACAGCAAGTAATTGGCCACAGCTCTTAAAACATAGAGGCACGCAAAATGAGGGCGGAGAATATTATGGCCCCTTCGCCTCGGCTGGCTCAGTTAATAGAACGTTAGCCGCTTTACAGCGAGCATTCCCACTCCGTGATTGCTCAGACTCTGTCTTCAAGGGACGCACCCGAACCTGTCTACAGTACCAAATAAAACGGTGCTCTGGTCCATGCGTTGGAAAAATCAGCGAACGCAACTATAAAACGATCGTTGAAGACGCACAGCAATTTTTATCAGGAAAAACAAGAAAACTGCAAGAAAAACTCTCTATCCGCATGGAAGAGGCTTCTGAAAACCTAGACTTTGAAGAGGCCGCAACCCTGAGAGACCGTATCCATGCATTGACCCAAATACAGGCACGCCAAGATATTAATATAACCGCTCTAGGGGACGCTGACGTCATCGCATTAGAAAATCTGGGGGGATTATCTTGCGTGCAAGTATTTTTTTTTCGGAACGGCCAAAATTTCGGCAACCGTACTTATTTCCCATCTAGAACTGCCAATCAAAAAAGAGAGGATATTATTTCAGCCTTCTTAGGACAATTCTATGCCAATAAAACCCCACCACCTTTAATAATGGTAAACCTGTTGCCATCTGAAAAGAATCTACTTGAGGAAGCACTAACTTGCAGAGCTAATCGTAAAGTTTCTCTATACAAGCCATTTCGTGGCCCTCGGGTTACGCTTGTCAAACGAGCCGCGGAGAATGCTCGTGAAGAACTTGCAAGACGCCTGTCACAAAATGAGAATCAGGAGAAGATCCTGGCTCAAATAGCTAGAAAATTTCAGTTGCATGCCTCTCCAAATAGAATAGAGGTTTATGATAATAGTCATATTTTGGGCGAAAATCCTGTGGGAGCTATGATCGTCGCCACCTCAGAGGGTTTCGCAAAATCCTCCTATCGAAAATTTAATATAAAAAATGATCGGATATCTCCAGGGGACGATTACGCCATGATTAGGGAGGTCATAACGCGAAGATTCAAACGGGCCCTCAGAGAAGACCCTTCACTAACTTCAAAAAATTGGCCAGATCTTTTATTAATAGATGGTGGAAAAGGCCACCTAACAGCAGTCGCCCAGGTGTTAGCCGATTTAAGGCTTAAGATCCCGATTGTCGCGATCTCCAAAGGACCTGACAGAGATGCGGGACGTGAGCAATTTCACACCGAAACCCAGCCTTCATTTATTATGAAACCCGACGATCCAGCATTATATTATCTTCAGCGGCTAAGAGACGAAGCACACCGCTTTGCAATTGGGAGCCATAAAATTCGAAGACAGACAAAAATCACCAAGTCTCTATTGGATCAAATTGAAGGCATCGGAAGCTCTAGGAAGAAAGCCCTTCTCAACCACTTTGGATCAGCAAAAGCAGTGGGCGAAGCAGGGGAAACGGACCTAGGCACTGTTAAAGGCATCAGTAATTCTCTTGCAAAGAAAATATACGATTTCTTTCATGCGACCAGATAATTTGGCTTAATTGGCTGAGTGTTTTATACCTCTAATATGAAGTCAGCAAAAATCTAGAACAATCTCATATTATGCTATCCAGTATTCCTAATATGATAACCCTAGGACGGATAATAGCAATTCCGGGAATTGTTGCCTTGTTCTACTTAGACTCACCTCTGGGTCAGTGGTTAGCATGCGGCCTTTTCACGATCGCAGCATTAACAGATTTCCTAGATGGGTACCTCGCGAGAGCCTGGAGTCAACAGTCGGCTTTTGGAAAATTCCTAGACCCTGTCGCAGATAAATTGCTGGTCGCAGCAACGATACTTCTTCTGGCGGGTTTTGGCCAAATTTCAGGTAGCACCTTACTGCCAGCGGTAGTCATATTGTGCAGGGAGATTGTTGTATCTGGCTTGAGAGAGTTTCTTGCCGGAGTAGCTATAGGAATCCCTGTGACTAAACTTTCCAAATGGAAAACCGCTTTGCAAATGGTTGCCATTGGGTTCTTAATCGTTGGCCAACATGGTCCAGAATTCATACCCACACGTGCTATAGGGGAATGGTGTCTGTGGATAGCAGCGATCATAACTTTATGCACCGGTTATGATTATCTTCGTTCTGGTCTTAAACATATTGACCGAATTGATAGCGACGACACACACCCATGAAAGTCTTTGGAATTACTGGTTGGAGCGGAAGTGGAAAAACCACACTAATTAAAAGTCTAATACCAGAAATTAAAGCGCGAGGCTTTTCGGTTTCAACAATCAAACATGCCCATCACACCTTTGACGTGGATAAACCCGGCAAAGACTCCTTCGAACACCGTCGGGCTGGCGCCTGCGAAGTCCTTATATCCTCGTCAAAACGTTGGGTGCTTATGCATGAGAACAACAACGACAATGAACCGTCCCTCGGGGAGTTATTAAAGAAACTCCAAAGAAATGATTTAGTCCTGGTTGAAGGCTTCAAAAATGAGCCATACCCAAAACTTGAAGTCTTTCGTGACTCTGTCGGAAAACCACCCTTGTGGAGGACTGATGATACTGTGATCGCAGTAGCAAGTGATACCAAGCCATTGGATCTAAACAAGGAGTTTCATCTTCTTTCAGATATTTTCAGGATAGCGGACTTCATTATAAGGCAAGCGATGTCTGTAACCGACCTATCAGGTTCTCTAAGATAATATGGCCCAACTTATTGATAATTGCTTCGCCTTTGGAGATAGCCTTACGACAGCCGGGGAAGCTCTGTCTATAATGCGGGAACGCCTCCATCCCATTAAAGGGACAGAGAAAGTGCCCTTATCCAGGGCCCTTGGAAGGATTTTAGCTGAAGACATCATATCGTCCAGGGAAGTTCCACCATATGACAATGCGGCAGTTGACGGCTATACGGTAAGTTTTGACGGTTTAAATCCAGATAAAGACAGTGCACTCCCAGTGGCAGGTAGAATTGCTGCCGGCCATCCGGCTTCTAGGGCGGCATTGCAAGATGAGGCCTGGCAAATCTTCACCGGGGCCCCAATGCCGGTTGGTCATGATACGGTCATAATGCAAGAGGATTGTCGATATGATGGGCACCAGGTATTTCTGCCAAAGGGGATCAGGAGAGGTATAAACTGTCGGCGAGCGGGCGAAGACGTGTGCAAGGGCGCTGTAATACTTCGATCTGGTCAAAGAATTAAAGCGCAACATATTGGGCATGCTGCATCCATTTCAAAGTCAGAATTGAATGTGTTTGAGAGATTGCGTGTTGCAATA
>Ga0255764_10001623_pt1 | contig 18927 bp, 8 predicted proteins | sample 071ome_30_FD_179964 | JGI IMG/M metagenome (GOLD analysis project Ga0255764, IMG submission 179964) | Coastal salt marsh microbial communities from the Groves Creek Marsh, Skidaway Island, Georgia - 071406AT metaG (version 2) | ecosystem: Environmental > Aquatic > Marine > Intertidal zone > Salt... | reverse complement strand
GTTACGACAACGTAAATACCCACTCGAGAATGATCCACAAGTATTGCAGAAATACGGCGCGAATAATCTCGCAAACGTGGATTTGAACTATTTAAGTTCGCAACCGTTAGCTGTTATCGATTTAGCGACGATAATAGTGCCTGTCGAGGATGACCAAGCGCGAGATGCGATTGAAAGCTGCTTAGAAAATGGTTCCGGAGGTTTGCCATTTGACGTGTCGAGACACCCTTCTGCGGCTACACCAATAGCGAAACAGACCTTGACGAGATTACGGCAAGATTTGAAATCGAGCGCGGATAGGATTGCAAAACAAAAACAAGATCTAGCAAACGTGTCCACGAATGAACTCACGTTGAAAGGTTTTACCTCCCTCGATTGCGAGCAAATTGCTATCGAAGCGGCAGCGTCCAAGGCTGGTCAAGCATCGATAAACGCTCGAGCTGTGCTGCGATCGATATTGGAAAAGTTAGCGAAACAAGTTGCGCTCGATCGTGCAGCTGCTTCAGAAGCTGCCATGGTTGCTACGGCTACGGCCAATGGCCTGGATAGATCTGCAACTGTTCGATTTGAGATGCTTCGCCTAGGTTTGCAACGACGCTCGGGCGCATGGGCCGAGGCCACGTACGACGATTTACTCGAAGCGATGGCGTGTGAACACGGGGAGAAGAATTTGTTGAAAATAACCCCAGGGGTGAGTTCGGAAAAGGTGAAACAGGCGTTACATTTTACTGCGCAAGCTCTTCTGTTAACCGCTAGAGCCGCACAAGGTGCGAAATGTGCCGCTGCAGCGGCAGACACGTTGTTAGCTTTATCGAAGTGTGCTAAAACTGTTGAACGCGATGGGAAGGCATCGCTAGCTTTAGATTTAGGTTTACGCGCAAAAGGTTTGGCAAAAATGTTGTGCGAGAAAAGATCGTATTTTAAGAAGAGCGTGGCGGCGAGTCGCGAGCAGCAGCAAACACTAGCGAACGAGCATGACCCGTTTGCGGAAACCCCGGTGACGCCATCGCTGACGTATTTGACGTACGATCCCCGATTGTTGATGTTTGAGTTTTCGCTTGCTATTATTTTGCGTCAGCGACAAGTTCAACTGACGAAACAGTTTGTTCAATCCGCGGAGAGAGGTGGCGGCGAGTGCGCGCAAATGCTTATGGGCGAAGGTAAAACCACCGTTGTTTGTCCATTACTCGGTTATTTACTTGCGACTGATACGCGAATGGTATGTCAAGTTGTGCCGCACGCTTTGCTTGAATTTTCGCGAGGCACGTTGCGCAAATCCTATTCGGGCGTTATCCGAAGGTCAGTGGTCACTCTAAAGTTTGATCGATATACTACTTTGAGCGACGGAAAATTGCTCGATGCAATGCGCAAAGCTAGAGACGAACGAGCTATTGTCATCACCTCACCGACGGCGTTGAAGTCACTTGCATTGAAGTTCCTCGAAGCTTTGCACTTACTCGATCAATCACACGTAGCGTTTGAAGAATCAAGAATGAACTCGAATATTTTAAAACAGTCGAAGGATATCGTTACGAAAATGTTTGGTGTCAGAAGGGGCAAATCGAGGTCCGAGCGCGTCGCCGATGCCGGAGCATTATCGGAAGAGGAGCTCGAGGCGCTGCGAAAGGAGGCGTTTTGCGCTGCTGAAATTTTTCAAATTTTCCATCAAGGTCTCCTCATTCTAGACGAAGTTGATTTGATTTTACATCCGTTGAAATCCGAGTTACATTGGCCATTAGGGCAAAGAATTCCGTTAGACTTTTGCCAATCGAGAAATGGTGACGGTTTGCGCTGGAAACTGCCGTTTTTTTTACTGGATGCCGTGTTTTCATTATCCAACGAGACAAATGGATTTATGCCTTCAACAAAGGAAGCTCAAGGTTCACAAGAAGCGACGGAGATTTTGAAGTTAATTCACACTCGAATTACAGATGCGATCAAGGAAAAAGCAGTTCAAGCAGTGCCTCACGTGTGCGTGTTGGATCGAAAATGGTACCATCAGTCTTTGCGTCCGCTCCTGGCGAGGTGGATTTCCGTATGGTTAAGAGCACACGGTGCGTTAAGAAACATGGATGACGAAACGTCGCTCGCGTTCTTACTACGAGGCGATAGGGATGCTTCGACGCAGTTACAACGCGAAGCTGAAGATGAAGGCGTGAAGATGGCAAATCTTGCCCGAGACTGGTTAAACGCGCTACTCCCTCACGTCTTGTCCAAAATCAATCGTGTAACCTTTGGCTTGCTCACGTTGCACGACGTGAAAAATTTGGAGGAATGGACGCAAGCATCGGTGCCTTTATCGCGAAGACTGCTAGCGGTACCATTCGTTGGTAAAGATATACCTTCGCGAACGAATGAATTTTCGCACCCAGACGTGGTCATTGGCCTTACAATTGCAGCTTATCGTATTGAAGGTTTGCGCAGATCTGATTTTAAGATTGTTTTGAAAGCTATGCTCGAGCAGTTCTCGAACGAGGCTGGCGCTCAACAAAAACGACCGAGTTCGCAGAAATGGGCGGATTGGGTTCGATTAGCCGGCAAATCCGTGAGAGGTGAAGCGAGAGCTAAAGCGCAATTAGAGGCAAGGCGCAAATCTGCGCATCAAGGTATGCATTCGCATCTGAACGTTGGCAAAGTTTCCGGCTTTGATGCACTACTCGCGGATATTTCAAACGTTGAATTGAATCAGTCCTTAGATGCCTCTTTCCATTCGTCTCCTTCATGGTTAAACGACGAAAACGAAACGTGGCCATTAAATCTCGTCGATATGCGTGACCACGAACAGGTTGAAGAATTGTACCAACTCTTGAGAATGGTTCCAGAAGTCATTGAAACGTATTTAGACACGTTCGTGTTTCCGGAAACTGCAAAGCATCAAGGCATGAAACTTTCCGCGACTGGTCAAGAGCTTGGTGGCGACGTTTTATTCCCTGTGCGTTTAGGTTTCTCGGGAACTCCTGCGGATTTACTCCCTTCCGAGTTGGGCGCGCCGAAATTTGAGCTGGGGACAGATGCGAAAGTGTTGGCTACCTTAAGTGACCGAACCGTGGTTTCATGTCAAGATATGTCATCTGACTGGACCGTCGACAATATTTTGAAAACTATTGCAACTGCAGAGCCTCCTTTACATGCACTGATTGATGCGGGCGCTTTGATTACAGGTAAAAGTAACCGTGCGGTGTCGAAGTTTTTATTGGAAAACGGACTAGAGTGGGCAGAAGGGTGCGTGTTTCTGGATGAGAATGATGCGCAGATGATTTTGATGCGTCGTGGACCATGGGAAGTGATTCCTTTAGCACGCGTTGCTGCCATGCCGTATTCGAAAAGGTTTTCATTTTATGACCAGGTGCACACGACTGGGATGGATATCAAACAAGCTGCAGCGTCGAGAGCGGCGTTGACGCTAGGCAAAGATATGACTTTGCGAGATTATGCGCAGGGGGCATGGCGTATGCGTGGCTTAGGAAATGGACAAACGTTAGAGCTGATCATTACTCCTGAAGTTTCCAAGCTCGTTGCTACAGAAGTCGCCATTGGCGAAGGCCGTTTGCCGCAAACCCGCATCGCGGAGTTGCAATCCATGACTGATGATGAAGCAGAGCGGATGCGACTACGAGACGTCTTGGCGTGGCTCACCATCAACACTATGCGCGCAGAAAATGTACAAGCGGGTTTGTTAGCTGAACAAAGAGCCGCAAATGTCTGGAGAAAGCATGCCTATCGTCTCTTACTGGAAAGAAACATGACGGTTGGTTCCCACAAATGTACCGATGAAACGCAAAAATGTCTCGATGTATTTCGGGAACGCGTAACGTTTATTGTTCAAAACGCAATCCCCGAAAAAATGTCAGCTTCAAGACGTCTCTCGCAGCTATGTAGGCAATACGAGCACATCATCATGCATAACGAGAAAGCGAAGGAACATTTACGGAACATTGTCGCCGATGTCACGCGAATGGAGGCAGCGACGTTGGAAGCCAAACAACGCATGGCCATAGCAGCCGCAAATAATGATGGATCAGAAGCCTCCGGCGATCTCGGCTTCGAAGGTGCGAACATCGACAGAGTTTTGCAATCAGAACAAGTTCAAGAAAACGAGCAAGAGCAGGAAACTGAACAGGAACAAGAACAAGAGAAGGAAGAAGAAAAGATGGAAGAAATCATCGAAGAATCCGCGGCGGTAGTGAAATACTCTCGGGATGACGAAACACAAATTGCGTGGAAGTTGGACGATCTCGCCGAGCCTCAACGTTTACCGTTTTATAAAATGCAAACGTTTAAAGTATACCAGCCCGGAATGAAATTGAAACACACCGATCCACTGCCGTTTCCAGATTACTGTTGGTTGAGTAGGAATTACTTCAAACCTGGATGGGCATTGAACGCCCATCGACGATTGAAGAATTCAATCATTGTGATGGATTTGATTCCAGATCTAGACGAATTAGCCAGTGATTTAACGAAAGCTTCTTCGAGCAATGGACAACAGAATCGTTTATCGCTGGCGCAAGAAGACGCATTACGAGCCGCCTTCTCGATGTTTGATGGTGGCGGTACTGGCGCTCTGAATGAAAGAGAGCTTAAGGATGTCTTGCGAGCAATCGATGCTGTCGTGGACGATGACGAAGTGCGCTTGACCGAACTAGCAAAAGAAGTTGCTCAAGACGCCGCAAAGCTTGGTTTGCCTTCATCGGGCGCTGGCGTTACATTCGAGGAGTTGAAGAGAGTCATTCGTCAAAAGAATATTTATGCTTTGCAAAACGGTCGATATTATGTAGGCGTTTCTTTAGCTGAAGCGGAATCGATTCGCGTCGCCATGCACTTTTCCGATTGCGACGAGCAATCGAACGGTGATATCGTCAAGTTCAAGAACGTGCAAGTTGCGCTGCGAATTGCCGGTGGAACTTTGTTGGAAGGCTCGAGAAAATACACTCCGGCTGGTGTGTTCCAAGGAGCAACGGCGGAGCAGTGCTTCCGATTTCTCGATTCGCAACTCGATTTCGAAGAAAGAGAAGTTTCCTTGCTCCTCCGCGCGCTACAAGAAGCACCTTGCGAAAAACGCGCGGCCTTCTTTGAAGCCGTCCGGAACTGTCGACGTCGTCCGAGGATTCCGTGGCAGGAAACACCTTTAGCGAAAGCGTTGACAACGGCAGACGAGTTTCATCTACTCGCCAGTCGCGCACTTACCGCCCGCGTGCGTGCACAATTGAAGAGAAAACGGATGCGATTGTTGGATTGCTTCCGAGCGTTTGACGTTGAACGTGCTGGTTCGTTATCATACGAATCCTTATATGGCGGTTTGTCTTGGTTAGGCGTCGAGTTATCGCCGACTCAAATGTTGGATTTGGCGAAGCGAGTCAATGTTTCAGGTACAGGCGTCGTCTCGAGAGAGGAATTCGAAATCGCATTTGGACCGGACGACGATTGGCAAAAAGAATGGGAGGAAGAAGATCGCGTGAACGCTGCCGGTGGTGGCCATAAGCATCATCAAGTTAGGAATGATAACGTAAGTATGAACAACATGATGATGGAGTCTCAGTTCCCATCGAATCGAGACGTGATACCAGCGGTGGTGAACAACAGCATCGATGACTTACTCGGTGGCGCCGGTCCTCCCCTTCCGAGATACGATCAACAACCGGCTCAACAGCACAAGAAAAAAGCTGTGCAAACAACTGCGCATGTCTCCATTGATGACGGAACCGGCTTAGGAGATTGGGCGTCCATGGGCATGGCGGCAACGCTACCAGACATTGCGCCTCAAAAAACGACGCCTGCGGCGACGAAATTGTCCGGACATGTTCCGTCTCGAGATGATCCATTTGGATTAGGTAGCAAGAAAACTGCGTCTACTGCTCGTGCTCCTCCTGCTGCGCCTCCACAACCGGAAATGCTTGCTTTCGAAGATTGGCTTTCCGGCGACGTGAGTAGTTCACATTCGCAAAAACCGCGCAGCTCCACAGCTGTGACTGGTGATTTGATGGGAGGCTCAAACGCCATGCGCAATAATCATGCGTTTGGAGCGGCTGCTATTGAAGATGCTCGAGCAAACATTTCGGCGAAATCTTTGCACAAAGAGTCGGACCGAGAGAAATTGCGTAAAGATGCCGCCGCAGATGCAAAGCTTACGCGCGATGTCGTTAGGAACTTTGCAGTGTCTTTAGTTCATCATAAAAATTTCACTCGCAGTTGGAGTTCGGAAGGCACTGGGAGTAGAAAATTTGGCACGACGTGGTTCCCCAACGGTGTAGTTGCCGCTTTTGCGTCAAGTTCAGACGTGTCCAAATTATCTAAGAAGGAGCGCATAAATATTGGGTATTTCGCTTCCTCCAGTCGAGGTGGTCCAGCAGCAGATGGGGCATTTGCGTTTGAAGTGAACGACGGTAGCGCTTTCGCGCTCACAGGTTCACAGAACATGCCGAGAATGATTGAGCGCTTATTTCCCTTACCGGTCCGGTTTCGACAAATTTTTGCGCAGCAATGGAAAGCATCAGGTTTGTTTGCTTGGTTACCAATAGCCCCGCCTGGTCACGTTGCTTTAGGTATGGTGTTTACAAATAGTCCAGAAGCTCCTTCGATTTCCGAAACAAACGTGCGGTGCGTTCCAGAAATTTGGTGCGAACGTCCATCGGTCGCACCAAAGATGGTATGGAGTAACGAAGGAAGTGGCGGCGCGCCATGTTCGATTTGGCGAGTGAACTCACTGGGGATGTGTCATGCAAAAGTTGGGTTCGATGCTCCGCGACCAGAAGAATTGTGGGATATTAAACGCGGGAATTTGATTCCAGCGGAAGCGATGAATAGCATTCGCGTTGACGTCAACCAAAACTCGAATCTGCACAATTATAAAACGTCTTACGGAGGAACGGGGATATCATCAGATTCACCTGGGCCTCCCTCGAGATCTGCAGCGAGAAGTAGTTACGGTCAAGCGAGACAAACTGGGTATAGACCGAATCATGATCGAGGGTACGGGGCATCTTCATTGATTTGATGTAGATAAATTTTAATCGAGTATAAATATTAAAAACAACATCTTATTGCTCTCGAGCTTTTTACATCATCAGAACCTTTGGGTCTAAGCTTCGTTCTTTTTTCTTTTCTACTGCTCGAGGCCTTTTTCACACACATTTCACACACACAAACACACACAAACATAAAACTTTTCGTCAAGCGAATGCCAGCGCATTATCATTCGCCTCGAGGGAACAATGGATTATACAATTCTTTTACGTCTCCTCTTCTCAGAGGATGAAACCGCACGTATTAGATGTTACGTGGCGACAAAATACCTCGGCTACCGGATCTACCAGATTGAACCGTGCCCGGCGAATTCATCGTCTTACCTTGTTGACGAACACCCGCGTTGGTTGGAGAATAGTGCGCAAACTGTTCCTTAGCGTGCGCGATACCGGCTTCCATCTCTTGCGCGGCTCTCACCGAGTCCGACGAGATTTGCATCTCACGATCCGCAGCAGTTCTAAACGACGTTCCATTTCTGGCCGCTTGTGCTGCCGCAACCGTTGCCGGTGAAGCTCCAGAGTGCACCTCGAGTTGCGAATGAATGCTCGCAAACTTCGCTTGGATGTGTTCCATTTGTTCCAACTCAGCTTCCAACTTTTGTTGTCTTTCTTCCAAAGCAGCACGAACGTTCTTTACGTTGAAGACTAAGTCCAAGTTGACGTCAAACGCATCTTCCATTTCGTTTCTTAAATGGTGCGAGAAGTCGTTCAACAACGGCATCAAGAAGAAGCAATTGAATTTCAACTCCACGGATTGAACGACATACGTGCGAATTCCCGAATAGATTTGACGAACCAACAGGTCGACAACATCTAATGTCACTTCCTTCATGTTGCGGTTCCACAAGGTATTTTCGACCAAGTCCATCAACTTTTGATCTTTCGGGTTCACTTTGGCCAAATCTCTTGAGGATGACGAGGACATGCCCGAGGTCGCTCCGTACGAGTTCTTTTCATCCACTCTGGCATCCGGGTGTAACACCGATCGCAAGCCAGACTTGTTCCCAGAGTGCAAAGACCACGTGACAAAGTTCGTCGTGGAGAGCAAATCTTCACGGCACTTCTCTTGGCACTCTTTAACGCGTTGGTCCACAAACTTGGCAAACGAGGCACCGATTTTCTTCAAAAAGACTTCGTGGCCACTTAAAATTCGCCCTTCTTTTTGTAACAAGTACATGGCAACCGGTAACATGCGTCGAGCGATGTGCGCCAAACGGAAACCCAACTGGTGCACAAATGGCTCAAAAGTATCTTTGGCTCGACTCACGGCAATAACACACGCGGTTCGGGTGTAATTGACCCCATCGTGAACTTCATCCACGCCGCACGCGTTGATGATATCTTCTCTCGAAACCTGCGGACACTGCACTTCGCCAACGATTTGGCGGAACTCTTCCAAAGCTCTGTGGTATTGCGCGCCACCAAATAATCGCATTTCGGCGTTCGGTATCGGGTTTTCACTGCTCACTGGGCGACCGTCATTTGAGACGAATGCGCCGCCTCGAATGTGTTCGTGCGACAACGTCTCGCCAAACACTCTCGGAGGCGCCGCGAGCGTACCTCTCAACAATTCTGGAATCTTCTCCAAAAAGTGTTGGTAAAACTGTCTTCCTTTCTCTTTCAACTTGTCTTGGTTCATATCTGCGAGCTCACCGACGGTTTCTTCCAACTTGTTCGATGCGTGGCGATGTTCTCTTTCAAGAACCGGGACAATTGTCGGGACATTGTCCAAGTATCTTTGTTGCAACAGACGTTCGAGGAAGTGTCTCAACTGAGATAAACCCGAACGAGCACGTTCACTCGGTTCTAATCGCCTGTCTAATCTTCTTTCCAACTCGACTATATCTGCTTGCTCGCGTTGGACAACCGCCTCTCTGAAATGGTCGTTTGAGCGGAACATGGAGTCTCGGGTCAAACCAACTCTACCGCTCGGTACAGACGTAAAGAACGGCCCACCCCCTAACATAGCGGGAGAATCAAGTAAGTGTCTTGGAGGGTGCATGAACATCTCCACATCCGCAGCTCTCGCAAACTGTGGGATTCTCGTGTCAAACTTGGTCGACACGACAACAGTTCTGCGCAGCTCTGGGTCACATTCCATGACAGCCTTTCTCGTCGTCGCGTTCGACCAATCCGAGTTATCTTCCAAGCACAATATGATGTAATCTGGGTTTTGCATCTTTGCTTGCACCAAGTTCTCGACCATTCTCGCCTGTTGTTGCATGCCGTTGAACTTTCTCCCCGGCGCAGCGGAGATCAACCCCGGCGTATCAATAATCGTAAGATTTGGACAGTATTTATATTCAATCTTCACGACGATATCTTTCGCCCAAAACGAGTTTTCTTGCTCCAATCGAGAGTTTTCGCTCTCGATGAACGCTTGCAACTCTGGCAAGGACAACTCTTCCTCCTTGCCCAACGTGTCGTCTTTAACCAAGTAGCATCGAGGCTCCACGGCATTGTGGTTATACTTCATGTTGATGGCAATCGGTCGTCTGGTTTTCGTCCCACCTCCGACGTGGTTAAACTGAAAACCCATCAACGCTTCCACCAACGCGCTCTTACCGTCCGTTTGATGCCCAACGACTAACACCGCCGGAGAATCGAACGGCTTATCGAATTCCTGCGCCAGCGTGTGCAACTGCGAGTACGCCTCGTACAACTTCTCGTTGGACGGATCGAAAAACTTGGGCGCGCCGCCGCTCGAGTTCTTTTGCGGGTTCCAGTACGTGCTCTTGCGCAAATCTTCCGCGGAAGAGTTGCGACCGACATTCATGGACGCCGTCGGAGCGAAGTTGTCCGTCTCGTCAGCCTGTGTTCGCGCGCGCGCGTTGTTATTTTTTGAAAAGTAGAACAAGAAAAACAAGTCAGTCAGAGGCACACCACTCTCTCCCAAAAAAGGAAGAGAAAAATGGAGAGAAAAAAGATACAAAAGAGAGAGCGAGGAATATATATATCATCTGGAGGAGAGAGAGGAAGCGCCCGTTCTGATCCGAGATAATGAACGCGCAAATGGAGAGATAGAGAGAGCGTCATCTCTCTCTCTTCTTTTTCCCACGCGCGCGATATGATGACAACAACGCCGGACCCCCCCGCATAAAAATTCAAAAATGGCAACGGCTATAAAATGTGTCCGTTGTTCACATCCTCGGGAACGATCGTCCACAAAAAAACTAAAACACCTACCCCATACGCGCTCGCGGCTGCATTCACGGCCGAAGATAACGGTGCCATCGATCCTGGCGATAATCCGGTGGCTTTTTTCACCCAACTGTCCGACGTATTTCTCGACGACGAGGGCATTTTTTTCGTTTCGTGTGTCGTGCGTGCACAAAAAAAGACTGCGGAAGAGTTTGCCGGCTGCCAGCTGGCAGAGAGAATTTTGAAAATTTTTAGTTTAGGGTTTTCCGAAATTTCTCAAATTTTTTTCGAGCGCACGAGAGAGGGAAGAAAAGTTTTAGATAACGCTAACGCTTTCTCTCTCCATCATCGCGCCTTCAGAGTGAGAGCTTAGAGAGCTGTGTATATTTCTCAACGCAAACGCAATCTCGATTTGAATACTCGCACACGCACGCGCACGCACACATAATCGCGACGCGTTAGTATTCTCACAAAATCTTACACACACGCAATACAAAAGAAATATTATGTTTGCTCAATCCTGCGTACAGCGCTCTTCTTCACCTTTTTTCTCCAATGGACAAAAGAGGTTGACCACCGGCAACAAATCCGTTCGAGGATCATCTTCGGTAAAGGCTGGCCGTAAATTGATGAAAGTTTCCGCGGCGGCAAACTATGATTACGATCTCATCATTATCGGTGCGGGCGTCGGCGGTCACGGCGCGGCGATTCACGCCGCGGAGTGTGGTCTCAAAACCGCGATCGTCGAAGGCGACGTGATGGGTGGGACCTGCGTGAACCGAGGGTGCGTGCCGTCGAAAGCTTTGTTAGCCGCGGCGGGTAGAGTGAGAGATATGAAGAACGCGGACCATTTAAAGCACCTCGGTATTACGGTCGATAACGTTTCGTTTGACCGTCAAGGCATCGCGGATCACGCGGAAGATTTAGTGCAAACTATTCGCGGGAACTTGACGCGCTCGATGGAAGGCGTCGGAGTGGATATCTTGACCGGTAACGCCGGATTTGTGGATAACCACACGATTTCCTACGGCGGTGCGCCGGGGACGATTACTGGCGGGAAGAAGACCGCGAAGCACATCATCATCGCGACCGGTTCCAAGCCGTTCGTGCCGCCCGGCATTGAGATTGATAACAAAACCGTGTTTACTTCGGACGCCGGTTTGAAATTGGATTGGTTGCCGCCGTGGGTCGCGATTATCGGAAGTGGCTACATCGGATTAGAGTTTTCGGACGTGTACACCGCATTGGGTTCGGACGTCACGTTCATCGAAGCCATGCCTATGATTATGCCTGGTTTTGACCGTGAGATTGCCAAGTTGGCGGAGAGAGTTTTGATTAGCCCGAGAAACATCGACTACGTTACGAACAAGTTCGCCACGAAAGTCACGCCAGGTATTCCGGGTGAAAAACCCGTCACGATTGAGTTGACGGACGCGACGACAAAGGAAGTCGTCGATGTTATGGAAGTGGACGCGTGCATGGTCGCCACCGGTCGTTCCCCGTACACCGCCGGATTAAACTTGGATAATTTGAAAGTCGAGACGCAAAGAGGATTCGTCCCGACCAACGAAAAGTGCCAAGTGTTGGACACCGACGGCAACGTAGTCGAAGGCGTTTGGTGCATTGGTGACGCGAACGGAAAGCTTATGTTGGCGCACGCCGCGAGTACGCAAGGTATCTCGTGCGTTGAGAACATGTGTGGTAGAGAGAACATCGTCGATCACCAGGCGATCCCAGCAGCGTGCTTTACGCACCCGGAAGTTTCCTTCGTCGGTTTGACCGAAGAGCAAGCGAAAGAAAAAGCGGAGAAAGAAGGTTTCACTATTGCTAAGTGTACGACGTCGTTCAAGGCGAACTCGAAGGCGTTGGCAGAGAAAGAGGCTGATGGTATGGCAAAATTGATTTACGATCCGAAATCCGGGAAGATCTACGGCGCGTGGATCTTTGGTTTACACGCCGCGGACTTAGTGCACGAAATCTCCAACGCGATCAATAACGGGCAAACGTTGTACGACTTGAAGTTTACCACCAAGGCGCACCCGACGTTGTCTGAAGTTGTTGAAGAGTTGTACCGAGGCGCGCACTTGGAAGGAGGCATGCCGAGCCAAAAGCTTGCTCCGGCTCGTTAAGTTGTGGAGATTGAGTGATCACATTTTTAATTTGCAACTTATATTATAATACAACTGACTTCACACTTCTTACACTGAACTACTTTACAAATTCTACCATCTCTAATAGAAATCGGACAACTTTTGCTGCAACTTATCAATGTCACCGCCTAAATCGACGTCCATGGCTTCCATCGCAACCCGTATGGTTTTCGTTTTCCCGTTCTTCGAGTTCTTCCCAGGTAAGTTATCCACCCCAGCTTCTCCGAAATACGTCGGCCACAACGCTTTTCCGGCGTCCGTATCTACGAGCCACTCGTAAATATCTCTCGTGCGCTCTTTCAAATCTTCATCAAACTCGTATTCAAAATCGGTGAATCTCGCGAACGACTCTATTGCTGCTCCAGACGGTTGACATTTGAACTCAAACATTTTCTCGAAACACGACGCGACATCCGCAAAGGACTTCTCCTTTATTCTCGCGTCTATGATCGCCACGAACCAGTTCGCGGTCACGATTCCATCTAAGCTCGAGTCCGTTTCCTTCTCTTTATTCTCTTTCTTCACGAAGTCGATGATTTGTTCGCACAACTCCCACTTATTCGCTCTCCCGCACCCGACTAAAATCGCCTTGTACCCGTCCAGCGTCATCGAGCGTTTGATTTTGTTCAAGAACAAATGCGCGGGAACGTTCTGATCGTTCGATTTAAACAAGTACAGGAGCACTTCCGATAAGAACTTTTCGTCTAAATCTTGAGCGCCAACTTTAAACGTCGTCTCTTCTCCGCTTCGTTTGCTCACGTCGTTCCATTTTTTTCTCGCCTCTGGCGACGTGTTTTTTTGCCATTTTTCGTAATCGTCTTCTTCCTCCTCCTCTTCTTTTTCTACGACGATTTCTGCTTCCACGGGAAACGCAGAAGACTCAGAAGACTCAGAAGACGCAGACGACGACGACGACGAAACCGAGGAAAATAAAACGTCGTCGATTTCGTTCCTTCTCGCCGCCGCGAAGAAACTGCCTTCGTCTTTGCCCTCTTCTTCTCTGCCGTTACTATTTTTGTCGTCGTTGTTGTTGTTGTTCGAGAACTGCGCCGTCGCCGTCGGGAACGAACGGAGTAACGACTTTTGCTCCTTTTTCATTCTTCTTCTTCCTCTTCCTCTTTTGCCGCTACCAACAACACAGAAAGCCGAAAACGAAGTAGAAGAAGAAGAACAAGAACAAAAACTCTCGCGACCGCGTCGCTCGAAACCTGCGCCACCACCACGAGACGTCGTCGTCTGCGCGCAAAAGCTGCCGCTCAAACCAAGGAGAGAGTTCATTTTTTTCTTCTTCTTCTTCTTTGTGTGTGAACTGAAGAATTTTTTCCCCAAAAAAGACATCAAAAAAGTTGGGGAGACAAGACTCGCACGAGACAGAGAGAGAGAGAGAGAGAGATGAAGTTCTCCTTCCTCCTCTCTCTTTTGTTCTTGTTTTCGTTGGCGTTCGATGGTGGGAAAAACGCGGCGCTTTGCGGCAGGAGTGCGGAGTCTTCTTCTTCTTCTTCTTCTTCTTCGTTCGAGCTGCTCGTGCGCGACCGAGACGCGACGGAAATGGACAGGTACTGACTGAGATTACATCTCGTTTTTCAAGTTTTTGGTTTGTCTCGTCGCTCGAACGCGCGCCGTCTCGTTTTTTTGTCGTCGTCGTTGTTCTTCTTCTTTTACGTTCGTTTCGTCGAATCCTGTTTTCTTTGCGTCCCCGCGTTGGATTCACGACTGACCTCGATCGATGACGACGATACGTTTATACGCATAATGATGATGATGATGAATGACAGTTACGTGTACACGTCTCTCGCAATGCCGAAAGAGCCGCACTCGGTGACCTCGTTCGAGCCGGTGGCAGATATGGCCGTCGTCCACCACATGCTCTTGTTTGGGTGCAGAGGTAAAGAGGCGTCGATGCAGAAAATTCGAGTCGGCGGCGGGATGTTTTCTACGGATGGCGGGAAGGAAGAAGAAGCGATGGAGACGACGAAGGACGTGGAACCGAGAGGCGCGATATGCGCAAACGAAGGCGAGCAGGAGGCGGTGTTGTTCGCGTGGGGGAAGAACGCGGAGACTTTACACATGCCGCAAAATGTCGGTTTTCGCGTCGGTGGTGGCGAAGGGAAGAATACGTTTAATAGTTTAGTGCTGGAAGTGCACTATTTAGATCCAAACGCCAAGTTGGATAGCGATAACGACAAGAGAAACGGGAAGAGCGGAGTCATCGTACACGTTAAGAAAGGATTTCCGATATCCTCGGCGGCGACGTTGGTGTGGGCGACCGGATTTAATTTACCGCCCCAGAAGGAGGAAGTTAAGGTAGAGACGACGTGCGTGTACGACCAGCCCATAGCGCTGAAAGCGTTTGGTTTTCGAGTGCACACGCACGAGTTAGGAAGAAAGGTGACTCTCGAGCGAATGGTTGGCGGAGCGAGGAATGCGGGGAATCTTGAGAGAAAAAGTAAAGGCGTTTTGCTTTTAGAGCGCGACCCTCGCTTACCGCAAGAGTTCGAGCAAATTGCGGAGAAGAAACTAGTCATCGCGCCGGGCGATGTGTTGAAAACGACGTGTTATTTTGACACCATGTCGAGAACAACAGTCACGTCGGCCGGTTGGGGACACGCGAACGAGATGTGTAACTTATACCTCATGGTACACTCGGAGGAGCCAGCGAGTTTATTTTGTGAGGGGGGAGGAGGCGCGTTTTACGTCTCCTCTGGCATTCGATCTTCGTCCGAGGGTGGAAAAAGACTAGGAATAGCGGCGAGACCTTTTGCGACGGATTTGAAGATATCTAAATCTAATCCGCCGTTGACAGTCAAAACGAACATTCGCGATAAGGAGGCGTTTAGGATTGGTCAAGTCGGAGGCGTGGTCGTCGAACCGGGTGGAGAGTTCGCTTGGGTTTTTCACAGAGGTCCGAAAATCGTTTGGGACGAGTACAGTTTCGACGCTGAAACGAATAAATACGTAGGTTCGCGAACGCCAATCGATGTCGAAACGATTCTTAGAATTCATTTAGTTACCGGCGCGATTGATCGAAAATTTGGTAAAGATAAACACTTCATGCCGCACGGCATTTCCTTATCACCGGACGCGAAAGAAGTTTGGGTTACTGATTGTGGGTTGCACCAAGTCATCGCGTACAATGCGATCACCGGTGGAGTTTTGAGAGAGTTTGGAACACCCATGACGCCGTTCCGGAAAATACCCAACTCTGAAGAAGAACATCAAGGTCGCGGAGAAGAGGAAGGCTTTTGCAAGCCGACGGCGGTGGAAATTTTACCGGACGGGTCATTTTTTGTCGCAGACGGATACTGCAACCATCGCGTTGTCATGTATAACGACAAACACGTGTATATTGGTGATGCTGAAACCCGTGACGACACGCAATTGAACGTGCCACACGCGTTGGCGATTTCGATGGACGGTACGGAACTCGCCGTCGCGGATCGAGAGAATTCTCGCATCGTTCTGTTTGACATAGTCGGGGATGTGGACGGCGCAGGTGACGTTTCTCTGAGGGAAAAAGCGAAAATTGACGTTCGAGAATACGGGTTGCCGTACGGTTTGAGTTCCGTAAAAGCGAACGATAAGCAATTGGCTGGCTATTACATCATGACTTGGAATCGAAAAATTAACGAGCAATCGACTGTGAAAATTTTATCCGCGTGGCCTATGGGGTCAATAGACCTTGGCAACCGTGAAGACGATATGCTCGACGGTAATGCTATCTTTGATATCGCGAGTTTTGATATCGAAGGTGGTCCAGAAAATACTCAATTTCCTCACGGTATATCTGCATGGTCCGGCGCGGAAACAACCCAAACGTCTCGAAGTAAGTATTTCGGTGGCCCGCTCCTTAGAAGAAATGGCATCAACATCCTTCTTGGTTACACCCGTGACTTGATCGATAGGAGCGAATCGAACCTCATAGAGTGGTTTTTAGGTGTTGATGTCGACGATGCCGAATCCTTCGCGTCCGAGAACAGCGCTTTAGTTGATTTCGTGGAATCGGACGCCAACGACGATGCGTACGCCTCGGATCTCGCGTTCATCGCGGTATTAATGCTCTTCGCGTTCTTCGTTTTCCACGCGACTTTAGCCGCTTTCAATCGAGTCGTTTCACCCGTTGATAAGTCCAATTAGATTTTTAGCACGCGCGCGCGTTTTTAAGAGTTGTAGTAAAAGAGTATTGCGATAGTTTGCTCGTGGAAAATTTTTATATTTGACTTCTCACATTTAGCGAATTCGTCACTTTTTGCTTTCGGTCGAAAAACAATAATCAAATTTTACGCGTGCGCGCGCATAAAAACAATGCGTCTCCTTTTCCACCTTCCCTTCCTGTTCCTCTCCCACATCTTTGTCGTCGTCGTCATCGTCGCGTTCTTAACGCTCGCTAAAACGACAGAAGCTTTGAGCGGCGACCGCGCCGGCGCCTTCATCGGTTGGCACGGCGAAATCACTCGCCCTTCCGCGCACTCCGAGTCGAGTTCCTACCTCGCGCGCGCGAAAGCGAACGATGGCGACAACGACAACGACCATCAGTCCACGTCGGTCAAGCACCCGTCCATAACGTTTGAAACTTTAGTCATGAAAGATCACAAACCGAAACCGTCGCATCACGCGTCCTCGATTTGTGAGATTTCGTCCGGACAGTTTATCGTGAGTTGGTTTGCCGGGCAATTCGAGAGCAAACCGGACGTCGGTATTTACACGGCGCGATACCAAAACGGGAAGTGGAGTTCGCCAGAGTTGGTGATACATCCGAAAGGCGTACCGACTTGGAACCCAGTTTTGTTCAAACGCTCGAATGGAGATTTGTTTTTGTTTTATAAGCACGGACGAACGCCGGCGAATTGGAAAGGATACTACGTGAAGTCGAGAGACGGCGGGAACACGTGGTCTTCGTCGGTGGCGCTGCCGAACGGGATCGTCGGTCCGGCGAAGAATAAACCGCTCGAGTTAGACGATGGGACCGTTTTATTACCAAGTAGCCGTGAGTTTGGCGTGAGAGGAAAGGATTGGGAAATTGTAGTGGAGGCGATGACGATGGAAGATGACTTCAAGACGTTCGCGAGGTTCGCCGTGAACGAAAAAGGCAGCGGCGCGACTGTCCAACAAAGAGTAATTCAGCCGGTTTTTTGGAAACAGAGCCTGAGTGCCGGGGATGCGGCGGGTGGTATACGAATGATGGCGAGAAGTAGAAGTAGTTATGCGGTTGCTGCGGTTGGTGATAGTACCGGACGCATTTGGACCGACGCGGTGTTTTCTCAAATTCCGTGTCCGAACACCGGCTTTGATGTCGTGAAGTTGAGAGACGGACGATTGTTGATTGTGTACAATCACTCCTTCAAGCACGCCATCGCTGGTCGCGGCGTGCTCGCGATAGCGGTTTCCTACGACGATGGGGACACGTGGGAGCGCGTCATGCGTTTAGAAGATAGCGCAGGTCGATTATTAGAGTTTAGTTACCCGGCGATTATACAAGCGAGCGACGGTATGGTACACGTGACGTACACGTGGAGGCGCGCGAACATCAAGCACGTGATCATAGACCCCTCCAAGATTCCATCGTCCAGCGGTCAGAGTGGGAAGAAATCGACCGGCGGCGAGAGCATGTTGGGTGGCTTTGAAAAGTTACCGAAAACAATCAATAGAGAAATAGTGTGAGTGAACGACGATACCGTCTTGCTGCTTTTTATTTGTATTTTCACCCATCCTCCTGTTTTCTCTTCGCGAAAGAAGAGAGAGAAGAGAGAACAGAGAGGAGAGAGGAACCTCTCTCTTTTTTCGATTTTTATGAGCCGTCCGGTCCCTCGTTTTCTGCTCTTTTCGCTTCGCCTCCCTTTTCCAGCTCTCTTGGTTTTGAGCAGAACCCAAAAAGTCCCTCGTTTTTTTTGCGGGGAGCGTGCTCAAAAAAGAAAGAAAAAAGCAGATAAAGTTTGGCGGCATCTTCCCGAAAGCGTCATTTCATATCACAAACACAAACACACAACACATAAAATAATCATGTCCTTTACTCTCAGTTGCTCTACCGTCCGCGTCAACGCCACCGTCGCGAGATCCAGCTTGAAGGTACGTCATAGAAATATCGCGAGAGTTGTTTTTTTCATACGTGTCAGCGCGCGCTCGTGAAATTTTTCTCTTCTGCGCGAGAAATCGGCAGACGTGGAAGGAAGATTTCTTGGCGGTCGCCGGCTGAAATCGCGTAATCTGCGAGCGCGTTAGGGATGTTGCGGGTGCGAATGGGCACGCGCATCGCGAAATTCGTTCGATGTGGATGTTTGTGCGTCCATTTCGTCGAGGATTTTCGAGTGTGTTCCGTTTTATCGCGTTCTTTCATCCCGTTTTACGAAAATCTAACCCTCAAAATGCGCCTCTGTCGGAGCGAGAGGTTTTAGAGAAACCTTAGCCAAATCGACGGGAAAAAACGCGCGTTTCTTTTTTTTTCTCTCTCTTTGTTTGTTGTATCAAAACGCTAACCATCAATCTCTTTTTGATGATTACATCTAACGCAGGCCAAGCCGACCAGAGGTGCCTCCATCGCGTTGAAGTCTGCCAAGACCGACGAAATCATTGAAGCGATGAAAACGCTCACCCTCATGGAAGCCTCGGAACTCGTCACC